>ULMR01011703.1_pt1 | contig 13883 bp, 7 predicted proteins | sample 1951711 | NCBI WGS metagenome assembly ULMR01 (sample SAMEA4835556, study PRJEB28245) | human gut metagenome | biome: gut microbiome; material: fecal sample | place: Denmark | collected 2008 | reverse complement strand
ATAAAATATTTCTAATACGAAACACAATGGCTACATAAACAATAGGATATATGGAGGAAGTTATGGACGATAACAATTATATGAACAATGACAACCAGTCGTCAGGCACACCGGACAATACAGATGTCTTCGGTCAGTCTTCAGGAACAGCAAATGGCTCAGACACATACAGCCAGCCGCAGGACACATACAGCCAGCCGCAGGACACATATAGTCAGCCGACAGACACATATAATCAGTCTGTATCCCAGCAGGAAAGTGGGAATGCATATGCATATGGACAGTCATCAGACCAGACAGGCAGCACAGACGGATATGTCAATAATCCGGGCAGTGCATATGGTTATGCAAATCAGGGTACATACAATCAGAATCCAAATGCCCAGGGTACATACAATCAGAATCCAAATGCCCAGGGTACATACAACCAGAACACATATGCTCAGGGCTCATTTAATCAGTCAGCTTACGGACAGACGCAGTATGGCCAGCAGCCAAACGGACAGGGTGGCTACAATCAGACTGCATACGGACAGACAGCCTACAATCAGCCACAGTATGGAGCTAATCCATACAACCAGCCGCCAAAGAACAGCAATGGCTTTGGTATAGCTTCTCTGGTACTTGGAATCGCATCTATTGTACTGTTTTGTACATGCATCAATTATGTGACAGCTCTGCTTGCTATCATTTTTGGTATTATACATATCATAAAGGGCAACAACAAGGTGTTTGGTATAGTTGGTATAGCAACAGCAGCTATCTCAGTTATAGTCAGCATCATATTCTGGGTTATAGCAGGCTCAAACGTAAGCACAGATTTTGAAAAGGAGTTCATGAAGGGCTTTGATGAGGGCTATGAGTATTATAATGATGACGATTCCTATGAGGATTACGATTATGATTATGATTCTTTTGATTATGACGATTTTGATTATCAGAATTTTGAGTATGATGGCATTTATTAGAGTTAATTATTATCAAATTATTACAGAATCAATTACATCTTGACAACAGTGGCTTTTCAGTTATATACTTAAACACAGTTAGTAAAAGGCAGTGACGAAGACAGTAGAGATGGCAGGAAAGTCAAAGAGAGCCGGGGCAGGTGAGAGCCGGTATGAGTAGAGCCGTTTTGAAAATCACTTCTGAGCCGCAGGCTAAAATCGCCATACAGTGTTGCGAGAGTAGGTTCTGACGTATTCCCTACGTTACAGGGGCGGGTATGCAAGGGTATTTCCCTTAAGTACATTGTAATAGGTGGTATAGACGTATCAGGCACGCGTTCCTAATTACAGGAATGTGTGCCTTTTTTGTGAATATTCCATAAACCGGAAATTCTAGTGGAGTAAGCCACAAGGAAGCCTCGTAAGAGTCGAATTTGAGGTGCAAGTTGGGATGTTCACGAACAATATAGAATAAGGAGAGATAGTCATGTACAACAAAGTTGACACCAATATGAACTTCGTTGAACGCGAGAAGAAGACAGAGCAGTTCTGGAGAGAGAACAATATCTTCAGAAAATCTATGGAAAACAGAAAAGAAGGAGAGACATACACATTCTATGATGGACCTCCTACAGCAAACGGAAAGCCTCACATCGGACATGTTGAGACACGTACCATAAAGGATATGATTCCAAGATTCCAGACCATGAAGGGCAAATATGTGCCACGTAAAGCAGGCTGGGATACACACGGACTTCCTGTTGAGATCGAGGTGGAGAAGCTTCTCGGCCTTGACGGCAAGGATCAGATTGAGAACTACGGACTTGAGCCATTCATCAAGAAATGTAAAGAGTCTGTATGGAAATACAAGGGTATGTGGGAGGATTTCTCCAACACAGTAGGTTTCTGGGCTGATATGGACAATCCATACGTCACATATGACGACAATTTCATTGAGTCAGAGTGGTGGGCTCTCAAGGAAATCTGGAATAAGGGACTTCTTTACAAGGGCTTCAAGATTGTTCCTTACTGTCCTCGTTGTGGAACACCGCTTTCTGCACAGGAGGTGGCACAGGGCTACAAGACAGTTAAAGAAAAATCAGCAGTAGTACGTTTTAAGGTAGTAGGAGAGGATGCATATTTCCTCGCATGGACCACAACTCCATGGACACTTCCAAGCAACGTGGCACTCTGTGTGAACCCTAATGACACATATGTAAAGGTAAAGGCTGTTGATGGCTACACATATTATATGGCAGAGGCACTTGCAGACAAGGTGCTCTCACAGCTTCTTTCAAAAGAGGACGCAGAAGCAGGCAAGAAGGCATATGAGGTGCTTGAGACATACAAAGGAAAGGATCTTGAGTACAAGGAGTATGAGCCGCTTTATGACTGCGCTAAGCAGGTTGCCGATAAGCAAGGCAAGAAGGGCTTTTTCGTGACATGTGACACATATGTTACTATGTCAGACGGTACAGGAATCGTTCATATCGCTCCTGCATTTGGTGAGGATGATGCCAATGTCGGAAGAAATTATGACCTTCCATTTGTACAGTTTGTAAACGACAAGGGAGAGCTTACAGCCGAGACTCCGTTTGCCGGTATGTGGGTAAAGGATGCAGATCCTGAGGTATTAAAGGACTTAAGCGGCAGAAAGCAGCTTTTCGATGCTCCGAAATTTGAGCATGAGTATCCACACTGCTGGAGATGTGACAAGCCTCTTATCTACTATGCAAGAGAGTCATGGTACATCAAGGAGACAGCAGTAAAGGATGATCTTATCAGAAACAACAATACAGTAAACTGGATTCCTGAGTCTATCGGTTCAGGACGTTTCGGAAACTGGCTTGAGAATATACAGGATTGGGCTATCTCACGTAACCGTTACTGGGGCACACCACTCAATATCTGGGAGTGTGAATGCGGACACAGAGAGTGTATCGGAAGCCGTGCAGAGCTCGCCGAAAAAGCAGGAGATCCAAAGGCAGCAGAGGTAGAGCTTCACAGACCATACATCGACGCTGTGACAATCAAGTGTCCTGAGTGTGGCAAGGATATGCACCGTGTACCAGAGGTACTTGACTGCTGGTTTGATTCAGGAGCCATGCCATTTGCACAGCACCACTATCCATTCGAGAACAAGGAAGTATTTGAGAAGCAGTTCCCGGCTAAGTTTATCTCAGAGGCAGTTGACCAGACACGTGGATGGTTCCATTCACTCATGGCTGAGTCTACACTCCTTTTCAACAAGGCCCCTTATGAGAATGTCATCGTGCTTGGACATGTACAGGATGAGAACGGACAGAAGATGTCCAAGTCAAAGGGCAACGCGGTAGATCCGTTTGATGCACTTGAGACATACGGTGCAGATGCCATCAGATGGTATTTCTACACAGCATCAGCTCCATGGATTCCAAAGAAGTTTTCAGGAAAGCTCGTGCTTGAGGGACAGCGTAAGTTTATGGGAACACTCTGGAACACATACGCATTCTTCGTGCTTTATGCAAATATCGACAATTTTGATGCTACAAAATACAGCCTTGAGTATGATAAGCTTGCAGTAATGGACAAGTGGATTCTTTCAAAGCTCAACTCAGCAGTGGCAGGCGTGGATGAGTGCCTGTCAAACTACAAGATTCCGGAGGCGGCAAAGTACCTTCAGGAGTTCGTAGACGACTTAAGTAACTGGTATGTACGCCGCAGCCGTGAGCGTTTCTGGGCAAAGGGCATGGAGCAGGACAAGATAAACGCATACATGACACTTTATACAGCACTTGTCACCATATCAAAGGCGGCAGCACCTATGATTCCTTTCATGACAGAGGATATCTACAGAAATCTTGTCTGCTCTATCGACAAGAGCGCACCGGAGTCAATTCATCTGTGCGACTATCCTGTAGTTGATGAGAAGCTGATTGACAAAAAGCTCGAAGCTGATATGGATGAGGTACTAAAGGTTGTAGTACTCGGACGTGCATGCCGTAACGAGGCAAATATCAAAAACCGTCAGCCAATCGGAAAAATGTTTGTAAAGGCTCCGGAAAAACTGGATGAATTTTATGTGGATATCATCGCAGACGAGCTCAACGTAAAAGAGGTTGAGTTCACTGATGATGTATCACACTACACCACCTACAAATTCAAGCCACAGCTTAGAACAGTGGGTCCTAAGTATGGTAAATACCTTGGCCAGATTAAGGCAGTTTTAGCTGAGCTTGATGGTCATAAGGCCATGGAGGAGCTTAACAGCACCGGCTCTCTCAAGCTTGACAGCATTAGCGATGAAGTTGTATTATCTAAAGAGGATTTACTTATCGAGATGACTCAGATGGAGGGCTATGTGACACAGTCTGACAACAATATAACCGTTGTTCTTGACACCAACCTCACTCCTGAGCTTATCGAGGAAGGTTTCGTAAGAGAAATCATCAGTAAGATCCAGACAATGCGTAAGGACGCAGGCTTTGAGGTTATGGACCACATCGCTGTGACATACGAGGCAGATGAGAAGCTTTCAAATGTATTTGAAAAGTTTGGTGATGAAATCAAGACCGAGGTTCTTGCCGTATCAATTAAATCAGGCGAACTTAAGGGCTATGAAAAGGATTGGAAGATTAATGGTGAGGCTGTTAAGCTTGCAGTTGAAAAACAATAATCTCTGCACGAGAGGGAGCATTAATTTGCTCCCTTTTAGTGCCATAAGGAGGAATATGATGAGAGATAATACGTTTAGCAAAAAGGTGTTTATTAAGACTGTATCAGACAATTTAAAAAATAAATATCGTAAGACTATAGATGATGCCACACAGCAGGAACTTTATCAGGCTGTATCAGAGGCCGTAAAGGATGTCATCATGGATGAGTGGATTGCCACACAGAGAGTGATGGACAAGGACGATCCAAAGGTTGTTTACTATATGTCCATGGAGTTTTTGATGGGAAGAGCTCTCGGCAACAACCTTATAAACCTCTCAGCATACAAGGAGGTCAAGGAGGCTCTCAATGAGATTGGTGTGGATATCAATGCTATTGAGGACCAGGAGCCTGATCCGGCACTTGGAAACGGTGGACTCGGAAGACTGGCAGCGTGTTTCATGGATTCACTTGCCACACTTGGATATCCTGCATACGGCTGTGGAATCAGATACAGATATGGTATGTTCAAGCAGCAGATTTCAGACGGCTTCCAGATTGAGGTGCCTGACAACTGGCTCAAGGACGGATATCCATTCGAGCTTCGTCGTCCGGAGTACTGCTATGAGGTCAAGTTTGGAGGATATGTGCAGGAGAGCACAGATGAAAACGGAGAGCTTCATTTCGAGCAGAAGGACTATCAGTCGGTGCTTGCAGTGCCTTATGATATGCCTATAGTCGGTTATGACAACAATGTGGTCAATTCTCTCATGATATGGGATGCAGAGCCAAAAAACGGCTTCTCGCTCGAGTCCTTTGACCAGGGTGACTACGACAAGGCAGTGGAGCAGGAAAATCTTGCAAGAAACCTTGTTGAGGTGCTCTATCCAAACGATAACCATGTAAAGGGCAAGGAGCTTCGCTTAAAGCAGCAGTATTTCTTTGTATCAGCAAGCATCCAGCGTGCACTTGCAAGGTTTAAAAAGCATCACAGCGATTTAAAAGATCTTCCGAATAAGGTCGTTTTCCAGATGAACGATACTCACCCTACAGTTGCAGTCGCAGAGCTTATGAGAATCCTTGTGGACGAGGAACATCTGTCATGGGATGATGCATGGGATATCACTACAAGATGTGTAGCCTACACTAACCATACAATCATGGCTGAGGCGCTTGAGAAGTGGCCAATTGAGATATTCCAGAGACTGCTTCCTCGTGTATACCAGATTGTTGACGAGATAAACAGAAGATTTGTGATGCAGATTAATGAGAGATATCCTGGCAATGAGGACAAGGTAAGAAAGATGGCTATCCTCTATGACGGACAGGTCAAGATGGCAAATATGGCTATCGTTGCAGGCTATTCTGTAAACGGTGTTGCAAAGCTTCACACAGAGATACTTAAGAATCAGGAGCTTCATGATTTCTATGAGATGTTCCCTGAGAAGTTCAATAACAAGACAAACGGAATCACACAGCGTAGATTCTTAGCACATGCAAATCCACTCCTTGCAGACTGGGCAACAAAAAAGGTAGGAGCCGGCTGGATTACAGATCTTACAATGCTTTCAAAGCTCAAGGCTTATGCGGACAGCCCTGTTGCACAGCAGGAGTTTGCTGAGATTAAGAGAGCAAACAAGGTGCGTTTAGCAAAGTATATCAAGGAGCACAATGGTATTGATGTAAATCCGGATTCTATCTTTGATGTGCAGGTTAAGAGACTTCACGAGTACAAGAGACAGCTCATGAACATCCTTCATGTGATGTATCTGTACAACAAGATTAAGGAAAATCCGTCTATGGATTTCTATCCTAGAACATTCATTTTTGGAGCAAAGGCAGCAGCAGGCTACAGAAATGCAAAGAAAACAATAAAGCTCATCAACAGTGTGGCTGATGTGATAAATAACGATGCTTCTATTGGCGGCAAGCTCAAGGTAGTATTTATCGAGGATTACAAGGTATCCAATGCCGAGATTATTTTTGCGGCAGCAGATGTCAGCGAGCAGATTTCCACAGCAAGCAAGGAGGCATCCGGAACAGGAAACATGAAGTTTATGCTCAATGGAGCGCTCACTATCGGAACTATGGATGGTGCCAATGTCGAGATGTTCGATGAGGTAGGGGCTGACAACATGTTTATCTTTGGAATGAGCTCTGATGAGGTCATCTCACACGAGAACAGACATGACTACAATCCTGTTGATGTATATAATAACGATGCCGAGCTAAGAAAGGTAGTAAACCAGCTTGTAGACGGCACATATTCACCAAATGACCATGAGCTTTTCAGGGAGCTTTACAACTCACTGCTCAATCCACAGCAGGGACAGGTGGCTGACCGCTACTTTATCCTCGCAGACTTCCGCTCATATGCAAATGCACAGCAGAAGATTAATGATTATTACAAGAACAAGAGCGCATGGAGAAAGAGTGCACTGCTCAATATCGCACATGTAGGAAAGTTCTCTTCAGACAGAACAATCCAGGAATATGTGGACGATATCTGGCATCTTGACAGAATTACCGTAAATATGGCAGGAGTATAGGATTTTGGAAAAAGTTATCGCAAAGTCTGGTATCAGTGGAAGCACGCTTAAGCTTATAGCCATTTTTACCATGCTTATAGACCATATTGCGGCAACGGTTATTCTTCAGATGATAAATAACGGGATAGGTGGACAAACGCTTATTGATATCTACTGGGTCATGCGTTCTATAGGGCGCATGGCCTTTCCTGTTTTCTGTTTCCTGCTTGTGGAGGGGTTCAAATATACACACAGCAGGGAAAAATATGCTGCGAGGATGTTTATATTCGCGCTTATCTCTGAGATACCGTTTGACCTTGCAATAAACAATACAGTGCTCGAATTTAAGAGCAACAATGTGTTTTTTACACTGCTTTTAGGCTTGCTTGCCATCACAGTGCTTGATTGGCTTAAGTCGGTCGATAAAATAGAAAAGGCATCCTCTGCAGTCAAGTGGTTTTTTGTCACACTGATCAGGTGTATAGTAATGGTATCAGTAGTGCTTGTTATGATGATTATTGCAGAGTTTGTGCTTTGCTGTGATTATGGTGCGGCGGGTGTAGGGTGCATTGTCATGATGTACCTGCTTTCTTCAAACCGGGATGTTGCATTTGCCGTGGCAGTCATACTGCTTGGACTTTTCTCAGGTACCATAGAGTTTTTTGCACTTTTTATGCTTATACCGCTTCGCTATTACAATGGAAAAAGAGGCATTTCACTAAAATATGTCTTTTACGCCTTTTACCCGGTGCATCTTTTTGTACTGTACCTGATATGCAGGCTTGCTATGGCTGCTGTTCACACCTAAAAGAGTGACAGACAACGATTAAAATGGGGGAATAGATGAAAAAGCTTTTAAAAATCATACCGGCACTTGTGTTTGCTGCCTGTTGCTTTATGTTCGCTGCAAAATGCTTAAAGGCAGGAGGGTTTATAGGTGCTATAGCTGATTTTCCTACAGCTATACACAGGGCAGTAAAGGGGCAAATGCAGACCACAACAGACTATTTAAACGGCGAACAGACAGAGTACGATGAGTCAGTATTTACAGGGGAATATCACTACTACTACGAGAAGCTGTCAGATGATGACAAGCTTATTTACAGGCAGATTTATGCGATGATGCAAAAGCGCATGGATGGAATTTCGTTAAATACTACAGACACTGACAACGTTAGCCGTATACAGCAGTTTGTGCTGCTGGACAATCCACAGTTTTTCTACATAGAAAAGAGTCAGTATACTGTGAGAAACAGCATCATTTTTTCGCCTGTATACAATATGTCTGAGTCTGATATCGACAACGCAATAAGTACGATTTCAGGCTATGTGTCAGCCTGTATGGCAGGTATCGATGAAGGTGCATCGGATTATGACAAGGCTGTGCATTTCTATGAATATGTGATAGAGCATGCCGAGTATGAGGAAAATTCTCCTCACAACCAGGATATGTACTCAGCAGTGCTTGGAAGGACGGTCTGTCAGGGCTATGCGATGATGTTTAAGTATCTGTGTGACCGGGCCGGTATCAGTTCACTTATTGTGACAGGCACCACATCTGATGCAAACCACGCCTGGAATATGGTATATCTGGACGGTGCGTGGTGTGCGGTGGACTGTACCTACGGTGATGGTGATTATCTGGGAAAGGGCATATCATACAGCTGGTTCGGAGTGCCGCTTGATGTGGTAAAGCTTACACGTACATTGGACAATGAGGATATGCTGCCGCAGGAAGCGTCAGTGGAGGATGACTATTATTACAGGAATGGGCTGTATTTTACATCCTACGACCTTAAAGTCTTACAGGGCATGACAACGTCATCTAACTATATCACGTTCAAGTTTTCGGACAGAGAAACCTATGATACTGCATGTCACAGTCTTTTCGAGAAGGATGACTACAAATATCTCATACCGACGGCAAGAGGCGGCACTATCACATATATGCAGGAGCCCAATTCGCTTGCGGTGTTTATACACATAGAGCTGGGAAGCTGATAAATTTATCTCCTTTTATTTTAAGGAGATAGCCGCACACCCCATAAAGGGCGGGCGCTGATAAAAAAATAAAGAAAGAGGAATCCAAATGTCATTTTGTCATCTTCACACCCATACCGAGTACAGCCTGCTCGATGGGTCAAACAAGATAAAAGAATATGTAAAGCGCGTCAAGGAGCTTGGCATGAACTCTGCCGCAATCACAGACCATGGCAATATGTACGGTGTGGTGGAGTTTTACAAGACGGCAAAGGCAAATGATATCAATCCGATCATAGGCTGCGAGGTATATGTGGCACCAAATTCGCGCTTTGACAGGGAGACAAGCCACGGTGATGACAGGTATTATCATCTGATTCTGCTTGCTGAAAATAATACAGGCTATGCCAATCTCATGAAGATAGTGTCAATAGGGTTCACAGAGGGCTATTATTACAGGCCGAGAGTGGATTTTGAGACGCTTGAGAGATATCACGAGGGGCTTATATGCCTGTCTGCCTGTCTGGCAGGAGAAATCCCCAGATACATCGTCAGAGGCTTTTATGACGAGGCGAAGGAGATTGCAAGGAAGTATCAGGACTGCTTTGGAAAAGATAACTTCTTCCTTGAACTGCAGGACCATGGCATTGATGACCAGAAGCTTGTGAATCAGCAGCTTCTTAGGATGAGCAAGGAGCTTGAAATAGGGTTAGTGTGTACTAATGATGTGCACTACACCTACGAGTCCGATGCGGAGGCACATGATGTGCTTTTGTGCATCCAGACCGGGAAAAAGGTGTCTGACGAGGACAGGATGCGCTATGATGGCGGACAGTTTTTCGTAAAGAGCGAAGAGCAGATGAGAGCGCTTTTCCCATATGCCACAGAGGCTATTGAGAATACGCAGAAAATTGCCGACAGATGCAATGTGACGCTTGAGTTTGGCAATTACAAGATTCCAAAGTATGAGGTGCCAGAGGGCTATGATAGTGCCGAAGCATTCCTTACAGAGCTTTGCGAGAAGGGCTTTAGGGAGAAATACATAGGCTGTGGTGAGTACAGTGCTGATGAGCTTAAAAAGATACATGCAGATATGGACTATGAGCTTGGTATCATAAAGACCATGGGCTTTATAGAGTATATCCTTATCGTGTGGGATTATATCAACTGGTGCCGCACGCACGACTGCTGGGTAGGCCCGGGACGAGGCTCAGCGGCGGGAAGCAGGGTGTGCTATTGTACCGGAATCACAGATATTGATCCGGTTAAATACAATCTGCTTTTTGAAAGATTTCTTAACCCAGAGCGAGTTTCCATGCCTGATATCGATGTGGATTTCGAGTATGCGGAGAGATATCGCGCCATAGAGTATGTTCAGCAGAAGTACGGACACGATTCTGTAACACAGATAGTCACCTTTGGTACGATGGCGGCAAGAGGTGTCATAAAATCAGTCGGAAAGGCGCTGGATTTCCCATATGCAGAGACTGACAGGCTTGCAAAGATGGTGCCTCAGGAGCTTAATATCACGATTGACAAGGCTCTTCAGATGAACCCGGAGTTTAAGGGCATTTACGACAGTGATGCGAGAGTGCATGAAATGATAGATATGGCAAAAAGGCTTGAGGGACTGCCAAACCACACGTCCGTGCATGCAGCAGGTGTGGTAATCTATCCGGGTGTGGCGAGCGATTATGTGCCTCTTGGAAGGGCAAACGACGGAAGCCCTACCGCAGAGTACAACATGGTACAGCTCGAGGAGCTTGGCCTTTTAAAGATGGATTTTCTGGGGCTTCGTACACTCACGGTGCTAAAGGATTCTGTGAAGAATATCAAGGCATCAAGGGGCATTGATGTGGATATCGACCATATTGATTTCAACGATAAGGGCACACTTGACTTTATCGGAACAGGAAAGACGGAAGGGGTATTCCAGCTAGAGTCTGCCGGTATGCAAAGCTTCATGAAGGAACTCAGTCCACAGAGCTTTGAGGACATCGTGGCCGGTATTTCGCTCTACCGTCCAGGTCCTATGGATTTCATTCCCAACTATATAAAGGGCAAGAACAATCCAAAGGAGATAAGCTATGTGACACCTGAGCTTGAGAGTATTTTAGAGCCGACCTACGGCTGTATAGTATACCAGGAACAGGTCATGCAGATAGTGCAGAAGCTCGCAGGCTATACAATGGGTCAGGCGGACAACATCCGCCGTGCCATGAGTAAGAAGAAGCAGTATGTCATTGATGCAGAGCGCCAGAGCTTTGTGTACGGAGACGAGGAGCGCGGTATAAAGGGCTGTGTGGCAAACGGCATAGATGAAAAGGCTGCCAACAGCATATACGATTCGATGGTTGATTTTGCTAAGTATGCGTTCAACAAATCACACGCAGCCGCGTATGCGAAAATCAGTGTTCAGACTGCATGGCTCAAAAACTACTATCCGGTCGAATTTATGGCAGCGCTCATGACTTCTGTTATAGACAATTCAGCCAAGGCGGCGCAGTATCTTTACAGCTGTCGTGATATGGGTATTAAGGTGCTTCCGCCGGATATCAACTGTGGACAGGGCGAGTTTACCGCAGAGGGTGACCATGTCAGATATGGCATGTACGCCATCAAATCTCTAGGCAGGCCGGTAATAGACCAGATAATCGAGGAGCGGGAAAGTGGCGGCAGATACCGCACACTCTCTGATTTTATCGAGAGAACCTGCCAGAAGGAGCTTATCAACAAGCGTGCGATTGAGAATCTGATAAAGGCGGGAGCCTGCGATTCACTCGACGGCACGAGAAAGCAGATGGCAATGGTGTATGCATCGATTGTGGACAGGGTGCAGCATGACAAAAAGTCAACAATGGCTGGGCAGATGAGTCTGTTTGACCTAGTCTCAGATGAGGATAGGCAGTCATTTGAGCTTAAGTATCCAAATGTTGGTGAATATGACGCTGAGGAAGCCCTGGCCTATGAAAAAGAGGTGCTTGGCATCTATTTAAGCGGACACCCTCTGGAAAAATATGCAGCTACCCTAAAGAAAAACATCACAGCAAATGCGATAGATTTTGTGCTTGAAGAGGAGAGCGGTGCCGTAAAGATAAAGGACAATGCGCACGTGGTAATCGGAGGCATGATAGCTACAAAGACGATTAAGTTTACCAAGTATAATCAGGCCATGGCTTTTATCACGATAGAGGACCTGACAGGAACTGTTGAGGTAATTATTTTTCCGAGAGATTACGAGCGCTACCAGAGATATTTACAGGACGATGCTAAAATATTTGTTATCGGACATGCGACAGTCGAGGATGAGCAGAACGGCAAGATAATCTGCGAGAAAATCATACCGTTTGATGAGCTTCCGAAGCAGCTATGGCTCAGGTTTGATACGATGGAGGACTATAAGAAAAATGAGAGCAGGCTTCTTGAGACAATCCGTGAATCTGACGGAGGAGATGAAGTCATAATTTACATCGCAGATACAAAGCAGATGAAAAAACTTGGCAGAAATTATTCCGTAAATGCAAATAATGAGCTCATGGAGCAGCTTTTGGAATTTTTAGACAAAGAAAATGCGAAAATTGTTGAAAAGAATATTGAAAAAATGTGCTAAAACAAGTACAATAGATTGGGATTAGAATAAATGATAATTTTTTAACATATGGAGGTTATACCAATGGCAAAAGAGATTAACACAATAGGTGTACTTACAAGTGGTGGTGACGCACCGGGAATGAACGCAGCAATTCGTGCCGTTGTTCGTCAGGCTCTCTCAAAGGGCAAGAAGGTTAAAGGAATCAAGAGAGGATACGCAGGTCTGTTAAATGAAGAAATCGTGGATATGGATTCAAAGAGCGTTTCAGACACAATCTCACGCGGTGGTACAATCTTACAGACAGCCAGATGTAAGGAGTTCGTTACAGCAGAGGGACAGCAGAAGGGTGCTGAAATCTGTAAGAAGCATGGTATCGATGCTATCGTAGTTATCGGTGGTGACGGATCTTTCCAGGGTGCGCAGAAGCTTGCAGCACTTGGCATCAATACAATCGGTCTTCCGGGCACAATCGACCTTGATATCGCATGTACAGATTACACAATCGGTTTTGATACAGCCTGCAACACAGCTATGGAGGCTATTGACAAGGTACGTGATACATCTACATCACACGAGAGATGCTCAATAATTGAGGTTATGGGACGTGGAGCAGGATACATTGCATTATGGTGTGGTCTTGCAAACGGCGCTGAGGAAGTATTACTTCCTGAGAAGTATGACAACAACCTTGAGGCACTCATCGAGAGAGTAGCTCACGCAAGAGAGCTCGGCAAGCAGCATTACATCATCATCAATGCTGAGGGCGTAGGACATTCACAGGAGATGGCTAAGGAAATCGAGGCTGCTACAGGCATCGAGACTCGAGCAACTATCCTTGGACATATGCAAAGAGGTGGAAGCCCTTCATGCAAGGACCGTGTATACGCTACAATCATGGGCGCTATGGCAGTTGATTTACTCTGCGAGGGCAAGTCAAACAGAGTTATTGCCCACAAGGATGGCAATTTCGTAGATTTCGATATCGACGAGGCACTTGCTATGAAGAAGAGTGTAGACGAGTACATGTACGATATCTCTAAATCTCTGGTTTAGTATCTAATATAGTTACGATAAATATGAATGCCCTTGTATCCGGCACATCAAATGCAGGTAATTGCGTGCATGTGCCGGTGCAGGGGCATTTATACATTCGGAGAAAGACGAATGTTAATCATAAATGAGGGGCAAAATACTTTTTGACCC
>ULMR01024897.1_pt1 | contig 13885 bp, 11 predicted proteins | sample 1951711 | NCBI WGS metagenome assembly ULMR01 (sample SAMEA4835556, study PRJEB28245) | human gut metagenome | biome: gut microbiome; material: fecal sample | place: Denmark | collected 2008 | reverse complement strand
GCAAGTTACAATACTAAAACTATTGACGGGGCTGTAAATATTCCGCTTGCAAGTTTGAGAGAAAGAGCAGGTGAAATCCCGACTGATAAAAAAGTTATTTTAGTCTGTGATTCAGGATACACAAGTTATCTTGCATCAAGAATTTTAATCCAAAAAGGATTCAACAACGTGTATTCTCTGATGGCTGGCATGAAGCTTTATAAAGAAATTCAAAGAGATAAAGAAAATAAAGTTACAAAAAAAATGAGCGTACAGGCTCTTGCAAAATCAAGTGAAAATGTGTTGAAAGTTGATGCTTGCGGATTGTCATGTCCGGGGCCGATTATGAAGTTGGCTGAAAATATCTCAAATATTCAAGATGGTGATGTGTTAGAAATTTCATCAACTGATAAAGGATTTTACGCTGATGTTGAGGCTTGGTGTAATTCGACAAATAACACTTTGCTTAATTTAGATAACAAAGATAAAAAAATTGTTGCAACAATTCAAAAAGGTCAAGCAATTTCTCAAAATCAAAATAAACAACTTCCGACTAAAAATGCCCAAACAATAGTTGTTTTTTCAAACGATTTGGACAAAGCTCTTGCAGCATTTATTATCGCAAACGGTGCAAAAGCAAGCGGGTATGATGTTATATTGTTTTTCACTTTCTGGGGCTTGAATATTTTGAGAAAAGAAAATGTAAATGTAAAAAAATCATTTATTGATAAAATGTTTGGATTTATGATGCCAAAAGGGGCAGATAAATTAACACTTTCAAAAATGAATATGGGCGGATTTGGTTCTATGATGATGAAATGGGTTATGAAAAACAAAAATATTTCAACTTTAAAAGAACTAATCACTCAAGCTCAAGCTAACGGTGTTAAATTTATTGCCTGCCAGATGAGTATGGATGTAATGGGTATCAAAAAAGAAGAACTTATTGACGGTGTAGAAATCGGAGGAGTGGCAAAATATATAGCCGAGAGTAGTAATTCAAATTCCAATTTATTTATATAAAACTATAAAAAAAGGAGGAAATTATGAAATCAATTACAACTTTTGACTTGCAGTATGCACACAGATTTTACAATTTCAAAGGCGAAGCTCAGTATTTGCACGGGCATACTGGGACTTTAACTATTGAGGTTGAAGACAGTATTAATCCGGGTGTAAATATGGTTTTTCCTTGTAATGAAATCAAAAAAACTGCGTGGAATGTTTTGAAAAATTTTGACCATGCTACGATTTTGCGTGAAGATGATCCGCTTTTGCCTGCAATTTTAGAGGTTTATGAAAAACAAGGGATTAAAAACGGTGCTCCGCAAAATACAATGAAGGGTGAAGCTTTTAAAACGGAACTTGCAACAGCTTATCCTGATTGCAGAATTGTTGTTACAAAAGAAACAATGACAGTAGAGGGTATGATAAAAATTGTCTATGATTTGTTGAAAGACAAATTGAATATTGCAAAAATAACCTTTGTAAGCGGAGATAATACAGCATCTGAAGAATATAAGGTTACAAAAACAATTGATTGCTGTCCTCTGTGTGGTATTGCTCTGACTTTGGAAGGTGTTTGCACAAAATGCGGATATAGAAAAAATAAGTAAGATAATAAAAAATAATAAAACTAAAAACCGACTAAATTTTATAATAGTCGGTTTTTTATAATTTAAAAAATTCTACAAATTTTCAGGATAAATAACTTTGCAATATCCTGATGTTACGATATTTCTATACCAGTACCAGTTGTCTTGCGTTCCTTTCATATAATATGCGCCTGTTAGAGTATTAATTTTAATTGTACGTACGTGATGTCTTATAGACCATTCCCAAAGAGGATCATATAATTTTAGGGTTATGTTATCACTTAATAATTTTGCACTGTCAACTTTTTTCAGTTTGTCCTCTTTGTGCGGTTTATAAATTTTGTGCATTGTATTTGAATATAAATGTTTATTTCTCATAACAAAATAATCATTGTATTCCGTAAAATCATCAACACTTCCATCTATTTTTTTTGCATAACAAGCAATAATAGCACCTTCTGGCAACGGATAAGAAAACCCTTCCCCTTTTGTAAGTACCATTAAATCATTATTTAAAAGTGGATATGGTGCATCTAAATTTGTTGCAAATGCGATATTAGAAATTAAAAATAAACTGCATAATAAAGTTAAAATCTTTTTCATCATAAGCTCCTCTTTTAAAAATCTTTGTATAGTATAACATATTAATTTCTAATATGTAATTTGTTAATTTTTAATAAAGAATTTATGCCAAGAATTAGTCACCCTGAACTTGTTTCAGGGTCTAAAGTTAACAATTTGTTATTCTGCTTTGTTTAAAAATTTTTATTTAATTAAAGCTTCTACTACAATATTCTTGTTCATTTCATTCAACATAGATTTTATTTGTTTATAAAATTTTGAATTCGTTTTTCCTACTGATTCAACAAGAATTACTTTATCAGAATTTTTAATGCTGTTAACAAATTCATTTGAAATATCCGCTTTAATGAAATTTGTATTTCTGATGTTTTCAAATTTTGTTAGAATATTGTTTGGGATATCTTCAAATGTGACTATACTTATATGTTTATCTGCATTTGCAAGTAATAAAACTTTTAAATCAGAAAAATCTTCTTCCAAGTTGTAAATAATATTATCACCAAGCATTGAATAAGTAAGTTTTTTATCTGTATGTTCCGCAAAAATTACTGCAAATAATGAAGCTATAAATCCAAATACAATGCCTAATAAAATGTTTATTAAAAGTTTTGGTGATGAATATTCAAAATCTTTCAGTTTTTGTGGTTCTTTAAGAACTAAAACTTTTGAAGAATCAGACATGTCATCAACCATTTTAGCCCATTCAAGTTTTGAAGATAGAGCAGCGACTTTTTCAGCTTCTTCAGTTACTGCAGCACGCGATTTTTGCCCTTGAATTACTTGTCCTTTAAGATTAGCCATAGCTTGTTGAGCGGATTTTGAAAATGCACTCATTGCAGAAATTCCGCTTGATGTTGCTAATGCTTGCTCAGGAAGTCCGCTAGAGCTATTAAGTTTGGAATTTAAGGCTTTTTTAGCTTTGTAGTATTCTGCTTCGATAACTTTTTTATCAGATTTTGATTTTTCACTATTGAGTTGTTTGTGTAATTCTACATAGTTATTAATAATAGAATTTACTACATTATAAGCAAGTTCAGGATCTTTTGATTTGTATTCAATTGTAATAACATTAGTTCCTTTTTTGTTTTCAAAAGATATATTTTTACCTTTACCTAAAAAAGCAGCAGTTGAAATATATTCACCTTCTTTTTTGTTTGGAATAATTCCCCATTTCTTTTTGTAAACAAGATGATTTTCTCGTATAACTTTATCTATAACAAGTGGAGATTGCATAAGTTCAAGTTCGTTTGTTAAAGCACCGCCACCACCTGACATAAGTGCAGCCATTCCACCACCTGCTCCTAATTCTTCAATGGCATAAGGGTTAATCTCCATCATGTTAGAGTTGTTTGCTTTATTTATGTATAAGTCGGAATCAACTTTGTATTTCTTAGGAGAAATAAATGTCAAAATAATAAAACATAATAAAATAATAAGAAAAACTTTTGAAATCAAAAATTTTCTAGTCCATAGTGCAAAAAATATTTTTTTTAAATCAATTGTTAATTCTTCATCTAATTCGTCTTGTGGAATATAATAATTTAATTGTTCTTGCATAATTTCTCCTTTTAATTAATTTTAGAAAAGTACTTGATGTATTAATAGATTTAATCTTCTTTAGCTACCAACTTAAGCATTTTTAATGTAAAACTTGTGTATCTATATGAAATATATATTGCTGCAAATAAAAATGACAAAGCAGCACCATATATGCCGTATTTATGAAGTATAACTAATCCAATAATTGTAAATGCAGTGGCTTCAATTTGCATTGGAATTTTTCTTTTTTGATTTCCACTAGCAGTTATATAAGCTCCATATACTGCAGCTTCAGCAACACAAATATTGCCAAACATAAGTATCAAAAGTATTGGATAAGCATTTCCGTAATAACTTTGTCCATAAAGTAATAACAAAATGAGTTTACCGAATAAAAGCATAAATAAAAATAATCCGCCTGTGATAAACAACATTATTTTTAAATTCTTTTTTAGTATTAATTTTATGTTTTCAATACTGTTATTAATCAAATCGGGCATCATTTTTTGGACTTGTGCCGAAATTAGGAGTCCAATTACAGATGCTATTGTGAATGCTGAAAAGTAAAGTGCGGCATCTTCTTTGGTTAAAAATGTAGATACATAAAGTGATGGAATTTGAGCATAAAGAAAATATGCTATTGTTACTCCAATATATGCCCAAATACTTTTATCTACCATTTTACAAAAGCGTTTGATATAATTAAAAACTAAAAAATAATTAATTTTTGCAAAAATTGAGCATTGAATAAAGTTGATAAGTCCAAGAGTTATGTTTAAATATAAAAATTTATATAATGATAATTTAAAAATATAAGATAATATTGCAATAAAAGAAATGCAAATAGAGTATATAATATTAATTTTAGCAATGGAATTAAAAGTTTTTGTTGCTTGAAAATATGGTAATATAAGAGCAAAAAATACTCCATCAAAAAATGTTCTTATTACAACTAACCAAAATAATAAGTGACTATCTAAATGAAAAAATATTGAGCCAAATATAATTAGTATTCCAATAAAAACAGCATTTAATAGAAACAATGATATTTTAAGTTTTACTTCTTTAGCATTTGCTTGTGAAGAAACTAAAATATAGTCAGAAAAACCTAAATTTGCAAACATAAAACAAAAAGATGCAATATTTTTATAACTGGAAAATAATCCATAATCATATACAGACAAGTATCTGGCAATGATAAATAATACCAAAGTTCCAGCAATCTGTCTTGAATATAAAGATATAGTATATAGATTATTATTTAATAGTTTTTTGATTGTATTTATCATTTTATTTTTCCATTTTCAAAATTTTGTATTTAATAAAATTCTTTATAAATTGTGGTAATAATCTGTATATAAAAATATGAATAGGAGGTTTTAAATATTTTGTTACTCCTGATTTTAGTGATTTATTTTTTATACAAACATATTCTAAAAATTTTTCTCTATTTTTATGTGCCTTTGATGAAGAATAAATATTCGGGTTTCTTTTTGTTACAACATTTAAAGGGACTTCTTGTAGTTTGCAATTTGTTTTTATTTTATTCAATAAGTTTTGCCCTTTTTCATTATTTATTAAGATTATTGATGTCCCTTTTTTATCATTTAATGATTTATCAAATTCATCTACTCCCCAAAAATCTCCGATAGTTATATCAGCAATTCTTGGAATTTTATTGAATTGACAATCAAGACAAGATGTATTTATTGCTGCATTATACAAAAAAGCTTTCATATAATTAATTTTTTTTAGAGAATATAATTTAATATTTGTATATATATCTGTAATTGTATGTGAAGAGTTCCAGCCAATGAGTTTTGATCTGAAATTGATATTTATAAGTTGTTCATTTGGTTTATTTCGCAAAAATTCTTGTTTATATTTTTCTAGAATTAGTGGAGAAGGAACTCCATGACAAATTAAATCTACTGTAATTAGATTTTCATAATCTTTTTTTAGATAAGATTTTAGACCTGCAATTTGACAAGGTGTTCCTGAATATACAACCAATTTTTCTGCTTCCAAATCTTTTTTTGCTTGTTTAAAAGTATCTAAGGTATTTGCTTGAACATACTTAGAAGAATACATTTTTTCTAACTGCTCAATATTTTCGGCTCTTGAGTGTATAGCTACAATATCATTATTCCAAATCACTCCATATATGATACCATTTTGTTTCAAAATATATGTCGCAAAAGCTGAGAATGCTCCTCCAGATGCGCACTTTAAACGAGTTACTTCATCTTTATTAATTAAAGCAAAGGCTTTAGGTTCTTTATTTTTAGATTTATAGTTATCTAAAGGACATGTTTTTTCACATAAACCACAATTGGTGCATTTATTTTTATCAATAACAGGTTTATAAAATCCATACTTATCACCTTGCATGGTTATTGCATCAACAGGGCAAGCATTATAACACGCACCACAGCCTGTACAATTTGTTTTATTTTCTACTTGCATATTTTATTCCTCATAAATCTAATTATATTTTTTATAGAATTTGGTAAATACTTATGAAATATTATTAACCATAAATGCCATAATTCTTTTTTGATTTGATATTTTAATGTTGCTTGTTGTTCTAATTCGCAAATTTTGTTTTCTAAAAACTGCATTTTAGCTTCAATTTTTTCTTCTTTTTTACCAGCAGGTGATTCAAGAGCTTTCTTTAGAAAATCGAGTCCCCTTTGTCGTTCTTCTTCAATTCTTTGATTAACTTTTTCATAATCAATTTTAAAAATACAATCTTTTTCGTAAATTTCGTTAATATTATTTATACTTTGGTCTTCTATTCCTAACATTTCAAAAAGGGATTCGAATCTAGCAGAAGCTCCCATGTCTTTGGATAAAGAGATAAAAGGTTTATTAAAAATTATTGCAAAGCACATTGCATGATAAGAATTTGTAATTAAAAATTTACAATCTTTTATCGCAGATAACCATTCTTCAATAGATAGATTAGAGTTCCATAATTCAATAACTTCTGCATTATATTTCTTTGATAAAAATTTATCTGATTTATTATCTTTCTTATCAAATATGCAACTTACAATTTTGCCATTGAAATTTTGGTTAGATTGAGTTGTTAAATTTTCGTAATATTTTTTATCAAGTATAAAAACAGGATCAATAATCCATTCAGCATCAACGTTAAATATGTCTTTACAAATTTCTACTCCGGATTTTTCTCTAACAGATATAAAATCAAAAGATTTTAGAGAAGTTTTCATATGCTCAATTGTTTCTGAAGAATTTTCTTGTAAAAACTTTTCTTTATCCACGCCAAAACTCGCAGAAAAAGCTATTTTTTTGGAGTTAATATCTACAAAATCTAATAAAAAAGTTTCCGCAATTCTTTTATTTAATTTTGCTCTAAAAACTTGATCTGAACCTACTATAAAAGTATTTGAGTTTTTGGCAAGATTTAAAAAATCCTGAACTTTTATATAATGATTACTTGTCTTTAAATATTTTTTTGCAAAATTATGATGAAAAATTTGTGTAGAATCACATAAATATTGTTGAAAATCCGAATTATCAACTAATATAGAATTTTCTATTAGTTTTTGTAATGCATATGCAGTTAAATTTGCTCCATAATTTGCTGCCCACCAATAATTTAAAATATTTATTTTATTTTTTTGATTCATTTAATACTTCCTCATATATTTTAATTAATTTATTATAATACTGTTCTTCAGTGTATTGTGAAATAGCTTTTTTATATCCATTTTTGCCATGTTCAATAGCAAGTTCTGGATTATTCCAATATTTAAGAATACATTCTTTTAGCTGTTCAACATTGCCTGGCTCAAACAATAATCCATTGATATTATCTTCAACAATTTCCGGAATTCCTCCAATATTAGAAGCAATAACAGGTTTTCCGTTAATAAAAGATTCAATATTTGTCATTCCAAATATTTCAAACCAATTGCACGGTAGAATTGTTGAAATACAATTCTGATATAAATCATTTACTTCTTCTCTATTTTTAAAACCTAAAAATTCAACATTATCCAAATTATTTGTATTTGCGAATTTTTTTAACTTTTCTTCTTCTGTTCCGGTGCCAGCGATTTTAAGTTTAATTTCTTTTGGCAAATCTTTCATTGCTTTTAATAAATAATGTGCCCCTTTTTCTGGTGATAACCTTCCTATATAAAGAAAATACCCACTGTTTGTATAATTAGGAACTGTTTTTAATTCTTCATTAGATAAAAAGTTATTTATTACTACAATATTATTACTATTTATATCGCTGTTATTTTTTATCATAATATCTGCCAAAGCTTTTGATGGAGCAATAAATTTTTGAATTCGCTTATCATACCCTGTGAGTTTGTTAACAAAGCTCATTAGAGCCATTCTTATATTTTGCTCTAAATTATCACCACACATATTAATAAGACAAGGGAGCTTATTAATACTTTTACATTCAAACTTGCCACAAAAATTATTACCATTTTTCGTCAAAGTCATCATTGGACAAAGCAAAAATGCATCATGCAAAGACATTACAATTGGTATTTTTCGCTCTATAAGAGGGTTTAAAACTGAATATGTTAAAGACGAAATTCTTAAACTATGCACATGAACCAAATCTGGATTAAAGTCATCCAAAACTTTTACTAAATTTGCTTTTGCAGTTCTATTATAATAATAATTTGTTAAATTTTTAATATATTTAAGGGTCGTATTATATGCTTCTGGGAAATATTTTGCATATTTATAATTGTTATCATAAGAAGTATTTTTAGTCGTGAAATATTCACATGAATATCCTTTTTGTTTAAATAATTCGTATGTACTATTAGCGATAACGGCACAGCCAGAATCATTTTTGAAACTTCCGTTAATATATAAAATTTTTAAATTAGTTCTTGTCATTTTAATTACCCTTATACATTTTCCAAACTTTAAAAGGTATACCAAATATAAATAATACTAACCAACGGTTATTTTTGTAATCTGACTTATATTTAAATCTAAATAACCAATAAAAGTTAATTTGTATATTGTATGATTGACAAATTTGTTCAATATTTAAAAATAAATTATTACAAATAACTTTCTTTTCAAAACAATATTTTAATAATTTTTCTAAAGGAATTCTGTGTTTATTTTTTAAGAAATAATCAACATTAGGTTTTACCCAACTTGCATCCCACCAATGAATAGTATAGGTATTTTTTGTTATGAAATTGCATTTTTCTTTTAAACCAATAGGTATAGGATAAAAATATTCTTTAGGAAATATTAATATATCTTTATTTTCAGTAATTTGATTAGAAGAATTTAATTTATAGTTTTTTTTCAAAACATAAGTTGCAATTTGAGGTATTGTATAAAGTTTTGTATGCCAAATTTCGTTATCATAAAAATTAAGCATTTGCTTTATGATAGGATGTTGTTTTACTACTATTCCAACAGCTATATTAATAGATAAATTATCTTCCCAACCTAATACTAATTTGTTTTTTTCTAATAGTTCAGTAATATTCTTTTCTATAGTTATATCTGTATCAAAATATACCCCACCTTGTTGATATAAAACTTTTAATCTTGCATAATCTGCTACATAAGCCCACATTTTATTATCATAACAAGTTTTTAGCCATAGGTTATTTTCACATTCTTTTTCTATGTTAAATAATTCTTTGTTACTTTCATTAATCTCGACAATTTCATATTCAGGAAGTTTTTCTCGCCAGTTATTTATACAATTTAAAACATTTTGAGGTTTATTACCCCCAAACCAACAATAATAAATTATTTTTTGTATTTTATTGCTCATAAAATTCTCCAGTTTGTAATGTGTTTAATTATCTTGTTTAAAAATATTTTTGATTTAATAAAAGTATTAAAATTTTCTAAAAGAATATATTTTTTCATATTATTGTGTACTCCTTATTAAAAAGTAATAATGATTTTTGTATTCAATAAAAGCAATTATTGTTCCTATGATTGAGTACATAAAAAGATTAATAATTGATAAATCATAACAAGATAAAACTAAAATAGAAAAAATCATAAAGATAAAGGCTTTGTATAATTTTTTATTATCTATATATTTACAAGTTTTTTCCTTTTTGTGTAATAAATAAATGATTTTAAATATAAATGCATAATATAATATTAATCCAATAAAACCATATCTTACAAACATATTTGAGAGTGGAGGATTCTGAAATTTTGGATTTTGTTTATAAAGAATAAAATGATACATTTCTTTAGTAATCATAATATGCCTTGATCCTTTTTGTATATGAGCAACCATATATGGTTTTAAATTAGAATGTCCAATTCCAAATAAAGGATTTTTTTCTATGCCAATTTCTATCAAGTTAAGAACACAAGAAATTCTTGTTCCAAGTGATTGCTCGCTTTCTATAATAAAGTTAATATTGTATAAATTTTTGCACACTATCTCAATTCTTGATAGAAAAGTATTATTATAATTCTTCTTCGCTGATAGGTTAAAACTACAAAAAAGTATAAAGCATATACTGCTTATAATACTTATTGGAACTATATATTTCAAGATTTTATCTTTGAAAAAAATACACGTAGATATTAGTGTAAAAGTAAAGCCAAACGGAGATTGTGTGAGTATTAAATTCAACCACATTAAAGGAATATAACTACTTTTTATAAATGTGTTTACATTGGTATTTCTAAAGAATCTTATCTTTGAAAGAGTTAATGTATATATTAGAGTAGAAAATACAAAAATATATTCTGCAAAAATCCCTGGTTCAAAATATATACTTTGAACCCTTACTGAATTATATGCTGATGCTTTTACAAAAGAGGAAGAGCTTACCATTGTTTGTATATTAAAAAATAGCGAATGGATTTTTTGTAATGGGATAATATTAAAAGTATAAATAATAAAATCAAAAATACCAAATAATAGTACAAGATAAAACATCACATATAATATTTTTAGAACCTTAATAGGTGAGATTTTATATACAATCAAATAAGAATTTATTAAAAAAATGGGTAAAATTGCAATAATATATGTAAAAATAATTTCTACATAAGAGTCTAATAGATTTATATCCCCATAAATTCCTTTTATTAAGGTTATAGTTAAAATATATAAAATAAATATTACATATAAATTAATAGCATTCTTCTTTGAATTAATAATTTTTAATGAAAAGTTGATAAACTTTTTATGATTAAGTTGTAATAAAATGCATAATGTAAATAATGTTGATAAAATAGAAACTGGTACAGTCCAGGTTGGTTTTATTATAGGTATTCTCAAGTCATTAAAGAAGAATACTGCAAAATATAATGTAAAAAATATATTAATTATTTTTCTTGAAAATTTTATTATCACTATTATGCCTGCCTACGTAAAAAATTAAAAATATAAATTTCTTTTTATAAATAAAATTATTTAAACTTTTGTTTATCTAAATGATAATATTGATATTATATATACACGTTTTTCCTTGTTATTCATCAAATTTTCACCTCTTGTTTACTCAATATTTGTATAATTATATGGCGTAAAATTATATGGATATCTTTAGAAATTTGCATATTCATTAACTTTTAGTACATGTTTTGAATTTCTACTACCTGAAATTCCTATAGCTACATCATTTGGATTTAAAAAGTTTTTTAATTGTTCAACAAAAATATCATGATAGCTAACATCATTAGCATAAGCCATCATTGTTGCAAAATTGTTGTTTAAGCAAATAAATTTGAATCTCTTATCTTTTTTTTGATAAGAAGCACACTTATTAAAATCACAACAAAAATGACTGGTCGTAGAAGTTGAACCACCATTTCCCATAATGAAAATATTGTTACTGTTATTTTTAGCAGTTGTTAAAATATCCATGAAATCAATAATTTCATTTAGTTTAAGTTTATTAATTGTATTTTTAAGGTTTGTAAAATATTTGTTAATTAAGTTTTTCACTTATAAACTCTCCTTATATATAAACTAACTTTATTGTGGTGAATAATACTTGTATCCTTGTTATCAAATTTAAAATCAATTTCTTTTAAATTGTTCAAAGTACGTCTTACACGTGTTCGATATTGTTCTGTGACATAAAAGGGTAAGAATCGACTGCCTCCAGCACCAAGTAACTGCCACCTGACGCTCCATTTTGTATAGCCAAATCATAGTAATAGTCTATATGTTATGACTGTTAATAAAATATTGCTCATATTATCCTCTCTTAACTTTCTTGTGTAAAAAGTTATTGTAAATAAACTTTCTTAACCAATTAGGAATTGTTCTCAGTAAAAATTTTGTACTTATTGCTTTAAAAAATTCATTGAAGTTTATAAAACCCATTTTATAAAATCCTTTAAACAATGTGTATTCATACTTTATAAATTCACTAAATCCACTTCTTCTATTAATTAAATCTTGCCCAGCTCTCACATTTACCAAATATTCTGAAAGATTTGCAAATTTATATCCTTTAAAAAGCATTCTTGCCCATAGTTCGAAATCTTCCATGCGTTTTAAATTTTTATAGTTTCCGGCATCTAATACAGCTTGTTTTTTAAACATAACTGTCATATGATTCATAGGACATCTAAATTTACAGTATTTATAGATTTCTTTATTGGTTGTTGGTAAAATTCTTTTTGCATATATATTGTCAGGAGTATTTTCAAATTCTGTTATCCAGCTACCTACAACATCAATATCAGGATTTTCTTGCATAAATTTTATTTGTTTTTCAAATCTTGTATTATTTGCAATATCATCACAATCCATTCGAGCAATTATATTGTACTTGCTATTTATAACTCCAATAGAAAGAGCTTTCCCTAAATAAGCATCTTCTTTTAATATTAAATAATTAAAAATTTCTGAATATTTTGATTTATATTCTTCTAAAATATTTATAGTGTTTTGTGGAATATCTTTATCTGCAATAATTAAAATTTCATTAGGTACTAGAGTTTGATTTATTACACTATTAAAAGCCATACGCAATTCAGAATCTTTTTCATGTATATAAATAGGTATTACTACAGAAAATTTGTAGTTTTTGTTTTCTAAAAGACTATCATTTGCATGGTGTTTAACTAACTCAAGTTCTCCTGATAATGAAATATTGCCCATTTTCCCCTTTCTTTTTGTAATTTATACTCCAATAATTTTTTTACCATTGTACAAATTATATGCACTATCATAATATGTGACTTTTGAATCGTCTGTGTACAACTAAGTGGCAATTTAATTATATTTATTACTAACTACTGTTATTACAGGGATATTTGTAACTAAAGGAATTGCATTCAGAGGCAGTTCTATTTATGAAAATTGATGCTTTAATATATGATTTTATATCTTTTATATTATCCATGTCTGCCTCCTAGAGCCAAAAACACAGCTTTTATTAAAATTCCGATTTCCCATAGCAAGTTTCTGTGTTTCAAATAATACAAGTCATATTGAAGTTTTTCTGAAACATCATCTGCTAAAACGCAATGTCCTTGGTTAATCTGTGCCCAGCCTGTCCAACCGGTTTTTACCCACATACGGCAAGAGTAATATGGAATTTCTTTTGAATATATTTTTACTAAATCTTCCCATTCGCATCTTGGACCGACAATTGACATTTCCCCTTTTAAAATATTTATCATTTGAGGAATTTCATCAAGTCTTGCTTTTCTTACAAATCTGCAAAACGGTATAACTCTATTATCTTCATCTTGTGGTTCTGTATGTCCAATTTGACCGGCTTTCGGAACGTAATCATTTGCATACATTGTTCTCAGTTTATATGCTTTGAATACTTTTCCGTCTTTTCCCACTCTGTTTTGAGTATAAATTGCATTCCCGCCATCTGTCAATTTTACTCTAATCCCGATATACAAAAGTATTGGAGATGTCACGATAAGAATTATCAAGGCTGCAATTATATCGTATGCTCGTTTGCAAAAATCATAAACTTTGGAACGATTTTTCATATAATCGTAAAATAACCAGTTTATTGACATTTTGTCTATAAAATATTTACCTGTAACCATTTCATAAAATTCAGGCATTTTATAAACCTTCACATCTTCGGGAATACTATTTACCATCTTGGTTAAAAATTTTTCTTCCATACGTTGTTTTATGGCAACGATTACTATATCAATTTTTTTATCTGTTATAATTTCATCAAGTTCATAAGTTTTTGGAA
>ULMR01011500.1_pt1 | contig 13913 bp, 10 predicted proteins | sample 1951711 | NCBI WGS metagenome assembly ULMR01 (sample SAMEA4835556, study PRJEB28245) | human gut metagenome | biome: gut microbiome; material: fecal sample | place: Denmark | collected 2008 | reverse complement strand
TGGGGAAAGAGTGGCTGTGTATTACGGGGCTGCTGATACTGTGGTCGGAATGGCTTTCGGCTACATTTCCGAAATCATTGATTTCGTGAAACGTACTTCCATTGTATAAGAATGAAAATTTTATAGGACCGTTCCCATAGTTGAGGCTATGGGAGGGGCCTTTTTTTATTTTAAGCCTATGAAAAAACTAATTGCATGTCTGAATTTTTTGTTCGTTGGGATGTGCCTGCATGCCCAGGAACCAGTAGATTATGTCGACCCGTTCATCGGGACCACCAATTTCGGTACGTGTAATCCGGGAGCCGTATGCCCGAACGGCCTGATGTCGGTCGTTCCGTTCAATGTGATGGGCTCGGCAGACAACAAGTATGACAAGGATGCCCGCTGGTGGTCTACGCCCTACGACTATACGAACAGCTATTTTACAGGATTGTCTCATGTCAACTTGAGTGGGGTGGGGTGTCCCGAATTGGGGTCTCTGCTGTTGATGCCTACCACTGGGGAACTGGATGTGGATTATCATCACTATGGCAGCAAGTATGAAAAGGAAACCGCTTCACCGGGATACTATAGTCTGCAACTGACGAAATACAACGTGAAAGTGGAGGCTACTTCTACCCTTCGGACCGGATTGACCCGTTTCACCTTTCCGAAAGGAAAGAGCCACATCCTGATGAACTTAGGAGAGGGGCTGACCAATGAATCGGGAGCCTATTTGCGCCGGGTGAACGACCGGGAGATAGAAGGCATGAAACTATTGGGTACCTTCTGTTATAATCCGCAGGCAGTATTTCCCATTTATTTCGTGATGCGAATCAACAAGGCTCCGCAACAGACGGGGTATTGGAAATTCCAGCGTAAGATGAACGGCATAGAGGCCGAATGGGACAAAGACAACGGAAAATACAAGTTGTACACACAATACGACCGTGATCTGGCCGGTGATGACATCGGTGCCTGGTTCACCTTCGACACGGAAGAAAACGAACAGATTGAAGTGGCCGTGGGCGTTTCTTTTGTCAGCATGGAGAATGCCCGCCAGAACTTGGAGGCCGAGCAGCATGGAGCCGGTTTCGATGAAATCCATGCCAGTGCCCGCAGCCAATGGAACAACGACTTGAGCCGCATCACCGTGGAAGGGGGTACGAAGGCACAGAAAACCGTGTTCTACACCGCCTTGTATCACACCTTGATTCATCCGAACATTTTGCAGGATGTGAACGGAGAATATCCGGCAATGGAAACGGGAGAAACCAAGACGACACAAAACAACCGCTATACGGTGTATTCCTTGTGGGATACCTACCGCAACCTGCACCAGTTGATGACACTGGTGTATCCGGAACGTCAGATTGATATGGTGCGTACCATGATCGATATGTACAAGGAACATGGCTGGTTGCCTAAGTGGGAACTTTACGGCCGGGAAACCCTCACCATGGAAGGCGACCCCAGTCTGCCGGTCATTGTGGACACGTGGATGAAAGGCTTGCGTGATTTCGACATGGAAACTGCTTACGAAGCCATGCGGAAGTCGGCCACCCTGCCCGGAAAGGACAACCTGATGCGTCCGGACAACGACGACTATATGAGCAAGGGCTACGTGCCTTTGAGGGAACAGTTTGACAACTCCGTATCGCATGCGCTGGAATATTACATTGCCGACTATGCCTTGTACACACTGGCCAAGAGCTTGGGAAAGAAAGCCGATGCCGACTTGTTCTACCAGCGCTCCATGGGTTATAAGCATTATTATTGCAAGGAATTCGGTACGTTCCGCCCTATCTTGCCGGATGGCACGTTTTATTCTCCGTTCGACCCGCTGCAAGGACAGAATTTTGAACCAAGCCCGGGCTTCCATGAAGGAAATTCCTGGAACTACACCTTCTATGTGCCCCACGATGTAAAAGGACTGGCCCGATTGATGGGCGGACAGAAAAAGTTTGTCGACAAGTTACAGATGGTGTTCGACAAAGGTTATTATGATCCGGCCAATGAACCGGACATTGCCTATCCTTACCTGTTCAGCTACTTCAAGGGGGAAGAATGGCGTACCCAGAAAACGGTGCGCGAACTGCTGGCCAAGTATTTCACTCCCAAGCCCGACGGCATTCCGGGGAATGACGATGCCGGCACCATGTCGGCCTGGGCCGTATTCAGTATGATGGGCCTCTATCCCGACTGTCCGGGCGTACCGGAATACACGCTGACCGACCCGACTTTCGACCGGGTTACCATCCGTCTGAACCCGGAGTTCTACGGGAAAGACCAGCTGGTCATTGAAAAGAAAGGCAACGGTTCAGCAGAAGGATATATCCAGAAGATTGAACTCGGTGGAAAGAAGACCGGCTATCGTATTCACCACAATGACTTGGTGAAAGCCGGTACCCTGACTTTCTATAAATAAAAATAAAATCAATTTTCCTCAGCTTGTTTCCTCTTGACGGTATGACGCACCACGCCGATGCTGATTTCGTATAAGAGGACGATGGGGAAAGTGACAATCAGCATTGTAAACACGTCTGAGGTAGGAGTGATGATGGCCGCAAGAATCATCGCGAGGACCCAGGCGTGTTTTCTGTATTTGGCCATGAAGTCGGCCGACAGAATACCGAGTTTGGCCAGTAGCCAGGTCAGTACGGGTATTTCAAACGTGATGCCCATCATCAGGCTCAGCATGTTCAGCGTATCGATATAAGAGCTGAGCACAATGGTGTTCTCCACTTCCGGGCTCACCTGATAGGTGGACAGGAAACGGAAGGTGAAGGGAAAAATCAGAAAATAGCTGAACAATACCCCTGTGAGGAACAGCAGGTAGCTCCAGCATATCAGGCGACGGGAATATTTCTTCTCGTTCTGGTAGAGGGCAGGGGATACGAAATGAAAAAGCTGGTAAAGAATGTAAGGAGAAGCCAGCAGGATGCCCGCATAAAACGAAACGCTCATGTGCGTGAGAAACTGCCCGGAGAGCTGGGTATTGATGAGTTTGACCGGAAGTGTCTGTGCTTCCAGACCGGAAATATGAAGCACCTGTCCCAGCCAGGCGAAGAAACGGTAGGTACAGAAATCCCCTTCCTTGGGCGCCAGAATCACGCCAAAAAGTTCGTCCTTGAAGCAGAAAGCCAGCAGCATGAGCACCACTACCGCGCAGGCGATGTGGATAATCGTTTGTCGGAGTGCGTCCAAGTGGTCCCAAAAGGTGAGTTCCGTGGGTTCGTTCGGCTTCACGGCAGTTATTTTTCTTTGTGGTCAGTAGAAGAAACTTCCTCTTTTTTGCTGTCAGTTTCTTTCAGGTTTTCTTCCACTTCGTTCATACCCTCTTTGAAGCTTTTTACTCCTTTTCCGAGACCTTTCATTAGTTCCGGAATCTTCTTTCCACCGAACAATATCAGGATAATCAGGATGATAAATAAAAATTCCTGGGTACCGATACCCATCAACAATAAGGTCGTATTCATGTAGTTCTGTAAAATAATGGTTTGTCTGTTATTGATTTCTACGCAAAAATATGGATTGTTTTTTATCTGCGCAAATGTAAGTCTTTGGCATTTTCGTTTTTAAAGGAAAAAAGCAGTGCGCTTGAAAGAATTCTTCCAGTTGTCCTGAGGATAATTCTTTTTTGTTTCCTTGTTTTCTCTGTACCACACTGCGGGATTTGTATTTCACAGTGTGAAATATGTATCCCACACTGTGGTTTTTGTATCCCACAGTGTGAAACAGAGAATTTGTCTTGAGATTTGTAAGAAACTACAGGAGGATTTTGTTTTATATGGACCTAAATGATTGGTTTGTCATTTTGATGCGTTTTAAACAGATTTAAGAATAAAAGTTTATGATTGTTAGGCTATGCGCATAAGAATGTATACCTTTAGGCCGTTTTTATTACTAAGGAACCTATCGAAAAGAGTATGAGAAAGACAAAACTATTTTTTGTGGGTGCAGTTGTCCTGATGTTGGGAGGGACGACGGTACATGCCCAGTCGTGGAGAAACGGCAGGGCCTATACGCTGGACAAGCAATATGCCAGCTATCCTTGTGTAAACTTATTGGACAGTACAAGTGTGACGGTGGAACCCACCGGACAAGGTTCGTTTGCTGTCTGCCGGGCCGTACGGGTACAAAACACCGCCGGAGCTCTGCAGCAACGGGTCTTGAAATATGACTACGACCCGCTGACGGCGGCTGCTACTTTCAAGCGGGTGACCATCTACCATGCCGACGGTACACAGACCCCGGTCGATGTGAGCAAGACCTGCGATTACGCTGCTCCAGCCAGAGCCATCTATTGGGGAGCCCGTCAGATTATGCTGGAAGTGGGTGCCCTGAAACCGGGTGACATCATTGATTATGAAATCGACAAGAAAGGATTCACCTACGCCTTGCTGGCCGACCAGCCGCAAGAGGGAGACGATTCCCGTTTCATTCCCCCGATGCGCGGACAGTTCTACGATATTGTGCCTTTCTGGGCCACTGAGCCGACATTGCGGAAAGTGTACCGCGTCAGCCTTCCGTCCGAGAAAGAAATCCAGTTCCAGTTCTATCAAGGCGATTGTGCTTCCTCCATGCGCTACGAGGACGGACGAAAAGTCTATACTTTTGTCAAAGACGAAATCATGCCGTTCCGCCGCGAACCGAACATGGTGGATTTCTATGACGCTGCGCCGAAGCTGATGATGTCTACCACTGCCGACTGGAAAGAAAAATCGCGCTGGTTCTATGGCGTCAACGAAGACTACGGCAGCTTTACCGCTATTCCGGAAGCTCAGAAAAAGGTGGATGAGTTGATTCGGGGCAAAAAGACTGAGATGGAGAAAATCGCCGTGCTGACCCATTGGGTAGCCGATAACATCCGTTATGCCGGAATTACCATGGGAAAGGGCGAAGGTTTCACCCTGCATAACCTGGAAATGGATTACACTGACCGTTGCGGCGTGTGCAAGGACATCGCCGGTACTCTGATTTCGTTCCTGCGGATGGCGGGATTCGAAGCTTTTCCGGCCATGACCATGGCAGGCAGCCGTGTAGAGACCATTCCTGCCGACCACTTTAACCACTGTGTGGCCGTAGTGAAACTCAGTAATGGCACCCTGATGCCCCTCGACCCGACGTGGGTACCTTTCTGTAGGGAATTGTGGAGCAGTGCCGAACAGCAGCAGAACTACCTGCCGGGTACGCCCGAAGGTACCGACTTGTGCCTGACTCCGATTTCTGACCCGGAAAACCATTACGTACGCATCAAGGCCCAGAATACCCTCGATGAGAAAGGTACACTAAAAGGTTCCTTCACCATCGAAGCCGAAGGTCAGAGCGACAGCAACATCCGACGCATCTTTACCACCGGATTCCAGAGCGAATGGGCGCACTCCATGGAACGCCAGTTGCTGAACGTATCGCCGAAGGCCCAGCTTCTCAGCGTGGACTACGGACGCGAGCCGAAAGAATATCAGAAAGCCCCCATCCGGATTACGTTCCACTATGCCATTCCGGAATATGCCATGAAAGGTGACCAGGGAGAACTGGTTTTCAAGCCGTTCGTGCTGAACAACCTCTATACGCAGGTACTTTCTTATCTGCGGATCGATACCAGCCTGGAGAAGCGGGATTACGGCTTCAAGGACGGTTGCTCTCGTCTGGTAGAAATGGAAGAAAACCTGAAGCTCCCGGCCGGATACAAATGGCAAGGAAAGGAAAAACAGGACCAGATGGACGGTACGGGTGCCGGATTCACCGGAAGCCTGAAACAAAACGGCAACCAGTTGCAGTTGAAGACCTCCCTGCGCTTGAAGAAGCGTGTCTATGAAGCTGCCGACTGGGATAGCTTCCGCAAGGCAGTCAACACCGCCAAAGGATATGGAGAATATATGGTAGTCAAAAAGTAACCCCTTATGCGAGGGCTTAACATGAAACGAAAAGCAATGAAAACATTATCAATTTACATAGGAATCATAGGGATGCTTTTGCTGGCTGTCCTGCCGGCCAAAGCCGCATCGGAAGCGGAGTTCCGCAAACTTTCGAAGACCTATACTCTGCGGGCCGACGGTAGCCAGGAGGTACGGGTGCAAAAGGAACTGACCCTGTTCACACATGCCGCCATGAACAGCTTGTATGGAGAAACCTTTATCGTGTACGACCCGGACTTCCAAAAGTTGGAAATCCACGAATCTTACACTCGTCAGAAAGACGGTACCGTCATCAAAACCCCGGCCAATGCTTTGGTAGAGGTACTTCCCTCTGCAGCCGCCAATGCGCCGGCCTACAACCGTCTGAAAGAGATGGTCGTGGTACACACCGGACTGGAACTCGGGGCTACCATCGTGCTGGACTACTCCATCGTGAGCAAGGCAGGTTATCTGCCGGCCCTCGATGTCTGCTGCCCGGTCAAAGAGCTTTCCCCCATCAAGGAATATACCTTCCAATTGAACGTGCCGGCCGATAAGATGGTACACTACGAACTGTTGAATGCTTCCGCCCAGCCGGCAACGGCTCAGAAAGACGGCATGAAGTCCTTCACCTGGACTTTGAAAGATGTACAGCCCCGCCCGTATGCCTATCCTTCTGCAAGAGGCAGCATGGGACAAGTACAAATGGCAGCCAGCGGTATGATGCCCGTCTTCATCGCCTCTGCCTGGGCAAATTACGGTGAAGCTCTGAAAAGCCTGAAGGCCCAGTTCCAGGCAGGCGACCCTGCGGTGGTCAAAGCCAAGCTGGCTGAATTGACTCAGGGCCTCAAAGACAATCCGCAAGCTGTCCGCAATGCCATCGCCAGCTACATGACTGAAATGTACCGACTGGGACGTTGTGGCGTATCCTTGCAGGAAGCCGGCTATCGTTTACGTCCGGCTTCAGAAGTCATCCGTTCGGCTTACGGAACCCAGGCGGAACTGGTGAACTTGGACGTAGCCTTGCAGCAGGCTGCCGGATTGGAAGCCGAAGTGGCTGTATGTGCCTTGCATCCGTCAGAAGCCGCTGACCAAGGGTTGTCTACCATCGTATCGCTGGTTGCCCAAAGCAAACTGATGCCGGAGAAAGTGGCCCTGACCGGTACGGATGAGGCCGGTCTGCAATCCTTCCTGACCGTAACCGATTTGGAGGGCAAGTCTTTGAAATTAGCAGACTATTTGGGAGCCAAGAAGTCGCAGCAAACTGACACTCTGAAAGTAGATGAGACCAAGATGCAGCAGCCTGCCGAAGGTTGGGGAATCGTCACCCTGTCTGACCCGACACCGGTCCGTACCCTTTATACATATGCTGCCAATACGACCATTCCTGAGAACATCCTTCTGCCGAACACGGTAGACTATACCTTGGAAACTGTGGTCTGCCTGCCGGAAGGAATGAAAATGGCTCCGCGTGCCGATAGGGAGCTCAGCAACGCCTGCGGAAAAGTTGCCTTCAGCTACCAGCCGACAAAAGACGGCGTGAAAGTGACCCGCACGCTCAAGATTGATCGTCAGTTGCAGACTCCGTCCAACTACAAGGAACTGTATGCCTTGCTTGCTGAATGGAAAGATGCCAACAACCATACTTTGGTAGTCAAGAAAGTATCAGAATAATCAACATTTACAGAAATACATATTCTATCTGTATTTATAGTCGCAAGAGCTGTAACCTTTTGGGGGTTGCAGCTCTTGTTGGGTATATAGGTGGTCATTCTTATTGGCTTGGAAGAAATGTCAGGAAGATGTCAGTCAAATTTTTAGGCTTTTATGCACTGGAAGGGTAGCTTTGCGGCTGAATCTTAAATGGATGGAATATGAAGGCAGATGTGCATTATGTAGGAATGCGGCGTTTTTTAGTTCTCCTTGTATTGGCTTTAATGGCGGGTTCTCTTTTTATCACGCAGAAGAAGGAGAAAGACGATACTCCTCTTCCCAAGAAACTGGAAAAGGTGATGCGTACTACGCGGATGAATACCTATCGGGATCCTTTTTATGGGTATGTGGTACATTATCCGTCCTTTTTCGAGCAAGTTTCCAATCCGCAGGTCAAGGAAAAAGGTTACTGCCAGTTCCGCTTTTGGAATGTGGAGCAGATTGTACAGACCGCGTTTGTGCTTCCCAATCTGGACAGCCTGACGGTGGCACAAGGAATGGCTCGGTTTGCCCGGGAATTGCATGCCACTTATCAACGTGAGGAAGGTGATGGTTTTATCCTTTCCGGACCGCTCCATTTGGAAAACCGGGAAGTGGCGGGCCATCATTTTTATGCCAAATACGTGCAGTGTCAGAAACTTTGGTTCGTGCAGATTCTTACTTATCCGGAGAATTGTACGCAGGCGATGACGCGGCTCATCCGGGAGATTGACCGTTGGAAGGTATGGGAGAAAAAAGAAGAGAAGAAATTGCCCGAATCGTTTGACTGTGAGCCGCAGACTACTTCACCGTATGCAGGGCCTTGCTTCCCTTGGATATTGATTACCAACTAAAGTTCAATTTTCTTCTATCAGCCACTTTTCGATACCTCTCATCTTTTCGCTGAAGTTCACACCTATTTTATATAATTTCCGTGAGTCTGAAGCAAAAGGAAGCGCATATTGTTTGTCGTGGATTTGTTGCAAGGCTTCCTCGGCGGTTCCGTCCAGCTTGAATTCCATCACGTAGATGTACTTGTCGGTTTTGACTACCATGTCAATACGACCATTGGAAGTGTGGTATTCAGCTTGTGTATAAAATCCCAGCAATTTGAATACGATAAAAAGCACATTCTGATAATGCAGTTCCAAATCACGTGCCAGTTCATACGGTGTGTCGGAGAAAAAACTTTGCAGGCGTTGCAGAAATGCGTTCACATCTCCTTTGCGTATATCCTTTACAAAACTCATGATTTCGAACGAGGAGTTCCCGGTGTTCAGATGGGCATAGCAGGGAAGGAGGAACCTCGTGAATCCTTCTTCCACCTCTTTGTTGGGGAATCCCAGATAATATGCCCGAAACTCTTTGTCGTATCCCTTGATGGTGAGATATCCGCTTTGGTACAGGATGGGTACAGGGTTGATGTACATCGTATCGATACTTTCTAGAGAGTCGGCATCTGCCATTTCTTCAGTGAAGCGATACAGGTTATAGCGACTGTGTTTGAGCAACTCGACCAGGAAGGTAGGTGTTCCCGTTTCGAACCAGTAGCTTCCAAACCTCATTTGGGCAAAGGTATTCAGCAGACTGAAGGGGTTGTAGATGTCTTCACTTTTTTCGGTGAAGTGATATCCGTCGTACATTTCCTTGAGCGTGGCCTTGGTCTCTTTCTCCGTCATGCCGTTCTTTTCACCCAGTTCGATGATATCCTCCTTGAAGTCACGGTATAATTCTTCCTCTGTGATACCGCACAGACTGGCGAAACGGTTATCCATGGAAATGTCCATCAGGTTGTTCAGGTCGCTGAATACGCTTACCTTACTGAATTTGGTTACTCCGGTGAGCAAGGCAAACTTGATATACTTGTCGCAGCTTTTCATTACTCCATAAAAGGCCTTCAAGGTATTGCGGTAGTCAGTCATCAGTTCATCGTTACCGATGACCTGAAGCATGGGTTTGTCGTATTCATCGATAAGGATAACCACGTTACGTCCTGTCTTTTCGGCCGCCCGCTGGATGATACCTTGAAAACGCAGGGATAGGCTGGTTTCACTGGGACGGGTGCCATATCTTGATTCCCAACCACATAGCATATCATTGAGCATGTCATACAAGCTGTCTGGCGTATCATATTTTTGAGCGTTCAGATCCAGATGCAGAATAGGATATTCAGTCCATTCTTTTTCCAGCTTTCCCATGGAAAGTCCTTCAAACAGTTCTTTTCTCCCTTGGAAATAGGCTTCCAGCGTGGAAATAAGCAAACTCTTTCCGAACCGTCGGGGACGGCTGAGAAAGTAATATTTACCACTCTCGGCAAGCTTGTAAACCAATGCGGTCTTGTCGATGTAGCAGTAGTTTCCTTTGCGGATTTCTTCAAAACTTTGTATGCCTATCGGATAATTCTTTTTCATCATGGGCTTGAATTTACCTACTCATACATTATGGAGATATATGAAGGGGGATGTTTCTACAAATGTAATGAATTTTATTTCATGTACAAAGGATATGGTTTTTCTTCCTATTCTTGAAACTACCCTACAGGGTAGTGGAAAACTCTCACGAAGTATGGAACTTTGCAGCAGGAAACTAAAAAACATCATACAATGAAGAAGAGTATTAGAATAGTAGTAAAAGTTACTTTATCCCTTTTGATTCTTTTGATATTGGGATTTATCGGATTGGTCATTTATGCAAAGTATTTCTATAATCGGGATGTAAAAGTCGTTTCTTATTATGCCGATGAGTTATGTATTGGGAAGGAGGATTTTAAAGCAGAATTTGAAGAAATCTATCAAGTTACCCTGGACGAGTACTCATTGTATCCTTCCAAGCATTTGAACATGGATAGTTTGCATCAAGAGTATGTACGACGAATAGCAAAAGAGGCAAATACACCTGTTGATTTTGGCAAGATATTGAAAGAATATTTTGCTGCACTAAATGCGGGTCATGCCTCCGTTTATCTAAACGATTATACGGCCAATTATGCTCCATTGTATATTGAAGGAAGAGTTTTTATTAATCAGCCTAATTTGTATATGCGTGAAAATGGCTTCCAAGATAAGGATGAAATTATGAGTATAAATAAAATTCCGGTTGCAGAATGGATTGCCACGAACGAAAAATATACTCCTGCTTCTACCGAAAAATGCCGAAGATTGATGACCGCCCGTAAGCTATTTCGTTCTTGGAGCGATACTATTGCAACCTATCAGGTAATTCGAAATCAAGATACGGTGAGCCTGACGCTCAATCTGAAAAAAGCATCTGCCTTTCATGAAAAACAAAACCCTACTGTGGAATGGACGGTATTACAGGATAGCATTGGATATATTCGCATATTGTCTATGATGGATCCGGTTGTTGATGAATTTGACAGAGCTTATCAACAGGTAAAGGACTTTCCAGATTTAATCGTGGATGTCCGTGAGAATGGAGGAGGAAATAGTGGAAACGGTAAAAAAATATGCGAGTACCTCATCCATAAGCCACAGCCACATTGCGTATCGCCGGATTGGGAAATAATTCCTCGGAAAGATTCATATAAGGGTAAATTATTTCTTCTGACTAGTACATATACCTTTTCTGCCGCTGAAAGTTTCACATTGGATTTAAAAGAAAGTGGTGATGTGACAATTATCGGTGAAGGGACTGGTGGGGATACAGGAAATCGTCCTCGTACATTTCATACTACGAATGGAATTTATTTTCGTTTGCCGACAAGAGAGCCTTTTTTTTCACCAAACGGATTCCCAATGGAGGGAAAAAGTATCATGCCTGATTATAAAGTTTGTCAGAATGTAAATGATTTTATGAAAAACCGTGATACGGTATTGGAGTTTGCCTTAAAAATGATTGGTACTAATAATCAGTAATGAACTTGAACGGAAGAAGATGGAGGAATACATCACTACCCATCCTCCAGTTGCCACTCTGCCGAAGTTCTATATCGTCTTCCTAAATCAGCCTCAGATTGGCTGCGATGCCCACGGCCTCAGTGATGTTTTCTGCGTGTAGTTTCTCAAAGAGTTTCTTCTTGTGAAACTTGACGGTATTGGCATCAATAAAGAGAGTTTCTCCTATTTCTGTGTTCGACAGTCCTCTGACGGAGAGCTGGAGAATCTCTTTTTCACGGTCGGAAAGAATCAGTTCGGGCTGTTTTTTCCATCGTCTGCCCTCGAATGAATAGATGTAACGGTCGGTGCATGTATGGTCTGAAATGACGACCTCCCCGATGTTTTTCTCCGGTGAGAGTGAAACGGTACATAGCGCCAGCCATATATCTCCTTTGTCACTCAACAAGATGGGGGTCAGCTTGTGGTGGATAAGATGCGAATGTCTTTCTGAGGTACGGATATGAAAGTTATACTCAATGGACAAGTCAAGTCTTTTTTCTACCGGCTGGTCATAGTAAAACCGAAATCCGGCCTCGTTGATTTCCATCAGACGGTTTATCTCGTCAGGTGGAACCACCTCAAAATAGAAGGCATAACCCTTATGTTGCACTTCTTCCGGTGAACGCCCGCAGAGAAACAGGGGGTTGGATGATACATAAAGGAAATTCTTGCGGTTATAGTCGATGATGTATAGGCTATGATTGGTGTTGCGGGCCAACGCATCGGCCATAGAAATGCAAACAGCGGTTTTTGAATAATTGCTGTCGGCGATTTGCATGTGTGAATTGAGGGGACGGAAAAATTGGTTGAGCTCGTGTGATGTCATATTGTGATCTTGTTTTGCGCTGTAAAGGTAAGGAAATTTTTCTTTAAAAATTTTGAGCTGTCTTGTCTCTTCCCTAAAAGATGGGTATCTTTGACTCGTTTTTCATTTAACATTGATACTCATGCAGGATTTTGTTCATTTGCACGTTCATACGCAGTATTCTATTCTTGACGGACAGGCTTCTATTCCCCGGCTGGTAGACAAGGCGATAGCCAACGGTATGCGAGGAATCGCAGTGACCGACCACGGAGATATGTTCGGTATCAAGGAGTTCTTCAACTATGTCAACAAGAAGAACGGGGGTACGAACGGGGAGATTAAGGATTTGAAGAAGAGAATTGCCGCCCTCGAAAGCGGTAAGGAAGAATCGGAAAACCCTGAAGCGGAGATTGCGGCCTGCAAGGAACAGTTGGAGGCTGCGAAAAAGAAACTGTTCAAACCGATTTTCGGTTGTGAGATGTACGTGGCCCGCCGTCGGCTGGAGGACAAGGAAGGAAAGCCCGACCAGAGCGGATATCACCTAGTGGTGCTGGCCAAGAACCTGAAAGGTTATCACAACTTGATTAAGCTGGTGTCGAAGGCATGGACCAAGGGATTCTACATGCGTCCGCGTACAGACCGTACGGAGTTGGAAAAATACCACGAGGGCTTGATTGTGTGTTCAGCTTGTCTGGGAGGAGAGGTGCCCCGACGCATTACGGCCGGACAGTTTGAGGAGGCCGAAGAGGCAATTCGCTGGTACAAGAATCTGTTTGGGGATGATTACTACTTGGAGCTGCAGCGCCATAAGGCCATTGTGCCCCGTGCCAATCACGAGGTATATCCCATGCAGCAGGTGGTGAATGAAAAACTGATTGAATATGCCAAGAAATACAATATCAAGCTGGTGTGTACGAACGACGTACACTTTGTGGACGAGGAAAATGCCGAAGCCCACGACCGGCTTATCTGTCTGAGTACCGGAAAAGACCTGGACGACCCGAACCGTATGCTTTATACCAAACAGGAATGGATGAAGACGCGGGAGGAGATGAACGAAATTTTTGCCGATGTGCCGGAGGCATTGAGCAATACGGTGGAGGTGTGCGACAAGGTGGAATTTTATTCCATTGACCATGCACCCATCATGCCGACATTTGCCATTCCGGAGGATTTTGGTACGGAAGAGGAATACCGCAAGAAGTTCACGGAGAAAGACTTGTTTGACGAGTTTACCCGCGACGAAAACGGTAATGTGGTGATGGATGAGGCTGCGGCCAAGGCAAAGATTGAACGTCTGGGAGGATATGAGAAGTTGTATCGTATCAAGCTGGAGGCAGATTATCTGGCGAAACTGGCTTACGACGGGGCGAAAAGACGTTATGGCGAGAACCTGTCGGAAGAGGTGCAGGAACGTATCAAGTTTGAGCTGCATATTATGAAAACCATGGGTTTCCCGGGATACTTCTTGATTGTGCAGGACTTCATTAATGCGGCGCGTAACCAGCTGGATGTGTCGGTAGGACCGGGACGTGGTTCGGCAGCCGGTTCGGCAGTGGCCTACTGTCTGGGTATCACGCAGATTGACCCGATTCAGTATGACTTGCTGTTCGAGCGTTTTTTGAATCCCGACCGTATCTC
>ULMR01029101.1_pt1 | contig 13926 bp, 10 predicted proteins | sample 1951711 | NCBI WGS metagenome assembly ULMR01 (sample SAMEA4835556, study PRJEB28245) | human gut metagenome | biome: gut microbiome; material: fecal sample | place: Denmark | collected 2008 | reverse complement strand
CGAGTATGAGATAAGGGAGTATGAGAGAAAGACAGTTCTAAAGCTGGAGGATAAGCCTTTTTCATTTCCGCAGGATGTAAGAGAGGGCGATGCCTTTATCGTATTTTCAAAGAAGTCGGTACTCAATATAGCAGGGCGTCTGGAGGAAAACGGCATAAAGCCAAGTGTCATATACGGAAGTCTGCCACCGGAAATAAGGCGTAGGCAGATGACGCTTTTTAATGAGAAAAAGACACAGGTTGTCGTGTCAACAGATGCGATAGGAATGGGCCTCAATCTGCCGGTCAGAAGAATTGTATTTCTGGAGGTGGAAAAGTTTGATGGAGTATCAAGACGTCCGCTTGTCATCTCTGAGATAAAACAGATAGCGGGCCGTGCAGGCAGATTTGGTCTGTATGATACAGGCTATGTGACAGCTTTGGGACAAAAGAATCTGAATTATCTGAAGAATACGCTAAATATACCGGAGCAGGATATTGATATAGTAAGTCTTGGCTTCCCGCAGGTGCTCCTTACAATGGATGCGCCGCTTGATGCGATAATTAAGCTCTGGCATGAGGCAAAGCCATCAGCACCGTTCAGGAAAATCAATGTCGATGAGATATTGTTTTTGTATGGATATGCGTATAAGGAGCGATACTTTATCGCAGATTTTGATGACAAATATCTGCTTTATAAGATGATTACATGTCCTATAGATATAAAGGACAGGGAGCTTGTCAGACAATGGCTGCGCTACTGCATGTCGTATACATCTGATATCTCTCTCGACAAGCCTGATAAGCATTCAAAGTATCAGGGACTCATGAAATACGAATCCTATTACAAAAAGCTTGATTTGTACTATCAGTTTTCAGTCCGCATGGGCAAAATTGTGGAGGAGGACTGGCTTGAAAACGAGCGCGACAAAACACAGGCAAAGATTATGCAGCTTCTATCAAAGAGCAAGGATGAGTATATTATCAGATGCCGGTATTGCGGAAGAATACTTCCGATTGGAAATTCGCGCAATATATGCAGAGACTGCTACAGCATGATACGCAGGTAGCAGCCGGCTTATATTTTACGGTCAAGTCGTTGAATTTAGCTGTCCAATGTGGCATAATAGAAATAAGACCAAAATATGAATGGAGGAAGTTTTTATGGCAAACAATGAGTTACAGATTGCCGGCTCACAAGGTGAACTTAGAATCCGTCCTTACGAGCACCACGCAAAGTATTATGAAACAGATCAGATGGGTATAATCCACCATTCAAACTATGTCAAGTGGATGGAAGAAGCAAGACTTGATTTGATGGATCAGATAGGACTCAACTACAGGCAGATGGAGGATATGGAAATCATAAGTCCGGTGCTGTCGATATCGGTAGAGTATCACAGTATGGTACATTTCGATGATACGGTCGTTATCTACACAAAGCTGCTTAAGTATAACGGAATCAAGATGGAGCTTGAGTATGTCATGAAGGACAAGGAGACAGGCGAGCTTCGCACCACTGCAAAAAGCAGTCACTGTTTTTTGAATAAATCCGGCAAACCAATCTCATTAAAGAGAATGTATCCGGAATTAGATACAAAATTTTTTGAATTTAAAGAGGCATAATAAAATGATACAGGATAGATTAAAAGCATTGAGAAGCGAGATGGCAAAGAGGGGCATCTCGCTGTATGTGGTTCCTACTGCTGATTTTCATGAGTCAGAGTATGTAGGAGAGCATTTTAAGGCACGCAAATATATTACAGGCTTCACGGGCTCAGCAGGAACCGCAGTCATCACTATGGATGAGGCCGGACTATGGACAGACGGCAGGTATTTTGTGCAGGCGGCTGCGCAGCTTAAGGATACCACTGTAAAGCTCTTTAAGATTGGCGAGGAGGGCGTACCGACAGTTGATGAGTATATAAAGGATACTCTTTCGGATGGCGGTGTAATAGGCTTTGACGGCAGAGTGGTAAATGCCGCATGGGGCAAAAGACTTTCAGAAATCGCAAAAGAAAAGCACGGCAGCATGTATGTAAATGAGGATCTGATTGACCTTATATGGACTGACAGACCACCTATGTCAAAGGCACCTGTCATGATTTTTGACAATAAATATACCGGTGAGGATATAAGCTCAAAGCTTAAAAGAGTCAGAGAGCAGATGGCACAAAAGGGTGCAACACTTCATCTGATGTCATCACTTTACGATATCGCCTGGCTTTTAAATGTCAGGGGAGGCGACATAAGCTATGTGCCTGTAGTGCTTTCATACCTGGCACTGTCACAGGACAGCTGCATATGGTTTTTGCAGGAAGAGGTTGTGACAGAGACTCTTAAGGCGTACCTCGATAAGAATGGTATACAGACAAGACCTTACGATGATTTTTATGAATATGTGAAGCATATTGATGAAAAAGAGACAGTGCTTTTAAATACATCGATTGTAAATTACCGCATCTGCGACAGCCTGCCGGATGGTGTTAAGGTGATTGATGCGGAGGATCCTACAGTTGTCATGAAGGCCGTAAAGAATGAAGTACAGCTTGAAAATCTGCGCAAGGCGCATTTAAAGGATGCAGTTGCGATGTGCAAGTTCATGTACTGGCTTAAGACAAATATAGGTAAGATACCCATGACAGAGATTTCGGCTTCAGATTATCTTGCATCGCTTAGAGCTGAGCAGGAGGGATTTCTTGATTTGAGCTTTGCCACAATATGCGGATATGCTGATCATGGTGCTATTGTGCATTACTCTGCAACAGAGGAGTCTGACAGGCAGCTTAAGCCTGAGAGTCTTCTTTTGGTTGATTCAGGCGGACATTATCTGGAGGGAACCACAGATATCACGAGGACCTTTGCACTAGGCCCTGTGACTGACGAGATGAAGGATATGTTTACGAGAGTGTGCCGCTCAAATATGAACCTGGCAAATGCAAAGTTTAAGGAGGGCTGCTCGGGCCTTAATTTTGATATTCTGGCAAGAGAGCCTTTATGGGAGATTGGCATGGACTACAATCACGGTACCGGACACGGTGTGGGCTATGTGCTCAATGTTCATGAGGGACCAAACAGCTTTCACTGGAAGCAGTACCCGGGCAGAACTGCAGAGCGTGTGATAGAAGAGGGCATGGTCACTACAGATGAGCCGGGCATCTATTTAGAGGGCAAATTCGGTATTCGTACAGAGAATGAGCTTATCTGCCGAAAGGGTGAGAAAAATGAGTATGGCCAGTTCATGTATTTTGAGAATCTGACCTATGTACCGATAGATCTCGATGCGATTGATCCAAATCAGATGACAGACAGGGAAAAAGGATACCTGAACGCTTACCATGCTAGAGTTTATGAGCTTGTTTCACCTTTTTTGAATGATGAGGAGGCTCAGTGGCTTAAGAAATATACAAGAGCTATTTAACGTTACTGCCTGCACTGTAGTGTGACCGGCAGCGATTACAACAATATTATAATTGACAGTAAGGAAAGTATCAAAATGAGTGAAAAGCTTGTACTTATAGACGGACACAGTATTTTAAACAGGGCATATCACGGGTTGCCTGATCTGACCAATTCAGAGGGACTTCACACAAATGCAGTCTATGGATTTTTGAATATCATGTTCAAGATTCTTGACGAGGAAAAGCCTGATTATCTGACGGTGGCATTTGATGTGCATGCACCGACGTTTCGCCACAGGATGTTTGATGCGTACAAGGGCACGAGAAAGCCTATGGACGAGGAACTTAGGCAGCAGGTGCCTATGATAAAGGAAATGCTTACCGCTATGGGCATTAAAATCGTGGAAAAGGAAGGCTATGAGGCCGACGATATACTTGGAACCTTATCTGTCAGGGCAGAAAAGGCCGGTATGGATGTCGCCATCATTTCCGGAGATAGAGACCTTTTGCAGCTTGCGACTGACCATGTCATGGTAAGGATTCCAAAGACAAAGAAAACAGGAACCGAGATAGAAAACTACAATACAGCAGATGTTATCGAAAAGTACGGCGTCACTCCAAAGGAGTTTATCGATGTAAAGGCTCTGCAGGGAGATACGTCTGATAATATTCCCGGGGTACCCGGTATCGGCGAAAAGACAGCAGGCGCACTTATAGCAAAATATCACTGTATAGAGGCAGTACATGAGGACGCTGAGAATGTAAAGCCGCCAAGGGCTTCAAAGAATATAGTGGAGTATTGGGAGCAGGCGCTTATGAGCAAGGAGCTTGCTACAATCATACTTGATGCGCCGGTTGACTATGAATTTTCTGATGCAAAGCTTAGTGGCGGAGTAGAGTCACTCTACACTGAGGAAGCCTTTTTACTGTGCAAAAGATACGAATTCAAAAACATGCTGTCACGGTTTAACGTGGAGGCTCCTAAAAACAATGCCGAGGAGCATTTTGTGGTAGTAAGGGACTTAAAGACTGCAGAGAGTGTGTTTGAGAAGGCAAAGGGCAGGGAGGTCGCTTTTGCGGTAGTACCGGGAGAGTCTTTGGGAAACAGCGAAAGTGATGGACAGCTAAGTCTGTTTTCGGAGCCGGTTTCTAACGATTATCTTGCTGTTTCGATTTGTTTTTCAGAGGAGGACATTTATTTTATCTGTACAGGTGATGAGATTTCAAGCAGCTTCCTAGATGAAAAATTAAATACCCTGGAAGTAAAGTCATGGATATCACCGGATTTAAAGACAAATCTGCACAGATTTAAGAGCAAAGAGATAAAGGCAGATGAAAGAGGCAGATATTTTGACATGATGGTGGCTGCATACCTTATCAATCCGCTTGTCGGGGAGTATCCCTATGATGCGGTTGCAAAGGACTATCTGGGGCTTATGCTCTCATCTAAAAAGGATTATCTGGGAAAGCTTGATTTTACTCAGATGATGAAGGAGGATGAGAAAAAGGCAGTGGACTGTGCCTGCTACGAGGTGTATACTGCCTGGAAATCAAAGCCGGTTCTTTTGCAGAAGCTAAAGGAAATGGATATGCTCACGCTTTATAAAGATATCGAGCTACCGCTCGTTTTCGTGCTGTATGATATGGAAAATGAGGGTATAAGGGCTGATGGAATAAAGCTTAAGGAGTATGGAGACAAGCTTGCTGTTTCGATAACTGAGCTTGAAAAGAAAATATATGAGGCAGCAGGTGAAGAGTTTAATATAAATTCGCCAAAGCAGCTTGGAGTCATTCTCTTTGAAAAGCTTGGACTGCCAAATGAAAAGAAGACAAAGACCGGTTATTCGACTGCGGCAGATGTGCTTGAAAAGCTGGCGCCGGAGTATCCCATTGTCGCGGATATATTAGAATACAGACAGCTCACAAAGCTAAAGAGCACATATGCTGACGGACTTTCGGGATATATTGCATCCGATGGCAAAATCCATACTACCTTAAATCAGACAATCACTGCGACAGGCCGTCTTTCAAGCACAGAGCCTAATCTGCAGAATATCCCGATAAGGATTGAGCTGGGCAAGCTTATCAGAAAGGTATTTTTGCCTGAGGATGGAGATCTGTTTGTTGACTCAGACTACTCGCAGATCGAGCTTCGGGTGCTTGCGGCGCTTTCAGGGGATGAAAGGATGATAGAGGCCTTTAAGAATGGTCAGGATATCCACAGAAGTACAGCATCCCTTGTGTTTGACACACCGTTTGATGAGGTCACAGATCTTCAAAGACGAAATGCCAAGGCGGTAAATTTTGGTATCGTATATGGTATCAGCGCGTTTGGTCTGTCTAACGACCTGGGGATTTCAAGGAAAGAGGCACAGGGCTATATAGACAGCTATTTTGTCAAATATCCAAAGATTAAGGAGTTTTTGGATCAGACGGTTTTGGATGCCAAGAAAAATGGCTATACAAAGACCATGTTTGGGCGTATCAGACCGATTCCCGAGCTGAACTCGAGCAATTTCATGCAAAGACAGTTTGGAGAGAGAGTTGCGATGAACTCACCTATTCAGGGTACAGCAGCCGATATCATAAAGATTGCCATGATACGTGTGCATGACAGGCTTCTTGACGAGGGCTTAAAGTCAAGACTTATCCTTCAGGTGCATGATGAGCTATTAATTGAGACAAAGGAAGCTGAGAAGGATAAAGTGATTAAGCTTCTGGAGAAAGAAATGCGTGGCGCGGTGGACATGAAGGTATCCATGGAGGTGGGCACCGAGTGTGGCTATGACTGGTATGATGCGCATTGATGACAGAAAAGGAAATAGTATGATTTTTATAGGAATAACAGGTGGTGTAGGAGCCGGAAAATCGGCAGTGCTTAGCTATCTTAAGGAACTTGATGGCGTAAAGGTCATGCTTTCCGATGAGATAGCACATGAGCTGATGGAGCCGGGAAGCGACTGCTACAACAGATTAAGGGAATTGTTTGCGGGCGAACCGATATGGCTTGAGGACGGGCATTTTGACAGACCGGCACTTGCCGGAGTGATTTTTTCGGATGATAAAAAAAGAGAGCTTTTAAACGAAGTAGTGCATCCTGCAGTAAAGGAATATGTGCTTAATGCAGTTAAAGAGGCAAAAAAAGATGGTCTGTTCATGCTTGTGCTTGAAGCAGCACTCCTTATAGAGGAGGGATATGGTGAAATCTGCGACGAGCTGTGGTATATTTATGCAAGTGAAGAAGTCAGAAGAAAAAGACTTAAGTCATCAAGAGGCTATTCAGATGAGAAGATTGACAGTATCTTTGCAAGCCAGCTTAAAGAAGCTGAGTACAGAAGGCACTGCAAGGAGGTTATTGATAATGATGGAGATATCGAAAACACGATAGCTTCAATAAATAAAGCGCTTAGCAAATACAAGGAGTAGTGGGAATGAACAATGTATTCGGTTTGGATATTGGTACAAGAAATGTTGTAGGAACTGTCGGCTATCAGACTGATGACAAGGAATTTGTGGTTACAGCACAGTATGTCAGGGAGCATGAGACCAGAGCGATGCTTGACGGTCAGATACATGATATAGGCAGGGTGGCAAAAACCATTAAAGAAGTAAAGGACGAGCTTGAAAAACAGACAGGACAGCCACTTGAAGAGGTGTGTATAGCAGCCGCAGGACGAGTATTAAAGACTGTCACGACGCATGTGGAGTATGAGTATGCGCAGGAGTCTGTGGTGACCGGAGAGGATGTCCATACGCTTAACCTGCTTGGCATAGAAAAAGCACAGGAGGCACTCAAGGAGGTTAACGATACAAGCTATAAGTTTTACTGTGTGGGATATTCTACAGTCAAATTCTTTTTGAATGATGATGTGTTTATCAGCCTTGAGGGTCATAAGGCAAACAAAATAGGCGAGGATATCATAGTTACATTTCTGCCGGAGGATGTGGTGGACGGACTTTATGCGGCAGTGGGACAGGCAGGGCTTAGTGTTGCCAATATGACATTGGAGCCTATCGCCGCTATCAATGTGGCAATTCCGGAGAACTATCGTATGCTTAATATCGCACTTGTCGATGTGGGAGCCGGAACGAGTGATATCTCAATCACAAGAGACGGAAGTATCATAGCCTATGGCATGATACCGCATGCAGGAGATGAGATGACAGAAGTTATTGTGCAGCATTTCCTCGTGGATTTCAATATGGCGGAGAGCATCAAGCTTCAGTCTACGACAAGTGATACGGTTACATACAAGGATATCATGAGCATCGAGCACACAATTCCTGCACAGGATGTCTGGGATGTGGCAGCACCTGTTGTTGATAATATTGCACAAGAGGTATCGGCTAAAATCAGAGAGCTAAACGGTGACAAAACAGTGAGTGCCTGCTTTGTAGTCGGAGGCGGAGGCAAGATACACGGCTTCACGGAAAAGCTTGCGGAAGACCTTGACCTGCCGGAGGAAAGAGTCGCTCTAAGAGGTGAGGAAGTGCTTGGCGATGTGACCTTTGAGCAGGAGGATATTAAGAAGGATCCGCTTCTTGTCACTCCAATTGGTATATGTCTGAATTATTATGACCAGAGAAACAATTTTATCATGGTCAGATTCAACGGTGAGAGAATAAAGCTCTATGACAATAACAGGCTTACAATAGTCGATGCGGCGCTTCAGGCGGGATTTCCAAATGATGAGCTGTTTCCAAAGCGCGGCACCCCGATAAACTTTACGGTAAACGGTGTGGCAAGGCTTGTAAGAGGCGAGGCTGGAGAGGGCGCAGTGGTGACCATGAACGGAAAGCCTGCAAGCATCAACACACCGCTTGAGCCAAACAGTGAGATAGTCATCGAGCCGTCCACAGCAGGAGAGGCAGCAGTGTATAAGATATCGCAGCTTGATGAGTACAATCATTCTGTCATTACATTTGTCATAAATGGCAGAAAGGTATCATGTCCAAGGTTTGTCCAGGTAAACGGAAGGCTTGAGCCGGAGGATTACAGCATCAGGGAAAATGATGTGATTGAGACAAGAAATTACTATACAGTGCGTCAGATTGCGCAGTTTATGGATCTCGTTATTGACACAGACCAGATGATATTTGTAAACAATGAAGAGGCTGATCTCGACACTCTTGTATATGAAAATTTCTCTGTTGAGTGGAAAACAGATGAATATGGTGTTGCAAGAATCGACAATAACAATTATAATGACACACAAGAGTCTGATTCAGATGATGCTTCGGTCTTAGCTGAGCAGGATGCAAACAGCACAGAGTCAGACAACACAGTGACCAGAACATCAGAGCAGATGATGAATCAGGTGCTCGATGAGCTGCATGATGAGTTTGCTAAAGAAGCTGAAGCATCTGCTGTGCCGGAAAACGAATTGCCGGAAAATGAATTGTCAAAAAATGATATACAGGAAGAAGACTCATCAAAAAATACAGTTACAGTAATTGTAAACGGTGAGCCTGTAGAGCTGTCCGGCAAGGATACATATATATTTGTCGATATATTTACCCATATCTCATTTGATTTACAGGAAGGAAAGGGCAGGGCAATAGCCACTGTAATAAATGGCAGAGATGCCAAGTTTTCCGAGGAGCTTCATGAGGGAGACAAAATAGAATTATACTGGAAAGAGAATTAACATGTTAGAATTATGCAGCATTGCCAGCGGCAGCAGTGGAAACTGTATATGTGTGGGTACGGATGATTGTCATGTGCTCATAGACGCGGGCATCAGCGGTAAGAAAATAGAAAACGGACTGAATGAATTTGATATGACGGCCACAGATATGCAGGGGATTCTCGTGACACATGAGCATATAGACCATATCGCAGGGCTTGGTGTCATGGCAAGACGCTATCATATTCCGATTTATGCAACAAAGGCCACAATCGGGGCCATAAAATGTACCAAATCCGTTGGAAATATAGATGATGAACTGTTTCATCCTATTGAGGCAGGCGGCGATTTTACGATAGGCGATATAGAGTTTGAGCCGCTTCACATATCACATGATGCGGCTGATCCTGTCGCGTACAGATTTAAAAACGAAAATCATGCGATGGCGGTCGTGACAGACCTTGGCACGTATGATGATGCATTGGTTTCAAAGCTTCAGAACCTGGATGGGCTGCTGCTTGAAGCCAATCATGATATAAATATGCTCCAGACAGGGGCATATCCGTATCCGCTCAAGCGCAGAATCATGGGTGACAGCGGACATTTGTCGAATGAGAGAAGCGGGCAGTTGCTATGCGAGCTTCTTCATGATAAATTTGGCTCAGTAATACTGGGACACCTTAGTAAAGAAAACAACTACGAAAAGCTGGCGTATGAAGCCGTCAGGCTTGAGGTCACAATGGGAGACAATCCATATAAGGCAAGTGATTTCCCTATGTATGTGGCTAAGAGAGACAGGGCATCAGACCGCATAGCCGTAGAATAAGAGAACAGGAGAATAAGTTGTTATGGATAACACAAAGAACAAAGTAATCATCACAGTTGTCGGAAAAGACACAGTAGGAATCATCGCAAAGGTATGTACATATCTGTCAGAGGGCAGTGTAAACGTGCTTGATATCTCACAGACTATCGTTTCAGGTTATTTCAACATGATGATGATTGTTGATATGGCAAATGCTACAGCTTCATTTGCAGAGATTTCTGACCAGCTTGATGCACTTGGAGAAGAAATTGGTGTAACAATAAAGTGTCAGAAGGAAGAAATCTTTGAGATGATGCATCGAATCTAGTTTAGCATAAAAATGTCATACACAGTTAAAGGAGAACAGCAAAATGATAAATATTGGTGAAGTAATTGAGACCAATGACATGGTGGAGAAGGAAAATCTTGACGTGCGTACAATCACACTCGGTATCAGCCTGCTCGACTGTATAGACTCAGACCTTGCAAAGGTAAATGAGAATATCTACAACAAGATTACAACACTTGCTAAGAATCTTGTATCAACAGGAAAAGAGATAGAGAACAACTACTGTATCCCTATTGTAAACAAACGTATTTCAGTTACACCTATCGCCCTTGTCGGCGGTGCGGCCTGCAAGAGCTCAGAGGATTTTGTTACCATAGCAAAGACTCTTGACAGAGCAGCCAAAGAAGTAGGTGTCAACTTCATCGGTGGATACTCAGCACTTGTGTCAAAGGGCATGACAAAGGCGGATGAGCTTTTAATCAAATCCATCCCTCAGGCAATGCTTGAGACAGACCTGGTATGCAGCTCTGTAAATGTTGGCTCTACAAAAACCGGAATCAACATGGATGCAGTAAAGCTGATTGGCGAGATGATAAAGGAGACAGCAGAGGTGACAAAGCACCTTCATGTATCAGGCTGTGCCAAGTTTGTAGTATTCTGCAACGCTCCTGATGACAATCCATTTATGGCAGGAGCCTTCCATGGTGTGACAGAGGCAGATGCCATCATCAATGTAGGTGTCAGCGGACCGGGAGTAGTAAAGACAGCTCTTGAAAAGGTAAGAGGCGAGAACTTTGAGGTGCTCTGTGAGACAATCAAGAAGACAGCTTTCAAGGTTACACGAGTAGGACAGCTTGTGGCAAAGGAGGCTTCAAAGAAGCTTGGAGTGCCATTTGGAATCATAGACCTCTCACTTGCACCTACACCGGCTATCGGAGACTCTGTAGCCGATATTCTCTGTGAGATAGGCTTAGAGAGAGCCGGAGCTCCGGGAACAACAGCAGCACTTGCACTCTTAAACGATCAGGTGAAAAAGGGCGGTATCATGGCATCCTCATATGTCGGCGGACTCTCAGGTGCCTTTATTCCTGTATCAGAGGATCAGGGAATGATAGATGCCGTAAACGATGGTGCACTCACTCTCGAAAAGCTTGAGGCTATGACCTGTGTGTGCTCAGTGGGACTTGACATGATTGCAATCCCTGGCGATACAAAGGCCACCACAATTTCAGGAATTATCGCAGATGAGATGGCTATCGGTATGATAAATCAAAAGACAACAGCCTGCAGACTGCTTCCAGCAATCGGAAAGGATGTAGGTGATGTGGTAGAAATCGGAGGACTCCTTGGAAGTGCACCGGTTATGCCGGTAAACAGATTCTCTTGTGATGCATTTGTAAACCGCGGAGGAAGAATCCCGGCACCTATTCACAGCTTTAAAAATTAGTAAATAATGGCATTGTTTACAAGCATGTACTTATAAGAATAACTTATAAGTACATGCTTATTTTAAAGTGGTACTTGACAATGACAAAAATACATGCTTAAATAAAGACAGTTATATGACTGACGGAAGTGGATAACCACATGGAGTATAACAGTTGATTGCCGACCGTCTGGGCGCACATTTATATAAGTTTCCTGCAGAGCTTTATATTATTATGTGTGTTCAGACGGTCTTTTTTATTCCGGCAGGCCCGAGTAATTTGGGGATGCAGACCACATTATCAGAAAACATGGAGGATGACATGGAAAGAGTATCATTAGCAAAGGAATTATCAAGCACAACATACCCTGGCAGAGGTATCGTAATCGGCCGCACAAAGGATGGTAAGAAGGCTGTAACAGCATACTTTATCATGGGCAGAAGCGAAAACAGCCGCAACAGAGTATTTGTAGAGGATGGCGAGGGCATCAGAACACAGGCATTTGACCCTTCAAAGCTTGAGGATCCAAGTCTTATTATTTATGCACCTGTAAGAGTGCTCGGCAACAAGACAATTGTCACAAACGGTGACCAGACAGATACTATCTATGAGCTGATGGACAAGCAGCAGACATTTGAGCAGGCCTTAAGGACAAGAGAGTTTGAGCCTGACGCTCCTAACTATACACCTAGAATTTCAGGAATCATGCATATTGACAATGGTGAGTTCAACTATGCTATGTCAATCTTAAAGAGCAACAACGGCAATCCTGATGCATGCAACAGATATACATTTGCATACTCAGCACCGGTTGCGGGAGAGGGACATTTCATCCATACATATATGGGCGATGGAAATCCACTGCCAAGCTTTGAGGGTGAGCCTACATGGGTAGACATCGACGGAGATATCGATGAGTTTACCGATATGGTATGGGAAAACTTAAACGAGGATAATAAGGTATCCCTCTTTGTCAGATATATTGATATCGCAACAGGCGAGTATGAGAGCAGAATCGTAAACAAAAACAAATAAAACACTATATAAATGGTCAAATATACAAGATAAGCAGATAAAAACAGGAGAACAGAAAAATGCAGGAATACGAATTAAAATACGGATGTAACCCAAATCAGAAACCGGCCAGAATATTTATGAAGGAGGGAGAGCTTCCTATAAAAGTGCTTAACGGCAGAGCTGGATATATCAACTTCCTTGATGCCTTTAACGGATGGCAGCTTGTAAGAGAGCTTAAGAAGGCAACAGGTCTTCCGGCAGCAACATCCTTCAAGCATGTTTCACCTGCAGGTGCAGCAGTAGGCCAGCCACTTTCAGATGTGGAGAAAAAGATTTACTGGGTTGACGATATGGATATCGAGTTTACACCACTTGCAAATGCATATATCAGAGCAAGAGGTGCTGACAGAATGTCATCATTTGGTGATTTTATTTCACTTTCAGATGTATGTGACAAGAGCACTGCACTTGTAATCAAGAGAGAGGTATCAGACGGTGTTATTGCTCCGGGCTACACAGACGAGGCTCTTGAGATTTTAAAGGCTAAGAAAAAAGGCAATTACTGTGTTATTGAGATTGACCCGTCATATGAGCCGGCACCTATCGAGAGAAAGGATGTATTTGGCATCACATTCGAGCAGGGCAGAAACGAGCTTCATATTGATGATGATTTCTTCTCAAATATTGTGACAGAGAACAAGGAGCTCACAGAGCAGGCTAAGATTGATCTGGCAATATCTATGATTACTTTAAAGTATACACAGTCCAACTCTGTATGCTATGTAAAGGGCGGCCAGGCAATCGGTATCGGAGCTGGCCAGCAGTCTCGTATCCACTGTACCAGACTTGCAGGCTCAAAGGCAGACAACTGGTGGCTTCGTCAGTCTCCACAGGTGCTTGGACTTCAGTTCGTGGATGGTATCAGACGTGCAGACCGCGACAATACTATTGACCTTTATATCGGTGAGGATTATATGGATGTGCTTGCAGAGGGCGAGTGGCAGAAGTTCTTCAAGGTAAAGCCGGACGTATTTACAGCAGAGGAGAAGAGAGCTTGGCTTGACAAGAATACAGATGTAGCACTTGGATCTGATGCATTCTTCCCATTTGGTGACAACATTGAGCGTGCTCACAAGAGTGGCGTGAAGTATGTAGCCCAGCCGGGTGGATCTGTGAGAGATGATCATGTTATTGATACATGTAATAAGTACGGTATGGTGATGAGTTTTACAGGAATCAGACTTTTCCATCACTAATCACAAGGTATAGCGGTTATTAAGCTGAATTGAAACACAATAAGTAATTCAATAATAGGGGACTTCATGATATAATTACAGTATACATTTTATACAGTAGTTAATCATGGAGTCTTTTTATGTCAT
>ULMR01025175.1_pt1 | contig 13948 bp, 12 predicted proteins | sample 1951711 | NCBI WGS metagenome assembly ULMR01 (sample SAMEA4835556, study PRJEB28245) | human gut metagenome | biome: gut microbiome; material: fecal sample | place: Denmark | collected 2008 | reverse complement strand
GCTGTTGCCCACATGCCTGCTGCGCTCTCACGATTGTTGTCGCAGTAGTTTCAATTAATTCCTGAACTTGCATCGGATTTAATAAAAACATTGTACCCAATTCAGTTCTTTGACAACTATCATCAAGAGTTTTTTCCCATTCAGGAGATAATGTAAGAGCGTATAAAACTCTATCGTCACCAACGTTAGATAAACATATTTGACGACCTAAAGCTGCTCTTAATCTCTCTGATAAAATATCAGGTTCTTTTGAAAATCTTGCATAATCACAAAGTCTTTCAAATACAAATATAATATCTTTAATAGAAACTTTTTCTCTGATTAAGTTAACAAATATTTTTCTCAAATCACTTGTAGAAATAATTGTCGGAACAAGGTCATTAACCAAAGTAGGATCCTGAGATCTAACAAGTTCCATAAGCTTCAAGACATCTGTTTTTGTCATAACTTCATCAACATGTTTTCTTACACATTCTTGCAAGTGAGTAACAATAACATCTGTCGGATCAACAGCAGTAACAGAACGAGCTGTTTTTGCATCTTCCGGAGAAATCCAATATGCCTGAGTTTGATAAGTAGGGTCAATACCGATAATTGCATCTTGCGGAACTTCTTTTTTCAAAGCATCCCACTGATCAGCAATTACCATTAACTTACCCGGATAAACATAACCAGTTGCAACAGTATTTCCACGAATTGAAATCATATATTCATTCGCATCAAGAGCGGAAGAATCCATAATTCTGATATTCGGCAAAATATAACCTAATTCATCCGTAACTCTTTGACGTAAAGCAGCAATCTTAGCCAACAATTGACCTTCCTGATCAGGATCGGCAATTACAAGCAAGTTAGAACCGACTTGCAAGCTCAAAACATCAACACCCAAACGTTCATACATTCTATTTGGGTTAACCAAATCTTGCATATTTTGACGAACATTTTCCAATTGTCCTAATTGAGATTGAACATCCGCATTAATCAATGTAGAGAAGCCTGCGATAAACAAACCGACAGCAAACAGGAAGAACGGTAAGAAAGGCAACCCTGTACCCTGCCAGAACCAAGTATGCCCTGTAATAGCCAAGAATAACAAGAATAAAGAAGCTAAGAACAAAGCATTCGGCTTGTTGACGATTTGCCCCGTAACATCTGTACCTAAAGAATTAGCAGCAGAAGAACGTGTCATAAATATACCGGCTGCAATTGACATCAAAAGAGATGGTAATTGAGATGCAAGACCATCACCTATTGTTAATATCGTATATTTTGAAACCGCATCTGCAATAGGCATCTGGTTCATCAAACATCCGATACACAAACCGCCGATAATGTTGATTAACACGATAATAATACCTGCAATCGTATCCCCTTTTACGAACTTCATAGCACCATCCATGCTACCAAAAAGGTTTGATTCTCTTTGCAAATCTTCACGCTTTTTAGTCGCTTCTTCAGGAGATATCAAGCCAGCGTTAAAATCGGCATCAATTGTCATCTGTTTACCAGGCATAGCATCTAAGGCGAAACGTGCAGCAACTTCGGCGATACGTTCAGCACCTTTTGTAATTACCATAAACTGAACAACCGTGATGATAAGGAATATAACACCACCAACAATCATATTACCACCGGTAACGAATGTTCCGAATGCGTGAATTACTTCCCCAGCCTCACCTTTTGACAAAATCAATCTTGTAGATGCGATTGACAAAACAAGCCTGAACATTGTACCAATCAAAATGATTGATGGGAATGATGCTAATTCCAAAGTCTTTTTAACATACAAAGAAATCATCAAAAGCACAACACCAAGTGCTATATTCAAGCTTATACAAAAATTAATAACCCAATTCGGAAGTTCTACAAGCAAAAGAACAATAAGCAATAATACGAATATTGCCATAAAAACTTCACTTAAATTTGTTCCGTTTGCTCCTTGCTGTTGAGCTTGATCTTGTGCCATTAAATTTCTTTTAGAGCCTCGCTAATTACTGCCAATTGAGTTTCAATTGTCGCATCTATCACACCGTTTGTAGTTGTAACCATACAACCACCTTCCATAACAGTTTCATCAGGAACAATCATTACCTTTGCGTCTAATCCTATATTATTCAAAACATTTGGAATTTCTGATTTCAACAAAGATACCTGTACCGGATTTACTCTTAAAGTAATTCTTGATTCCTCCTTCGACAATCCTTTCAATACCTCTGTTATATTATCAAGAATAATCGTAGGATCTTGCTGCAATTCTTTTTTAATGATTTTTTGAGCGATATCAACACTTATTTCCAAAATATCAGGTGCGATGTAATCAAAAACTTCTTGTTTAGCATTAAGAAAAGATGTTATTGCATTTTTAACATCTTCTATATCAGCTTTTGCCTGTTCCAAGCCTGCTTGATATCCCTCTTTAGCAGCGGCTTCTTTAATACTTTGAGCTTCTTCTCTTGCACGCGAAATGAGGTTTCTGTCGTCAATTCTTCTAAAACCTCTTCTTCTATCTCCGCGTCTTCTTTCCTGACGCTGTTTAAAGTCTATGTTATCAAGATTAAAAAGATCAATTTCTTCTTCTTCAACCTTGACTTCAGGTGCTTTTTCTTCTTTAACAACCTGTTGTTCTACTGCAGCAGCCTCCACCGTCTGCTTGCATGAATTCTTTTTTATAATCATGATTAACTATATTATACACTATCTTCCAAGTGTGTGGCAATAATATTTGCAACTTTAGGGGGCATTTCATAATACTCTCCCTCTAAAGCGGTGAATACAAAGCGTTTTACCTTATTACGTTCAGATCTTAAAGTATTCTCTAATTGAGATTTATCTAAATATTGTGCAACATTTTGAATTTTTGAAACTATTTTTGCAGGAGTTACATTTTGATGTACTCCAGGCAAGGTTGTTTTGATTTCCTGCAAACATCTCATTGCTGCTCCTGCATCTACTTTTGAATTCAAATCTTGAATTCCCATAAATTTAATAACTGACTGAGCATCATCAGGATTAAATTTATTAAGGAAAGTCTGAACTTTTTCTTGCTTCATACGTTGGAAAAGCATTGCAAGAGTTGCAAGTTTAAGAACTTTAAAGTCAGAACCCAAAGGCATAGGGCCTGTCGGAACTTGTGCATTCTGCTGAGTTTGCGGAACTCCACCTTGTTGAGCAGCCTGTTGAGCTGCTTGAGCTTGTGCTGCTTGTTCTGCTGCCGCTTGTTGCTGCATCATTGTATCAATATTGGATTGACTTGCAGCTTTTTCCATCAAACCTTCATCAATCAAATTTTTATCTTTTAATTCTGCGATACAATCAAGATATGTCTTTTTAACATGGTGTTCTATCAATTGCAAACACTGGTCTTGAGGTAAATTTTGATGAAATGCGTTCTTTGCAATTTCAAAAATCGTGTATGCAATCTTTTGCATAATAGGATCCCAATATTGTTGAGGGATACCTGAACGAATTAAATCAACCGATTTATGAAAAGACCACTCTGCGATAATTTGCGTAATCAATACCGCTTGATCAAGATTAAAACCTAAAGATTCATCATCATAAAGAGCCTGACCGGCAACTGTTGCGAAGTTCAACAAAGTATTAGCGACATAATTTTTCTGATTATCGTTAAAATCCTTTGGAATTAACTCCAATGCCTGCTGTGCTAAATTCTGCGCAAAACCTTTATAATCAAATCCTTCTATTGCCATCTTTTATACCTTAGTTTATGAGTGCTAACCGGATGCATTTTATTTTATTCTTACACCTGCCCCGACAAATAAACTTTCCTTTCTTGCTTTGTGAGATTTACACCACACTAACTTTGTTCAATCCAGCTTTTAATCTTTTCTCCTGTTTCATCATCAGCACCTGAAAGCTCTGCAGAAAGGCTTGATAATGTATCAGCCAACTGAGCAGGATCTTGTTGTGGAATATAACCCCTTTGCTGTTGTTCAACAAGACCTTGTGCGAGTTCGGATTGTCTTTCTGTCAATTGTGCTGCTCTTTGGTTAATATCAGATAACTGTTGTTCTTGTTCTGCGGCTTTTTGACGAAGCATTTCAACTTCACGTCTGTTTGCTTCCTGAACCTGTTGAACTTTATTAGAAACAGCTTTAAATACAATTACCAAGCCAATAGCACACAATGCAATTGCAAGCCACCATGGATTTCCTGTTTCATCAGGTTTTGGAAGATTTGCAGGTCTGTCAGATGCCAAATAAGGATCTGTTGAATCTGAAAATGCTATTGATACATTATCAGGATTAACTTTTGGACTTGCAGCTTTTGCGATTAATTCTTTCAATTCTTCCAAAGTTGTATTTGCAGGAAGAGCATTCTTGTCCAATGTAACGGCAATTGAAATATCTTCAACAACTCCCGGTTTAATATATTCATTTGTTTGAGTTTTTGTAACACCATATTGAGTTTCTCTTGCAGTACGAGAATAATTTCTGTTCTGGCTTGAATCAGATCCACCGTTTGGCAATCCGTTAGGCAAATATACACTTACAGCATTAATGCTCTTATTAGAATCGTTTGTCTGATCTCCTAAACCTTCTGAGAAAGTCTGTTCAGAAACAGAAGCTTTTCTGTTCGGATCATAATCAATTGTAAATTTTTCAACAGGAGCTTGACGCAAGAAAGTACTTACGGTAGCGACATAATTACCTTGACCGACAAGTCTGTCTAACTGTTGATTTACTTTAGTTGTCATATACTTGTCGTTTTCTTCCAAACGCTGAAGCATTTCATCTTCTGCATTCATAATACTGTGATAAGTATTACCGTTTGTATCGGTAATTGCGATATTTTCTGCAGTCAATCCTGTTACACTGCCTAATAAAAGGTTTGTAATTGCTTTAACTTTTAAAGGATCCAATTTTGTTGCATCCTTTGCCAAAGTAACCTGAACTGTTGCAGTAACAGGCTTTTGCATTGAGGTGAACATTGTCTGTTCAGGAATTGAAATAAATACTGATGCATTATCAATACCGTCAATTCTTCTTATAAGTCTTGATAATTCACCGTTTATTGCTCTTGATAAACGAATTTTTTTATCTTCTTTAGTTGAAGTAAAATCGCCTTTATCAAAAATTTCCAACCCAACATTTTGGTCCATCAAACCGCTTTGAACAATTTGAATAAGAGCCAAATCTCTATCAGATGTATAACAAGCTTTTCTTCCTGTTTTACAATCACCTTTTTTCAAATAAAGAATAGATTTTGTACCATCTAATCTTCTGCTTACAGCAATATCATATTTTGCAAGTAATGCTTGAATTTCAATAGCTTTCCCCGCATTATCGGTAGTCAAAAGATCAACATCAGAGCTCAATGGTTCTCCTGTAACTTCAGTTCCGTTAGCAGGTTTTTTGGAAGCTCCGACTATACTTATTGCAACGACAAGTGCCAAAAAGAGTACTACTCCGCCAATTATTCCGTATAATAAAGGTTTGTTTTCCAGTATTTTTGAAAAGTCCATTTGTTACCCTCTTAGCATTTGTCAAATTTTTGTAATTTTGACATTATGTTTTTACCCAAGTCTTTTTTTATTTTTCCTAATCTTAACCTATTTTACACCTGAATTTGCATAACTTTGTCATACGCTTGAATGACTTTTCCTGTTATTTGAGTTGCTACGTTAATGCTTATTTCAGATTTTGCCATGGCAGTCATTACATCATGGATATCGACATTATTACTTCCTGACATAACATCTTTCAACAAATTATCAGGAGCATTAAGCTCTGCGTTTAAATCTTCCACCAAGCCTGACATAACTTGTTTAAAATCAGGAGAAGCTTTGTCTTCTACCCTTGACATACGAGCTGATGGCATATTACCTATACCTGTATCAAGTTTTGTATGTTGAATTCTGGCTGCCAAATCGTATTGAGGATAAAAGCTGTCCATTATATTTACCTGCCTTTCTACATTTATAATACAGTATATCTTTTTAAATTTACATACCTGACAGGCAAAAATCATACAAATTCAGTAGAAAAATATTCCGATTTAATATAAATTTACTACCTGTCTTTGCATGAGTTTAATGATTTTTCATGAAAAAGCAAGAATATAATACTTTTTATTCAGCTTCAAGTTCACGTCTGATATCATCAACTGTTACACGAACAATCGGAGAATTTTCATCTTTTCTCAATACAACATTTGTAATTCCTGATTGAACAATAAACCTTTTACACAAAATGCAAATAAAGTTATGTCCCCAAATATACATTGTAGAACCTTTACATCTATCTTGTCCTGCTTGAATTATTGCATTTTGTTCAGCGTGAATTGATCTGCAAGTTTCATATCTTGTGCCTGATGGAATATTATGTTTAATTCTATAACATTCACCACGTTCATAGCAAGATTCTACCTTTGACGGAGTTCCGTTATATCCGGTCGCTTTAATCTTCTTATCTTCACCAACAATTACTGCACCTACTTGTGCTCTTATACAATTAGATCTGCTTGCACAGGTCTTTGCCAAGTCTAAAAAATAATCTTCCCATGATTTAATTTCCATATTCTTTCCTCCGAAAAAATTTTATTATAAAAGCTTATCTCTTGCAAATAATTCTTTATATTATACCATTAGGTTATGCTTAGATTGTTCAAAAAGACATCTCTTCAAACAATTAATAAAGCAGAAATTGATAGAGAGATAGAAGCTTTCAATGATATAGGAATTACAGGTGATGATAAGGATTTGATAGTATCTCTGACTTCATATCCGCAAAGAATGTATGATATTCACTATACGCTGTACTCCCTACTTAACCAATCAGTAAAACCGGGGAAAGTTATTTTATGGTTATCCAAAGAAGAATTTCCTAACCTTGAAGCTGATGTACCGCAAAAGGTTTTACAGTTAAAAAATAACGGACTAACTATAAATTGGTGTACTAATACATTCTCATATAAAAAGCTAATTCCAACACTAACAAATTTCCCGAATAACACTATCGTAACTGCGGATGATGATATTTACTATGAAAAAGATTGGCTTAAAATTTTAGTTGAAAGCCATAAAAAAAACTCAAATTGTATTATTTCTCATAGAGCACACAAAATAAAATTTATGAAAGATGGGACTATTGCACCATACAAAAAATGGACAAAGAAAATTCGTAATATCAAGCCGTCTTTTCTACATTTTCTAACAGGAGCAGGCGGAGTTTTATACCCTGCAAATTGCTTTTACAAAGATGTATTAAATGAAAAATTATTTTTACAACTTGCACCAAAAGCTGATGATATTTGGTTTTGGGCAATGGCAATTTTAAACAGAACTAAAATATGCGTTGCAAAAAATTGCATAAAACATCTCACATACGTCAACCCTGAAAGAGAAAGAGGACTGACAAACGAATCAACCTTATTTTCCATAAATAAAAAAGGCGGAAATGACGTTCAGCTTCAAAAAGTTATTAATCATTATCCGCAAATTCTTGATATATTAAAAGAAAAATAATATAAATATAATTATTGTTTATAATTTCTTATTCCTGTTGTAATCATTGCAACTCCGTATTTGTCGCAAATTTCTATTATTTTTTGATCTTTTACAGAACCCCCAGGTTGAATAATTAGACTTATACGACCTTGAACAGCTGAATAAATACAATCTTCAGCATGAATTGTCGCATCAGATGCCAACACAGCTTCTTTTGAATTATCACAAGCATAATTCAAAGCCTGTTCAACAGCGACTATGGCATTTGTTTGTCCCTGAGAGATTGCACAAGTCTTAAAATCTCTTGCAATAACTGCAGAATTTGTTTTTGCATATTTTACAACTTTCCAAGCAAATACTGCATCTTCAACTTGTTCTGTCGTAGGTTTTTCGCGAGTTACAACTTTAAACATATCTTTATCAAGTTCACTTGAATTGCCGTCCTGAACTAGAGCTCCAAAAGGAGATAAAATCACTTCTTCTCTTGTATATCTTTTATAATCCTTCAAAGGAGTATTTAATTTTACAAGTTTTATATCTGAATTATCCTCAAAAAGTTTTACAGCATCAGGCATAAAATCTGGTGCAATAATAACTTCAACAGACATAGAATTCAAATGTTTTGCAACCTCTAAATCAACAGGTTTTGAAAACCCGACAGTTCCGTAAAAAGAGCTTACAGGATCGCAATCAAAGGCTTTGGTATAAGCATCATAAATTGAACGCCCTAATGCAACACCGCAAGGTTTTGTATGACGAATAATAGAAACAGCATTAACATCATAAAATTCACTAACAATATTTGTTGCCTCAGTGACATTCAAAATATCATTATAAGATAACTCTCTACCGTTGATTACTTCATAATCAACCATCCTTTCGGTTTTATAAATTGCACCTTTTTGATGCGGGTTTTCGCCGTATTTTAAATCTCTGAGTTTTTCAAAACTAAGTGTTTTAAAAGGTTTTTCTCCGGTTTGCTCTGCCAATTTTGTAGCAATAAGTCTGTCATAATTTGATGCAACATTAAATGCTTTTGCTGCCAGCTTCAAACGGCCAAATTCATTTGCATTCAAAGCGACATAATAATCAACTTTATCAGTAATTACCGTAACATTTTTATAATTTTTAGCCCCTGCTCGCAATAAAGTAATCCCTACAATATCAATTTTATTAACCATATCTGATACATCAGGATTTTCAAGCATTATTTTTTCAAATGGACAAATATTTACAACAACCATATCAAAAGCTTTAATAACAGTTTTTTCAAGGATATCCAAATTTTTAACATCAGAACTGTTATTCAAAATTCCGGCAATAACTGTTTCGTTTAAAGCATCAAATTCACTGAGTAAAAAACCTGCAGATGTTGAAAAATCATGAAGATTTATAACTTCAATATCAGCATTTTTCAAAACTTCATAAGTCTCTCCGCCAGCGACAATTTCATAATCAAACTTTTCTACAAGATTTTGTGCAAAATCAATCAAACCTACTTTATCATATACACTTATAAATGCACGTCTTTTCATATCTTCCTCTCAATCCAACTTCTGCAGATTTTTCATACTCTTATTATTTATCATATTATTTGATATTTTTTTATTATATCACTACTTGTTAAAATTTCATATTTTCTTAGCATTTTGTAACTATTTTTTGATATTATTGAAATAATTTCTTTAATATATTATAATAATTCAATGAAAGAGGATTATGATGGTAAGTAACAAAATAACAGAAGGCGTTGGAAAGAAAATAGTTGAAGCATTAAAGCAACAATCAGAAATTGACATACAAAATGTAGTAGATAACCCAGCTCCGGTTGAACAAGAACAAACATTTGAAGATGATAATTCTTCTGAAATTGAATTCACAACAAATAATGACGAAGATACAACTTCAACATTCACAACAGAAGATACCTCGACAGAAGATGAACCGCAACAAAACCCGTTTGAAACTACACCCAATGCGACATTCAATATGCCGAATATGATGTCTTTCAGCCAACCGTCACAATCGATTCCGCAACAAAATATTTTGGAAAAAGATAATTTCGCAAGTGACTTAGACGGTTTTGAAATTCCAACAAATATCGCTGTTCTAAAACAGTTAATCAATCAACTTCCATCAGGAGTATCAAAACAAACAGGAGCTTTAATCATCAAACAAACTATGGAAGCTCTTGGAATATCAATGAAAAGTGTTTTACAAGAAGCTCAACAAGTCCAAGAATCATTAAGCAATTCTGTTAGAGAATGCCAAGCTTCTATTATCGAATATAAAAAGCAAATTAGTGTTTTAGAAAAACAAGCTCAAAAATTTCAAAGACAATATTCTGCTCTCAATGATATAATAAGTTTGTTTATTCAAACAAGTTTATAAAATAAAAAAACGGTTTTTGAAAAACCGTTTTTTTATTATCTATATGTAAATGAAGATTGAATATTTTTATCAATCATACCGAGACAAGATTGATATTCAGCATCTACCATTTTCAACCTTGATTGATATTGAAGCATTTGCATATCAAGTTTTTGTTCCAATACCTTCAATTTTGCTTGCCGCTGTTGTAATAATTTAGAAGTAGGAGATTCCGGATCGTAATCGTTTCCGACCTGCATCAAATCACTCACTGATTGCGACAAAGTCATCTTACTTTGAGTAATAAGCTGAATCTTATATTCAAGATCCAATCTTTGTTGCTGCAGATACATTAATCTGATTTGAGAGATAACTAATCCCATTTTGTACTTCCTTTACCTTGTTTCGTTGAGGTGACTTCCTCTAAGAAACGTATGTTGATTATTTTCTGCAATCAACTGCTCCATTTTCTGGAATTGATGACGGTGATAATTTAATCTATATTGTGCCATCTTACGTTTCTTGTTTATTGTCAGGAAATCTTTTATTCCTTCAACAAACGCATTTGACATTGCTTTTATAGGATTCTTTCTTATTAGAAAGTTTTTTGAATATATCAAGAAATCTATCAATCTTTTTATATTCATCTCTAAAGTATCACGAAGCATTTTTCTCCTTACACTTTAGACCTACATGTATATTAAAACAATTTACACACAATTATTGCCATGTTGAAAAGCATTTGCGTAACATGTCTTAATATTTCAGTCTACAGTTAATAATCTACTCATTAAATAACGGATAAAGTATTTGGAAACTTTAATAAAAAAGAAAAAACTTGTAAAGATTATTTACAAGTTTTGAATAGATTTGCTATCACTTTCGATAGATTCTTTCAACATCTTTTTAACAACATCACCTTGCGTATCAAGCATTTTGCAAACCGTTTCAATATTACGAACTTTGTTGGACAAAATAGTATCAGCATTTGCCGTAATATTTCCCGTAACATTTTGATAAGCGGCCAATGCAGCCGATGATGTACCCTGCATCAAGTTACCCATAACAAGGGCAGGAAGTCCGTATTCTCCCAAATAAGGAGCTGCAGCCTGCATAATACCGCCCCAACCTGATATAACACCTGCAACAGGAAGAACAAGGTTTTTCATAGAAAATCCATAACCGTTTGCTGCACCTAACCCGTAAGCAGCAGCACTTGCAACATCTGCAATTCCACCTATTCCTGATGCATAACCTGTTGCAACACCTGTATCAGTTCCCCAACCGCTCACGATTGAAGAAGCACCACCTGTTGCGTACCCGTCTAATCCCCAAGATATAGGAGCTGCACCTGATGGGAAACCTGAATAATTATATAATGAATCAATTCCGTAAGAAGAACCGCCATTAAAAGATGATGAATAAGAGGTTCCTGGAATATCCATAGACTGAGATGCACCAAAAACAGTAGCAAAAGATGATGGAGCTAACAAACTTGCAATATTATATAAAAATCCGCCGGTTGTGCCAAAACCTGAGCCCAAGCCATTACCAGATACCGTTAAATCTCTCAATTGATCATAAGTTTCCCACAATTGAGCTTTAGCATCACCGCTTGCGCTACTAAATTTGTTTGCTATTACTAAGTAACTGTCGTTTTTGTAAGCCATAAAAACCTCTTATATTTATTATTCAAAAGTCTTGAATGTAGATTCAATATTTTTATCAATAACCTTCTTAACAGATTCCATCTCTGTTTGTAACGCCTCTTGTTCTGTATCAAGCTGTCTTAATCTTAATTCAAGTGTTCTATCTTGTTCTTGAATTTTCTCTGTTTTAGCATTTATATCTGCAATTCTTTTTTCATACACTTGCATATCATAATTATATTGATTCATTGCATCATTATAAGCATTTTCATCTGTTTTGGTTTCTGTACTTAATGCATAAGTAGCTGAAGAATCTTCAAATCTTATAGATTGCGGTCTGCCTGATTCATCTAAATCAACAAAAGCTCTTTGAGTTTGTTCAATTTTTGTTTCAACATTTTCAGCATAATATGCCGTCAATTTATTTTGACGTTCAGTCGGCTTTGTCTGATCAGGAGCAGATATTGCAGCAGATGTCAAATCTTCTGCACTTGCGAAAAATCTTCTGCCTTGATATTCCCAAGTGTAAATATTATTAGAAGTCGCAAAATTTTCTGTCGGGAATTGTTCACAAATTTTTTCATAAGCAGCTTTTTGTTCAGGGTCAGTAGCATCGTATGCAGAAACTTTGCAGTTACCAACATAAGTTGGAACACCTGATTGAACTGAATAATTTATAGCATCAGCAGTTCCTGCAACAGCATTTTGCAAACTGTCACCTGTCGTAAATTTCATAACACCGTCAGTATCTGTGTAAACCATAATATTTGTAGGATCAATTGTTGCTAAAGACGGGTAATCCTGACAAATTTTTTCATAATTTGCTCTTTGATCTTCAACTAAAGGATCATATTGATTTACAGCGACACCGTTAATTGTATATGCATCAGTTTGCGCATCATACTGAACAGTATTTCTATCTATCGAACCTTCAACACCTGCAGTATTAATCAAAACTTGAGGGTTTGACAATTTATTTTGAATAGCCGTATAAACATCAGAAGTATGATAATGAGTTATCAAATAATTATAATCAGGATCATCAGTAATTTCTGTCATATCAGTAATTGTTTCTGCAGTTGTACCATCTTTATAAGAATACTGCAATGTTGTATAATCCTGAGTACTCGGAGCAGTCGGAACTTCCAAAGCAAGAAGTTCATTAAACGTATTCGCACTTTGGTTTGCCAACGCTGTACGTGCCTGATTTATTTGTTGACCTTCATATTCAACGTTTGTCTTTCTTGCTGTTAAGCCTAAATATCTTGCTTGCGAAGCTGCCATACCCATAGTATTGCTCTCCTTCTACTATAATTAATTTACTACTCTATACGTTTTTATATATAATAATGTTTTTTCAAATGTCAACATTACTATAAAAATTATACGGTACTAATCTAAAAATTTACATATAAATCGAATAAAAATCATACATTTAGAGGAACAGTTTTATCAAATTTCATATAAAAAAGCGGTACTAAATCTGTACCGCTTTAAAGATATATATTTTATTAAGGAGCTATTCTTCAGTTTGTTCCGGTTCTTTTCCATCAACTTTAGAAGGATCAACCGTCAACGCAATACGTTTATCTGTCGGATTAAATTTCAAGATATACGTATCAATTTTATCACCGACCTGTAAAATGCATTCCTTTTGATTTTGTAAATCAACAACTTCAGCGTGAGGCAATAAAGCTTCAACACCAGGGAACACTTCTACAAAAGCACCAAAATGTTTAATTCTTGTAATTGTACCTTCAACCTTGTCGCCTTCTTTAATTTGTTTTTCAGCTTCTAACCATGGATCAGGTTCAAGGTTTTTCAAACTTAAAGAAACTCTTTGTTTATCGTGATCAACTGCAATAACTTCAACATCGATTTTATCGCCAACGCTCAAAATATCTGTCGGATGATCAATCCATCTCCAAGATAATTGAGAAAGCGGAAGCAAACCATCAATTCCGCCTAAGTCAATAAATGCGCCGAAATCAGTAATTCTAACAACATCACCTTTAACAATTTGTCCAGGTTCGATTTGAGAGAATACATTTTTTCTTGCTTCTACTGCGCTGTCATCATAAACCTTTTTATTTGAAAGAATGAAATTATTTTGTTGAGGATCAAGTGTAAGAATTTTAACTTCAATTTTATTACCTACCTCAAGATCACTTTCTTTAACTCTTAATTGAGAAGAAGGGATGAAACCTCTAACACCGGAAACTTCAACAAGTACACCGCCTTTTACGATACCAACGATAGTACCGAGAATAGTTTCATCAGCTTCTTTAGCTTTTTCAAGTTCTTTCCAAGCATAAGCAAGGTCAACTTTCTTTCTTGAAAGCAAAAATTTACCGTCTTCATCTTCTTCCCTAATTATAAGGAATTCATATTCTTGACCTTTTTTGTATTTATCTTCAACATTTTCACCTTTATCAACAGCTTCACGAGTTGGAACAACTGC
>ULMR01002227.1_pt1 | contig 14131 bp, 9 predicted proteins | sample 1951711 | NCBI WGS metagenome assembly ULMR01 (sample SAMEA4835556, study PRJEB28245) | human gut metagenome | biome: gut microbiome; material: fecal sample | place: Denmark | collected 2008 | reverse complement strand
CCGGTATTTTCAAGAGTCTGGTTAGTATCATTCTGATCGTGATCGCCAATCAGATCGCAAAACGTAACGGCGAAGAAAGGCTGTTTTAGGGGGTATTGGTATGGAAGCAGTAACAACAAAGAGAAGAAAATCAAGAAAGAAAACATCCGTTGCGGACAAAGTTTTCGTAACGTTAAATACATTATTTATGATCATGTTTGTGATCATTACGTTATATCCGGTGTTAAATACGCTGGCAATCTCACTGAATGACGGAACAGATGCGCTGCGCGGCGGGATCTACCTGCTGCCGAGAAAATTTACATGGAAAAATTATATTACCGTGCTGCAGAAAGACAACCTGATTATGGGTGCCTACATCACGGTTGCAAGAACCGTCATCGGAACAGCACTTGCACTGTTTGCCAACGCGATTCTGGCATTTATTGTCAGCAGAAAACGTTTCATGTTTAAAAAACAGTTATCCCTGTTCTGGGTGATCACCATGTATGTCAATGGTGGAATGATCCCGACCTTCCTGTTATTTAAGACACTTCACCTGACAAACAGTTTCTGGGTGTATGTCATTCCGGGAATGTTCAGCGCATTTAACATGTTAGTCATCCGTACTTATATGAATGGTATCTCAGACAGTCTGGAAGAATCCGCGCAGTTAGACGGGGCAGGTTACACCACGATCTTCTTAAAGATCATTTCCCCGCTCTGCAAACCGGTATATGCGACGGTTGCACTGTTTGTCGCAGTCGGACAGTGGAATTCATGGTTTGATGCAATGCTCTATAACCGTATGAGTGCGAACCTGACAACTTTACAGTATGAGCTGATGAAATTATTATCTTCCGTCACAAACCAGGGAAATTCCGTGGAGGCAATGAAAAATGCGGCAGGATCTGTGACACCGACTTCCGTGCGTGCCGCTGCAACGATACTGACTATGCTGCCGATCATCTGTCTGTATCCGTTCTTACAGCGGTATTTTGTGACAGGACTTACCATTGGCGGTGTCAAGGAATAAGAGGAAAGGATAAAGTTGCATGAAAAGAGGAGCGTTTGAGACTGGAACTTACCGCAATGTATTTGCGGAGGCAGGCTATGATAAGGAAACCATAGAAAAGCGGAAAAATGAGATCTTCCATACACTTTTTTACGGGGCAGAATCAGAGCGGATCTATCATCCCGTCGGGGACGATATGGCATATATCGAGGACACGGGTAACCATGATGCGCGGACAGAAGGGATGTCCTACGGCATGATGATGTGTGTCCAGATGGACCGGAAAGAAGAATTTGACCGTCTGTGGAAATGGGCAAAAACTTATATGTACTTAGAGGAAGGCGAAAATGCAGGATATTTTGCATGGTCGGTGCAGCCGGATGGAACAAAAAATTCTTTTGGCGCAGCACCGGATGGTGAGGAATTTTTTGCGATGGCACTGTTTTTCGCAGCGCACCGCTGGGGAGACGGCGAAGGGATATTCAATTACAGCAGGGAAGCGAAGGAGTTGCTGCACACCTGCATCCACAAGGGAGAAAACGGAGAGGGTGGCAGAGCCATGTGGGATGCCTCAAATCATCTGATCCGTTTTATCACGGATGTGGATTTTTCGGATCCGTCCTATCATCTGCCTCATTTTTATGAGTTGTTCGCACTGTGGGCAAAAGAAGAGGACCGGGCATTTTTTAAGGAGGCGGCGGAGGCGAGCCGTAATTACTTAAAGCGTGCATGTCATCCGGTCACTGGTCTTAGTGCGGAATATGCAGAATTTGACGGAACACCGTATCAGCCTGTTTTAGACCAGTGGGGAGGCAGACATGACTGGTATTACAGTGATGCCTACCGGACGATCGCAAACATTGCCCTTGACTATGAGTGGTTTGCAAAGGATGAGTGGGAGAGTGAGAATGTTGACCGGTTTTTGAATTTTTTCTGTGATACCGTGCAGGAGAAAGACAGGGACGGTATTTTCCTGACCGACGGAACCATTCTGGAAGGAAAGGCACTGCATCCGGTTGCGATGACTGCGGTCAATGCGCAGGCGGCACTTGCCTCAGATCAGAAAAATGCATTTCTCTGTGTCCACCGTTTCTGGGAGACACCGCTTCGCACCGGGGACAGAAGATATTATGACAACTGTCTGTATTTCTTCGCATATCTGGCATTGAGCGGCAATTACAGAATTTATTAGGAGTGCTCGTATGGAAGCAATTTTGGTAAAGGATCAAAAAGCGGCGGCATTTGTGATGGAGGATGGGACATTTGAGGGTGTCTATAGAATCACAGAAAAAGTTTGTGGGGATGTGGAGCAGGTCACAGGTGTCCGCCCGAAGATCATAAAATGGCAGGGAGCGTTGCAGCCGGCGCAGGTGTATGTGGCAACGCTCGGAAACAGTGAGATGTCAGAGGCGATCGCAGAAGAGGAAGGGATAGAACTTTCCTCTCTGTGTGGAAAGCGGGAATGTTTTCTGTTTCAGGTGCTGAAAAATGGCAGTCTGCTGATCGCAGGAAGTGACAAGCGGGGAACAATCTATGGGTTATTCCATATCTCAGAGCTTATGGGGGTATCGCCGTTTGTCCACTTTGCAGATGTGGTCCCTGCCCCGCAGAAAGAAATCATTTTTTCCGAAAAAGACTCGATGCAGAGCAAAGAACCCTCCGTGAAATACCGGGGGTTTTTTATCAATGATGAATGGCCTGCGTTCGGAAACTGGACATTTTCCCATTATGGTGGATTTACTGCAGAAATGTATGACCTGATCTTTGAGACACTGCTTCGGCTGAAAGGAAATTATCTGTGGCCGGCAATGTGGACATCGTCTTTTTCACTGGATGGACCGGGGGAGGAAAATGCCCGCCTTGCAGACTGCTACGGGATCGTGATGAGCAATTCCCACCATGAACCATGTTTAAGACACAGCGAGGAATGGGATCTGGTGCGTGGGGAGGATTCTGTTTATGGAAATGAGTGGAGTTATCTTACCAACCGTGAGGGACTGATCCGTTACTGGCGCGACGGGCTTTTGCGCAGTGGAAAATATGAAAATATCATCACGATCGGCATGCGCGGGGAGAGAGATTCTCTGATGCTTGGGGAGGATGCATCCTTAGAGCAGAATATTTCCCTGTTAAAAGAGATCATCACAGAACAGAGAAAACTCATCCGGGAATGTGTCGGGGAGAATGAACCGGAAATGCTCGCACTTTATAAAGAAGTGGAGGCTTATTATTACGGGGATGAGACAACGCCGGGGCTTAAAGACTGGGATGGCTTAGACGGTGTGACGCTGATGCTCTGCGAGGATAACTATGGAAATATGCGGACACTTCCGACGGAGGAAATGCGCTCCCACCGCGGGGGCTTTGGCATGTATTATCACTTTGATTACCACGGATCGCCGGTCTCTTATGAGTGGGTGAACAGTTCTTATCTGCCTAAAATCTGGGATCAGATGACGATGGCATATGACTTTGGTGTGCGGGATATCTGGATCGTCAACGTCGGTGACCTGAAATTTCAGGAGTATCCGCTCAGTTTCTTTATGGATCTCGCATATGACTATGAGAAATGGGGAAGCAGCAGGATTCATGCGCCGCAGGACTATCTGGCGTACTGGGTGAAACGTGAATTTGGCGGATGGTTCTATGAGGCACAGCAGGATGCAGTTTATCGGATCATGCAGCAGTATACAAAAATGAATCATAACTGCAAGCCGGAAGCGATGCGCGCAGATACTTATCATCCGATGCACTTTGGGGAGGCAGACAAAAGACAAAAGGAAAATGAAAGGTTAGAAGCGGAGACAGAAAAGCTTTTATCTTCTGTGCCGGAAGAGATGCTGCCGGCTTTCTGGGAACTGGTATATTACCCGGCAATGGGAAGTGCAAACGCATCTGATATGCAGCTTTATGCAGGAAAAAATTCATTTTTTGCAAAAATGGGAGCGGTATGTGCAAATGATTATGCAGAAAAAATAAAAGCATGTATCGAAAAAGACCGTTTACTCACAGAACGGTTTCATCAGCTTCTGGATGGAAAATGGGATGGAATGGCACTCTCAGAGCACATCGGCTTTGTGAACTGGAACGATGAGGAGTGCAGGTATCCGCTCATGACCTTCATAGAACCGGCAAATAAGCCGAGGATCTTTGCCATGTCAGAGGGCGGTGATGTCTGTACGGCAGGCGGGGACTGGACGAAAAAATTGATCGTGATGCGGCAGTTTTTAGATCCGGCTGTCAGTGAAGCCTCCCTGTTATTGTTTGGCGGCTCGAAAGAAAAAGTGCCTTATCATATCGAGTGCAAAAGTCCGTGGGTTCTGCCTGGAAAAATGCAGGGAGTCACAGACCGTGAGGAAGTGCTCACGGTGCAGATAAAAAGAGATGAGATCACAGACTGGGAGAATGACCACAGGACATATGATTTTGAGGTTTGCTATGAGGGTGGAAGGATACCGGTAAAAATTTTGCTGGAAAAAGATCTGCCGGGATGTCCGGCGGAGGCATTTTATGAGACAGACGGGATGCTCTCTGTCGAGGCAGAGCACTTTATCTGCAATGAAAAGGCGGAGGCGGGAGCATTTTATGTTTTGCCGGAGTACGGAAAAACGTTATCTGGTGTGAAAGCATATCCGCAGACAAAGACTTTTTTTGAAATGGCAGAGCAGATCAGACAGGCACCAAAACTGACGTATCAGATCTATGTCAGGGAGGCGGGAGAATACGAAATGATTTGCTATACCGCTCCGGCAAATCCGGTCTGTCAGGGAGGCAGTGTCTATTTTGGCTGCGCCGTCAATGGAAATGCACCGCAAAAGATAGAGATGATTCCGGATGGATACCGTTCCGGCGAGCCGTCCTGTGCGGAATGGGCGAAAATGGTGGTGGATCAGATCCGCGTTGTCCGTGTGCAGGTCACGCTGCAGAGCGGAGAGAATGAAATTGGAATTTATGCGGGGACACCGGGATTTCTGCTGGAAAAACTGACGTTTGTGCGCAAGGGAAAGCATTTGCCGGAGTCAGGTCTTGGACTGCCGGAGAGAAGGAGGACGAACAGATGAGTGGACCTGTGGCACCGAAAGATCCGGAAAAAGACAGATCTTATTTTTACATTATGAAAGAAAAAGAAACCTTTGGCTCGCTCCAGACGCAGGGGGAGTATCAGGGCAGGGGAGTCCAGTTTATCTACGAGAGTGATGGAAGGCTTGAAAGCAGTGCGGAAGTGACCGGTGAGGTCTGTGATGAAGAAATTTTAAAGAAACTTGGCACGGTGGAGGGCTTTAAAAGCCTGGTGCACAGCATCGGTATATCCGTGGAGATGGAACATAGCAGAGAACCGGTCACATTTGTATTTCAGATGTACGGGAAAGAGGATCTCTACGGCGGCGGAACGCTCATAGAAACAGAACTGCGTGGGGATGGCGCAGAAGTCAGGATCACGCTTGATACGGTAAAGTGGAAAACAGATGATGATGTGCCGGGGCAGATCCGGTTTGTCTTTGAGACGCCGGAACAGTCTGCAAGGGTCAATGTCCGTTTCTTTTTAAAGGATGGATTTTTCGTACCAAAGCCGCAGGAAGAGCGCGTGGTGGATATGGAATCCCACGGATATCAGGAAATGATAGAGCGGTCACTCCTTTCTATGGGAGATGCGGGCAGGATCAGAAGAGTCGTAGAAAAAGCGCGGGCTGGGGAGCCGGTAACCATAGCATATATAGGAGGATCCATCACGCAGGGAGCCGGGGCAGTTCCGCTTCACACACAGTGCTACGCATACCGGTTCTGGAAGGCATTTGCCGGAAAATACGGAAAAAATAACAATGTGAAACTGATAAAAGCGGGAGTGGGCGGAACCCCGTCGGAGCTTGGGATGATCCGTTTTGAGAGGGATGTCCTGCGGGATGGAAAAGAAAAGCCGGATCTGGTAGTCGTGGAATTTGCAGTAAATGACGAGGGGGATGAGACAAAGGGAAGGTGTTATGAGAGCCTTGTAACAAAAATTTTATCCATGCCGGATGCACCGGCTGTCCTGTTATTGTTTGCTGTTTTTGCAAATGACTGGAACTTACAGGAACGCCTTGCTCCGGTGGGAGAGCGGTATCAGCTCCCGATGGTAAGCATCCGGGATGCCGTGACACCGCAGTTTCGGCAGGCAAAGGACAGAGTTGTTTCAAAAAATCAGTTCTTTTATGATGCGTTTCACCCGACAAATCTGGGACATAAAATCATGGCAGACTGTCTGATGTATCTGATTGACCGGGCGGTCTGTGAGCCTGATATTTTAAGAAGAATGCATGAAAAACCGGTTTATGGGGATGAATTTGCGCAAGTGAAATTATTAGACCGCAGAGACGGCTATGAACGTGCGAAGATCTGCTGTGGCGCATTTTCCGGTACAGATCAGGAATTACAGTGTGTGGAGATGGATGACAGTTTAACGCCGGTTCCTGAATTTCCGTACAATTGGCAGTATGATGGGGCAAATGGCAGATCAGAAGATGCATTCCAGATGGATATCTACTGCCGGTCACTGCTTCTCATCTTTAAAGATTCCGGAGCGGTGGACGCCGGACGGGCAGATGTGTTTGTGGACGATACCAAAGTTCTGACCGCAGATCCGCATGTGAACGGCTGGACGCACTGCAATCCGGTCATTCTTCTGGAAGAAAAAGAAAGCGGATGGCATCAGGTGAGGATTCAGATGACACCTGGGGAAGAAGAAAAGAAATTTACAATACTTGGTTTTGGCTATGTGGAATAAAAAAGGCATGGCTGCCTGGAAAGCAGAGAAATTTGTGTGAAAAATAAGATTTTAGAATAGTAGAAATGGAGCGATAAAATGAGTATAGCAAAGAATCCGGTTCTGTCCGGTTTTTATCCAGACCCATCTATCTGTAGGGTGGGGGAAGATTATTATATGGTAAATTCGAGTTTTGCATATTTTCCGGGGATTCCTGTGTTTCATAGCAGGGATTTAGCGCACTGGGAGCAGATCGGCAATGCGTTGGACAGGGAAGAACAGCTTCCACTGTCCGGCAGTGAGATCTCACGGGGGATCTTTGCACCGACGATCCGTTACCACGAGGGCACTTATTACATCATAACAACAAATGTGGATCATGGTGGAAACTTTGTGATAACGGCACAGGATCCCAAAGGGCCGTGGTCAGTTCCACATTATCTGGGAGATGCGGCGGAGGGGATTGATCCGAGCCTCTTTTTTGATGAAGATGGGAAATGTTATTATGTCGGGACAAGACCGAATCCGTCCGGGGTCAGACACAATGGTGACTGGGAGATCTGGATAGAGGAGCTGGATCTTCATGCAATGTGCTTAAAAGGTGCGGGGACGGCGGTCTGGAAAGGTGCATTAAAAGATTGTATCTGGCCGGAGGGACCGCACCTTTACAAAAAAGACGGCTGGTATTATCTGATGATCGCAGAGGGCGGTACGGGACCGGAACACAGCATCAGTATCGCGAGAAGCAGGTCGTTAAGAGAATGGTTTTGTGGATGCAAGAGAAATCCAATTTTCACGCACCGCAATCTTGGCAGGGATTATCCGGTGATCTATGCAGGACACGGAGATCTTGTGGATGATGCAGACGGAAACTGGTATGTCGTCATGCTTGCATCGAGGCCATGTGAGGGACACTGTAGTATTGGCAGGGAAACTTTTCTGGCAAAAGTGGAATGGGAGGACGGATGGCCCGTCATCAATCCGGGGATTGGACATCTGACAGAGAAAACAGAACTTCCGATCAGTGAGTATCGCCTGGAAAAGGAAGTGACCCACGCGGATTTTATTACATTTGATCAGAAAAAAATAGATGACAGACTCCTGTCGCTGCAGAGAAGGGATGAAAATACATATTCACTGATCGAGAGAAAAGGTTTTCTCAGGATGTATCTGAAAAAACAGAAACTTACAGAGAAAACGGACGCGCAGTATTTCGGACTGCGGCAGAAAGATTATGATTTTACATTTTCGGCATGCATGGAATTTGATGCGGAGCGGGAAAATGAACAGGCGGGGATCGTCTGCTATCAGAATCATGCAAATCATCTTTCGCTGCGCATCTGCGGTGGAAAAGAGAAGAGAAAGCTGCAGGTAATCGCACATATAACAGAAAACGATACGCTGCTTGCGGAAGAAGAAATCAATGCAAAAGGAATGCTGGAACTGTATTTGAAGGCAGCAGGACAGAGGGCGGAATTTTTTGTCAGAGATGAGGAAGGAAAGGTATTAAAACTCATTAAAGACGTGAGCCTGCTGCCGTACAGTACAGAGGAAGCAGGGGGATTTGTGGGCTGCACGCTCGGTGTGTATGCGTCTTCAAACGGTGAAATGTCGGATCGTTTTGCGGATGTAGCATGGATTTCGTATGAGGGAATACCGGGTTGATGCCGGGAAAAAATAGAAAAAAATAGGATTGATTTTTGCCCCTGTTTGTACAATAATAAACTTAGTTGCGCAACTAAGCGCAAAAAAGCGAGGGACGAGAGTTTATGGATAAGGGGTTAGAAAAGAATATTACGATTGCGGACGTGGCGGAGGCGCTTGGGGTATCGAAGACAACCGTGTCACGTGCAATTTCCGGTAAAGGTCGTATTGGCAGGGAGACAAGAGAGCGCGTGCTCGCCTACATAGAAGAACATGATTATAAGCCGAATGTCATTGCGAAAGGGCTTGCGCAGTCTAAAACTTATAATATCTGTGTGGTCATGCTGGGGGAGTATGATGTTGTGGATCTTACATTTTTTCAGGAATGTCTGTTTGGGATACAGGAGATTGCGGGCAGCATGGAATATGATATCCTGCTTTCTATCTGCAGGAAAAACGATATATCTTCTCTTGAGCGTATCATAGCAAACCATAAAGTGGACGGTGTGATCCTGATGCGCACTTTTGTGGAAGATGAACAGATCGATTTTCTGCAGACAAAAAATGTACCGTTTGTCACGATCGGAAGTACCAGTGCCAATTACAAAGGCGTGATTCAGATCGATCACAATCACAAGAGTGCATGCAAAGAGCTTACATCGATCATTTTGATGAAGCAGATGGACAAAATTGCACTGATCGGCGGCAATGAAGAGCATGTGGTTACACAGAGCCGTCTGCGGGGATTTCGTGAGGCATATGCGAAGATGGGGAAAACGTTAGATGTGGATCTGATGTTTTTAAGCCAGGATAACCAGGTTCTGGTGGAAAAGGCAGTCAAGGAAGCATTAAACAGACAGGCAGACTGCATCCTCTGTATGGATGACGCTGTCTGCAGCCGTGTTTTAAAGACACTGCGCCAGCAGCATGTCAAAGTGCCGGAAGATGTCCGGGTGGCATCGTTTTATAACAGCATGGTACTTGAAAACAATGTTCCCTCGATCACATCGCTTTCATTTGATGCAAAGGAACTCGGCATGGTGGCATGCCGTACACTGCTTGATCTGACGGAGGGACTTGAGGTGAAAGAGCGCACATTGCTTCCGTATGAGGTGGTGCTGAAGGAATCGACGAAATAAATATAATCAGGAAAATACAGTTCTGAGAAAATTGAAGATCATCCTATTGGAGAGAATAAGCAATGGGCGAAACACATAGCGAATAAATGTGTTTCGCCCGTTTTTTATGCTGAAATTGTCGGAAATCACATGAAATGGGCGAAATGATTACAATGATTACCGGAATAGCCCGCAGATCAGCGGGAATGAGGGTGAATCTGAAGCAATGTGATGGAAATTCGCCCAAAACAAAGGAAAAGGCAGGAAAATCCCTGATTCAAAAAATATCAAAAACGAGCCAAAATATCCATAAAAAGATGATATAAGAATTGAAAATGCACGGAAAATCAATAGTTAACGGTTGCGCAAAAGTCGAATTTGAAAAAAATAAAAGAAAAAATAGAAGATGATATTGTGCAAAATGGCTAAAAAATGGTCGGATTTATTATAAAATGTGGATATTGACACAAGGATGTGACGGAGATATACTCTAACCATAGAACAACCGATTGCGCATAGCGCAACACGAAAAAGTGTTCTAAAAGAACAATTTTTTCTATCAAGGAAAAGGGAGGAATTTTCAAATGAAGAAAAAAGTCATCAGCACAGTATTATGTGCAGCAATGGTAGCATCCATGTTTGCAGGATGTGGAAACAAAGCAGCCGATAACAGCAGCGCAGCAGACAATAGTGCAGCAGACAACAGCGCAGCAGAGAGCACAAACAGTGCAGCAGCAACAGAGACAGGTGATGCTGCAGATAATGCAGAAACAGCTTCCGGTGATGCAATCGCAAATCTGATCGCATCTACAGATGGAACCGTAGATATCCAGCTCTGGTGTTCAGAACTTGAGGCTTATCAGAACGTTATGAAAGAGCTGACAGACAAATTTAAAGAGCAGTACTCAGATGTAGATTTTAACATCACGATCGGTGCTGTATCTGAGGCAGATGCAAAAGATAAGATTCTTGAGGATATCGATGCAGCAGCAGATGTATTCGTATTTGCAGATGATCAGGTAAATGATCTTGTAAATGCAGGTGCGCTTCAGGAAGTGGCAGCTACTTATACATATGATCCGAAAGAAACAAACTCAGAGGCAACTGTAGCAGCAGCTACCAAAGACGGAAAACTTTACGCTTATCCGTTAACAGCATCGAATGGTTACTTCTTATACTATGATTCAAACATCTTCTCTGAAGAGGATGTGGCTTCCTGGGAAAACCTTACAGCAAAAGCGGAAGAAGCAGGAACAAAAGTTGGCATGAATGTAGCAGATGGATGGTATCTGTATGGATTTTTCTCTGGTGCAGGCTGTGAACTTTCCATGAATGAAGATAACTCAAACAACTGTGACTGGAACTCTGAGACCGGTCTTGCAGTAGCACAGAGTATTGAGAATATCACTTCTTCCCCGGCATTTGTAAGCGTACAAGATCAGGATGCAATTACCATGTTAAATGACGGTACACTTGGCGCATATGTTTCCGGTACATGGAACACCGGATCTTTTGAAGCGAAATACGGTGACGGATATGCAGCATGTAAATTACCTACTTTCGATGTAAATGGAACAGCTACACAGATGGGATCTTATGCAGGATACAAATTCGTAGGTGTTAACTCCCATGCTAAAAATGTTGGCTGGTCAATGCTCCTTGCTGAGTATCTCACAAATGAGGAGAGCCAGTTAGCAATTGGTAACGCTACATCAGAGGGACCGGCTAACACAGTAGCAGCAGCTCAGATTGATTCCCCGGCACTTGCAGCACTTGCAGCGCAGTCAGAGTTTGCAGATCAGCAGGTTGTAGGCAATAATTACTGGGATCCGGCAAAGGCACTTGGACAGAACCTGGTTGACGGTGCAACAGATCTTCAGGCTGTACTTGATGATGCAGTAGCTGGTATTACACAGCCGGTAGCTGAATAATCAAATATCTGTAAAACTCAGATTTCCACATGGCTTTGGAATAACTTTTATGAGGAGGGCATTATCTCCTGCCAGACAGGACATTGCTTTCCGGCAGAGGCGGATATTTTCCTGCTGGAAACCAATGCCTTCCTTGTGACAAGCTATGTGAAATTTTTAAAAAGAGAAAAGTTTTTGCGACTTAGCCAAAAATTCTCATTCACGCGCATAGGGAGTGAATCTATGAAAACATTTTTAAACGCAATCAAAAAATACTTTGCCGATTTTGGGACAGCCGTGGCAAAGGGCGATATCTGGTGCAAGCTTTCACTGCTTGTTATAGGTGCCGGATACTGGGGACGTAAACAGATCGTCAAAGGTATCTTAATGACAGCACTTGAAGTGATAGTAATCCTGTTTACAGGAATGTTCTCTATTAATTACATTAAGGATTTAAATACACTTGGTACCGTTCAGTATGAGTCCGTATTTGATCCGCTGACCTTGAAAAATACTGTTAATGATTACGATAACTCATTGCTGATCCTGCTATATGGTATTATTGGTGTTCTCGTAATCGTAGCATTCATATTTTTATATATAAGCAATTTGAAAGCTGTTTATCGGCTTCAGCTTATGAAAGAAGAGGGAGAACATGTCAATACATTTGCAGAAGATATAAAATCTCTTTTCAATGGTAAGTTTTATATCACATTGCTTACCCTGCCGAGTATCGGTGTTATTATGATGAACATTATACCGATCATTTTTATGTCCTGTGTGGCATTTACCAATTATGATATGGATCATATGCCGCCAAACTACCTGTTTACATGGGTTGGACTTAGAAACTTTAAGAACATGTTTACAGGCGGCACCACAATCACATTCTCCTATGCATTCGTAAGAATTCTTGCATGGACAATGATCTGGGCAGTATCGGCAACATTTACAACTTTCATCGGTGGTATTCTTTTGGCAAAGCTGATCAACCATGAAGATACACATTTTAAAAAAATGTGGAGATCACTTTTTGTTGTGACAATCGCGATTCCACAGTTCGTAACATTGCTTCTTGTAAGCAAAATGTTCAGCGACCACGGTATTGTAAATACATTATGTTCCAACATCGGTCTGACAGGATGGTTACAAAGTATCGGACTTGTTTCCGGAAACTATATTCCGTTTCTCTCTAAACCGGGCTGGTCTCATGCAATGATCATTCTTATTAATATCTGGGTCGGTGTTCCATATCAGATGCTTTCCGCTACCGGTATTCTGATGAATATTCCGACAGATCAGTTGGAGAGTGCACGTATCGATGGTGCAAATAAATGGCAGATCTTCTGGAAGATCACAATGCCGTATGTATTATTTATCTGTGGACCATCCCTGATTCAGAGCATCATTGCAAACATCAATAACTTTAACGTTATTTATCTGCTGACAAGTTCCAATGCAACAGCAAACATGGCATTTGCAAACTCTAATGCAAAAGAGACAGACCTTCTCATTACATGGCTGTTTACATTGACCAACGATAACTCAAACTATAAGATGGCATCGGTAATTGGTATTATTTCATTTGCTATCTGTGCGCTTCTTACATTGCTTAGCTATACAAGAATGATCAGTGGTGATAAAGAGGAGGTGTACCAATAATGAAAAAGAAAACGTGGAAAATCATTGTAAGACATTTAGTACTTGCTCTTTTGGCAATCATCTGGCTGATTCCGATTGTATGGCTGGTTGTAACATCCCTTTCCACTACAAAGGGTGTAAGTTACCAGCACTTCTTCCCGGAACACTGGACACTGGCAAACTATCATCAACTGTTCTTCAAGACAGATACAGCAGCAAACTTCCCTGCATGGTTTAAAAATACTTTTATCGTAGCATTTTTTACCTGTATCGTTTCATCCGCTTTTGTACTGATGGTCTCTTATGCATTCAGTTGTATGAGATTCAAGGCGAGAAAACCTCTGATGAGCTTTTCTATCATTCTTGGAATGTTCCCGGGTGTACTTTCCATGATCGCTGTTTATTTTGTTTTAAAAATGATCGGACTTACTGATTCACTTGCAGGTCTGGTTATCGTATATTCTGCAGGTTCGGGACTTGGGTTTTTAGTATTGAAAGGCTTCTTTGATACCATACCGGTTTCACTGAGAGAGGCTGCCCGCTTAGAGGGTGCTTCCGAGGCAACAATTTTTGGAAAAATCATTATTCCATTGTCAAAACCGATGATAGTATATACGATCATCAACTCTTTCCTGAATCCATGGATGGATTTTGTTCTGGCACGAATCATGATCAAGTCCAAAGAGTCCGCAGACTGGACTGTTGCGATCGGTCTTTACAACCTGTTACAGAAGACATTAATCGGAGATTACTTCTCAATCTTCTGTGCAGGCGGTGTTATGATTGCAATCCCGATTTCCATTCTCTTCGTAGTGATGCAGAAGTTCTATGTTGAGGGTGTTACCGGTGGAGCTGTAAAAGGTTAGAAAAATATTTTTAGAGGAGAAAGAAAAAAATGGATAAATTTGTACTGAATCTTATTCATCGTCCGGAGATGGTTCCAGAGTATTCTGCAACAGTGACAGGACAGGGAAAAGAAGAGGATATTGGAGATAAGGCACTTTTAACAGAGTCTTTGGATATCTTTAAGACACAGCAGAGATTAGCTCACGAGAATGGATTAAAAGTAACCATTCAGATGACA
>ULMR01026838.1_pt1 | contig 14136 bp, 16 predicted proteins | sample 1951711 | NCBI WGS metagenome assembly ULMR01 (sample SAMEA4835556, study PRJEB28245) | human gut metagenome | biome: gut microbiome; material: fecal sample | place: Denmark | collected 2008 | reverse complement strand
TTGACAAATAATATAATTTGTATTAGAATAAAAGTGTCGAAAGGAGATGTCAAAAAATAAATTGTTTTGGTTTATCTGGTTTTGTTTATGACGTCGACTGACGAATGGTTGTAAGAGGTTGGGGAAAAATGTAAGCCGTTTAGGTTTTTAAGAAAAGGGAGTGACTGTCCTATCCGTTGAAATACGGCAAAACCGTCCGCAATTATGCGTCAAATAAAATATAAGGGTTGCAACCGATAGCAAGAAAGAGGAAAGAAAATGGAAACTAAAAAGTACGAAGTAACAGTATTAGACAAGAAAGGAACTTGCGACAACGCATTATTTGAGAAAATGGCAAAGAAAGGCGACATCACATCAATAAAATTAGCAGAAGTTTTGGGAATGGTTGTCAAAATAATTGGATATGCAAAATGCAACATTGTAACAGATGAAAAGAATTTTGACATATATTATTTTGATACAGAGGAATACGGACTAATTTCAAGCGGAAGTGAAATATTTGCCGAAAGCGTAACAGATTATTACGGCGAAGTTGAAAACGTAAGGTTGACAGAAGTAAAAACAAAGAAAGGTAAAACATATAAGGCAGTGCCAATTTTAGGAAATGAAAAAACAAACAAAAAAGAAGAAACTATAAATAAAAATGAAGAAACAAGCGACGATTTACCATTCTAAAATTATTTATAGAAAAGAGGAAACTATATGCCCAAACGTATTGAATTAAATTCAGAACAACAAAAATTATTTAATGAATTAAAAAAATTGTCTAAAAGAGCAAATCAAAGAATTGTTCGTTTAGAACGTGAATTCGGTAAAGATACTTGGGCAACAAAGAAATTGAGGGACAAGCTTGCAACTGAACCGTTGCAAGCTTGGACTAAAACAGGGCGTGTAAAAGTTAATAAAAAAATGACAATAACACAAATGAAAGCTACAATAAAAGCAACACAACAATTTTTAAATTCTAAAACATCGACCAAAAGAGGTATAAAACAAATTAGAGAAACAACAATAAAACAACTTGCAAAATCTCTCGGAACAGACGAAGAGGATTTAACATATGAAGAGGCGGAAACATTATATGACATGTTATCAGATGATTATGTTACGGATTTATTAAGATATATTCCTTCGTCGGATTTTTGGGCATTAATAGAAGACGCAAAAGAGGCGGGAGATAATCAAGAGAGTTTTGTTTCTCGTATTTCAGATTATATTGATTTTGGAAATGATGTAAATATGCGTAGTAACTTAATAATGATTTACGAAAAATATGTAAAATAGGAATTTAAAAGTGTGTTATATTTTGAAGAATATCACGGACATTGTGTTGATATTGTAGGAGATAGAAAAAAAGTTGATAATACTATTTATGCGTTCGATATTGAAACGACATCATATTTAATATTAGACGGGAAGCAAATTGCTGGAATTGATTATCAAAAATTATCAAAAGAAGAACAAGAAAGAGCGGAATTTCGTTCTTGTATGTACATTTGGATGTTTTCAATTAATGACAAAGTATATTACGGTAGAACTTGGGAACAGTTCAAAAAATTTCTTGACAGATTGGAACTATACGACAGAGAAAAAAAGATTGTATTCATACACAATCTTGCATTTGAATTTCAATTTTTGAAAGGTGTTTTCAATTTTACAGATGTGCTTGCAAGAAAATCGCACAAAGTTATGAGATGTTTTTTTGAAGATTATAATATAGAATTGCGTTGCACTTATATGATGTCGAATTGTGCATTGAAATATTTACCGAAAATATTTAATTTACCAATAGAAAAACAAGTCGGCGACCTTGATTATTCTTTATTAAGGACGCCGATAACAAAATTATCATCGCAGGAGATGAAATACTGCGAAAATGATTGTTTGGTTATATATTATTATATCCAAAGAGAATTAGAAACATACGAAAGAGTTGACAAAATTCCTTTGACATCAACAGGACATGTAAGGCGTGAATTAAAAGAAAAAGTGTTGAACGACTGGAATTATAAAAATAAAGTAAAAAAAGCGATAAATACAGACCCTCATATATATAATTTATTGCAAGACGCATTTATGGGAGGATATACACATGCAAACTGGATTTATGTTGATGAAATACTAAACAATATTGATAGTTACGATTTTACATCTAGTTATCCCTATATATTAGTTACACATCAATTTCCATCAACAGAATTTAAAAAATGCAATATAAAAAAAGTAGAACAAATGTCCAAAAGGTTTGCATATTTGCTTGTCGTAAAATTTACAAATGTAAAATGTAAATATTACAACAATTTTATTTCACAAAGTAAATGCAGAAATATTGTTGGCGGGCGTTATGATAACGGACGAATAATACAAGCAGAATCCTTTGAAATGACTTTGACTGATGTTGACTTTTATTTTATACTTTCAACATATGATTGTCAATACGAAATTATTGAAAATTATTATTCAAAATATAATTATTTGCCGAAACAATTTATTGAATTTGTACTTGAAAAATATGTAAATAAGACACAATTCAAAAATGTTCAAGGAAAAGAGGTTGAATACGCAAAAGAGAAAAACAAATTCAACGCTTTATATGGAATGAGCGTCACAAATATGATTCGAGATGAAGTTGTTTACGATAATAAAAACGGTTGGAGTGAAAGACCACTTTCAAATGATGAAATTGTTGAGGCGTTAGAAAACGAAAAGAAAAAATCGTTCTTGTCGTTTGCATATGGTGTTTGGGTAACAGCATTTGCAAGAAGTAATTTATTAAAAAATGTCATACAATTGGACGAATTTGTTGTGTATTGTGACACAGATTCGGCAAAATTAAAACAAGGCTATGACAAAAAAATTATTGATAATTACAATAAATTTGTTGAAAATAAAATAAAACACGTTGCAGAAAAACTTGACATTCCAATTGAAAAATTTGCACCAGCAGACGTATTTGGCGAAAAACATATGCTTGGACTTTTTGAATGTGAAACAGAAAAAGGACATTTGCACACATATGACAAATTTATCACGCAAGGGGCGAAAAAATATGCGGTTGAAGTTGACGGCAAAATTGAAATAACTGTCGCTGGAGTACCGAAACAAGGTTCAAAAGCGTTGTCAAGTTTAGATGATTTTAGGGACAATTTTGTTTTTAAATATGAAGACACAAACAAAAATTTAATAATTTATTGCGAAAATCAATTGGAATTTAATTTGACAGACTATCAAGGAAACAGCTATAATATAAAAGACACGTGCGGTTGTTGTGTTATTCCGACAACGTATGTTTTAGGAAAAGCCTTGGAATATTCGAATTTGATTTCGGATAATTCAAGCAAACGTGCAAGATTTAAGGAGTGAAAAGAAATTGAAAGATTTGGAATATATCAAGAAATTTTCGAAAATATCAATTTCGGGAATTTGTGAAAAAAATAAAATAAATAGGGCGAATCTATTAAACAATAAAAGCACACAGAAAAATGCAAAAATAGTTCGCGAGGAAATAGAATCAGAAATTGCAAAACTATATATCAAGGAGAATAAAGAAAATGAGCAACAAAAAAATGATTCATTATAATTTAGATAATATTGATAAAATTGGTGCTAGATTTAATTTAATATATGGAGAGCGTTCCAACGGAAAAAGTTATCAAGTAAAACATAAAAAAGCTGTTGAAAAATATCTAAAAACTGGAAAGCGTTTTATACTTATGAGGCGTTGGAAAGAGGAAATTTCAAGCGAAAAAATAGAACAATATTTTCAAGATGTTGATGTTTCAAAGTTGACAAATGGAAAATATAATTGTATAACATTATATAGAAAAACATTATATTTATCTGTATATGATAATGAAACAGGAAAAATAAAGAGATACGAAAAAATAGGTTATGTTGTAGCATTATCAACAGAACAAAATTACGCGGGGGCGTCGTATTTAGATGTTGAAGATATTATTTTCGAAGAATTTATGTCAAGAAGTGTATATATTGCTAATGAAAGTAATAAACTTATGAATTTTTATGCAACAGTTGATAGAAAAAGACTTTCAACTAGATTATGGCTTGTCGGAAATACTATTTCAAGAGTTTGTCCTTATATAAATGACTGGGGTTTGCATAATTTAATAAGTTCACAGAAACAAGGAACAATAAAAACACTTGATATAAAAGGGACAGACAACGAAAAAATAACAATTGCAGTTGAATATTGTAAATCAACGGGCGTATCATCTGGAACAATAGGAACAAACGCAAATATGATTAATACAGGGGCGTGGGAAACAGCACCGCAACCCCATTTACCAAAATCATATAAAAATTATAATGTTTTATTTCGTTTTGGATTCCAATATCAAGGATTTAAATTTTTATGCGAATATTTAATGGATAAAGAAGATAAAAAAGACGCCTGCTGGTTTATTCGTCCATTTTATAAAGAATTTTCAAATAAAATTATTGTTTTTTCAGATGTGATAAAAATATCTAAATATTGGCAAAGAGATATTTATAATATATCAATAAAAAATGAAAAATTGCGTAATTTGTTTATGACATTTAAAGAAAATAAAATTTTTTATGCAAATGATTTATGCGGAACAGATTTCAAACAAGTTATTGATTTTCAGATAAGGAGATGATAAAAAATGTTAGAAAATTTGAAATTGTTATTAGAGGAATTAAGAAAAAATCCTGATATGGTTTTGTCAAGGGGGAATCAAGAAAATGTTATCTTTTCACTTGAAACAGCAATTGAAGTTCTTGAAAAATTAAAAAATGAAAAAAAGGGGGATAGATTATGAATAGCGAAATAATACTTGTAAGAAATATAAATGTTGATAAACAATATACAAATGTTTTAAATTATTCAGAGGCAAATATGTTGTCGTTATGCCGTGCAAATGCAGTCGCAACAGCAACTAATCATTCTTTTTTGCGTCCAACTGGAACGTTGTTTGTTGGTTTTACTTATGCGCAATGTTTACAAGCAAATTATATTGCGTTTCAAAATCCTGACTATTCTAATAAATGGTTTTTTGCATGGATAGATGACGTAATATATAAAAGCGATAAAAATTGCGAAATTAAATTTACTATTGACGCATGGTCAACATGGTTTAGTTATTGGACATCAAAGCCATGTTATGTATTACGACATCATGTCAACGATGATGTTGTAGGAAGATATACACTTCCCGAGGGTTTGGAAACTGGAGAATATATCATTGATAATTATATTAGATATGATGATTTTGACGATATGTCATATATTATTCAATGTACAGAATGGTCAAGTGGTAGTGATGATAAACCACTAGCAACAAATTTCGGCGGTGTATATTCGGCTGGTGGTGCTTATATATGTCCTGATATAAGAACAGTTGTAAATATTTTACAAGCATTTGCAACATTAGGAAAAAGCGACGCCGTATTTGGTGTATATATGTGTCCAACATCATTAATAAATAATACTAGTGGTTCGTTACAATATTCTGGTCAAAGTACGCCATTATATGGAACGCAAACAATAAATAAACCTAGTCGATTAAATGGATATACTCCAAAAAATAAAAAATTACTAACATTTCCGTATTGTTTTATAAATCTTTCAAATAATAACGGAACAACAAATTCATATTTATATGAATTATTTAATGAAATTGACGAAAATCCTAATCAATGTATTTTTAATATTAAAGGTGTTCCAACTGTTGGGGCGTCAATAAAATGTACGCCTTTTAATTATAAAAATAACGCAGAAGAAGACAACGAAGACGAGGGAATTTTGGGCGGAAAATTTCCAACTTTATCATGGAGCGAAGACGCATATATAAATTGGTTGACTCAAAATAGTGTAAATATTGGAATAGGTGTTGCGTCATCACTTATTACAATTGTAGGCGGTTTAGGTATGATGGCAAGCGGTGGGGGTGCGTTGGCTGGTGCTGGCACTGTAGTAAGTGGTTCAATGTCTATTGCAAATCAAATCGGACAAGTATATCAACACAGTTTGACACCGAACACGGCAAAAGGAAATACAAACGGCGGAGATATAAATTCATCATCAAACGCAAATACATTTTATTTTGAACAAATGTCTATAAAACAAGAATATGCAAAAATTATTGACGATTATTTTACAAGATATGGATATAAAATCAATAGAATTATAAGTCCAAATATTACAGGACGACCTTATTATAATTATATTGAAATTGGTTCAAGTGAAGTAATAGGAACTGGAAGTGTTCCAAGTAAATTTATGGATATTATAAATAATGCTTGTCGTAAAGGTGTAACAATATGGCATAATCACGCAAATATTGGAGATTATACTTTGAATAATAGTATTTAAAAAAGAGAGGTTATAACCTCTCTTTTATAAATTTTGTAAATGCAATGCACCTGTTCCGAAATATCTTCCAAATGGTATAAATTTATTTGAATTATTAGCACTTGTTAATTCTAATGAACTTGATGTCCCATATTGTGAAATTAAAACATTTGAATTTCCATTTATCGTTAATTTTGTATAATGTGTGCTTCCGTTACCCTCTATTAAAAATGCTATATTAAATTTTCCCTTTTGATTATTTTTAAAACTAAAATTATTGATTGTCAATACTGTATTTATTCTAACTGTATATATACAATTATTTTCAAGTTGTAAATTTTCTATTACCCCGTCTGTTGCTAAATCATTTAATATTATATTACGTGGTATTGATGTTAATAAATATTCTTTTGACGGAGATACAAGAACATATTTTTCTAAATCTGCACTGTACACAAATTCTAGTATAATATCATTTTGTATATAAGCTTCTGAAATATTATCAGGCAAATATATATTTCCTTGATTAGTTATTTTGATATAATCATTACCAACATTTGTTGTTCTTATAAAAAATCTATGTGGCAATTCATAATTTGAAACTATATTGTTTATTTCAATATCTGTATTATTTACATTTGTTTTATAAATAACATCTTCAGCAGATAAAACATTCAGTGTATGTGTATTATAATTTAAATTTCTATATACATTATTTTTATCACTAATTAAATTAATGTAATTTGTAGGTCTTAATGTATTACGAGAATTATTATTTGTATTAATATAATTATATAAATATGATAATGCATCTTGATTTTCGATTTTTATAACTGTACCAAATTCATCAAGATTTAATGTTGATGGTTTTACTGGTATTAAATTTGTCCAATTTATTAAATCTTTACTTTCAATTCGCCATACTCTATTATAATCATAATATAAATTTTTTGAAACATACATATAATATTTATTAGGATTTATTTCAACAACTGACATTGCTTCATAACCACTATTGTTAAGAGCTTGTATTCTTGATGTATTTAAAGTCCAATTTTCTAAATCTGTCGATGTCCAAATTTCAACGTGTCCCTCGTGTGTTCTATCGTTTGCGTCAACATATCTACGAGTAAATAAATAATAAGTGTTATTGCGTATTGAAATAAATACATCAAAACGGGAATTGTCGCTCAAATTTATTGGTGTTGGTGTTCCAAATGTTAGATTTTCAATGTCTGTAACTTCAACTTTCCATAACCTCAAATTTGGAAATTCTTGTCCTTGATATTCAATTGTTGGATTCTCTAAATCACTGGCAGTATATAATATATAAAGTTTATTTGTTAAAGTATCTTTGAACCATTGTCCGAACCAAACATGTGGTCTTGTTTCGTTACTTATATTCAAATCAATTTCTGTTTTTATATAATCTTTGAAATTTTGTGTTATAAATAAACCAAAATCATTATACATCTGTTTTGTAAATGTTAAAATATAATATTTTCCATTGTAGAAAAATGGCGAAAAATCTTGTCCAGCAAATTGCATAGGTGTATCAACAATATTGAATAGTTCTCCATCATTTGAAACTTGTATTGCACTTTTAGGGACATTCATTCCCTCATCATTTACTTTATTTAAATTATCATATCCAATTGTAAATAATAATTCGGGATAATTTGACAAAGTATTATTATTTACTCTTTTATATAAAATGTTATTTTTTATTTTTATGTTATAACCATCTGCGTTTGTAGAAGTGTGTTCATAAATACAAACATAAGATAAATTTTTAATATTAATACTATTGTTTATAAAATAATGTTTGTTTTCTTCCCAGTCTGTAGGAATTGAAACAAAATCCCAAATTACAGTACCATCTGCAACATGTTCCCCTGTAAATGTAGGATATGTGTTTCCAGTTGTTCCTGCGACACTACAAACATAAATATTATTACTATTTTTATCTTTGATAAAATCTCCGACTTTATATTCAAAATTTGCTGTTCTTTGTCCTGCCATTTTCCAATACGCTAAATCATTTCCGAATAAATATAAAAACTTATCTGTTAATGATAAACTATCAATTTTTTTATAATCTTGTATATAAAATTGTTCGAATATTTCTTGTAATTGTCCGCTTTCTGCCATTTCATTTAATTTATTGTCGATTTCATCTTGAACATCTAAATTATTGAAATAATTGTTTACATATTCTTGTAAATTATTAAATTTTTCAATATAATCATTTTGTAAATCTATAAAAGCATTTGTTACATTTTCCATTTCTTGACCAACTAAATTTTGACTATCTATTATTTTATTTATTTCTTTTCCTAATTTACAAAATAATTGCCATTCGGTTAAAGCGTCAAAATCTGCCTCAATAAATGGAAAATTTTCTATGACAAACCATTTAAAGGGTGTTAATTTTTTATATTCATATTTATTCATTTTTTCTCTCCTCTCTTTATACTAATTGATAAAAAAGACATTCTAAGTCCTTAAATATCATAGTATATATTGATTTTATATTTTCTTGCATTTCTTTTAAAATTGCAATTTTGTCAGCTGGTGTTCTTGTTATTGTTTCATTATATATATTATCATCTGTTGTATTATCTGTTTTACTATCTGTTTTATTTCCGCTTGATGATGTTGTTGTGTTAGAACTTCCATTTGATGTTGAGCTGTCTTCTCCTGAACTATTATTTGTATCATAATTATAATTAGAAACATAACTTCCATCTCTTAAATCTGAAAGTTGATTTTGTGGAAGTTCGCTATTTCTCCTGTCTGATATTTCATTTGCACTTGTTGTTGAATTGTTTATCAAGCTATTTGTTGCATTAGAACTTCCGTTTGATGTTTCATTTGCTTGACTACTTGAATTTGATGTTATTTCTCTGTTATCTGTACCAGTTTTTGTTGTTATTTCGCCGTCATTAAATATATTCCAATTTTCCATTGCATCAAACATTTTATTATAAAAAGGCATAATTTCATTAAGTTTTACATTTAATTGAATTCTAAAAGCTGTTACAGTTTCAAATCCAATTCTACGCATTAAAAAATGGTTTAAAATCATACATTCAAAATCTTCTTTTGTTATCCTGTCACTTAATGGATAGTCAAAATCAAAAATTGTTGAACGTCCTTCTTTTGCTAAATCTTTTATTTTTGTTTTATCTGTTTTTCCGTAGTTAACTATTGACTCTAAAATGCTATAAACTGTTGGGGGTTTTTCATTCATTACCGGAATAAACGGAACAAAAAATAAATTACTTGCATAATAATCAAATGGTAACATTTTCATCAACCTCCATTTCTTCTTGTTCTTCTTCAAAATTTTTTAATGATGATGGAATGCCATCATAATATTTTACTTTTAAATCAATATCGAATTTTTTATTAATCATGTCAACAGCTTTTTTTCTTGGTTCGTATCTTGAAAAACGACTCGCAATTGTTCCGCCTTGCATTGCTTGTATTTCATCCTTTATATTTCTTTCTTTCTTTTGAAATGATAAATTTGCAATACCAATTAAACGTAAAAATTCATTGTAAATTTTATCCTTGTTTAAATCTACTTTGTCGCTGATATATGGTGCCGGTTCCATTACAAGTGTTGTGTCGTTTAAATCTATGTCGTCATACGTTATAACTAAATTTTCAAAACCATCAACATTATTAACCATATCACGTACAGATTTTTCCTTATCACTTGTTGTTTTCCAAAATCTCGGCGTCTTTTGTTGTCCGTATATTGATATCCATTACTCTTTGATACATACTGAGTCTTTCACTATATTGTAAAATGTCTAAATAAATAGGGTAACGTCCGTTATTGTCATACATTATAACAAATTCGCCATAATTTAATTCACGTCTGTATGAACCGTTTGGTGCTGTTGCAATTATTTTTTTAGGTCTACCATAAATATCAAGTGTTCCTAAAACTGTATAAGGCAAAGCAATTACTCCTAAAACTTCGTCTTTGAAAAATGCAATAGAACCATCACGCAACAATTTTTTATTTAAAAATGCAACGTCTATATATTCCGGTAAATTTTCAAATTCAAATACATTTTCAGCAAGTGTTAGCATTTGTCTTTTATACATTTCGTATGTTTTCCAATTTGAAAGTTGCGAATTCACTAATTTTCGTTCCATGTTTTTTCTCCTTTCTTTAAAAATAAGGTGCAACATATAAAATTGTTGCACCTTTTCTCTAGGTTTACGCAACTGTTATTGTTGCAGTTCCTGTTTTTGTATTATCATAAACTGATGTTGCTGTAACTGTTACTGATTCAACTGTTGCACTTGCTGGAATTGTTAATTTTCCTGATTGATTTATTGTTACGCCGTCTGCTTTTGCGTCATTATCGATTGACCATATAACAGCTTGATTTGCAAATCCTGTTGTTTCAACTGTCTTTGATAATTCAAGACTTTGACCCTTTGTTACTGTTGCAGTTGATGGACTAATTGTGACACTTACAACGCTTTGTGGTGCGACTGTAAATACGACAGCATTTTCAAATGGTGATGTTGCCATTATTCCCCATTCGTGCAACCATAGATTTTTCTTTAATGTTTGAGGATTGTAGAATTCTGTTGTTTTATTTGGTGACATTGTATCCATTCCATATCTTCTATTTTGGAAGAAATCTGCACCAACAATTACGCAAGGAATTTGTTCAAGTAGTTGTAATTCTTCGTCAGTAAATGGAACGTAACCGTCTAAATATTCGCCCTCTATTATTTCTCCGTTTTCATCTCTTTTACAGAATATCTCTTTCATTCTTGGCATGTCGAATTCTCCCATAGAATCTACCAATTCGGCGTGTGCACGCATATCTGCCTCGTCTTTAAAGAATGAAGTGCTAAGCACCTTTGTCGTGAATCTCGCTTCGAACATAGAATCTAAAATTGCAAATTGGTTGTCAAATGAAGTTGCTTTTCTTATTCCTGCGGGATTGTAGAAAGGTTTTCTAAATGTCATCTTGTTTGAATGTCCTTTTATAAATGAAACAATATCCCTTTCTGTTATATTTTCAAAATCTGGAATTTGCTTTGCTGTTACTGTTCCGTCTAAAATTCTTCTTGCAAGAATATATTTTGAAACTAAAAAGTCGTCGTATTCCATACCTTCAAACATAGAATTTACAATTTCGTCAATAAGTGTGAACAAATCTTCTGTTTCAAATGCCATTGACATTTGTTCATCAGATGTTGTTGTTTTATAGAATTTTTGATAATTTACTTCATATATTGTACTTAATACGTTTGGAACTTCTGTTTCTAACATTGCGTGAGGTCTGTTTGCGTATGTGTTATAATCATATACGTTCGCAATGTCAACAATTATATCTCTGACTTGTTGTCCATAACTGATTGTTCCCTTATCTGTAAATTTTCTCCAAGGATTTTCCCAGTGATTTCTTGTTATTACTGTTTTTCCTATTATATTAATTGTATTTAAGAAAGCATTTTTATATACAGGATTTCCCATTATAATTTTACCAATTGGCTGTATGCTTTCGCCTTGTTTAGGCAAATCAATTTCACTTCTTAACTCTGGAGTGACATTAATTATATAACTTAATAATTCAACTGAATTATTTGCTTTAACATTTTTCAATGTTACTGAATTTTTACCCATTTTTTTCCTCCTATTATTTTATTATTTTTTGTAAATTTTTTGCAAAAAATACAATAATATTAATAAATTTTCATATTATTATATTTCTTTTACATCGACAATTTCTTCTTCTGTCAATTCTTCTTGTTCTTCTTTGTCATCTTCTTTTGTTTCTTCAGCTTTTAAAAATCTTTCTTTGTATTTTCTTTTGATTTCGTCACGTTCTGCAACAACTTCATCATATGCAGTCTTTTCTACTTTGTCGCTTTCTTCTGATTCAACAAAACTGTCTTCAATGTCTTCAAGTAATGCAATTTGTATGTCTTCATCTGCAACAACTTCTGTTATTTTTTTCTTCAATTCTTCTTTACTTAATTTCATTCGCTTTCCCCTCCTCTCTGTCTAATCGTTCACATAATCTTGTAAGTGCTATTGTGTTATTGTTTAATGCCTCTTTTATTTCATCTTTAAAAGAGTTCATTTCCTTTGTATGTTGTTCGTTTAATGCTTTTGTGTCTTCCCTATTATTGTCAGTAATATATTTTACATAAATTGCCATAAATATACAAGCAACAATTGGAAACGCATAACTTCCTAAAAGAGTAGCAATATCCATAATAAAATACCCCCTTTTTTTATTTACTTTTATTATTAACATATTTTTATTTTTTGTCAAGAAAAAACGAAAAATTTTTACATTGTTCGTTTTAATCTGATTTTATTAGCATATAATACCCATGGAAACTTTTTCTTTTCTCTTGTTGGCGTCGGTGTTGGAGGTGTCGGCGGTGCTGTTCCGTCCCATTTTACAATAGTTCCTCTTTCATTTGGAAAACCTAAAGGTGTACATGGATTTACAAAATTTGCACATACCCAGCTTTGAGATGTTGACGCCTCTAAATGTAAATGCGTTCCTGTACTATTTCCAGTATTTCCCATTTTTCCTACAATTGTATTTAAATTTACTCTATCCCCTACATTTAAATTTACACTTCCATATAACATGTGACAATATCTATAATAAAGTCCCGTTCTATGGTCTAAAATTTGAACTTGATTTCCTAACGCTGGCGATGTTCCCGTACTTTCTTTATATACATATACAACCTCTCCGTCATCTGTTATACTATATAAATCGGGATTTTGTATTGATACTCCGCTTTGAGGAAAATCTACTCCAGTATGAAATCCGCATGAATAACTACTTGACACATTTCCATAAGGCTGTCCAATTGTACAATCAATATGCATTGGACTATATCTTGTTGTATATTCCGCCATATTATTGTCCTTTCTATTTTATAATAAGTTTTTGTCCAACTTTTATAAAATCAACATTTGTTATTCCATTAACTTCTGCTAATCTTGAAACAGTTGTATTATATTTTTGTGCAATTTTAGATAAACAGTCGCCTTTTTTTACAATATAAATTTTTTCGCTTGTTATATTTCCTTTCAAAATTTCATTTACTCTTTTTTGTACTTCATTATATAAAGAACCTAATTTTTGTTTTCTTTCTTCTCCATTTCCATATTTACCCTCTATTACTTCTCTTGCTAATTTTTCAATATCAGAGTTATCAACAGAGTTATTCACATTTTCAACAGTATCATATTTTGTCAAATTATTTGAGTTTATAATTGACATTATTGTATTAATATATGTTGGGCTTGTCGCATATCCGCCCATTTTAATTGCTGTAATACATTCCAAAGGACTATTTGTTTTTATAGCTCTTTTGTATCTTGAATTATTACATATTAAATTAAAATAATCGGAAATTGATTCTTGCAAATTATTGTATGCCCTAAAACAAGCATTTATATTTGTATAACTTACACCGTCGTAACATTCTTTTGTGTTTGCATTATAGACTTTTCCTTTCCAATTTGATGTTGCTTTGATTCCAAAAATCGCATTTGCTTTCATCATAATTTGACTTTGTCCCCAGCCGTGATTCGCATATAGCTTGTGCAATTACTACGCTTGAAAATAAAGGATTTCCTCTTTTGTTGTTTTCATTAACAACTAATTTTGAAACAGTTTGTAAAAATTCTTGTTTAGTCATTTTTTATTACCCCCTACAATTAAATTTATATAGTATATTATCATTTCAATATTTGCAGAAAATGTCAAATTGTCTTTCCATTCGTAAAA
>ULMR01035726.1_pt1 | contig 14146 bp, 11 predicted proteins | sample 1951711 | NCBI WGS metagenome assembly ULMR01 (sample SAMEA4835556, study PRJEB28245) | human gut metagenome | biome: gut microbiome; material: fecal sample | place: Denmark | collected 2008 | reverse complement strand
CTATCTTTTGATCTTATATCGAACTCACGTTATTTAGAGAAATACGCTTTCAACACCTCGGCAAACACATCGTCCGGGGAGACCTTGTCAAACAGCTGCATCGAACTGTGCAGTTTCAGCACGTCCACCTCCGAACCCATCAGTTGCCGTACTGTACGATGCCCACGATGCGCCAGCAAAGCACGGGTGATTTCCCGCAAACGAGTCCCTAACACCGGATGTGCCAGATAGGCCCGGGCCTCTTCCTCACCGTCCAGTCCGTAGAATTGGGAGTTGTAGCTATATCCCAGTCCCTTCTCCTGAGGGAAGATATACCAAATCCAATGGCTCTGCTTGCCGCCCTTGCGGATTTCCTTCAATGCTACGGGATACATGTCTTCCTGAGCATCCAGAAACCGTTGCAGATTATAATTTGTGTCACCCATATTCTTCATTTTTATCTACACTCAAAATTAGGGATAATCTTCCAATCCCACAAGCGCTTTACCTGCATTCTTTTTCCCGTTATATCCGTGGATGTTTTTCTTTTTTTCAGACAGAAGAACAAAAAGAACATAAGTTTTTGTACGCATCCCACGCCGTTATTCATTATTAATTATTCATTATTAATTATTCATTTATTCTTCTTTAATTCAAGAGTTATGCTTATCTTTGTCACGAACCTCCGCCTAAAGGAGATTTATCGCACTTTGATTTGATATACAACAAATGATCGTTAAAGATGTCACACCGAGTTTTCGTTACGTTCCGCTGAGGTCCTGACCGGATTTTTCTCAGCTTAGGAATCGAATGAATTATTGCTTCCGACAAGGAGGCCGGGATTGTTGTGCTCTTTGACGTACCAGCCGCGCACCTCTCTTTCAATGGGGAAACGAGAGGGACTTTCTACTCCCGCAGACCGTTCGTGCCTGCAGGTTTCAACTCTATTCATTTATTTTTTCACTTTAAAATCCATTTGTTGTATATGAAAAATCTTATGTTACGTGTCTCCCGCACTTTTTCTGAAGAACTTTATGCTCCCGAATACGCTCAGAACCACCTCGCTGTAGAACTCTCTCATCCCGATGGCTTTACCGATACACAGGAACTTTCCATCCGCGTATATTCCGATGAATACCGCTTCTTAGGTTGCGATGCCCGCAAACTGCCGAGAAAAAATCTTCGCAAAGTCCGCTTCGACATCTGTTCTGATGAGGTATGGGGTGTCGGCCTCTACCGCATCTATGTCTACCGCAATGGGCACCCAATGGGATGGGCCCTCGTGGAACTCTATGCCGGCTACGAACGCTGGGACAAGACCGAGGTAGAGGATTTCCAGAGACGACCCGAAGAAAAATACTTTGCCGAGAAATTCTGCTTCCTGCCCTTGTTCGACCGACTGCTACGGGAGGGAAGCGACGGCAACTTCATCCGGCAGTTCATCGAACTGTTCCATGCCCTTGACAGCCGTCAGCTTCCCGTGCCCCACTTGCTCGTGACGGGTGACCAAGCCCGTACCTGTGCCATCCGTCTGTTAGCTTTCCATTTCTGTGAGAAGAAGGCATCGCTCTGTTACCATTTCTCTTTGCGAGAACTGCTGAACGGTTCTTTGAAATGGCCCCAGCTTCAGCAGAAAATCAGTCAGAAGAAGGTGGTAGTGGTAGAAGTGCCCTACCTGACCTACTCCGACCAAGATACCCTCATGGTCGACCTGTTAGGACAGTGGCTGGAGCAGAACGCCTCGTCTGGCCCCCGCTTCATCTTCTACGGACTGTTAGCGGCCACCTGCCAGCTACGGACCTACAGTGAAGTGATGGAACGGCTCTTTACCGAGCAGAATACGATTTATACTCCCGACCGCCCTGCCGATGCCGACCCGGATGAAGAGACTCCGGCCGACTTACTTGCCCTACCGTTTGACGAGGAAGACATGCTGCTGAAAACCGACATTCTCACGCCGGAAGAAACCGATGCCCTCAAGTTGGATGATTCTGACGACCAGTCAACGCAAGCATCCACCGAAGAGGTCCTCGATGCCGAACAGGCCTTGCAGGAGATGGTGGGACTGACGCGACTGAAAGAGGATCTGGAGGAAGCCCGGATGCTGGCCCGCTTCACCCAAAAACGGCAGGAACTGGGACTCGACACCTCGCACGAGAACCGACACCACATGCTGTTCCTCGGTAATCCCGGTACGGGAAAGACTACGGTGGCCAAACTCATCGGACAGATGTACCATCGGATGGGACTACTTTCCGTGGGGCATACCGTGGAGACCTGCCGCACGAACCTCGTGGGTGAATTCATCGGAGAGACGGAAAAGAAGACCAGAGAGGCCATCCAGGAGGCACGGGGCGGCGTACTCTTCATCGACGAGGCCTACACGCTGGTAACCACCCGGGAGGAAACGAGGGATTTCGGCAAGGAGGTCATCCATGCCCTGCTCCCCGTGCTCTCGGAACCTAATCCCGACCTGATTGTCATCCTGGCCGGCTACGAGGACAAGATGCAGTTGCTGATGCGCACCAACCCGGGCTTGCAGGACCGCTTCCCGCTCCAATTCCACTTTGACGACTATACGGCGGACGAGCTGCGAGAGATGGCACACCGCTACCTGGAGAAACAGAATTTCCAGTTGACGCCTGCCGCAGACGAGGCCCTGTACCGCCTCATCGTGGAAGCTACCAACCACCGGGACGAACATTTCGGCAACGGGCGATGGGTGCACAACCTGATAGAGCAAGGCCTCATCAAGAGCATGGCCCGACGCATTATGTCGCTACCTACCCTACCCGATGACACCCTCCTGTTCCGTACCATCGAGATGGAAGACGTACAAGCTGCCAGCCATCACCTCTGCGGCAACCGGGTGCTGAAACTGGAACCGCAGCCCACACGCCGCATCGGCTTCCGGGCTTGAGACACGAAAAGAGGTGCAAGTTTTTCCCTGCACCTCTTTCCCTTTTCACAACTGAAATCGTCTATAACTTTCTCAAGACAAAGTCTGCCACAGCCTCACGAGCCTGTGCGTGGTGCTGCGGATTAGAGAAACCATGATCTCCTCCCGGAATTACTTTCACCTCACACTGCCGATACTTCTTTTGTGCGTTTTCCAACCAGCCTCCGGCCACAATTCCATCCTGATCGCCATACACCATAAAGACTGGTCCCGTGTAATGACCTATCTTATCCAGTACAGGCAACCCATTTATTTGCTCATAATACACACGTCCCAGCTTCATGCCCATCACCTCCTGTGGTTCGTTGGAATGTGCTTCAAACAGACGCAACATGCGAGGAGCTGTTTCAGGAATCAACAAAGCCGGATAGACCAAAATCAAGGCCTTATACATTTCAGGATGAGCAGCAGCCGTCAATGAAGCCACCAGTCCTCCCTGACTGCACCCCATAAGTGCCACACGGGTAGAATCCACAAAATCCCATGATTTTACCGTACGCGTAATGTCTTCCACATTCTCCTTTTCCGTGAAAATGGTCATTTCTGTGGTTTTTCCCTCACTCCGGCTATGGTTTCCTCCACCGCAGAAATCAAAGATATAACAAGCTATCCCCTGTTCGGCCAGACACTCGGCATAAGGCTGGAGCTCTTTATGAGTGCCATTATATCCGTGCGCCATGATGACAAGCGGTTTCTTCTCACCGCCTGTGTCCGGCAGATACAGCATACCCCAGATATCTTTTCCGTCACGCGCCTGGCAATGTATTTCGCGCGTAGTAAAGGTGCCAGCCAGCAGCCAGACCACCGGCACGCACATCAGCCATAAGCTGAACATCATTCTTTTTCTCATCGTTTTTCCTATTTAGATTCTCATTTCCCAGCCTTTATCCGAAGAATCGTAAACGAATTGGGCTGGAAGGTATATTCAAACTTTTCTCCGATTCCCTTACAGGTATGGGTGCGAGGCACAATCTTGCAAGGATCATCCATCGTATTTTCCTCCTTCTTACTGCTGGCCGACAGACTGATTGCGGTTCCCTCCTCTGCCAATGTGCCTCCCTTCACCTGAATCACAGGTGTATAATCCTGATCAGTCGCATTCACCACTTTGATAATCAGCTCGCCCGTCTGCTCATCGTAACCCGCAGCCATATAACGGCGTGAAGCAGCCGACAAGTCTGCCGTGGCTGTAAAAGGCACATTGTAGGTCGGACGGTTGTGAGCATACATTTTCTGCACATAATAAGACGCACGCCCCATTACCTTCTCATTATCAAACCATATCAGATTAGTAGGCCAGTCTTTCCGATGATGATTCTCCAGCAGCGGCGCATACGAAGCCATCTTCACCAAATCGGAATTCCGCTCTACTCCCGTAAGGAAAGCCGCCTCAGCCAGTGCCGCATTCATATTGGCCTCGGTGATTACAGCATATTCCCCGATATACACGTCATATTTACCCTGTTCCATTTCATCAAACAGACGGTCATTTTCATAAAAGAAATCAGCTTTCACATACCAGTGAGGATCTATCATGTCTGCTTTTTCCAACTTTTCGCGACTAGGAGAAAGCTGAAGCGTGGAGATGAAAGTGATGTCCGGATACTTGGCTTTAAGAATACGGTAGAAATAATTATACCGTTCGGCATAGTGGTCGCCCACCTGCTCATTACCCAATTCCACATATTTCAGGTTAAAAGGTTCCGGATGACCGGCTGCCGCCCGTTTGGCCCCCCACGGGTTGCTGGCCGGTGCAGTGGCATAGTCTATGGCATCCATTATATCCTGCAAATACGGAGCATAGTCTTCCGTCCAGTCACCATTGCGTACTGAACATGACAAGCCCACGTTGGCTACGAACATGGCTGCGGCTCCTATATCCTCGCAAAACTGCAAAAACTCATGATAACCGAACCCCCAGGAACAATGGTAATTCCACAAAATCCATTCGCTGTGGCGCTTCATCGGATCGCCCAATGTTTCCTTCCATTTGGCACGGTTTTCCAGGGTAGCCCCTTCCACAATACATCCTCCCGGCCATCTGACAAAACCTGGCTTCAAGTCAGCAATCATCTGGGCCACATCCGGCCGCATGCCGTTCTTTCGTCCCATAAACGTACGCTGCGGGAACAATGATACGTAATCCACATAAATGTCACCCGCTTCCGCAAATACCAGTTGCAGGGTCGCCTTATAATCGGTAGTCTTGGGACGAAGTACTGCCTTCAACTCCTGCCACTGTCCGTTTTTCTGCACCTGGAAAGTATGGGATGCCAGCACCTTTCCTTTTTCAGATACTATACGGGCCTCAATCTCCCCGGCATAATTGTCCGGATTGACATAAAACCGCAAATCATAATCGTCTTTTCCGATGATCCGCATCCCCCAGTATCCGGTATTTTCCAATACCACTTCTTTTCCTTTCATGTGCAACCGCATGGCATTCGGAGTGGCAGCGTCCAGCGGTTTTTCGTCCGTCACTTCCCATGAAGCCTCTCCTGTCAGTTTCCATCCGTCCGTTTTCAAGGAATCCGTATTCCATTTTATTTTCCAATCCCGATAGTTTCCGTGCTCATAGTTCAAGCTGTGAGGAGCCACTGCATACCCGTCCTTCCACGTCATGCCCGACGGAAGCACATGCTCCTCAAAATTACGATTCCTCACCAACTCAGCGTATAGTCCACCATCGCCGGCATGATTGATTTCTTCAAAAAAAACGCCATACAAGCCCGACGGGACCTCGTGTCCTTTCTGCGTCAGATCAATATGAATGTCCTGCGCGCAGACAGAAAAAGTGGTGGCTGCCGATGCCATTATCCAAGCCATTACTTTCAGTTTTACCATAGTACATGTTTTTAGTTAAAACAGATTTACAAATACATCTCTATTCTTTCCCGGGAGAATTGTGAGCTAAAATTACCACCCTCTTCTGCTGAGACCTTCTGCCATTTGAAGGATTTATGCTGGCAAATGACGTTTTTTTGCGTATATATGCTAACTTTGAGGCGTGAAAAACACCTAATCCCCTCAATCATGAGCAGATTCTTGCAAATCATCCTATTGTGTATCGGACTATGCGCCAGCTATTCCCTGTTTGCCTCTCCCCGTGTCAAACTTGCCACGATATGGGCCTATGGTGATACGGTCACCCATTCACCCACGCTTGACACCAAACAAAATAACCTGCGTTTTTATTGTACGACCATTGAAAATATTCCTGCCGACTCCGTGGAATTCGAATTTATGCTCGAAGGCTATGAATCTCAATGGAAACCCGCCTTTAAGGGAGGATGGTACTTCTACACCGATTTGCCCCCGGGCGAATACATATTCCATGCCCGATGCAGATACCATCATCAATCATGGGGCCCCGTTCTCAGCCATTCATTCGCCATTCTTTGCCCTTGGTGGCAAACCCAATGGGCCTATCTTCTGTACGGCATCTGTTCCTTCAGTCTGCTGGCCTATATTGGCCATCTTGTACGAGGAAAAATCAAGCTGAACAACCAACTCCGGATTGAACAAGCCGAAAATCGCTTCCGTTACCAGTTCGTCATTCAGGCCAGCCGTGATTTCCGCACACCACTCACCGTGATTCGCTCCACGATTGAAAAGCTGGCCTCCCAAAAGGACAACCGTTTTACCCGTACAGACCTACAGCATCTCCAGCAAAGCAGTCGACAACTCATGCAGATGGTAGAAAACCTGCTGGAATACCGCCCCACCGACACCCAAGCCGAAAAGGATACTGCAGAGGTGCTGGAAATGACGGATGTACCGATGAACAACCGGCGTGTGGCCGTGGTAGAAACCGACCCCGTACTGGCCGATATGATGAGAAGGGAACTGTTGAAATACATGCAGATTGAACTTATATCCGATGGAAGGCAAGCCCTCGAAACCATCCGGCAATCATCCCCTGAAATTGTGGTACTGGATACTCACATGGCCGAAATAAACCCCTATGCTTTGCTCCATGAAATAAAAAAACAAGCCGACCTACCCGTCATCTTGGTTTCCGACTTCGACAACAAGCACAGCCTGCTACGAGCCATCCATTCCGAAGCCGACGACTATCTGGCAAAACCTTTCAGCTGCGAGGTGCTGGCTGCCATGCTGTTCAGACACCTCAAACGGTATGACTTGAAGAAGAAAGCCCCCCACGTACTTTCGAAATCCGTGCCATCTGTCACAGCACCGACTGCTGAAAATAGTGCGCTGCAAGTTCCCATTGTCGAAAAACAGACCGACAAACGCTTCCTCGAACATTTGGACCTGCAAATCAAGGCCCACCTGTCGGAGGTGGACTTTGATGTCAATGCACTGGCTGAAAACATGAGAATAAGCCGTAGCCAACTTAGGCAAAAAATCAAAAACTTGTATGGAGTCACCCCTGTGGAATACCTGCGCGAGCAACGACTCAACCACGCAGTCCAATTACTGACAGACACCGACCTGACGGTACAGGAAATCATGTTTCAGTCAGGCATGCAAGATCCTACCAACTTCCATCGACGGTTCAAGGAAAAGTTCGAAGTATCTCCTTCGCAATACCGCCAGCGCGGCCATTAATTAAACACCAGCCTATCTGTATCATATCCGCGTTTCCGCAGCTCGTCAAGAAGTTGCTGAAGCACATCGTCAGGAAGTTTCTCTTCCCGGCTCATAATCCAGAGATACTTGTCACTGCTGCTGCCAATCAGCACATAGCGGTAGTCCGGGTCAATGTCGAGCACATAATAGTCGGCATAGAACCACAGGAAGAACGATACCTTCAGTTTGCCAGGGTCGTTCGGGTCAGGCTGTTTTGCCTTGCCCGTGATTTCCTTGTATTTTCCGTCCTTGTATCCCGCGTTCAGTACCTCGATACGCCCATTCGGAAGCAAAGTATAAGTAGCCGTCACACGGCTCATCCCCTTTTCAAAACGATGGTCGTAGCGGGCTATCTCATACCATTTACCCATGAAGCGGGCCACATCGAATTGTTTCACCGTCCGGTTGTCTATTTGGGTGGAGTTTCCACCCTGGCAACTGCTCAATCCTAACAGAGCACACAAAAGAATCAAGATTTGTTTCATCCTATGTCTATTTTAAGGTCAAAAGTATGCAAATCAAAATATAAAAGTCAGCAACTGACCTCTCAAAATTAAGAAATTAATTTCTATCTTCAACGTATCAAGGGCTAAAGATTTTTGCCAAATTTCGCCGAAACAGGACAGTGCATTTCCTTAACCGGAAGATGAAACAAGGTTTCTTCCTGGAAGAAGTGATTGTATGTTTGACAGGCATTTTTCCGGGCGAAAAAGGAAAAGCATCTGCGGCAAACGGAAAAAACAGATTCTACTTTATTGCCTCAAATCGTTCATTTTCCGTCTGAGCATATCCTTTGAAGAAGTCTATCACATTCGGATAGAAATTCTCAAAGTTGCTATATTTTGCTTGCTTCTTTTCGTATTTTCTCAGTAGGCTCACCAATTCCGGCATCCACCTGAAGTTTCGTTGCATCTGTTCCAACAGTTCATTTCTTACTTCTTCCGGTTTGTATGCCTTATCCAGCATATAACAAATCACAGCTGCGCGGACAAGTGACTCGTTGATCATGGTTTTCCAATTATTGTATGCCTGTCTCGACATACTCCATTGTGAAGACTTGAACAAATCTGCGGCGGCAGGCTCAAGTTCTTTTACGTATGCAGGATATTTATTTTCATCCAGATAATGATTGATGAAAGAATGGTTAAATTCATGAATCAGTGTCGGCAGATATTCCTTGCTATACATAGGCGTATCTTCCTTATCCACGTAATAGCCTACCACCGCAAAGACTTCCTTCTTTTTCCCTTTTACCTGCCGGTCTACTCCATAGTTTCCTCCGCCGTTGCAGAAACCGATGATCACCGAAAAAACTTCCTGTGGTTCATTGCCATAGAAACGAGGATACCAGTCTATATCAAAATGGTTGATGACATTGTCTTGATAAGACTTGATTCCCTTTTCATAAAGGCTTTTATGGGCTTTGAAAAACGCATTGAATTCTGTATCCTTATAAAAGCTATTGAGATGAGACAGAAATTCACCTTTATCCACTTCCTTCCATCTTTTGTCCAAGGTGGGGACGTCTTCTTCTATCAATGAAAGAGTACCGTTCCGATTGTCCAGATGGATAGCCATGGACATGACCGCATCGAAAGAGATGCCATATCTGTTTCTGAGTTCTTTCATGTACTGGACAGCCGGATGCGCAGTATTATCCTTAAAATAGCTGTCCATGTCTTTTATGTACTGCCCTGCCATATCCATGTGATATTCCTGAAATCCGGCCATGCGGGACAAGATACTCATCAGTTCCACGTTTTCATTTACCTGCGGAACGACTGACTGCGCCTTTACCCAAAGACAGCCCATGAGCAAGGCAAAAAGAATCATACATTTTTTCATATCGTAAATGGTTTTATTATTCATGAAACTTGGGAATAGCATCTGTTCCTGCTTAGAAAGACTTCAGCAACGAACTGTTTACCGTCCTGTCCACCTCCTGTCTCACCTTCTTCGTCTGGCGGCCGAAGTCGAGGGTGTAGGCCAGTTTGATGTGGCAGTACCGGCTGTTTGTATTGAAATCTTCGTCCGAATCGTACGCGTAGAGTGCATGCTGGAACGTCTTTCTGAACTTCCGGTCGGTGAAGGGAGATACGAGATTGACCTCCGCAAAGAAATTCCCCTTGCTGTACGTACATTCCAGTCCGTAATTGACGGGAGTCTCTTCTATACCCAGCGAAGTAGTATTGACGATTTTGTTTCTGAAATTGATATAGGGAGAAAGACTGAAATCCCCCAGATAGACATTGGCATTGAGGTTGCCCGTCAGGTTACGGCTGCCGAATTCGCACACGGAGTGGACAGACGTATAGTTGTATCTTATATCGCCCGACAGACTGAACGTCCGGTTGAACGTGTGCGAGGCCGCCAGTATCGCCCCATAGTAGTGGATGTTCCCGCGGTTGGTGAACGACTTGACGAGATAGGTATCCTCTGCATAATAGTCGTGGACCACCGGATTATGCTCCAGCTTGTACTGGAGGATGGCCGAAAGCCCCGTTTTCTTTATCTTACCGGAATAATACAGGTATGAATTGAAGGAGCGTCCCACTTTCAAGTAAGGATTTCCCGTCTGTACCAGGTAAGGATTGAGTCCGATGCGGGCCTGGTTAATGAGGTCCATCCCGTAGTTGTAATTGTTATAGGACGAAGACCATAACAGCATCCCACTTTTCAGCTGATACTGGAAGTTGAGAACGACACGCGGCGACAGCTTGCTGAGTTTTTCACTGCCGTGAAGCCGGTACTGGAGCCAATCCACCCCCACTCTTGACCGTAGCGACAGCTTCGGGGTAAAGGCATAATTGTAGGAAAGGAAAGCCAGCGATTCGTTTTTCCAGAGCGACTGGTCCAGCGGATGACTGCCTGCATATTGCGCCTTCCACACGTGATGGAAATCGAACAGCTCGACCGAGAAAGAATGTTTCTCCTTGGAGTAGTTGTAGAGGGCAGACACCTGGAAGCCTCCGGCATTTTCCGACTCATAGGAATCCGATTCAAAGTCCGGCTCCCTGTAAGTCCGATTATACAGGTTACGGGAATAGGTGCCGTGCAGACCGAAAGTAAAACTTTGCGTTTGGGAAAGAGGAAGGGTACCCGTGAGGTCCAGTTTGGGTGACAGGCTCTTCTGGTCGGTGGAAGTAGTGAATGCGGACACCTCGTCACCCGTGCGGACGGTTCCGGCCACTTCGCTGCGGGGAGAAGCATTGTTTATCAGCGACAGTTTCCCCACGATATACCGTCCTGCCTTCTGGCGCTGCAAGCGGAACTGCACATACTCGCTGTGCTTGGAATAAGCTTCATCGGAACCGCTTGTCCGGTCGACCGACTGGCCGGGCAAGGCATAATGTTCAGCCATCCCGGTCCGGTTATTGCCGACTTCAAAATAATTGGCTCCGGCAAATACAGAATAGGTCGTATGCTTCCGGTTGAGAGTCGTAGCAAGATTGTAATCGCCATGCGTATATCCGATTGTCTGCAAGCCATCCAACTGCACGTAACCTCCCGCCTTGTATTCCTTCAGTATAAAATTGACGACAATCTGGTCTTTCGCGTATTTCCCGGTCGGATTGTCATGATATTCAATCTTTGCAATGTCTTTCGGACGGAGCATCCGGACATCCCTCTCATCGGCCGGTTGCCCGTTAATATAGAACGACACGGGCATCCCCATTGCTTCGGCCTTGTTCGACTGCGTGTCGACAATCATGCCCGGTATCATCAACCGTTTCAAAACCCCATATCCGCTGTTCGACGATTTTTTCTGCTGGGTGTTGGGATATATCACAAGATGATTGTCCACACGAGTGACATTCGATGCCACAATGGTCACTTCGTCCAAGGCGACCGTCCGGCTGATGGAATCATTGGACGAGGTCTGGGCAGCCATACTGAACGGGAATGACAGAAGAAAACATCCCATCAGTATTTTGGATACGTGTTTATTCATTCTGGTTATTATGAAAAGATTGATATTCCGGTTGTCATCATCACGTTCACAAATGTAGAATATTTCTTTCGAAAAAATGTGAACTTCTTGACGATATTCAATTGCTACCTGCAACTGCTCATCCACACCTCACGTCATCCCTTCGGCTGAAGGCTTTACCAGTATACAAAGGTTAAATCACTATTTCATTGACATAAAATATTAACCTAACCAGTTTGTAAAAAATATGATAAAGTCAAGAATCCTTTCTATGAATTTATCGAGTTTTCTTTTTACGCCTTTCCAATATATTCTTCTCATAACCCATCATTTCAGTAATCCATCACAACAGCAACCTTGAGTGCTGACTTTTATTCTGAAGCCTAAAAATACAAAATAAGATATAGATCATAAAATCCACCTATCGATTTTTTATGCCTGCCAGGCATTATTCTTTTCTTTTTACAAACAAACTGTTGTCTTTTACATACTGTCCTCTGCAAAAGATAGGATACCCGTAGGTTTTTCCATCTCGGAAAGGACTCTTCAGATAATCTGCCAAAGCATCAAACGAATCATTGACTATGGCATTCTGGTCCACCTCCGAAGCCGTCAGCAAAACGATTTGGGCTGTGTGTAAGGCGCCGTGAGGCTGGCTGTATTCACGCACGAATGCACCTTTAAAGGCCGATAACACATCCTCATAAGGAGACTCGCTGGCTATTACAAAGTAAGCGCTCGTCCCGTAAGTCAGTCCACATACACACACCAGGTCGTCCAGATGGGACGGCACATTCACGAACAGTCCGTCGGCCGGCATATCCATCGATACCGTGAAACCTTTGAAAACAACCTTGCCGACTGTCAGGCTTTTTACCTTTTTCATGTCGAACTTCTGTCGGCAGATATCTTCCAGTGTGCGGCTAAATGTTGGGTTTTCCATGAAGCAGCCACTCAGGCTTTCCAGACTTTTCACTTCGGCCAGCTGTGCGGTATAAGGACGGCCGGGAGTCATATAACTTGCATATTCCTCCGAGTTTATCGCTTCTTTGATCTTTTTCAAGTACTCAAAATGTCTGACCTTCTCCATGGTGGTGAGATAATAGGGATTGGAAAAACTGAATGTCAGGTCTATAGGTCTCTTTTCGTCTGTAACCTCCCTGTCGAAGGAAGTGGCAAACGCGCTTTTCGGATAGACTGCTCCTACATAAATATTTGGACGATGGGCAAAAGCTGGCCATATTTGTATGCCCAGATAGGAAGTACTGAGGTCTATATCGGATTCCTTGCGGTCATCAATGAGGAAAGTCCATTGCGGAGACGACGGAGCGATGGAAGTGTCCTGCATAATCTCAAGCAACTTGTATCTGACACGGGTACCGTCAGCCAGCGGGGCGACCAAGGTCTGTTTTTCTACTTTCAAGACATATTCATGTCCCTGCTCGTACGTAAATCCGGTGATTCCTTTAAAGGAGAGGTTCGAATATTCCGGTCTCCCCTCTTCTTTGACAAGCATACATTCAACCGGTCGGTCGCTTCCCCAAGGAACATACGTACTTGTTTCGGCAGACACATACATGCGGATGGTTTCCACCTGATCTTTAAACTCGTCTTTTTCGTGGCAGCCGATAAGGCTGAGTGTACATAGGAACAGCACAAAGATTCCTGATAAGTTTTTTGCTTTCATACTTGTTATTTTTAGTTATGTCTAGTCACGTTTTGGAACTTTCATCATTTTATAAGAACGCGGGAAGGTCAAAATACCCCTATCCCTTCGCATTAAAAAATTGAAATCCCGTAAAAGTTATTTGAAAGGAACATAGAAATCACTACATTCGCAGTAGAATCAAAATCCAGTGGTTATGAGCAAGCTATATCCGGTAGGAGTGCAGAACTTTGAAGGCCTGATACATGACGGCTATGTGTATGTGGACAAAACCGCTTTGATTTATCAATTATTCAATACCGGATGCTATTATACGTTGACGCGTCCGCGACGTTTCGGCAAGAGTCTGCTGCTGTCCACCCTCGAAGCCTACGCGCAGGGAAAGAAGGAACTTTTCAAGGGACTGGCGCTCGAAAAACTGGAGAAAGACTGGACGGTGTATCCGGTGCTGCACTTGGATTTGAATACGGAAAAGTATGACACGGAAGCAAGTCTGGAAAACAAGCTGGAACTGACCCTGAAACAATGGGAAGCGGAATATGGCTATAATCCGGACGAGTATTCCGTGGCAACCCGTTTTGAGGGTGTTATCCGTCGCGCATGCGAGCAGACAGGCCGGCGGGTGGTGATTCTCATCGACGAATACGACAAGCCCATGCTGCAGGCCATCGGCAACGAAGCCTTGCAGAACGAGTATCGCAGCACCCTGAAAGCGTTCTACGGGGCGTTGAAGTCCATGGACGGCTGCATCCGCTTCGCCCTGCTGACGGGAGTGACCAAGTTCGGAAAGGTCAGCGTGTTCAGCGATTTGAACAACCTGATGGACATTTCCATGGACGACCGCTATGTGGAAATCTGCGGCATCAGCGAGAAGGAAATCCATACGTATTTTGAAGAAGACATTCACGCCTTGGCCACGGCTACGGGGATGACTTACGAGAAAGCGTGTGCGGAACTGAAAGCCAATTACGACGGCTACCATTTCACGGAAAATGCCGTGGGCATGTACAATCCGTTC
>ULMR01026733.1_pt1 | contig 14212 bp, 13 predicted proteins | sample 1951711 | NCBI WGS metagenome assembly ULMR01 (sample SAMEA4835556, study PRJEB28245) | human gut metagenome | biome: gut microbiome; material: fecal sample | place: Denmark | collected 2008 | reverse complement strand
ATTATCCCCACATGTTATTGTTGTATTTTCAAATTTTGGGCAAGGCTTATTAATCCTAATAACAGAATTTGTGCCAACGAAAATAACCTTTAGTCCTTTAATCTTTTTTACTTGTTTTTCAAAGCCATTTTCATCTATTAATAAAATTCTATTATTTTTAAAATCAAAACGATTTCTAAAACGAATTTTTATACCAAAAATATTTATTCTAAACGAATGATTAGCCGTACCTTTTTCAATAAACTTCAATCTTCCACACCTATATTATATTTATTATTACACTTAACAAGCATAATAATAAACTAGCCATACGGCTATTTTTAGATCTGTATACCCTTTAATTGTAAAAATACTAAAAAATATAAATCTATTACTCTTTAGAATAATATTTTCGCGTACGAGATTATTCAATTGTCGCAATTATTTGTTCGTAATACTTTTTATCTTTACAAGGCACTATGTGGCTTTTATTACGTTCTTCATTAAATACAATTTTACCTTCAATCGGGATACTTTTTGTTGCTTTTCTTAAAAACCACTCATACATCGTATCTACATGTCCGACATCTAATGCTCTAAAACCTAATTGAGAAAGATCGTAGGCAAGAATTGTAGCAGTAGGACCAAGTGCAATTATATACAATTCAGCTTTTGCATTTTTGCAGGCATTAAATATTTCATCATATTTTGAAAAAGCATCTTTTATAGGACATATAATTCGTCTTATCGACTTTGTATTGGAGAATAAGTCGTTTCCGATACCAAGTCTGCTTCCTGCGCCTTCAACAATTACAATATCTTTATCATTCCACAATTTTTTCAAATTATTGTAATAATCATTTCCTTTTGTTTCACTTGAAAATTTTGATTGTCTTGTTAAAAAAGCGTCACCGTAAGATTTTTCAAAATTCATATATTTATATAAAAAATCTCTGCTTGAAATTAGTACGCGTCTAAAATAATCACTCGGGCAAAATCCAAACACATCAGGAATACCGACCATCAAATTATCAAACTTATTTGTCAAAACTTCACATAAGCGTTTTGCAAGTTTTGCATCATACTGTTGAAAATTTATACTTTCCCCCATCATTATTTTAAATTCACCATCTCCAAAACGAGCCAAAGACTTGTCAGAATCAATAAGTTCATACATTGTATCGTACAAATTTAAAACTTTTGGCAATTTTACATTTTGCAGAGTTCTCGGATCAGCCAGTTCATATAAAAGATTTGCGAATTTTTCATCCATTTTATTTTTATTTACGGGTAATCGAAATTTCAAACGCAACCCTAATAAATTAACTATTAATCTTCCGGTAAGTTTATTCTTTTTAATAAACACAACAAATTCTCCTTAATTAACAGCTATTATATCACAAATTGTTAACATTTTAGCCATGCCGGTAAATATTATAGTTAAATATAGATATGAGTGACGAAATTAATAAAAAAGTTATAGATATATTTTCAAAGCATAACAATCACATATCTGAAGAAACTCTTGAAAAAGTAAAATATTATGCCGGCTTCAACTATGTAAGAATTGACAGAGATCATAACGGCAACAAATTTATTCCTGAGCACTTGTTAAAATATGCAGAAAAATGCCATTATATAGTTCGGGTAATGAGAGAATATAAAGGGGAAACAGTACTTTACAATTATGATGTGCCAAACAGCGATCTTTTCAAATTTATGAAATCTTTTGAAGAAAATACTCTTGATGGTACTATAATTGAAATAGATAAATATTTCCCGGAGGATTTAGCATAACAAATGAATTGTTTTTTTAGAGAAAATCACGAAGCCTTATATAAATGCAACAAGCCATACCAATATGTTGGAGGAGAATTTCTTTCGTATAATAAAGATTTTGACTCTGCAAAAGTCAGATTTGCATTTGCATTTCCTGATAAATATGAAATAGGGATTAGCAATCTCGGACTTAGAGTTTTATATGATTTAGTTAATAAACAGCCTAATTTTATGGCAGACAGAGTGTACGCACCGGAAGCCGATTTCAAGCCAAAGCTTTTATATGGACTTGAGAGCAAACGTTATATCAAAGATTTTGATGCCGTTGGATTTTCTTTGCAATATGAAATGGCATATCCGACAGTTTTAAAAATGCTTGAAATGTCAGGAATTCCTTATCGCAATGATATGAGAGGAGATAATGACCCGATTGTTATTGCAGGCGGGCCTTGTGCATTCAACCCATTACCCGTTCAAGATTTTATTGACGTTTTTATGATTGGTGACGGCGAAGATAGTATTGTTGAAGTTTGCGAAATTTTAGAAAAAACAAAAGGTTTGCCAAGAAAAGACAGAATTAAAGCACTTTGTGAAGGTGAAAATTCCGGTCGTTGGGCAGCTTCAATTGGCGGAACGGTTACAAAGAGAATTGCTCAATTAAAATACGATACAGCCTTAAAATCTTATCCAATACCATTTTCAACCTCAGTCCAAGATAGAGCGGTTGTAGAAATCAGGAGAGGCTGCGGAAGAATGTGTCGTTTTTGCCAACCCGGACACGTTACTTTGCCGATTAGAGAAAGAGAAGCAGAAGATATTATAAAAATAGCAAAAGAACTTGTAAAAAATACAGGGTATGATGAATATTCACTACTTTCGCTTTCATCAAACGATTATAAAAATATTAACGAAGTAATAAAAGAGCTTGCAGTTGATTTTAACGAAAAGAAAATTTCCGTTTCACTTCCGAGCCAAAGAATTGACGGCTTTAACCTTGAACTTGCAAACCTTGTACAAAGTGTCAGAAAATCCACAATGACACTTGCACCTGAAGCAGGAAGTCAAAGACTACGAAACGTTATCAAAAAAAATATTACAGAAGAACAAATTTTAAATGCGGTATTAACGCTCTATGAAAACGGCTGGTCAAAAATCAAATTTTATTTTATCTGCGGACTTCCGACAGAAACCTTAGAAGATATGGACGAAATGGCAGAACTTTTGAATAAAATAAAATACCGTTGCCGCCAAATCAAAAGAGAAAAAGGAATAAATCACGGACTTGATATAACCTGCACTTTATCAATTTTTGTTCCAAAACCTTTCACACCATTCCAATGGCACGGACAAATGTGTTTGGAAAAAGTTGATGAGCATATTCGCTATTTAAGAGAAAAAACTGCACACATTAAAGGACTAAAAATTAATTATCACGAGGATACAATCTCTCAAATTGAAGCTGTTTTAACAAGAGGCGACAAATCTCTTTGCAAATATATTGAAGCTCTTTACAAAAAAGGCTGCTACTTAGATGCCTGGGGAGAATACTTTAAAAAAGAAGTTTGGCACGACACTGCAAAAGAGCTTGGAATTAATCTTGCAGAGCTTGCACAAAAGCAATATTCAACAGAAGAAAATCTTCCTTGGGATTTTATAAATATCGGTGTTGACAAAGAATGGTTCGTAAACGAATACAAAACAGCACTTTCTGAACAAAATTCAACAGATACACCGACAATTGTTCCGACCTGCGAAACAAAATGCGTAAACTGCGGGGTATGTAAAAATCTAAAAACCAACAAAATACTTGCAAAACCATTTAAAGCAAGTGAAAAAGCTCAAAACTTAAAAATTGAAATAAAAGATCCAAAAATAATAAACGGCTATGATAGAGAAATCTATAAATATAGAATTAAATTAACAAAAACAGGAATTTTAAAATATTTTTCACATCTCGATTGGCAAAACACATTTTTTAAAGCACTTGCCAGAACCGATTTGGATATTGTATATTCACTAGGCTACAACCCATCAATGAAAGTATCAATGGGAATAGCATTACCTCTGTTTGCAGAAAGTGAATGTGAACTTGTAGATATTGAATTATTTGACAATATTTCAACAGATGAACTCAAACTAAAGTTAGAGAAAGTCTTACCGGAACAATCAAGAGTAATAAGTATTGTAAAAATAGAAAAAAATGAACCTGCGATTGATATAACAGCTCAATGGGCAGAATATAAAATTGATATTTTTAACAAATCACTTTACGATTTTGAAAATTTACGATATAATACAGACAGAGTTTTATCTTCCAAAGAAATTTTTATTGAGAAGAAAAACAAAAAAGGTTTAATCAAAAAAACAGACATTAAAAAGTCAATAAAATCATATAGATTTGAAGGCGAAAGTCTGTTCATAGTGCTAAAAAGCGGGCAATCCGCAATTAATCAAAAAGACGGGACAACAGAAGAGGGAATTCCCGCACTGAGAGCAGATGTTTTAATGAATTTAATTGCACCCGATGTAACCTTTGATATTAAGCGTATTCGCTTTTTTGACAAAGATTTTAAAGAATTACAGTAAAGGATTTTATTTATGACAAACGACAAACACAACAAAAACGGAAATGTTGAGAAAAAAATAATCATTGCTGAACGGGACAACATTGCCGCAGTAATGGAAAACGGTAAAGTAACCGACTTTTTTATTTCAAGAGGAGAAGTAATTTTAGGAGATGTTTACCTAGCAACAGTTGATAACATCTTACCAAGTATTGATGCTGCATTCGTTAACGTAGGCACTGATAAAATGGGATTTTTACACGCACAAGATGTTATGGGAAAAGGTGCTTTAAAAGACAAACTTACTCCAAAACAAAGACTTATTGTACAAGTTGTAAAAGAACCGACAGGTCATAAAGGGCCAAGAGTTACAACAGAAATAAGCTTGCCGGGAAGATTTTTGGTATTAATGCCTTATGAACCCGGTATCAGCATAAGTAAAAAAATTGAAAATTCAAAAGAAAGAGCAAGACTAAAATCAGTTGTAAGCCTTATCAAACCTGTTGGAGTAGGCGTAATTATCAGAACTGAAGCTGAAGGGCAATCAGAAGCTGATATCCAAGAAGACTTGGAAATCTTACTTGAAAAATGGAACAATATAATTACGGCAGCAGAAACTATGACACCTCCAAATCTTTTGTATAGAGATCAAGACTTGTTATACAGAACAATTAGAGAAGCTTGCACGGAAGATGTAAAAGAAATCGTTGTAGATACAGCTTTTGCAATGCAAAGAGTTCAAAATATTTTGCAAAACTGGCACATGAATAAAAATGTTCAAGTAACTCTTTACAAAGGAACAGAACCGCTTTTAATTGCAACAGATGTACACAAAGAAATAAAAGCAGCTTTGAATGTAAAAGTTAATATGCCATCAGGCGGATATCTGTTTATTCAACAAACTGAAGCATTGACAGTAATCGATGTAAACAGCGGTAAATTTACAAGTTCATCAACTCAAGATGAAACAATTTTAAAAACAAATATTGAAGCAGTACATGAAATTGCAAGACAATTAAGATTAAGAAACATCGGCGGAATGATTATCGTAGACTTTATTGATATGATGTCACGAGCTGATAAGCTTGCAATGCTTGAAGAACTTGAAATTGCTCTTGAACCTGATAAAGCAAAACCTCAAGTCGGACAAATTTCAGATTTGGGCTTGGTAGAATTAACAAGACACAGACAAGGTCAATCACTTTCTGAAATATTTACAAGAAAATGTCCGCACTGCCAAGGAACAGGTTATTTCATGAACGAATTTAACTTCTCAACTCCAACAGCAGAAGGTGAATATAGAGCAAAAGCTGCAAAAATGAAGTTACCTGTAAACAACTTCAAAAAGAATAAAAACAAAAATAACAACAACAATAATCAACCTGCACCTCAACAAGATAATCAGGTTGCAGAACAACCAGAAATTCAACAAACACCTGAAATAGATGTTGAAAATCCATCTGCTGTTGCAGTTCAAGAAACAGAAAAACGAGATACAAGAAAAAAACGCGGAAACAGAAAAAATAAATTTGAAAAGAAATCGGAAACCGAAAATGTATCAACAACAACTTCTGCTGAAGTTGAAACTGCCCAAACAGTGCTTAAACCAAATGAAGAAATTAAGCCGACAATAGAACCGGAAGCAGAAAAACAACAGGAAACAAAACCTCAACCACAAGAAGAAGAACAATCTCCAAAACAAACGGTTGAAAAAGAAGTAACAGAAGCTTCTGAAAGCACAGAAACACCTGCTGAACCTGCTGAAAAAGAGGTTAAAAAGACACGCAGACCAAACAGAGGTGCTTCTAAAGCTAAAAAAACAAGAACAAGAAAAACTAAAGAAGCTAAAGAAACAGCAGAAACAACAGAGGCAAAAGTTGAAGAATAAAATATTTAATACAATATTTACATTACTATTTTTAACAGCGAATGCGGGCTTGTGCGAACAAACCCGCACAGCTGTAATGCCAAATCCGCTAATAAAATTTGCACTTGCAATGGGCGGAGTAATCTTATCATCAGTTGTTATTTTGGTAGGTTTAAAGCTTTATAAAAAATTCTTTGTTGATAAACGAAATACAAATATAATAAAAGATGAAATTTTAAAAACACCAAGAACAACTGACGAGGCTATTAAATTTTTTATAAACAAAAACAAATTAAATTAAGGCAAATTATGAAAAGACAAGCTTTTGGCGCAATAGATTTATTAATAAGTCTTTTAGTTTCATCAGTAATAATCTTAATAGGCATAAATGCAATAAAAGGTATATCTTCCATTAAATTAAACGGTTCCTCAGTAAATCAAAAAAGCGTTGAAGAACAAGTTGACAAACAAGTTGAAGACATACAAAATATGCGTCAGCAAACAATTGATTTCAACAATAAAATGCAACAACAAAAGAATTTTTAAATTCCTAAAAATTTAACGTTACCTTTAAGATACTGAAGCAACGCATTTTAAACGATTAATATCTTGCTGTCTTTGAATAATTTCAATCATTTCCTTAACAATTTTATTATAAGGAGTTGCAATACCGTGTTCCAAGCCAAGCTTTATAACAGTTCCCGCAAACATTTCAACTTCTGTTTTTCTACCTGCCTCAACATCTTGAAGCATTGATGTTTTTCCTTCAGGAATCATAGTATGCAAATGAGAGATTGTCTCATCAATCATTACATCAGTATTTTTAACGCCTTCTGCTTTGGCAATAAGCTGAACCTCTTTCATCAGATTTATGGCAAATTCCATACATTTATCATTTGCTAAAAATTCACCGAACGTAAATCTTAAGATTGCTGTTGTCTGATTTGCCGCAACATTCAACATAAATTTTAGCCATAATGAATGAATTATATCCTCTGGAATTTTATAATTAATTCCAACACGTTCAAAATATTCTTTTACTCTTTGAACATTATCAAAATCAGCAGAATTTTCAGAACCATAGACAATTGTATTTACATCATCATGAACTATATTTCTGCCTGTTCTGACAGCACTATGCCCGATAAAATATGAATATAAAAGTTTTTCACGCCCATAAGTTTGAGCAATAATTTTTTCACTTGTAACGCCATTCAAAAGCGACATTATAACAGTATCGTCCTGAACAAAATTTTTAATATTTTCAATTACATCAAACAAACCGTCATATTTTGTAGCTATTATAATTAAGTCTGCTTTAAAATTGTTATCGTCAGGCAATACATAATTAAAATTTAATTCTTTACCGTTAAAAATCGTAGGATTTTTAATATATCTTTCATAACGTTGCTTATCAACCAAAACCCTCAAATTTTCTGCATCATAATTTTGGATTTTGTTGGCATAAATACTGCCTACTGCCCCTATACCGCATATCAAAACATTTTTTATATCTTTCATATTTTTATAATAACACACGAAATAAGAAAAAAAATTATTCTTTATATATATTTAATCCCAATTTGTTAAAAATTGTACACATGGGCTAGTTTTAAGACAATTTTCTAATAAAAAAACACTTTATAAATATATAGTAGTAGTGTAGTAAATTTATAGTGTAAAATTCTAATGGGATTGGAAATTTCAAAAGCGTTTGGTGTAGGCGCAATACAACCGAATATTTATGTTAACCGAAACAGATATAATGTAGGCTTTTTCGGCGACTTATATTCTGATAAATTTGAGAGCAACTCTCCACAAAGATATACCTCAGAATCCTCTATTAGAAAAATGATTAATTCAAATCCAAAAATAAAAAATCTTGTAAAAGATTTCAACCCTGAATTAAACTTGAATATGCAGGAGTTAGAACAACTTTTATCTCAACATGCAACAGATACAAAAAATATTGCAAAAGGAATAACTCAACATCTTCCGTTTTCTCTACAAACAAAAGTAAATACTCAAGCCATAGAATCAGCAGCATACCTTCATGATCTTGGCAAAGTTCTTATACCTGCAGAAATTTTAAACAAGCCTGACAGACTTAATGAAGCTGAAACACAAATTATGCATAAGCATTCACAATTAAGTTATGAGCTTTTAAAGAATTCAAGCCTTGATGAAAAAACATTAAACCTAATCAGAAACCACCATCAAAATGCTAAAAAGACAGGCTATCCTTGGGTTGGCAAAGATTTTAATGCAGATTTAGACTTGCAAATTTTATCAACAGCAGACAAATACTCTGCGCTGACAGAAACTCGTACATATAAAGCACCAATGAGTTCAAAAGAAGCTTTGACAATAATTTACCAAGACGTGAAAGAAGGCAAACTTCATCCGTTTGTATTCAAAGCACTCGTAAATTATGCAAATGACACAACACCAATGGCAAAAGCAATATAGCTGTTTATTTTGAGATACTGAAACAATTTCAACATAATATAACTTTTAAATTTTTTTAAAAATTACATTTTTTAAAGTCATTATTTTTTCACAACAGCATCAATCAAGCCTTTAAATAATGGGTGCGGACGTTCAGGACGTGACTTGAATTCAGGATGGAATTGACAAGCTACAAACCAATCAAGTTTTGGCAATTCAACAACCTCAGCAAGCATTCCGTCAGGTGACATGCCAGAAAATACCAAACCAGCATCTTCTATTTGCTTCAAATATTCGTTATTAACCTCATATCTGTGTCTATGGCGTTCGGAGATTTTTTCTTTTCCGTAAGCTTTATAAGCTTTTGAACCTTTTTTCAATATGCAATCATAAGCACCAAGACGCATTGTACCACCATAACCGTGGACATTTTTTTGTTCTAACATTAAATCTATAACAGGATTTTGTGCATTTTCATCAAATTCTTTAGAATTTGCATCTTTAATTCCGACAACATTACGTGCATATTCAATTACAGCACATTGCATTCCTAAGCATAATCCTAAAAACGGAACATTATGTTCTCTTGCATAACGGATAACATTCAACTTACCCTCAATTCCGCGAACACCAAACCCTCCGGGAACTACTACTGCTTGAACATCCTTCATCAATTCTTTGCAAGCTGAATAGTCAAGGCAATCCTCAGAATTTATCCATTTTATATCAACCTTAACATCATCTGCATAACCTGCATGTTTTAAAGATTCAACAACAGAAATATAAGCATCTGAAAGTTTTGTATATTTTCCAGCAATCGCAACTCTTACTGTTCCTTTAGGATTTTTAATCCTATCAACAAGTTTTTTCCAACCTGCTAAATCAGCTTTTCTATCATCAACTCTCAACATATCAAGAATTACGCTTGCCATATTTTGTTCTTCAAGAGCTAACGGAACTTCATAAATACTTTTCATATCACGACATTCAATTACAGCTTCTTTTGGAACCGAACAGAAAAGAGCCAATTTTTCCTTTTCAGTTTTCGGAATAGGTTTTGTTGTACGACAAACAAGAATTTCAGGTTGAATACCATAACTTCTCAAAACATGTACACTATGTTGAGAAGGTTTTGTTTTCAATTCTCCAGATGTCGGCAAATAAGGAAGTAGAGTTGTATGAACAGAAACAGCATTTCCAATCCCAACTTCGGTTTTAAACTGTCTGATAGCCTCAATAAATGGCAAACTTTCAATATCACCTATTGTTCCGCCAATTTCAATAAGCTGAAAATCAGGTTTAAACTGTTTTGTAGCCCCCATAATTCTTGATTTAATTTCATTTGTAATATGTGGGATAACCTGAACAGTTGCACCCAAATAATCTCCGCGTCTTTCTTTTTCAATAACAGTTTGATAAACACTTCCTGAAGTTACATTGTTAAATTTGCCAAGTGCCGTATCAGTGAATCTTTCATAATGACCTAAGTCTAAATCAGTTTCAGCCCCGTCATCTGTTACAAAGACTTCACCATGCTGGAAAGGACTCATAGTTCCGGGGTCAACATTTATGTAAGGGTCAAATTTTTGATTAATTACAGAAAAACCTCTTGCTCTTAATAACGTACCCAAAGATGCTGCAATAATACCTTTTCCAAGAGAACTTACAACACCACCTGTTATAAAAATATATTTTGTCATTATTAAACCCTTTCCAACAATACAATTAAAATTTTAATAAAAATTTTTATATTAATTCCCTAAAGTAATTTTGTAAAATTACAAAATACGAAGCCTTTAGGGAATATAAATATACAATTCTAGTTAATTTTAGGTACTTTAAAAAATCCGTTTTCAACTTCAGGAGCATTAGCCATCAAGTCTTCTTTACTGATTTCTTGAACTACTTTATCTTCTCTCATTACGTTACAGAAATCAATAACCTGACACATTGGCTTAACGTTTGAAGTATCAACTTCATTCATTTGATCAACATACTTTAAAACATCACCTAATTGTTTTGTATATAACTCTTTTTCTTCTTCTGTTAATTCAAGTCTTGCAAGTTTTGCAACATGTTCTACATCTTTAATCGTAATCATTTTTCCACTCCGTTATTATATTATAGTAGCATAAAAATAATACATGATGTAAAATTATTACATAAATTTAATGATTTCTAAAATAAAAATATTATGCTATAATACTATTATTATTGGAGATTAATTCGTTGGAGATTAAAGCAAAAAGACACACAGACGATTTAGATGAGCAACTTCTTACGTACAAAACTTGTACTGATGAGAAGAAAAAGCGTATGCTTCATATTAACATCGTTGAAAATGGAATGAATCTTGTAAAAAAAATTGCAGGAAATATTTCTGCTCAATCAGGAATTTCCAATGAAGATTTGGTTCAAGTCGGCTCTATCGGATTGATTAAGGCTATTGAATTTTTTAATCCTCAAAAAAATACAAAATTCAAAACTTATGCCTCTTATTTTATCAGAGGAGAAATCAAACACTATTTGAGAGATAAAGCTTCTATGATAAAAGCTCCAAGAGAATTACAAGAACTTGTATTCAAAATCAGTTCTGCTGTAAAACAGTTGAAAGAAAAAGGAATTGAAGACCCATCAGAAGATCAAATAGCAGATATTGTCGGAGTTTCCGTTGAGAAAATTCATGAAGTAATGGAAATAGAGCTTTGCAAAAGCACACTCTCTCTTGATCAGGCAATATCAACCGTTGATGATGATGATTTAACTCTTATTGATAAAATTCCGTCAGGCGATTATCAAGAATTTATGAATTCTTATGAAAATAAAATTATGCTTGCTGAGGCGATAAAAAAATTACCAAAGGATTTACAACAAATTATCGAAATGAGTTATTACGAAGATTTGAACCAGCGTGAAATTTCTGAAAGAATTCATATTTCACAAATGCAGGTTTCAAGAAGACTAAAAAAAGCCTTAAGCAAAATGTATGAAATAATTACATCTAAAGATGAAAAATAAAAGGAGACATTAAAAATGGGAGCTTTAATAGCGATTTTAGCATTTGTTTTTATTATCGGCTTGTGCATTGGAAGTTTCTTAAATGTTGTCATTTTAAGAACTTTAAGCGAGGAATCCATTGTATTTCCTGCTTCTAAATGCCCAAAATGCCAACATCCGTTAAAATGGTGGCATAACATACCTGTTTTATCTTATATCTTTTTAAGAGGGAAATGCGCTTTCTGTAAAGAACGCATAAGTATTCAATATCCGATTGTTGAACTTTTGACAGGTATAATTTTTACATTATTATTTATGAAATTCGGAGTAAGTGCAGATACATTGTTTGCATGGGTAATCTCATCATTACTTATCGTAATTGCAGGAACTGATATTAAAGAAAAAGTTGTTTATGATGTTCACACATACACATTAATAGCTATCGGACTTTTATATGCAATTGTTGTAACTGCAGTATCCATTTTCCAAACTCATATTGCAGGAAATCCGATGGAATTTACAAAATATTTTGTACTTAACAACCCGATATTTATGTCACTTATGGGAATGCTTTTAGGTGCTGCAATTCTTGAAATATGTGCAAGAGCAGGATATCCGCTTGTAGGGACAAGAGCTTTCGGCGAAGGTGATACTTTTATCGCTGCAGGTTTAGGTTCTATTTTCGGTTGGAAATCTTTAATTGTTGTTCTTGCAATGTCAGTTCTTATTCAGGTAATCATATTTTTACCTATATTTATTAAAGGACTTGTTAAAAATAAAGATTGGAAAACTCTTACAACCTTTACTGTTTTTGTAATATTTGCAATTGCGTTCTACGCATTACAAAATTATAGAGTTATAACTGTTGAAAATATTGCATTATACACTTTATTTGCAATAATTCTTGCAGTTCTTGGTATTATTTCTTGCGTATTAATATTTAAAGGATTACGCGAACATCCTGAAAGCAGAACTTATATGCCGTTTGGACCTGCAATGGTTGTAGCAGCATTTATTGCTCTTATTTTATAAAAATTATTTATTTCAAACTAAAAACTAAAAAACTCTCTGATATATTCAGAGAGTTTTTTATTGCAACAATTTTTTAACAACTTTAAACAGCAGACAAAATCTTTAAAGCTTCTTTTAAAATTTCTTCTGCTGAAGGTTTATCACCCAAGATAGAAAGAGCTTTTGACAAAGCATCTTGGATTTCTTTTCTTTCATACCCGAGTGATACAAGCACCATTTGAGCATCTTCAACGGCTTTATCATCAATTTTTGCAGGAGTAATTGATGTTATCTTTATAGGTTCTTTTGTTTGATAATTCATCAACTTATCTTTTAGTTCAAGAATAATTTTTTGAGCTAATTTAGGACCAACACCTTTTGCTCTTGTAAGCTCCTTATAATTTCCGTCTATTACAAAACCAATAAGCTCGGAAGATTCAAATTCATCAAGCAAAGTCAAAGCCATTTTAGACCCGACACCGGAGACAGATGTCAAAATATTGAAAATATCCCGATCTTCCTTGTGCAAAAATCCACAAAGGCTCATTTTATCTTCTCTATGCAACAAAACTGTGTAAATTTTTATATCACCGTCAGGCATTTGAGAAAAATCTCTTGTTGTAACCTCTAAAAGATAACCTATCCCGGAAGTTTCAACCGTTACAAATGTACCTTTTGAAGAATTTGATTTATTTGTTAAAATCCCCTTGATATAATCGTACATAAAAATTCCTTTACTCTATAAAATTTATAAAATTTTTTATTTTTCTAAAGTTCGTCTTATTGTATATACAGCATTTTCCAAATCTTTATTCGTTCTCAATTCATCTTTAATTTTTTCGTAAGAATAAAGCATTGTAGTATGTTTTTTCTTGAAAAATTCAGCTATACTTTCAAAACTTTTTTGTGTCAATTCACGTGCCATATAAACTGCAATATGGCGGGCTGAAGAAACTCTTTGATTTCTTGCTGAGCTTAAAAAATCACTCAAAGAAACGCCATAATAATCACCCACAGCTCTTGCGACCTTTTCAATTGTCAATTCTTCTCTTGCAGCTTCACAATTCAAGACCTTTTTTGCATAAGCAAGTGTTAAATCAACTTTTTCAATATCTGCATAAGCACTAACTTTATTAAATGCGCCTTCAAGTTCTCTAACATTGTTCACAAAATTTTTGGCAATATATTCAAACACATCAAAATCAGCTTTTACATTTGCCTGCTCCGCAAGATTTTTCAAAATCGCAACTCTGGTTTCAAAATCAGGCGGTGTAATATCAACCATTAAGCCCATTTCAAAACGAGTTCTCAACCTGTCAGGAAGTGTTGGAATATCCTTTGGCAATCTGTCTGATGTTATAACTATCTGCTTATTTTTGTTATGTAAACTGTCAAATGTATGGAATATTTCCTCCATAGTATAAGTTTTGCTTTCCAAAAACTGAATATCATCAATTAATAAAACATCTACATTTCTATATTTCTGACGGAATTTTTCCATACGGGCATTTCTGTCATTCCCGCCACATTGAATATTCTTGATTAACTCATTAACATATTCTTCTGT
>ULMR01031083.1_pt1 | contig 14297 bp, 13 predicted proteins | sample 1951711 | NCBI WGS metagenome assembly ULMR01 (sample SAMEA4835556, study PRJEB28245) | human gut metagenome | biome: gut microbiome; material: fecal sample | place: Denmark | collected 2008 | reverse complement strand
AATTTTAGGATTCCGAAACTAGTTCGGAATGACTTGAAAAAATTTCGGAGTGACAAAAATTTTAAATATCAAAAAATTGCCTCTTTAGCTCAAGTTTTTTTATGCTAAAATATTTATACTGTTTTTAAGATTTTGAGAGGGATAATTTAATGTCTATCATCATAATGATTTTGTTAATCGGACTTTTAATACTTGTTCATGAATTAGGACATCTTGGTGCAGCTTTACTATTTAAAGTCAAAGTTGACAAATTCGGTATAGGATTGCCGATTGGGCCTACTTTATGGGAGAAAAAAGTCGGGAATATAATTTTAGTTGTACACGCATTTTTATTTGGCGGCTACGTATCTTTCCCTGATGATGACAAGGATTCTGATTTACCGCAAAATTCTCCTGACAGATTGATGAACAAGCCTGTTTGGCAAAGAGCAATTATTTTTTCTGCAGGTGTAATCGCAAATGTTATTTGTGCATACGTTCTTGTGCTTTTAACAGCTGCAATGTGGCATAATATGCCATCAGGCAAATTTGATATATATGCCAATGATATTGTTGCGCCAAAAGAAGCCAGCGTATGGACTTGCGGACTAAAAAAAGGTGATAAAATCCTCAAGATTAACGGCACAGATGTTAATACAAAATACGGGATTAATCTCTATGCTATGTACAGTGCCTCTTATGACGGAAAAACAAAGGAAGAAATCGCTCTACAAAATTATGCAAATTTAAAAGTTGCTAACCCATCAATTAAAGATGATGAAATTATCCCTAAAGATACTACTATAACAATTCCAAACAATCTTGCAAAAGAAGGAAAAATAATTTTAAGTAAAAATGTTTTAAACGCAGTAGAACTTTTCAAACCGGAAGAAGTAAATCTTAGCGCAAATCAAATAACATTACGTGACAAAGTTAAAGGTAAAACATTAGTAAAAGCTGACGGAACATATTCGCTAAATGATCTTGCATACGCACTTTCTGACGGCGAAAAACCTATGTATATTCAAGTTTTAAGGAACAATAAAATTGTCAACTTAAAACCTGTATATTCGGACAAAGACGGTATTATAGGCATAACTCTTGACAGAAAAGAAATTCTAATCCCTGTAACTGGTATAAAATCAGCATTCACAACAAGTTATAATTATCTTTACAACGAAACAAAATCAATGCTGATTGTTTTAAAACAACTGTTTACAGGCAAAATTCCGCTTAAAAATATGCATGGCGTTGTATTAATTACCAAAATGGGCGGAGATATTATAAGCAGCGAAGGTATTTTTTACGGAATTTTACTAACTGCTGTTATATCAATGAACCTTGCAATATTAAATATCTTGCCGATACCTGCTCTTGACGGCGGACATTTGCTATTCTTATTGATTGAAAAAATCCAAGGAAAACCTGTTGATGAAGAAATTGCAAATAAAATAATGACAGTATTTTTCTCATTGCTGATACTACTTTTGGTATTCGTATTGTTTAACGACATCTACGTACTTATTAAACCATATTTTATGAAATAGTATGAGATAAAAAAAATAAGTTAAAAAATTACTTTATTTGCCACTTTTCTTGCAGTCTGTTAAGTCTGCCTGTGCTTTGCAAATTGTCTATCACATAATTAACTTTAGCAAGCAGTCTTGCAGATTTATCATCTTTTCTAACCGCAACAGCATAAGGTTCTTTGGAATATCTTTTTGGCAAAATTTTGACGGACTTGTCATTAACAGCAAATCCCAAAAGGATAGAATCATCAGCCACAATACCTTGAGCTTTGCCAGCTTTTAAAGCTTTAACGGCTTGTTTATAATTTTTGTAACCGATAACTTTTACTTCAGGAACATTTGTCCGCAAATTTCTTTCACTTGTTGAACCAAACACGATAATAAGTTTTTCCCCCTCAAAATCGCTTAAAGATTGGGCTTTACTAGAACTTTTAACAAGAATTGCCTGCCCTGCAATATAATATGGAATAGAAAAATCTAAAATCTGTTGTCTTTGGTTTGTAATAGACATTGTCGCAACAAGCATATCAACATCGCCCGAATTTAACTTCATAATCCTGTTTGCAGCCGTAACAGGTACAAATTCAGCCCTGTTCTCATTTCCCAAAATTTTTGTCGTAATAATTTTTGCCAAATCAATATCATATCCGACAAGATTTCCCTTCTCGTCACGGAACCCAAAAGGCGGAGCATCTTCACGAACACCGATAATAATTTTATCGCGTTGATAAATTTTCGACAAATCGTCGCTAACACCTTTTTTCTTTCCGCAACCGCAGCAAACCAAACATAATAATAAAAGAGCAAGAATAATCTTTTTCATAATAAACACATAATACATTAAAAAAAAAGAAAATACCACCAATCAATGGTGGTATAAGAAGCTATTTCTATTATAACACAAAATTAAAAAATCCGCATGCAATTTATCCAATAAAAAACATAAATTTAAAGCCCCACAAATCCCCTGACTACTTCAAAAAATTTAAAATATTCATATATCAAGAATAGCCTGAGCGGATAACCTCTTACGGTAATGTTTATAAGGAAAAATAAAGTACATAATCTAGTATTAGTTTGTTTTTTAAAAAATTTTTTGGGGTTTTTTCAAAATAAAAGCCCATAACACAAGGAGGTAAAAATGACTATTAAAAAACTGACTGTGGCAGCTGCAATTGCCGTTGGAATAGCAACGTGTTCCTTGAATCAGGCAATGGCGGCTTGTCCATGCGAAACCCCGGAAACACCGGCACCATGTGCAGAGCCGTTACCTGTCGTAACAGGTCCTGCATGTCCATGTGAGACAGCTAAACCAAACACTTGTTCAAAGTGCCAAAAAGCACTTCCTGATTGTGATTGCCAAAAACCGGACCCATGTGATCCGTGTGAAACAGAACAAAAATCAGACTGCGGATGTCCTGATGAAATAAGCTGTGATCAACCTGCAGATCCTGCCTGTGCACTTTGTCCTCAAACAGGAAAACCTGACAGAAAAGATATGAAACAGGTATATGGTTACCCTAATGCGATTTACGGTACAAATAACTACATAGGTCAACCTGCAAACTCTATTTTCTCAACAGATACACCGCTTGCAGGAACACCGAGAGTACTTTCCTCAAACGTTAGCGGTACAACAATTTCATCTCAAGGCCAAGTTACAGGTGCTGCATCTCAAATGCCTTGCCTAAATGAAGAACCTACAAGACATAACGGTATTCCGATTGACAGAAACGAAAGATTAATGGACGGTAACAATTGCCCTATTGATTTCCAATCTGCAAACTCAATTGATGCTGTCAGAAAATCATTTGTTCCCTATGAAATCCCTAACCAAATGATGCAAACAACAGGTGCAGCAGCAAATTTAGGCGGTTGCCAATTCCCTGACGTTCCTAACGGATTTTGGGCAGCTTGCGACATCGACAAATTAGCTATAAATGATGTTGTAGTAGGTTACCCTGACGGTTACTTCAAACCTAACAGAAACATCTCTCGTGCAGAATTTGCAACAATGTTGGTTAAAGGATTTAACCTTGACAAATGCGATATGCCTCGTGAAGGTTTGTTCAAAGACGTTCCAAAAAGCAACTGGGCTAACGCAGCTATTGCAAAAGCAGTTGATGAAGACTTGTTAAAGGGTTACCCTGACGGAAACTTCAAACCAAACCACCCTGTAACAAGAGTTGAAGCCTTAACAACAATCGCAAAAGGTATGACTTGCGATATCGACCAATGCAAAGCAGATGAAATCTTGAGCAAATATGCAGACGGTGCATCTATTCCTAACTGGGCAAGAATTCCTGTCGCAAAATCTTTGGAAAACGGTGCTTTGAAAGATTCACCTAACCCAAATATGATTATGCCTAACAAAGAAGCAACACGTGCAGAGGTCGCTTCAATGATGCAAACTGTTCGTGTAGCATTAGGCTACGATACAAATCCAAAAACAGCAAACAATATCTGCCCTGCTTGTCCTGTAAACAAAAATGCTTTTGTAGAACAAGAAGAAATCGTTAAAATTCCTACATTAAAAGTAAAAATGATTGACCAATTAACCGCAAAATCATCTCACGTAGGACAATACTTCAGAGCAAACACTCTTGAAGACGTAACAATTAACGGTGTAACTTACCCTTGCGGTTCAACCGTAACAGGTCAGGTTGTAGAAGTTATAAGACCTTCAGGCTGTGACAAAGGTGCTTTAAAATTGTCTTTCACTGAAATCAAAAACGGTGATTGCAAAACTAAATTACCTAAACAAATTCTACAAGCTCAAGTTAACAAATCAAAACAGGTTAACCCTGTTGCAAGACTTGTTGAAATGCCGTTTACATTAGCAGGTTCAATGATTGGTGTTGTAGGTAGAACTGCAGGCGGTATCATCACAAACGTTGGTAACGCTGCTGAAAACATCTCTAATGACGCAGGTTATATGCTAGGTCACGCATTCCAGGGTGAATTTGGTGCTGCTGCTCGTAACTTAGGCGACGGCTTATGGGAAACTGTTAAAGCTCCTGTCGATGTTACAAGAACAGCTTTATCAGGTACAATGGGCTTATTCCAAACCACAGGCGACGAATTTGCTTACCTTGTTGACCCGCGCGGATACAAAATCTCCGCTGTTAATCCAAGAGAACACATTACTATTGCATTCGGCTGCTCTGAATAATTGCTTAAATTTTTGCATTAATTCTATGGCAGCACAGTACATAATCTGTTCGAAGCCTGGGAAAACCGATATCAAAAAAGATATCGGTTTTCTTATTTTTAATAATATTTTTCACTTTTTATAATCTACATTTTTGTATTTAATTTTTTCATTTTTGCAGGAACTTTTTTGGCATCATCAACACTTCTTTGATGAGCTCTTACGGTTGAAAGCTTGTTTATGTCTGCAGGACGACGTATAAGCGTATAAATTTGCCCACCGCTTAATCGTTTGCCTTTAAGTCCTTTTTCATCTATACGGAATTTCAAATATGCTTCAGTATATTTTAGCTGTTTTTCTCTCGGAAGTCTGCAATATTCACGATATGTACATTTATTTTTAACTTCAAGACTATCAAATGTCATTTTATCCATCTGGATTAAACCTGAATACTTGCCGGAACTGCTTTTTGCTCTCGGGTCAAAATGAGATTCTTTATAAATTATTGCAGCCAAATCTTCAGGGTTACAATTTATGTTTTTAGCAACCTTTGCAACCTCATTAAAAAAGCTAACAGAGATATTCGGATCGCATTTAAATCTGCTTTGTTTAACTTTTGATTCTTCTTCCATTACTGTTTGCCACTTTGAATGTAACCTTTGAGCAACAGAAGATGACGAAGAAGATTGTTTTTTATTTCGTACAGGTTGAGATGAAGTCGGCGCTGTTTTTGCAGGATGTTCCCATACACTGTTAACTTTCATCTCAGAATTTGCACTTTTTCCCGAACTTGATTTCATCATGCCGGAATAGTTTACTTCAGAGGTGTCCGTAGGGAAACCACGATTAACATTCATTTCATTACTCATACATATAACCTTTCTTACTACAAAGTAATTACGGTTATAGAAATGAATTTCTTTAATAATTTTAAATTTTTGTTACATTTTAATATTTTTACCTAAATCCAAAACCATTTTTATATCTTCTTGAGGGGCTTTCCCGACAGTTGTAAGATAATTCCCTGTCATAATTCCTTCTACACAAGATTTTATGGCTTTGCGCTGATTTTCGTCAGAAATACGCATTCTTCCGCCGCAAAAACGAAGTATTGATTTCGGGTTTGCAATTTTAAATATTGCAAGAGTTCTCAAGACATTTTCTTCATCAATCTTGTCGTAATAATTTTCAAACGGGGTTTGTGGAATCGGCATCAAAATATTTATCGGGATTGAATCAGGTTGAATTTCTGCAAGCTCTAATGCCATTTCAACTCTTTGTTCAACACTTTCACCCATTCCCAAAATTACACCGCAGCACAATTCCATTCCGTATTTTTTAACAAGTCTGCAAGTGTTTAATCTGTCATCAAAACTGTGAGTAGTACAAACTTCAGGATAATAAGACCTTGAAGTATTTATATTATGGTGAAATCTTACCAAGCCGTGTTCTTTCAACTTTTTAATTTGTTCTTCGTTCAAAATTCCGATAGAAGCACAACTTTTCAACCCATCTATTTTATTGACTTCATCAATCATTGCAAGAATTTTATCAAAATCGCTTTCATCAGGAGTTTTGCCTGACGTTACAATTGCAAATCTTGCAGCCTTATGAGATTTTGCATCAATAGCAGCTTTTCTGACTTTTTCAAGCTCTATCAAAGGATAGGCATCAATATGAGTTTTATAATGCGAGCTTTGCGCACAATACTTGCAATTCTGTGAACATTTGCCATTACGGGCATTTACAAGTGAACAAAATTCAACATCATTTTTAATATATTTTGATGATTCTTTTAATAATTCATCAAGCTCTAAATTATATAATCTTAAAAGTTCGGCTTTATTCATAAATTCTCCAAAATTAATAATATATCCTTGATTGACTAAAGTCAAATCCTGTGTTAAAATTGGCTCACAAAGGAGTACATAATGTTTTGTCCAAATTGCGGAAAACCGGTTAAAGATTTTGATAACTTTTGCAGGTATTGCGGTGCTGATTTAAAACGCGATATGGTTGAAAAAAAGCCTGAACCTGTCAGAGTAGAACCTATAAAGCAGGAATATGAAATTCCGCAAGAATACAAACTTCCGCCTGAAAATAGTGAAGAACTCGTTTTATATGATGTAAAAAAACACTGGATGGCACTTTTTTGGCCAATTTTTATGACTCCTGTATTTTTCATATATTTTTGGGTAATATTTTTAAACACTCACAGCATTTTTAGCTGGATTGTTGTATTTTTAATCCTTATTCCTATTGTTTACCCTATTTTGAGATACCATTCAGATAAAATAGTTATAACTACAAAATTTGCACACATTAAAATAGGTGTTCTAAATCCTGTTGAAATTGATATTCCTATTAACAAATTTAATATGTGTGATTTTTCTCAAACTACAATGGGAAGGATTTTGGATTACGGAACAATATCTCTAAATCATAACGCTGAAAGATATGATTACAATTATATTAAAAATCCGGGAGATATTGAATATATAATGGAAAATCCTGCAAGATTTATAAATGAATCATTGGAAGAAGACCAAGAAGAAAATATGTAAATTAGCTAAGCTTTTTTAGCATAATTTTGATTTTTATTATCCACTCTGTCTGCCAAGAATGTTGAAATTACAGGAATTACAATATAATAAATTCCTCCTAAAATCAGTGCAGGTTTTACAACTTTTATTCCCTCAAGATATTTTTCAAGCTTTGGTGAATTTTTATTGATTTCCGAGAATTTTTTAACAAATTTTTCTGTCGGTTTGTCTAACATCTTGCTCAACAAATAACTTCCCGCAATAGAAAAACCTGTTGATATAGCTGCATTATACATTAAAGGTTTTTTACGATTTTCTTCAATTTTTTTACTTTTTGAAGTTTGAAACATAAAAGCACCTGTTGCAAATATATCTGTCACAGACATCATGTGATGTTCAAAATTTGTGTTGTGGAATTTTTCAGACATATTTTTTACAAAACCCGAATCAATCAATTTCCCGACACGTTTCGCTAAATAAGAAATCCCGTTATCATAAGCTCCCGTGAAAGAAACTTGAGGTTTTTTATCTTTTTTAGGTGAAATTTTTGACATAATAGACGGGATTAGCGAACACGTTAGAGCAGATTTAGGTGCAGCAAGCAAAAATCCCAATCCTAATTTGAAAAGCTGTGTCGCAAATGAATAACGTCTTGATTTTGCAAGACTTTTTTCACCTGACTGCAACATTTTTATTGTATCTTTTTTCAAATATTTCTGCGGCTCATTGTCTATCTTTTTTAAAGCTTTTGCAAAAGGCATTGAAACTGCAAAAACCGTCAAATAATTCACAAAACTTGATGCAAGCGATTTTGCACAAGCATATTTTTTATTTTCCTTATCAGTGTGAGGTGTCAGAAGGATAATCGGCGAACGCACAGCAGCAGAAAGCACAAAAGATGCGGTTGCACCAAATAACAAACTGTTATCTGCCGCAAATTCCAATCCTTTTTTCACTATTTTGCTTGTATATATAGGCTGTACTTTCATCTCAATTCATTATACAATGCTCATAATGAAATTCACAGAATTTATAAAAAAAGAATTACATGGCTGGAAAAATTTTGAAATTATAGGATTAACACTTGTTTTTGCCGTAATTTTGTATAATGCAATAATTTTACACGATACCCCAGCTGCAATTATAAATGCTGTTTGCGGAATTTTGTACACTATTATTGCAGGGAAAGGGAAAATCTCTTGTTACATATTCGGACTTTTGGGTTCCGGTGGGTATATTTGGCTTGCTTTTCATAATGCCTTTTGGGGCAATATGCTTCTTTCGCTTTGTTATTATATCCCTATGCAAATTCTCGGAATTTTCAAATGGAAAAAACATTTAAAACCTGATACAGGTGAAATAAAAAAAAGAAGCTTGAACCTTAAAGAACGCCTGATTATAACATTTATAAGTATTTTAGGCTGTATTATAACATCATTTATCCTTTACAATTTCAACGATAAAAGTCCGATAATTGACGGGATTACAACATTTTTATCCGTTGTCGGAATGTATTTAACCGTAAAACGAGCAATCGAACAATGGATGATTTGGGCAATCGTAAACGGACTTTCGCTTTTGATGTGGCTTAACCTTGTAATACACGGCACAAAAGTATATTCTACCGTCTTAATGTGGGGAGTATATTTTATATTAGCAATTTACTTTTATATAACTTGGAAGAAAGAATTAAAATCTTATTAATTTAAAAGAAAAAAAATGAATTTTTATCTTCTTCCATATTTGTCAAAAATTGCTGTACCATATTTTGAATATAAATATTTTATAGTATTTTCTGTTTCAACAATATGAGATTCTTTTAAAGCTAAAAATTGAGTTAATTCTTTTTTAGCTTTCAAATTTTGTATTTCCCAAGAAACTTTTAACATTGGTTTTATTACATATTGCAAACCCAAATGACAATTACCACAAAAATCTCGTAATATAACAATACTTGATTTAGGATCGCCCCAATTACCTATATTCTTTAATTTTTCATCTATAATAGCTTTACTTTTTGCCCTACTCCGACAAGCCCTTAATTGAAGATTTAATTGATGTAATACATCATTAGAAACACTTGCTTGAAAATTTATTGAAGAATTATTTTGTATACGCATATAAAATCCTTTCGGATAAAATAAAACTCAAACAAATTTTTTTTTGCTATACAAAATACTCTATTTAAAAAATCGGAGTAAATATTTACTCCGATTTTTTTATATTCCTAACATATCTCACCGTCACCAAAACCGTATTGCTCTAGTGAATTTGCTTTTGCTTGTACACAAATAAATTGAAATTCATTATCTGATGAATTTTCAATAGTTCTGGAAGCTTCCGGTGCAACTTTGACAACAGAACCTTCTTTTACATCCACAGCTTCACCGTCTATTGTCATCTTTCCTTCACCCTTCAAAATTATATAAACATTCGATATCTAACTATTTTGATAAAAATTTTTACATCATTTTTTTAAGAAGACTATCAAGTAGATTTGCTTCTTGTTCCGAAAGATTTTTATATAACATTTTGTTTAAATCTTTTGAAATTTTTTCAAACACAGGTTTGAATTCATCGCCTTTTTGAGTTGTCAAAATGTATGTAAGCCTGCTATCTTCAGAAGATTTTTCACGTTTTACAAATCCGAGTTTTTCCAACTTATTAACCAAGACTGTTACCGTCGGCTTTGTACGATTAATTTTTTGTGCAATTTCTTTCATAGTCAATTTTTTATGCTGATAAAGTACGGCAAGAATATCTCCATGACTTGGCACAAGCTCTTTTATCCCGTTTGCATTCAATTGCTCAACGATAAACTTGTCACCTTTTTCATGAATTTTTGATATTAAAGAAAGTGCCTGTTTCATAAAAATTTCCAAATAGTATTACCAAACAATTGTAGTTAGATATCTAATTATTGTCAAGCGCTTTTGACTGCTTTTGGTTATTATCTTTAAACAATAATTATTTTTCTGTTTTTAGTAAGAGTGATATTTAAATACACAAATTATCGTCATTTTGAATTTAGTTCAAAATCTCATCTATTTTATATATCGTTTTGTTTAAGGTAGATCCTGAAACAAGTTCAGGATGACAGGATTATTCTATTATCTTACATACCGTCATTCCGAATTTATTTCGGAATCTCATCTGTGTTATATGTCGTTTTGTTTAAGGTAGATCCTGAAACAAGTTCAGGATGACAGGATTATTCTATTATCTTACATACCGTCATTCCGAATTTATTTCGGAATCCCATCTGTTTTATATGTCAATAATACACGACTTACATTCTTTATTATAAAATAGACTGTGTAATATTTATTCACATAAAAGCAAAAAAATATATTTAGGGAATTTATACAAAAGGATTTATAAAATGAGGCAGTTATGAAAATACAACAAATAAACAATATTAATTATTACAACAAGAAAAGACAAAATTTAAACAACACAACCCCAAATTTCACAGGACTAAACCTAAGTGCAGCTAGAGACCTCTTCATTTCCCCAACAGAAAAGATGGCAAGAGATAACTTTGCAAAACAAGTAAGTTTATTCTTCAATAATTATAATAGCAAACCTATAATCAAACTTATAAGAGGAAACAACGGCAAGAGAAATTCCTTCTTGTACCAACTAGCTGAACGTTACAATACAGAGAGTTTCAATCATTCGGAATTATTTGATAATACAAACAAGCTGGAAGAAACTATAAATACATATAAATCAATTAAAAATCCTCACAGATGGTATTTTTCGATAATTCATAATAACAATTATTCTTTTGATAATGTACTAAAACTCTTAAATACCATAAAAAAAGATTCTCAAGGGCAACTCTATTTAAAATTACAATCACTACAAGATAGTGGAGTAAATATAAACCCAAACGACATTGCATCAATTTTACACATAAACAATAGCAAGAAATTACTCAAAAACTTTGACAAATTCAAATCTTATATTATCTTAAACCACCAAAACAAAGATTTTATAGAAGGTTTAAACAAAGAATTAAGTAGGAAAAAACCAACATTTTCTCCGGCAGAAATAAATAAACAACTTAAATACAAATCTCTCAAAGAAAACCCACACATAATGCGAGTGCTTCCTCAAGATAGTGATACAAAAAACATAACACTTGAAGGAATAAAATTATTGTCAGAGCCGTACACAACAATAACAAAACTATTTAAGCCAAATGAAACTATAACAGAACAAGATAAATCATTCTTTAAATATTTATTAGAAACAACAAACAAAGACAATTACGATAACAGAAAATACTTTTTAGTATCAAACACAAAACCTGAAAACAATTCTTATTCGGATATTAAAGCATTTTTTGAGGAAATTGACAAAAACAAAGCTTCTAAGGAGCTATACAAAGACCTTAGACAAAATAACAGCGCGTTACTAGCACAACCAATAAATGAATTTATGTATTACATAAACAGTTTTGGTTCAGACACACTTCTAAAGAAATCTAAAAATTTCATAAATATAATAAACAGTAATAATCATTTGTTAGACGAACCAGAAAAAATACGCGATATATTAGTAAACAATCTGAACAACAAATATTATATAACACCATACCAAATCATGAACGCAAAAAGCAGAGAATCCTATGTAAGAATATCAAACATATTTTTTGGAGAACTCAAAGCTAAAATGATGAAATACAACCGTATAATAAAATACCAGATAATGCCAAGCATGTTCGGTACAGGAAAACCAACACCACTAAAACAAGACATAACATACACAAAAAGACGTCCTATTATAGTAAAACAAAACCCAATAGAACAAACTGCGCCGAAAGCAATAGAATCTAAAGAAGTAATTCCTCGCCAACAAGAAGAAAAAATACCAGCTCCTATAATATCACCAGCAATAACAAAACCTAAAAAAGTTAGATCAAGGGACACAAAAGAACAAATAAAAGAAGCTGCTATAAATATAATCAGATCAAAAATGCGCAGAACTAAAATCGATTACACATTGACAATAAAACGTTTTACAAAAATGCGCAACAAAAATCTTGAAGAAATGTTTGCTTCAGTAAAAGAGACAAGAGCAGCTCAAAGAGCCAAAGGAATGAAACCGACAGTTTCAAACAAAGACGTTATAACCTTATATTCTAAAATAAAAGGCAGTAACAGAAGGGCTTGCGAATATCTTTTAAAAGCAAGAAAAGCAAACGGTGAAAGAGAATTCAATATAAAACAGATAATAAATGCATTGGATGACATCGAAAGAAATCGTCCGCCAAAACGCCCAAAAATTTCACTATACATAAAAGATAACTCAAGAAAAACGAAAACAACTAATAAACATAATAAGAAATGAAGATATACACAATTAACCAGAATTCAATAAACCAGAGGCAAGTTTATTCAAACTCAACAACACCTCAAAAAGTAATAAATAGCACAACATAACGATTCAATATCAAGATTAACGCAACCCAAACTCCAACGGGTTCCGGCAAACTTATCATTGGTATATTTTTGCGGGCTAATACCTGCCGCAAACAGGTTATCAAAATCTGATTATCTGATATCAGAATACATCAGTGAAATAGGAAAAGCCAGATATCTGCACGGAGACAAATCCGTAGTAGATTTATCAATGGGAAACCCTGATCTAATACCCCCTGAAAAAGCTAAAGAAGCACTCAAAGAAAAAGTAAACGACTTATGGTCGCACAGATACAACAATCCGAAAGGTGAAGATGCGCTTTTATACGAAGTTGGAAATTGGATGCAAAAGCGTTTTGGAGTAAAAATCAATCCCAAAACAGAAGTTATGGTAACTTCAGGTTCATCAGATGCCATAGACCATATATTCACAGCCTATGCAAATTATGGGGATAAAGTCTTAGTGCCAAACCCTGGATATTCATTATATGATGATCTAATAACAAGACACGACTTAAAACCTACTGACGGTACATATTATTTATGGGCAAAAGTACCACCGGAATTCACATCAGATGAGTTTTTCAAATACGTACTGCATAAATCTCAAGTGGCCTTCACTCCGGGAACGGTATTTGGAACAAACGGCGAAGGTTATGTGAGAATTGTTATGTCTGCTGACAAAAACATCATAAACAAGTCCTTTGAAAAAATAGAAAAAGCAGGAATACGCTTTGATGTACCAAAAAGTAAACTTCCAAAAGAGGTTCAAGACGAAATTGCCTCTATGGCGGACGGCACATACACAATTACACCGAAAGGTGAGCGAGATTTTGCACAATATAAGATAAAATTGGCAGAAAAACACGACAAATTGACAGCAAAATTTGCCAACAAGTCACCAAATTTTGCCAAATTCATTCCGAAAAAAGATATTGAGCTGCCTTGGAACATAGTAAAAGACGGTCAGAGCGTCTATTTGCAAAACATCAGGGAAGGCAAAGCCTTATTGGGTGAAGTAACAGACATAATGCCATTCAGTGATAAACAGGAATATGAAAAACTGTCCGAAGAAATCAAAAAACAATGGCTATCGAAAAAATACCAACAAGCAAACATACTTCCAGCCTACAAAACAAGAACATTATACAACGACGCTAACTATTTTACATTGAGAACAGAAGATGGACGACTTCAAGCCATAGCGAACATAGAAATTAAGAATAACGGAGAAGTCTGGGGCAGAAATCTTAACACCGCACCTTGGAACCAGGGCAAAAATGCTGAAATAAAAGGGGCAGATTCAGCCATAATAGCAAGAATGATTAGTTTTTGTTTAGAGACAGGCAATAAGACTTTAAAATTTGCGACAAATAAACCTGAAAACATCAAGCTTTATAAAAGCTTGGGAATGGTAAAAGACGGAACTAAAAACATTAACGGAGAAAACTACACAGTACTCAAGTTTGATGAAGCTTCAATGAGAGCATATCTAAACAAATATCAAATAAACTTAACCTGTTAGGAATAGCAATATAGACTTTCTCCATTATTAACGCTTCTTTCCGACTGCTGAAATTTAACCACAAAGCCAACTTTGCCGAATAATCTTTTTATGCGTTCAGATAAAATGTCCCGTTAAATTACAGCTAAAATCATAGCTATT
>ULMR01002125.1_pt1 | contig 14333 bp, 15 predicted proteins | sample 1951711 | NCBI WGS metagenome assembly ULMR01 (sample SAMEA4835556, study PRJEB28245) | human gut metagenome | biome: gut microbiome; material: fecal sample | place: Denmark | collected 2008 | reverse complement strand
CTTCTGCGACAGCCTGCTTTATTGCGAAATGTGCAAGCTGAATTTTTCCGCAAGCATCACCGATACAAGTTACATTTTCAAAACTGTTTTCAGGTTTGCGTCCAACTGCCAAAAGCACAAGTTCAGGCTCCAAAACATCACCTGAAGATAAATAAACCTTTTTATCTTCTATTTTTTCAACAGAATTTGCTAAAAACATTTTTATTTTTTTAGCCTTAAAAATTCTTTCTACCCTTTTTGAAACCTCAATATCAGCTAACGGAAGCAAATGTTCTGCAAGCTCAACAATTGAAACTTCCACATCAAATGCTGCAAAAATTCTCGCCCACTCAATCCCGATAGCACCTGAACCGATTATTAAAATACTTTTTGGCAAAGTATCTAAATTTAAAATATCATCAGAGCTAAGAACAAATTCGTGATCAAATCTAAGATTTGGAAAATCTTTTGGTTTTGAACCTGTTGCAGTAATTATACTTGCACATTCATAAACTTTGTCACCCGCACAAATTTGATTATCTGAAATAACTTTTGCCTCAGAATTTACTGTTTGTACTCCGCTGTTTTTCAAAGCAAGTTCAAGAGATTTTCTGATTTTTTCTACAACTTTGTCTTTTCTTTCCACAACTTTTTTGTAATCCACAGACAAGTTTTCAAGATTTATGCCTAATTCAGAAGCTGATTTCATTTCTTCATACAACTCAGCAGAATGCAAAATTGCTTTTGTCGGAATACACCCTCTGTTAAGGCAAACACCTCCGACTTTGTCTTTTTCAAACAAAACAACAGACAATCCCTTTGCTCTAGCCTGAAAAGCAGCAGTATAACCTGCAGGCCCTGCACCAATTATACCTAAATCAAATTTGCAATTTTCACTCATTAAATTATTCCCTTGTATAAACTCTCGGTAATCTAACCTTTAAACGACAAGTCAACTCGTAATTTATTGTTCCTAAAATTTTTGCCCACTCATCAATTGTATGATTTTCATCCAACAATGTTATGATATCACCTAAATTTGCATCAACTCCTGTTATATCAAACATCATCTGATCCATTGTAATATTACCGACTTGCGGAACTTCTTTGCCATTCAAAATTCCTGAGATTTTGTTGGAAAGTCCGCGAGGAACACCGTCAGCATATCCTAAAGGAACTGTTGCAATTTTTCTTGTTCCATGTGCCGTATAGGTGTGCCCATAACTGATACCTTCCCCGTCTTTAGCTTCATGAATATTTACAATTCTGGCTTTCAAAGACATTACAGGCTTTAAATCAGGCTTTTTCACTACACCATCTTCCGGCAAATCAGGATAAAGCCCGTATAGAGCAATTCCCGCTCTTCTCATATTTGAATTTGGAACATCATAACACATTGCACCTGCCGTATTCAAAATATGTAAAAGCAAACCTTTAGTATCAACTTGTGAAATAACCTTATTCCATCTGTCTATTTGAATTTGAGTTTTTTCTCTATTTTCAGCGTTTGCAAGATGGGTAAATATTCCGCGAAAATCTAAATAATCAGCGTTTCTTACATCTTTAATAAACTCAACCGCATCATCAACAGACACCCCAATTCTATTCATGCCAGTATCAAGTTTTACATGAACTTTCGGTTTTATTCCTGTTCGTTCATAAGCCTGACGACAAGCGGATAAATGTTCTTTTGAAAAAATTGCGATAGTCAAATCGGCTTTAACAGCACTTTCAACAGCCCATACAGGCACAGCACCTAATACCAAGATCTCACAATTAATTTTTGCCTGTCTTAAATCAACACCTTCATCAATTGAAGCAACTCCTAACATATCAGCACCTGATGCCAAGAGTGTCGGGGCAAGCATAACGGAGCCATGCCCGTATGCATCAGCTTTTACAACTGCTAAAAGTTTAATTCCTTTAGGAGTATTTTTTCTAATTGAACGCATATTATATGCAATATTTTCTAAATTAATTTCAACCCAGCTATCTCTATGGATATTAATATTTGTTTGTCTTACATTTTTCATAATACATCCAGTATATTACTAAATTACTATCTGTGCAAGAAATCGTCTAATACTTTTATAAAATCCTGAACCGCTAAAGGTAAATATTTTCTGTTATCATAGACTACACAAAATTCTCGAACAGGTTGGCAATTTTTAATTTTATAATAATTTGTATCTTTTTTGTTCCAATATTTTACAAAAAGTTCAGGCACAAAAGATACCCCTAATCCTTCTGCAACAAAAGCATGAGCCGTTTCAACAGTATGACATTCCAAAGAAATTTTTGGTTCAAATCCGTTTTTCAAACACAAATCTCTTGAAACTCTACCCAATAGCTGCTCATTTGCAAGCATTACAAAAGGTTTATCCGCAAATTCAGAAAGTTCAACCTCATCTCCCTTTATATTCCAATCTTTAGGAACATCAAGCAATATATTTTCTTTTATCAACGGAATACTCGTATAATCAATAGTATTATTATGCGGAGTGTCAATTAAAATATCAATTTTTCCTTCATCCATCATAGAATGCAAAATCGTTGTCGGATGTTCTTCTACAACAATATAACATTGAGGATACAATTTTTTAAATTCCGTAATAACAGGCGGCAAAATACATGTACTGCGATAAGGAGAAATTCCGATTGAAAGCTTAATATTTTTAAGCCCCGAAATATCAGCGATTTTTCTGTTTATTTCCTCAGTAGAATTTAAGGTTTTTCTTGCCCATTTAATAAAAACTTCTCCCGCATAAGTAATCTTTAAAGGAGTTGTGCTTCTGTCAAAAATTTTTGTACCAAGTTCACGCTCAACATTTTGAACACATTGACTTAGAGAAGGCTGAGAAACAAAGAGTTTTTGAGCAGCTTTCGAAATATTCAATTCATCTGCGATTGCAACAATATATTTTAATTGGTTCAAGTTCATAGTTAAATTGTATCATAAAATTAAGAAATTATAAGAAAAACTTATAATTATTATAACATTTTATGTATTTTACAGCTCATTTTCAAGTTTTAGAATAAAATTGGAGAAAAATATGACTACCCCTTTTCAAAAACAATTTAAAAATTTATGTATGAATTTAGGCAAGAATAATAAAGCTCTCTATGGAGCTTTAACAATTGCCGTATCAAAGGGGATATTGCGTCCGACATTCACAATGATGGACAAAAAACAAGAAAAGAATTCCAGAAAATACACGGCATTCAGAGAGGGCTTAACAGGAGCCGTAGCATTCGGTTCATATCTGATAACCGATGCCGGAGTTGCAAAACTTGCAAAACATATTGCAGAAAAAACTAATCACCTTAATGAACTCCCAAAAATGAAATCTACCCTGTCACTAATTAGCGTAAGCCTCACAGCGCTATTTGTCATACCTGCGATATGCAACATGGCAACCAAACCTCTTATGAATGCCCTGTTACCTAATAATAATAAAAAAGAAACAAAAAGGATGCCCCAACAATCAAAGCCCCTTCAAGTTAAAAATATAGAACAGCCGAATTTCAACGGTTATACAACACCATATTATCATTTCAAGAATTTCTATAATTCAGGAATGAAGATTGGAGGTGTATAATGCTTGACAAAGTAGCAGGAATTTTATTAAATCCAAAGTTTGTAAACTTTGCAAACAACACAAAATACACAGTATCAACAGAATCATTATTCAAAGCCACAGGCAGACCTGCTGCAATTATGATGGATCATAATGTTGATGACAAAACAAGAAAATATGCGGCAACTAAAGAAGGTTTGTATCAAGCATTATGTCTTGGAATTTACTTAACAATGATTCCTTTGATATTCCAAAAATACGGATTTAAAATAGCTCAAAAAATCCTAAAAGGTGATAAAGACCTGCCTGCTTTCAAAAACGCTGCCGAATATCTTAACTATGCGAAACTTGCCAAAATGGAGAAAAAAGACAGACAAGGTCACAAACTTTTATCAAAAATTTCAGATACATTAAAATCCTCAGAAGATGATAAATTAACCTTGAAAGAACATCTGTTAAAAGATGATAAACCGCCTGAATTTCCTGCAGCAAAAGGAGCTATTGAATTAAGCAACCTTACAGGAACAATCATAGGTCTTGCCTGGATTGCATCAGAATTAAGCAACTACATCCTTCACCCATTAATGAGAGGATTAGGCTTTGAAACTAAACCCGCAAATAACAATAATAACAACAGTAATAGTAAAACAATAAATGTAAAAGCATAAAGGAGAAAAATGAGCGTATTTGAAGCCGGAATGATGGTATGTTTCGGAATTAGCTGGCCTGTTGCCGCTTTAAAAACATATAAATGTAAATGTGTACATGGTAAAAGTATTCACTTTTCAATGTTAATATTATTAGGCTATGTATGCGGTATTGCGCATAAAGTATTGGATGATATGGACTGGGGATTTTGGTTATATCTGTTAAATACCTTCTTCCTGCTCGTAGATATGTACCTGTATTGGTTATACAAGGATAACAAAGCTCCGGCATCTGATGAAAAAAATGAAGTAGAAATAAATCAAGAAGTTGAAATCGATTAAATTTCTTTGTACTATAATATAATTATGGACAGAAAAGAATTCATTAATGCAAAACGTATCGTTTTCAAATTCGGGACAAATATTTTAAGAGGTGATGACGGATATGTATCACTTCCAAGAGTTTTTTCATTCATTGAAGATATTGCACACCTTGCAAGACAAGGCAAAGAAGTTATCGTAATAACATCAGGCGCAGTAGGGTTAGGCAAAAAACGTCTGGGAATTGAAAGTACCGAAGGTGTTGCCTTAAAACAAGCCTGTGCAGCAATCGGTCAAGGCAAATTGATGTCGATTTACGAAACAGGTTTTGACACATACGGGCTTATTGCATCTCAAATACTTTTAACAGAAGATGACTTTTCGCTAAGACAAAGATATTTAAGCCTTAGAACAACATTAAACAAACTACTTGAGCTTAAAGTAATACCTATTATCAACCAAAATGATACGGTATCAACTGTTGAAGTTCACCCGCAATTTGAACACATGCAGGTATGTTTCTCTGACAATGATAAGTTATCTGCACTTGTGGCAAGTGAATTAGACGCTGATTTACTTATAATTCTATCAGATGTAGAAGGTTTGTACGATAAAAACCCTAAAACAAATCCTGATGCAAAAATTATCCGAAAAGTAGATGAAGTTAATGAAGAAATTTTAGCACTCGGAACAGACGCATCAGAAGGCGGCAGAGGCGGAATGAGAACAAAACTTAAAGCAGCTCAAATTGTTACAAGATTTGGCGGAAAAGTTTTGATTGCTAACGGAAAAATTCCTTACGTTATTCAAAAAATCTTTAACGGGGAAGAAATCGGAACAATGTTCTTGCCGCAAACCGAAAGCTTGTCTGATAAAAAACGCTGGATTGGTTATGCAACAAATATTATCGGACAAATTGTCGTAAATAAAGGGGCTAAAAAAGCACTTTTAGAACAAAAAAGCCTTTTGCCAATCGGTGTACTGGATGTAATTCACGAATTTAATAAAGGTGATGTTGTCTCAATTCTTGATGAAAACCATAATGAAATTGCAAGAGGAATTGTAAATTACAGCTCGGATTCTTGCAGAAAAGTAATCGGATGTCATTCCGATAACATTATGGAAATTCTCGGATTTAAAAATTACGATGCAATTATCACTAGAGATAATATTACTCTTTTATAATTTATTATAAAAATATTTTTCCCAAACAAGGAGAGAAAAACAATGATTGACTTTGTAAAAATCGCAAAAGATGCAAAAGATGCTTCATTAAAAATTGCGGATTTATCAACTAAATTAAAAAACACTGCTTTATTAAAAATTGCAGACGAAATTGAAGCTAACAAAAAAGAAATTTTTGATGCCAATAAAAAAGATTTGGAAGCAGCAAAAAGTCTTGTAGAATCAGGCGAACTTACAAAATCAACATTCAATCGCCTAAAGCTTGATGAAAACAAAATGCGCGATATGATTCAAGGGATTAGAGATATTGCAAAACTTGAAGATCCTGTAAATAAAAAACTATTAGTAAGAGAACTCGACAGCGACTTAACTCTATACAAAGTATCTTGTCCTATCGGGGTTTTAGGGATAATCTTTGAGGCAAGACCTGACGTTATTGCACAAATTTCATCACTTGCAATAAAATCGGCAAATGCTGTAATTTTAAAAGGCGGTAAAGAATCTATTAACACAAATAAAGAAGTCTTATCAGTTATAAATTCTGCACTTGAAAAAGTTGAGGGGTTTCCAAAAAACGTTATACAACAAGTATTCACACGTGATGATGTTGCAGAAATGCTAAAATGCGACAAATATATTAACTTGATAATTCCACGAGGAGGAAATAAACTTGTTAAATTCATAAAAGAAAATACAAAAATTCCTGTACTTGGTCATGCTGACGGGATTTGCCATATATTTGTCGATGAAACGGCTGATCTTGATATGGCAATAAAAGTTGTAACAGATGCAAAAACTCAATACCCGAGTGCTTGCAACTCTGTTGAAACTTTGTTAATCCACGAAAAATTTCCTAAAATTGACAACCTGCTTGCCGCATTACAACTATCAGAAATTCAATTGATAGACAAACCTGAAAGCTGGTCACACGAATACGGTGATAAGATTTTATCATTCAAAACAGTAAAAAATGTTGATGAAGCTATCGAACACATAAACACACACGGTTCAGGACATACTGATAGCATTATTACAAAGAATATAGAAAATGCAGAAAAATTTATGAACAAAGTTGATTCAGCAGGCGTATATTTTAACGCATCAACAAGATTTGCTGACGGTTTCCGCTACGGATTCGGTGCCGAAGTCGGAATTTCAACAAACAAAACCCATGCAAGAGGGCCTGTCGGACTTGAAGGTTTAACAATTTATAAATACAAACTTATAGGTAACGGAAATATTGTAAAAGATTACGTTGACGGAACAAAACATTTCCACCATAAAGATATCAAAATATAAAAAGGAGAGGTGTCCGAGTGGTTTAAGGTGCGGATCTCGAAAGTCTGTGAGGGGTAACACTCTCCGTGGGTTCGAATCCCACCCTCTCCGAATTTTAATTATTACGACTGCAACTTTATCCCAAAAATTTATAAATTAAAAAGAAAAGGGAAATTTTATGTTAAAAGATTTATTAGACAAAAAAGAATGTTTCAAACTTGTATGCGGAGCAGGAAACGAAGATGCAACAGAGGTTGAAAGACTTGTTACAATTTATTCACTTGCAGGCTGCAACTTTTTTGATTTATGTGCAAAACCTGAAATTGTAGATGCTGCAAAAAGAGGTTTGGAAAGAGCAGGAATAAAAGAAGACAGATACTTATGCGTAAGTGTCGGAATTGAGGGCGATCCGCATATTACAAAAGCCGTAATTGATCAGACAAAATGTGTTAAATGCGGGAAATGCAAACTAATTTGTCCTCACGATGCGATTATTGAACTTGATAAATACAAAGTTAAAAAAGCAAGATGTATCGGCTGCTATCAATGTGCCAAAAACTGCCCTAAACAAGCAATAGAAATGGAAAGCCAGCTTCAGGATTACAAAGAAGTTTTGCCAAAATTAATTCAAAAAGGGATTGATTGCATTGAATTTCATGCAATTTCAACCGATGAAAAAGATGTAATGGACAAATGGTTACAAATCAACGATTTCTTTGACGGAATGTTATGTATTTCAATCGACAGATCAGAACTAGGTGACAAAAGACTTAAAGAACGTGTTAAAAAAATGTTGAGTATAAGAAAACCTTACACAACAATTATTCAGGCTGACGGAATTGCGATGAGCGGAAGTAACGACCACTATGGAACAACATTACAAGCTGTTGCAACTGCACAATTGTTTGAAAATGCAAAATTTCCGGCATACATTATGATGTCAGGCGGAACAAATTCAAAATCAATTGAACTTGCGCACATGTGTGATGTCCAACCACATTGCCTTGCAGTAGGTTCTTATGCAAGAAAAATCGTAAAAGATTACCTGACAAACGATAATCTGTTCAACGATCCAAAATTAATGGAAGAAGCAGCAAAAATTGCAAAAGAACTTGTTCAAACAATCGTAAAGGCTGACAAATAATGATTAACCTAAAAACTAACAAATGGGAAATCAAAAATATTGATACAATATTGTTTGATAAAGACGGGACTTTCATTGATTTGCACTACTTTTGGGGCAAAATGACAGAGATGAGAGTTAAAGAAATTATCAAAAGATTTAATCTTTCAAAAGACCTGTTTCCAAAACTTTGCCTTTACTTAGGCTATGATATTTCAAAAGGGGAAATGCTTCAAAATGGCATTACCGCAATGTATTCAAGACCTGTAATTATTGAAATATTTTGCAAAAACCTAAATGACTTAGGCATAAAAATTACAGAAAACGATATTGAAAAAATATTCGATTACGTAAGCAAAGTATTTTATGAAAATATGTCTGAATATACAAAACCGATTAAATCCGCAATAAATTTTATAAAAGAAATTAAATCTAAAGGCTTGAAAACAGGAATTGTAACCTCAGATGCAAAAGAATCAACCCTTTTGACACTGAAGCATTTTCAATGGGAGAATTTATTTGATGTCGTAATCGGCAGAGAATCCACTAAAGAAACTAAAGAAAGCGGCGTTCCTGTAAAACTTGCACTGGAATTACTAAAATCAAATCCTGAAAATACACTTATGATAGGCGATGCCCCGATGGATTTTATTGCAGCAAAAAATGGTGGAGTAAATCACACAATACTTGTTGCAACAGGACAAATTGATGAAAATACTCTTATGCAAACATCTGAATTTACAACAACTTCACTTGATAATATCGAAATATATTAATCTAAAATTTGTTATAAAAAACAGTGTGGCTTAATTCATATCTTTCATTATGGTGAGGATTAGGAGTTGAATCTTTTGCAGGATAGCCGATTGGCAAAATTGCAACAGGTTCAAAATTCTCAGGGATATTAAAATATTCCCTCAACAATTCTGTTTTGAAAGAGCCAACCCAAGTTGTACCAAGCCCCAAATTTGCAACCTCAAGCATCATGTGAGTTGTTACAATACTTGCATCAACTGTACCCATTTCAAAACCGTCATGACCTCTTTTCCAACTAACCGATTTATCATAACAAATCAAAAGAGCTAAAGACGCATTAAAATGATATGGTGTACACTTTTTAAAATTTTCAAGAGCTTCTTGAGATTCTATAACAAGAATTCTTTGCGGCTGAAAATTAACAGCAGTCGGAGCAACTCTGCCTGCTTCCAATATCAAATCTAATTTTTCTTTCTCAACTTTTCTATCATCAAATTTTCTTACAGAATATCTCTTCTTTAAAAGTTCCAATAAATCCATATTATAACCCCCTTTTTATTTTATGATTATATAATAACAATAATTCCTTCGTCAATTTGTATGCTATAATAATTTTATGAAAATAGGAATTATCGGTTTAGGCTTAATTGGCGGATCTTTATTCAAAGATTTAAAGAAAAAATATGATGTAATAGCAGTTTCTCAATCTCAAAACGGTGATAAAATCTTCAAAACTTATGACGTTTTAAAAGATAGAGATTTAATTTTTGTATGCACTCCAATGAACAAAACTTTAGCAGTGCTGGATGAATTGGAAAACTATTTATCAGCTGAAAACGTTGTTACAGATGTTTGCAGCCTGAAAAAATTTGTATCTGAAAAACAAAGACCATACAACTTTATCCCGTCACATCCTATGGCAGGAACCGAACATAAAGGATTTGAAAACTCATTTGAAGGCCTGTTTAAAAATGCTAAATGGGTAATTATAGGCAATCAAGAGGACAAAAAAGCAAAAGGTCACGAATTATTACTGGAAATTATTAATTATGTTGGCGCAACTCCAATTTTTACAACAGCAGAAAAACACGATGAAGCAGTTGCAATGATTTCTCACATGCCAATGGTAATTGCACAAGGACTTATGCTTGCCGCAAAAGAAAATTCTCTGGCATTAGAGATTGCCTCAAGCGGATTTCGTGATATGACACGTCTTGCAATGTCTAATGAAGAAATGGCAATTGATATGGTTACAATGAACCATAAAAATATTGAACAAGCGATTTTAAAACTATACAAGGCAATAGGTGAATTAACTCACGGGGATTATCCAAAGACAATTGCAGAATTAAAAGAAATCCGCTCTAAAATGTTTCAATAAAAATAGCTTAATCCTTTAATAAGATATTTTTTATGTAATCAAAATATTCATTATTTTTGAACTTGTCTAAATTCTTCATCAAATCGTCTTTTGTAACAAATCCCATACGATATGCAACTTCTTCAAGACAAGCAATTTTTATACCCTGATTTTCTTCAACAGTTCTCACAAACTGGCTTGCCTGCAAAAGTGATTGATGAGTTCCTGTATCAAGCCAAGCAAAACCACGACCAAAAAGTTCCACATTTAATTGATTTTGCTTCAAATAAATATTATTCAAATCAGTAATTTCTAATTCTCCACGAGCAGAAGGCGATAAGTTCTTTGCATAATCAACAACTTTATTATCGTAAAAATAAAGCCCTGTCACAGCGTAATTAGATTTTGGATTTTGTGGTTTTTCTTCTAAAGAAATTACTTTACCATCCTTATCAAATTCAACAACACCAAACCTTTGCGGATCTTTCACAGGGTAACCAAACACCGTTGCACCACCATTATTTGTAATATCTGATACAACACGTTTTAATTTTCCTGAAAATCCATCGCCATAAAAAATGTTATCACCCAAAATTAATGCAACACAATCATTCCCGATAAATTCATCACCCAAAATAAAAGCTTGAGCAAGTCCATCAGGAGATGGCTGTTCTTTATAAGAAAAATTAACTCCAAATTGGCTCCCATCACCTAAAAGTCTTTTAAAATTAGGTAAATCAACAGGGGTTGAAATAATCAAAATATCTTTAATCCCCGCAAGCATCAAAACAGAAATCGGATGATAAATCATCGGTTTGTCATAAATCGGCAAAAGCTGTTTTGATACAGCAATTGTACTTGGAAATAATCTTGTGCCTGCACCACCTGCTAATACTATACCTTTCATTAAAACACCTCGTTTTTTTAGTATTTTACTTGAAATTCAAAAGATTTTCAATATTTGAAATTTTATAAATTATAACACAGCCTCCCTTGTTAAAGGGAGGGGGACCGCACTAGCGGTGGAGGGATTCTTTTACGATATTATCGATTGTATTACATACGCCTTCAAAATTTTTATCAACATCAATATTAGTAAATCGTATCACTTTTAAATTGTATTTTTCTAATGTTTTTGACCTTAATTCATCAGAGATTATATTTTCATCTTGATAATGCTGATCGCCATCAATCTCAATTACGAGATTTGCTTTACTACAATAAAAATCAACAATATAACTTTCTATAATTTTTTGACGTAAAAATCTTACGGGATAATTTCTTAAAAAATCATACCAAAGATGACGTTCTTGTTTTGTCATATTTTTTCTTAATTCTCTGGCATAAGGGGTTAAAATTTTATTATGTTTCATTATCCCTCCGTCACTACGTGCCACCTCCCTTAATAAAGGGAGGCATTAATAAAATTATACATTTCTCAATTCAATATAATCTTTTAGTGCAGCTTGCCAGTTTCTGCAAATTTTATCATTATCCATAACACTGTATGAAGGACGTTTTGCAGGACGAGGGAATTTATCTGTTGTGCAAGGTTTCAAATTAACTTCCAATCCTGCTTGTGCAAAAATTTCTTTTGCAAAGCCATACCAAGTAGTTGCACCTGAGCCGCAAATGTGATAAGTTCCATAAGGTTTTGAAAGAATTTTTACAATCCCGTTTGCCAATTCGACAGTCCAAGTAGGACAACCCATCTGATCATCAACTACATTAACTTCTTGTCTGTCAGCAAGACTTATCATAGTTTCAACAAAATTTTTACCATGGTGACCGTAAAGCCAAGAAGTTCGAGCTATATAATACTTTTCACAAAGACTTCTAACAGCTTCTTCTCCCTCATATTTTGTCATTCCGTAATTATTTATCGGGTTTGGTCTGTCATCAGGTTTGTAAGGTTCATTTTTTGTTCCGTCAAATACATAATCCGTTGATATATATACAAGAGTAATACCAAGTTTTCCGCAAACCTCTGCGATATTTTCGGTTCCGGTAACATTAATCAATTCAGCAGTTTTCAAATCTTCTTCTGCCTTATCAACATTTGTATAAGCTGCACAATGAATAACAATATCAGGTTTATTTTCGCCTAAAACTTTTGATACCATTTCAGAATTTGTAATATCTAAAGTATTGATATCAGTCTCAACAACTTCAAATCCATTATCTTCCAATATTGGGCACAAATCCTGACCTAACATTCCGTTTGCACCTGTTACAAGTATTTTTGTCATATTTAATTATCCTCTTTTATATTCATTCTTTTTTTTAATTCCGGTAAATATTTCTGAATTGCATAATCATAAGTGTATTCAGAAAAGTTTACATATTCTTCAAAATATTCACGTTTCTTGTCACTATCTGCATTACCTCTTGCAGTCTTTTTTACATATTCTTCTTCTGATTTTGAATAATAATGATTTATACGTATTCTATTTACAGAATTATTTTCTGTAAAAGGCCCATAAATTGTTTTAAATTTTTCATTTACAGCGAATTTATCATATTTATATATTGCATAATGAGGATTATAAATTCCAACGACCTTTTTAGGATTAACTATTGATTTTATATGCAAATTAGTTTTGTTATTATAATCTTTTCTAACTCTTGTATAATTAGCAGTGATAAGTCCACCTTGAGCGGTCGGTTTTGTTTTATGCCCATTGCTATCAAAAACTACCCAATTAATTCCGACTGCAGGATATTTTTCATAAGCTTTCAAAAATTGAGGAATTGTATCTGTTGATGTCGGAACGATATATTCATCCAAATCTATTATCGCAAGCCAACGGGTTTGATTTTTATACTTTACAATTGCATCTGCGTAAGCCAAATTTTGCAAACATTTTCCCTCTACATAATTATATACAACTGTACCGTCTTGTATATAAGGTTCCAAAACTTCTCGAGTATTATCAGTCGATTCATTATCATAAAAATAAAACCGTTCAACTCCAACCAGCTTATGGTATTCTATCCATTCTTTTATATATGGTCCTTCATCTTTGGCTATACAAGCTATTGATAAATAAACCTTCGGATTTTTTTTATAATAGTTATTTAACTTCTTTAATTTTGGGAAATGGTATTTTTCATATTTTATAGGGCCACAACTATAACGAATCATATAATACCACTTACTCTTTTCATAGGTTTCAACTTTTATAAATTTTTTTAAGAAATTTTTTAATTTTTCATTCATTTATTAAACTTTAGCTTTCTTATTTTCAATAGATTTAATCCAATCTTGATTGTTCAAATACCAATCTATTGTAATTTTAATACCTTCTTCAAAAGTTAATGACGGTTTCCAGCCAAGTTCTGACTGAATTTTATCATTACAAATTGCATAACGTTTGTCATGTCCTAATCTGTCTGCAACATATTTAATCGAAGATTCGTCTTTTCCCATAGCATTTAAGATAAGATGAGTAATTTCCATATTAGTTTTTTCATTGTGTCCGCCAATGTTATAAACTTCACCAACTCTGCCTTTATGCAATACTGTATCGATTGCAGCACAATGATCATATACGTATAGCCAGTCACGAACATTCATACCGTCACCATATACAGGGACTTTTTCACCTTTCAAAAGCTGAGAAATAAAGAAAGGAATAAGTTTTTCAGGATATTGATAAGGTCCGTAGTTATTAGAACATCTTGTCGTCAAAACAGGCATATTATAAGTTTCATGGTAAGCTCTTACAAGCATATCAGCAGAAGCCTTTGACGCTGAATAAGGGCTGTTAGGAGCAAGTGGTGTAGTTTCCGTAAAATAACCTGTTTTACCTAAAGTGCCATAAACCTCATCTGTTGAAACCTGCAAATATCTTTGAGTTTTAAATTTACGAGCAGCCTGCAATAAATTCAATGTTCCCTTTACATTAGTTTCAATAAAAATTTCAGGACCTGTAATTGAACGATCAACATGAGATTCAGCCGCAAAATTTACAACCGCATCAACTTGTTCCACTAATTCTGGGACAAGTTTTTTATCACAAATATTTCCGTGAACAAATGTATAATTAGGGTTATCTTTTACATCATCAAGATTTTCAATATTTCCTGCATAAGTTAAAGCATCA
>ULMR01007298.1_pt1 | contig 14563 bp, 19 predicted proteins | sample 1951711 | NCBI WGS metagenome assembly ULMR01 (sample SAMEA4835556, study PRJEB28245) | human gut metagenome | biome: gut microbiome; material: fecal sample | place: Denmark | collected 2008 | reverse complement strand
CCGCCTGCTGATGCTGAATAATAAGCTGTTATAACTTTCATATTATAAGTTAAGACAATCCCTTTTGTTTGATCAACAGCATAATTCGTTCCTGCAGTTTCTTTTGATGCACCGCCGTATGCCTGATCTTCAGGAGTATCTTTTAAATCATAACCGTATCTTGCACGTTTGCCAAGATTTGCCAATGCATAACTTCTTGCTGCAATTGCCTGAGCTTTATGAGCTTCTAATTCCCAGCTTGAAGGCATTTCTGACGGAACTACCCCTTTTATATAATCTTCTAAAGGGACATTATTTATAACGGTTAATTTACCGTTTTTATTTTGTATCATTATAATTCCGCGGTACCATTTGCTTTTAGCACTGACAAAGCCCGGAGAAGTCGTTTTTATAACAATATTATCAGAATTTATTTTATAAAAAGTTCCGTTATATCTGATTGCCATAAGATTATGATAAGGTTTAATCTCATAACCCTTCATAGCCTCCAAATCGCAAACACTATGGTTTGTGTTGGCATCTATTATAACACCTTTTACGGATGTTCCGATTCCTGCAGATTCAACAGCAGTTTGAAGCCCAATTTTTATTGCAAAACAAGGATTTGCAAAAAATTGAGTTAAAAACAAAATTGAAAATGTTAAAAAAATCTTCTTCACATAATTAATTATAACACATTAGATTAAAAAAGGTATTAGGCCATGCGATTGATTTTTTCTTGAGGGAGTTTTTTATTTGTGTTCACATCTTTTGTTTTAATCCCAAGATTTGCTTTAACTCTTTTTGCAATACCTTCTCCAATATGTTGACCTGCAGCATAAGAACTCATTGAAGCTGTTACAAATACAAGTCCTTTTACTACTGTACCTGCTGTACCTTTAAGATTATGTTTTTCCAAATACTCAAATACAGGTTTTAAATATTTTGATTTTGATGCTTTTGCAAGCATATCTTTACAAGTTTTTGAGTTTATTGCTTTATCATAATGCTGTTTAACAAATCCTTCTCCGGCAAACATAGCAGATAAAGCACCAACTTCTGTTATACCTGTTCCAACCTTATCATCTGACATTCCTGTTTTTATAACACTTGATACACAGATTAAAGGATTAACATTATCAGCTGCGAATTTTACGGCTTTCCCTGCATATTTAAACGCTTTATTATCTTGAGCAAGGCTTGAACATCCAGAAAGAACACTTCTTGCAGCACCAGAAAATATACTGTTTCCCTTTGCGGCATCCTCAACCAAACCTGCAGCTTGTCCAAGCGCAACAGTACTTCTACCGACTTCTCCATGTTGAGTTTTGTCGACATTTTTAACTGCAAAATAACTTGATGCAATTGGACTAAACACTATTTTTCCACCTATTGTAAACTACACTACATCTATATAAAAAAATTCATTACACTAAAATTGACAAATCTTTCAAAAATTTTACAATTGTAACAAAAAAAATGAACCAAACCTGTTTTGAAAATCGTTGTATTGATAATAGTAAAAAAACTGTTATAATAAATATTATGAAAAAATTTCTATTAGTTTTAGCACTACTTTTAATACCAATATATATTCAGGCAGCAGAGCTTCCAAATGTTCAATTAAAGCTCAGAGATTACCACGGGATTATAATTCCTGAAGGAACATTTATTCCTGTAATGAACACTCAGGAAATTTCAACCCAAAGCTGCGATGAAGGTTATAAAGTAAAATTTATATGTACAAATGATTTGTATATTCATGAAACTAATATAATCCCGAAAGACACAGCATTTTACGGCTATATTGAAAAAATTAACGCCCCTATAATCGGTACAAATGCCTCAATGAAAATCAGAATTACAAAAATGGTTTATACAGACGGATATGAAATACCTTTAAGAGGCTATTTATACACCTCAAACAACAACATATTCGGCGGAGAACTTTCAGAACCGGCAAAATATATAAGAATGGCACAAAGACAACAAAAAGTAAAAAAAACAACGCTTCAAGTCCGAGCCTCTTATGAAAGAAAAATGGGAACTCATACAACCATAGCACCAGGTTCAAATGAACTTATTATAATAACATCGCCACTATGGGTAACTCACACCTTAACAAATTGACTTACAATTAATTGTGAAATAAAATGTTATAATAAATAAAAACGAAAGGGATTTTATGAGCAGAAAATATGGATTAATTTTAACCGCAATCATTTTATCGGCAGGTATTGCAAATGCTGCACCCAATTACAGCACGCAACAACATACAACTGCCCCTTCATTCCAACAAAATTACTATCCGACACAAACTTTAAGCGGAAATCAAACCCTTAAAGGTAGCGTTGTTACAGTACCTGCAGGACAAAAAGTTCCTGTTGTAGTGACAACTCCAATAAATTCTGCCAATATGACAACAGGTCAAAGCGTAACAGTGGCTTTAGGTTCTGATTTTTATTATAACGGAAATCTTATTGCCCCTGCAGGAAGCTCAGTTACAGGTACTGCAATTGAAGTTTCCAAAGCAAAACACGGAAGTATGAACGGTAAACTTCTTTTAAGATTTACCCAAATAACAACCCCTTACGGCTTGCAAATTCCAATTTCAGCAGTTGTAAAAACATCCGATAACACAGGTGTTTTAATAGGCGGTACAAAATTAGACGTTGCAAAAGGCTACGGTAAAGATCTTGCAGTAGGTGCAGGTGCCGGAGCATTAGCAGGAGTAATAATTTCACCTCTTGCAGGCGGAGATATCGGCAAAGGTACAGCTCTTGCGACAGCAGTTGGCGCAGGCGGCGGACTTGTTAAATCAATTTGGGACAAAGGTAATGATGTAGAAATCCCTGCAAATTCAGCAATTGAACTTGTACTTACCCAACCGATTACCGTTAATCCCGCAATGTTTAATAACACTTATTAGAAAATCGGGTAATAATTTTATTTTTGTTTTAAAATAAAATTATTACATAAGAAAAACAGATATTGGGGAAAATAAAATAATGTCCTTAATAGGAAAATATACCGAAAACTTTATAGAAGAAGATGAGCAAAACCAAAACACAGGTTACACAACACCTGCTGTGCTAAAAGATGATGATGAAGCAATCAGCCTGAAAAAATCAATGCTTATTTCAGCATTATTACACCCGACAGCAATCGGGGTGTGGGCTTTGGTTGTTTTAATTCTTTCACTTATGGGAGTTACCTTCAAAATTTTTGAAAAACCGAAACCAAAAGTAAATGATATAGAGTTTGTACTCGTTGATAAAGAGGAAACTCCAATCAACCCGAAAACTCCATACAGAGCGGATATAAATTCCAGAGCAGGCGGACATCATGATCCGAAAAGGAAGGTTTCAATGCCATCTCCTGCACCCGGTGCACAAAAACAAGCAGCTTCAGCACCAGCTAAAAAGCCTGCACCTGCACCTAAAAAAGCTCAAAATCCGCTTCAAAGGATAGTTAAACAAGTTACTCAACAGGTTCAACAAGCACCTGCGCCTAAAAAGACTGTAAAAACAGCTCAACAACCGGCACCGGGACCTAAAAAACCTGTTGCAGCAAAACCTGCACCACCGACAGCAAGACCTTCTTTAAAACCGCCAACAACACCAAAACCTGTTGCAAGACCTTCAAGTCCGTTTGCGGTACCTGTACCTAAAGGCGGAACAGGATCAGGAAGATATACAACAGGACCAATTAGCGGTTCAGGGAGCTCCTCTAAAGGAGGAGGCGGAGGGGGTTCACATTCTGCCGGAAAAGGCTATGGCGGACCTGCACCATCACTTGCGCCAACAGGAGGATCAGGAAGCAGACTCGCTAAAGGCGGTGGCGGACGAACAGGCGGATACGGGAATCCGGGACCTGGGAATCCGAACGGAAGACCCGGTATCGATGCAATTAGAGAACCTGATTTCGGACCTTATATGAGAGAATTGCAAAGACGTATAAAAATGAACTGGGATCCTCCAAAAGGAAACGAAAGCAAACGTGTAGTATTACTGTTTAAGATTGCAAAAGACGGAAGATTACTTTCTTGCAGTGTATTCAAATCTTCAGGACTTCCGGGAGCTGATAAAGCAGCAATCAACGCAGTTCAGGCAACAGCACCATTCAGACCGCTGCCTGCCGAATTCAAAGGCTCAAGTATTGATATTCAATTCACGTTTGACTACAACGTATTTGGAGCATCAGGATATTAATAAAAATCGTAAATTATTGTTATAAAAAGAGGATAAAAAACTATGGAACTATTGTTAAATTCAATTAAAATGGACTGGCCGGTACTGTTACCGATTTTAGTATGTTCAGTATTGGTTATAGGCGTTGTAATCAACAGATTTTCTTTTTACAAAAAGAATAAAAGAGATGTTGTATTATTCATTCCAAGATTACAAAAAGAACTTGTAAAAAACAATCTTGACGGAGCTCAAAATCTTGCTGTACAATGCGGCGGGGTAATCGGAGAAGTAACAGAAGAAGCTGTAAGAATATTCTCTGAACAAAGAAACGGATTTTCTCGTTCATTTGATATTGCAGCATCACTTGCTTCAAGAAAATTAGAAAGCCATTTGACAATTCTTGGTACAATCGGCGGTGTTGCACCATTCTTAGGGTTGTTCGGTACAGTTGTAAGAATTCTTTTTACATTCCAAGACTTGGCAGCTCAAGGTAACCAATCAGCAGCAGTTGCATCAGGTATTGCATCAGCATTGATTGCTACTGCATTTGGTTTGGGAGTTGCAATCGTTGCGGTTATCTTCTATAACTCTTTCCAATCTATCGTTAAACGTTATGAAGATGACTTCCAATTAATCAAATTGTTATTCTTAAGCTTTGTTGACTCTAACGATGAATCAACTACACCTTCAAATGCAAACATATCATTATCATAATGACGTTACCAAGCATAAAAAAGAAAGGAAATTACGAAAATTTATAAAGTAAAATTTATAAATAATCGTGAGGAATATTACAAAAATGTCAATGAAAACTAACAAGGGCAAAGAAGCTCTATTTACAGAAATCAATATAACACCTTTAACAGATATTTTTCTTGTACTGTTAATCATAATGATGGTTGTAGCACCAACTTTCCAGTCCAATGACAGTTCCATTACAATGCCTGAGATTAACAGCGGGATTTCTATTGAGCAGAAAAATGCCACTGTGTCAGTAACAAAAGATGGCAAAATGTACCTTAACGGTACGCCTGTAAGCGAAGAAAATTTGACAAATGAATTGGTAACTTTAAAATCTCAACTTGAAAAACCTGAACTTGTTGTAAAAGCAGATGAAAAAGTTAAGAGCGCGAAAATAATGGAAATTATGAATGCCGCTCAAGATGCAGAATACAAAAAGTTAATTGTCGCAGGCGAACCTTTGAGTAAAAAAGAACAAAAAGACCTTGAAAAAGGCAAAAATATAAAAGGTTAAAACAGCACCTTATTCAAAATCGGAGAAATTATGTCACGCAACAGAGATACATTTAATGAAATTAATATCACACCGTTAACAGATATCTTTCTTGTACTGTTAATCATAATGATGGTAATAGCCCCAATGCTTGATCAGCAAGGCTTAAATTTAACCGTACCGGAAAATGTTGCGCAAGAACAAGTTCAAAAAGAACCTAAAATTATGACCGTAATGATTGATGCGTCAGACAAATTTTATATTGAGGGTACAGAAGTTCCTTCTGACAAACTCGAAAACACAATAAAATCTCAAATGAAAAATTATCCTGACGGAGTTTTAATCAAAACAGATTCAGATTCTTCACACGGTGCAATGGTAAAAGTTATGGACAGTGCCAGAAATTCAGGAATTACCGCAATTTCTGTCGATCAAATTTAAACATTCCAAGAAGGATTTTCACCATCTGCTACTTCAAAAAATTTCTGCATTTTTTCTGCAACAGATTTATCCTCTTTTTGCGGAAATACGCTGTTTGGCTTTGTCATATCAGTCTTTGCCATTGAATCAAATTTGTTGACTTTTTCTTTGATAGTTTCAAAATTAATTATCTTCATATAAAAATCTCTCTCTTGTATATATAAAAAATTTTTCAGAGAAACTATTTCAAAAATCTTATTTTTATTTACATTTTTAACATTTTTTGTAATTTTGAGTTATAATAAAATAGTTAAAACATATTGAAGAGAGGTATTTTAATGAATAAAAGTCAATCTGCGGGAATGTACATAGTATTAGCAATAGTTGTACTTCTTTTTGTTTCATCAGTTTTCTTATCAGGTCCTACAACAAAGGTTTCTGAAATCTCATATTCAAACTTTTTAGAAAGACTTGACAAAGGCGAATTCAAAAAAATTGAAAAAGCAGATGATTTCTTAATTGCAATACCAAAAGTTCAACCAAAAGCTGAAACAACAAAAGCAGTAACTCCAACAATGGACAATCCTTTTGGTGTTCCGCAAACTAAAGCCCCGACTTTAAAATACAAAGTTTTAACACCGACATACGATCCTGATTTAATGAAAAAACTTGATGCGTCAAATGCAGAAATTCAAATTACAAGAGCAACAGAATCTTCAAAAACTCTTGCAAACGTATTAAGTTACTTGTTATTGCCGATATTATTCCTTGTATTTCTTGCAGTTATGGCAAAAAGTATTCAAGCAGGCGGCTCTCAAGCAATGTCTTTTGGAAAAAGCAAAGCTAAAATGCTTCTTGACAGCAAAGTAAAAACAACATTCAAAGACGTAGCAGGAATAGATGAAGAGAAAAAAGAACTTGAAGAAATCGTAGACTTCTTGAAAAACGGCGACAAATACATTAAATTAGGTGCAAGAATTCCTAAAGGCGTACTTCTTGTAGGCCCTCCGGGAACAGGTAAAACATTAATGGCAAAAGCTGTTGCAGGTGAAGCAGGCGTTCCATTCTTCTCAATAAGCGGTTCAGATTTCGTTGAAATGTTTGTTGGTGTAGGTGCAAGCCGTGTAAGAGATTTGTTTGACCAAGCTAAAAAACATCAACCTTGTATTATATTCATTGATGAAATTGATGCCGTAGGTCGTCAACGTGGAGCAGGAATGGGTGGCGGTCACGATGAACGTGAACAAACTCTTAACCAATTGCTTGTTGAAATGGACGGTTTTGACGAAAACACAAATATTATAGTTATTGCAGCAACTAACAGACCTGACATTTTGGATAACGCATTATTAAGACCGGGCAGATTTGACAGACAAATTTATATCAACGCTCCTGATGTAAGAGGCAGAGAACAAATCCTTAAAGTTCACGCTAAAAATAAACAACTTGAACCTGAAGTTGATTTGAAAACTCTTGCAAAACGTACACCAGGATTTACAGGTGCTGATTTACAAAACTTGCTTAACGAAGCTGCATTACTTGCTGCTCGTAAAAACAAAGATAAAATTTCAATGGATGATATCGATAATTCAATAGATAGAGTAATTGCAGGTATCGAAAAGAAAAGCAAAGTAATGACAGATGAAGATAAAGAATTAACTTCATACCATGAAGTAGGCCACGCACTTTTAGCCAAATTACTTAAAGATGCAGATGAATTACACAAAGTATCAATTATCCCTCGTGGATATGCTTTGGGTGTTACTTGGACAAAACCTAAAGATGAAAGAGTTCACACAAACAAAGCTAAATTATTAGCACAAATTACCGTATCACTTGGCGGACGTGCTGCTGAAGAAATAGTTTACGGCAAAGACAGAGTAAGCACAGGCGCATCTCAAGACTTGATTAATGTAACTAATATCGCAAGAAAAATGGTTACAGCTTGGGGTATGTCAGACAAATTAGGTAACATGGCATACGGCAAAAATCAAGAAAACGTATTTATGGGCAGAGATTTCGGTCATCAAAGAGATTACTCAGAACAAGTAGCTTTTGAAATTGATGAAGAAATGAAAAACATTGTTGATGCTAAATACGAAGAAGCTAAAAGACTTTTAAGCGAAAACAGAGATATGCTTGAAGCTATTGCAAAAGAACTTCTTGATAAAGAAACTATTGACGCTGAAGAATTCCAAGACATTATGAACAGAGTAGCAAGTGAAAGACAAAGTTAAATATATTTTACAAGTTCCAATCTGTGAAGCAGAAAAAAATCTAACAAATCCTTGTGACATTTTAGGTATAAAATTTTCAGAAGAAAATTGGGAACAGGAATTAACAAGTTTAAAAAATCTTCTCCCAAAAATTAGCAAACCTTTAATGTTGAGAGGTTGTGGCAATGATTCGGTTGACACAAAGCTTTTGCCTGAAATTATGAATATTCTCGACAGAGAATGTATTATCGGAATTGCGAATGAAAACAACTACAAAAGTATTGTTCCACCTGTTATTAAAGGCGGGCACAAACTCATTATCCGCACTCCTATTGATATTAACCTTGCAAAAGAAATGAATATTCTAACCTCCGATATGGGACTTGGATTAGATAAAATTTTAATAGATACAGATATCGGCGGGCTTGGATACGGTTTTGAATACGGTTACAGTATTATGGAAAAAATAAAGCTGGAAGGTGTCGGGAATAACAACAAGCAAGGGGACAAATATTTGAATATGCCGCTTATATCTTTTGCAACGGAAGAAACTTCTAAAACAAAAGAAGCAAAAGACAAAAATCTTGCATTATTTCTTGAAATTTCCTCAGCCTCAGGAGTTCTTGCAGCAGGTGCTGATTATATTGTTATGACAATTCCGCAAGCGGTTAAAGTTATGAAAGGACTTGTATGACAGAACTTTCAGGATTACAAATTTTTAAATACCTTCCTGCAGCAAAAAAAGCAGCACATACAAACTGCAAAGAATGCGGTTGTCCAACCTGCATGGCTTTTGCTCTCAAACTTGCCAAACATAATATTGACATAGAAAAATGTCATTATGTTCCAGCAGATTTGAAAAATATTTATGAGCAAACCTCCAAAGAACCGCAAAAAACTGTTGAAATAAACGGACTTAAAATCGGCGGAGAAAATGTCTTATACAGACACGAAAAAACATTTATTAATCCATGTGCAATTTCAATTATCATTGACCTTGCAAAACCGAATTGGCAAGAAACATTAAAACAGGTTAAAAGCTTTGAAATCACAAGGATAAACGAACATTTAAAAATTGATTTGGTAATAATTAAAGAAACCCAAAATAAAAAAATCAAAGATTTTCAATCGATTATTCTTGATGGGAAATTAAACATAATTTCTTATGATGAATTTATGAAACTTCCTCTAAAAGGAATTATTGATAAAAGCTTTACAGAAACTGCAGAAGAACTTGTCAAAATAAGAGAAAAAGCGGTTATTGAAAAAGATGAAAATTATTCAAATCCCGTATATGTATATTTTGAACATACAAATGATTTGAACCTTCTTTGTGCAAAAGCATCTTATTATATCTGTAAATATGCAAATATGCTTATCTTAGAAGATTTCAACCCATATTTGATAACCTCTTTAATGACTTTAAGACAAAATATTTTTACAGACCCGCAAAAACCGCTTCAGGTTGAACCGAAAATATATGAGTTTAACAATCCTGATGAAAATTCTCTAATATTTATGACCACAAATTTTGCACTTACATTTTTTGCGGTTGCAAATGAATTGGAGAGCCTTCCTGTTCCATCATATCTTGTTGTAACTCCTGCTGAAGGAATGAGTGTTTTAACAGCTTGGTCAGCCGAAAAATTTACGGCAAAAACTGCTGCAAGAACCCTCAAAAAATTCGATCTTGCAAACAAAGTAAAAAACAGAAAAATAATTATCCCTGGTCTTCTAGCCCACATGAAAGATGAATTGCAAGAGGGAATAAAAGACTTTGAAATAGTAGTCGGCACAGTAGAAGCTTTTGCAATCGGGGATTTTGTAAAAAATATGAAAATTAATCAGGAGTAAACTCTAACAAATCAGAAACCTTGCAGTTGAAATACTTGCACAACAAATCAAGAGTTTTAGCATCATAAGCAGTTGTTTTATTATTTCGCCATCTTGACAATGTATTTCTGCCTATTCCTGTTTTTAAAGCTATATCTTTAGCAGTAGCCTTATTCTGCCAAATTATATCGTCTAATTTGCAAACTATCATAATAAAATTATAAATTTTTTTTAATTAAGTTGACAGTTTGCACTATATATGATATTTTGTGCACTATATATAGTGCACAAAATTAAAGAAGGTTTATATGATACTGGGAGCTTTGAAATTTATGGAGGAGTTTGAAAAAACTTTCCACAAAACTGTTAAAAATATTTTTTTATATAATATAATAGCCATGCACAAAAACATCTTGCCTAAAAATACCTTACATCAACTAAGAACTTGGCAATATGATTTGGCAGACATTTTGGAATTTTATTATGCAGAATAACAAAATTCTATTTTTACAGGTTTTATAAAAAATTATGAAAATCTCAAACATTAACAACAATACCTCATTTAAAGGTCTATATTTCAAATCTGTTTATCCTGAAGTACAAACAGCTCTAAAAGCTTCACCTGCATTAAAAAATATAAGCAATAACTATGACATTTTTATTTCTCAATACAAAAAAAATACAAAAGGTGATTTTGGCAAAGCGGTTGAATACGGTCTTAAATACAAAATTCAAGAAATAGCCCCGAATTTATTTACCAAAAAGCCTAAATTCATAATTAAAGGCTCATCAGATTTTGCTCTTAATCCTGAGCTTTACACAAACAATAAAGACATAGAAAAAACGATTACACAAGATCTTTTATTAGAAGCTGAACTTATTGATTCTAATTTTTTCAAAAGCTTTAAATAATATTTGCAAAAGATAAAAAGTAATCAGATATAATATTAACAAGCATTGGCAAAATCCAAACCATTATCGCTGCACCCAAAACAGGCTTGAATAAAAAGCTTAACTGGAATACGTTTACTTGAGGAGCAGTTTTTGAAATTACACCAAGGATAATATCTTGTCCAAGAGTTGCTAAAAGTATAGGAGAGGCAATTTGCAGCCCCATAAACAAGACATTTGATGATAATTGAACCATATAGTCCATATTTACAATTTGATGCAAAGGAATGATTGTAGCATCCAAAGGAAATATCTCAAAACTTCTGATAAGTGCAGACAAAAGCCAATAAATTCCGCCCAACTGTATAAATATAATCAAACCTAAAAGCTGAAAACATTTTCCGACAATAGACACCTGAGAAGAAGTTGTCGGATCCAAAACCATAGCAGAAGAAAGACCCATCTGCATATTTACCATATCACCGCCCGCATCAACCGCAAGCAAGATTAATTGCGCAATATAACCTATCATTGCGCCGACAACCATGTTTAATAAAATTGATAAAGCAAAGGATTCCTTGATTATAGTAACATCAGGCTTTGTTACACAGGTTAAAACTATTGTTATCAAAAGGACAAGACCTAATTTAACCATGCCGGGAATTTCTTTTCTGTTAAACACAGGTGCAAGCCTGAAAAATCCGAGCAAACGAGCAAAAATAAATATACCCGCAGCTAAATAAGCATTGAGCATAGGAAACATTTTCATTAATTCTTCAATGATATGTTCCAACTCTATTTATCCTCCCATTTATTATCTACCTTATCCAACGGGAAACATGAAAGTCCATCTGCGCATTTTATTGTAGTTGTATCAGGCATAATTTCAATTTTTGACACAACATCTTTACCGTCTTGAACAACTGTTATTTCTGCATGTCCTTCACGTTTAGCTTTTACGATAATTGTATCTTTTTTATTGTCAATCGTAAAAAATGGGAGAACAGAAACAACACTTTCATCATTTGAATAAACAGAATGCACAGGTTTGTCAGATACAATGATATAATCTTCAAATGCAAAAGCTTGAAGAGGAATAAAAACTATTGAAGCTATTAACAAAAATTTTTTCATACTTTATCTTCCCAAAATTTTATTAGTTTCTACGAAATTCGGACGAGGCATTGGAGTCTTAGGACTCGGGTAATATTTAATTTTCTGTTGTTGATCAATGAACGGAACTTTACCCGGATTTTTCATTATTTCTTTTATTGAAGATTGATTTTTAAACTTGTCAGGCATTTCATGTTCAAAAGGGCTTGTATATTTGTAATAATCAGCAGGAAGCACATAAGAATCATTTTTTGATACAAGGTTAAATGCCATAGCCATCCCATCTATCGTAAAACCTTTCAACATATTGATAAAACCGATACCACCGATTACGATGACAAGGAAAACCCCGATAATTTTTGGAGCAGCTGCGATAGTCTGTTCCTGAACCTGAGTAACAGCCTGTAAAATACCAACAACAAGACCAATACCTGCTGCAACAAGTACACAAGGCATTGAGATTGCAAGCATTATTAAAAATCCTTTTGCTAAGTATTCAACTAAAACTTCCATTTTTTTACCCTCTTTATAGATTATCGTGTACCTTTTCTTACTTTTGTCAGAGTTTTTTGTCCTCTTTGTAGATTATCGTGCGCCTTTTCTTACTTTTGTCAGAGTTTTTTACCCTCTTTATTGATTACCAGATTTCATTATACTAATTGTAACTTGTAACCAGCCCCTGAACTATTAACGCCCAGCCGTCAACCGCAATAAATATCAATAGCTTAAACGGCAAAGATATAATTGTCGGTGACAACATAAACATACCAAGTGCAAGCAAAATATTTGCAACAACAAGGTCTAAAACAATGAACGGAACAAATATAATAAATCCGATTTCAAAAGATGTTTTTAATTCGCTTATGATAAATGCAGGAGCAACTTGCCAAATAGTTATCTCCTCAGGATTTTTCGGAGGTTGTCCCTTCGAAGCCTCTATAAAGAATGCCAAATCACTCTCCCTTGTTTGCTTCATCATAAATTCTTTCAAAGGTTTTGAGCCCTCGTTTATCGCCTCAACAATATTCTGATTTTTATGATACGGAACCGAGCCCATTTCATACATTTTTTGGAATGTTCCGCCCATAGTGTAAAATGTCAAAATCATTGCTAAACCGACAATTACAATTGAAGGTGGAACCTGCTGAGTACCCATTGCAGTTTTTAACATTGAAAATACTATGACAAATCTTAAAAAACTTGTCATACAACAAAATACAAGCGGTAATAATGAAAAAACAGTCATTAATATCAGCATTTGTAAAACAGGGTTCATATCTTTTATAATTGATTCCATTTTTATTCCTCTAGATGTTATTTATAATATTTTTGAAAACTTTTTTGGGTGCTTTATGAGCGGAAGCTTTTTGAAAATCCACAATAGTCGGCAAATCATCTACACTGCATTTATTTGATGACTTTAATACAGAAGCACTGTTTTCTAAATTTGTTTGCGGTTGAATTTCGTTATTGTAGTCATAAGAAGCAGATTTGCCTGAAAGTTTTGATATCAGAGTAGTTCTGCCAACATCAGATGCTACCAAAAATCTTTCATTTCCTGCTCTCACAACAAATAATTCTTTTCTCGGAGCAAGACTTATACATTCTTCTACATTTAAAAACTTTGATTTTGAGCTTGTTGTCAGTGAAAACTTTTTATACACAAAAACAGCCATAAATATAATTCCAATCATTGCTGCCGTATAAACTATGAAATTTAACAAATAAGTACTCATTATCCCTCCGAAAAAATATCTTAAATATCTTCATCCTCAAGTTCAAAATCGCTGTAATCAAATTCATCTTCTTCCGGATTTTGACCTTCCTGTTCAGGATTAACTGCCTGTTCAGGTGCGTTTGCAGGAGCTGCATTATTATCATCCAAATTCATATCTGCTTGTTGATCACTAAAATCATCAGCTTGTTGCGGTAATGCTGCATTCTCACTTGCTTCTGTCTTTGCGGTAGGTGCAATAACTTCATCAATTTTTACACCATATCTGTCATTTACAATAACAAGTTCTCCTCGAGCAATAGGTTTGTTCTCAACGCTCAAAGTAACTTTGTTATCGTATATTGATGTTAAATCTACAACAAGACCTTTTTCTATATTTTTCAATTCGCCAAGAGTAATTTTAACAGTATCAAATTGTGCACTCATATCAACTTCAATACTGTCCCAGAGATTTGTATTTTCTCCTGCCATTTCTTCATTTCCTCCATCGTTATCAACCGGTATAACCAGCCCCAAATTTGGGTTTAAATTTATATCTGTTTCATAATCCTTAAATCTTAAGACCATGTGATTAATATTGCTGTCATCAAAAACTACAATATCGTCAACCTCGATATTTTTAACATCAATAAGCTTAAATCTTGTAGTTCCGATTTTTACGGCAACATCAATTACACTTGTTGCAAAATCACCATAATCAAATTTATCTCCTTGAGATGTTACAACATCAGGGTTTAAAAGCTCTTCGGGTAAAGTAATAATAAACTTCGCAACTTTATTTGCTGCAATATCCTTCAGTAAAAAAGTTAAATGAACAACATCAAAATTTGTCCTCTTTAAAACCGGAGGAGAAGGGATTAAAAATTGGGAAAGTGAATTGAACATAAAATCATTAAATGACGTGATTATTTTAGCTTCCAAATCAGTCAACTTGTTCAAATTAAATCTTGAA
>ULMR01032595.1_pt1 | contig 14610 bp, 6 predicted proteins | sample 1951711 | NCBI WGS metagenome assembly ULMR01 (sample SAMEA4835556, study PRJEB28245) | human gut metagenome | biome: gut microbiome; material: fecal sample | place: Denmark | collected 2008 | reverse complement strand
CCAGCTGCGCTGGTAAACGGCAGGATTCAGACGATCATAGCCTCCATCAGTGAATTTTATATCCTTGAAATACTCTGTCTCTTGTCTTCCGGTTGCCGTAGGAGCATACCAGTCGCCGGCTACAACGCCCTGCAGCGGTGTGCTTACTGCAGTCCACTGTCCCGGAGTAATCTCCACGTCTGTCCATGCCTTGTCATAGAGCAGCTGCTCGGCATGCAGCATCTGTGCGCCCGGCTCAAAGTGGATGTCACGGCAGATGTTCACACGGTAGCGCTGGGTAGAGAGCGTATTATCGCTGGTATTATCGTAGGCCATCAGGTCATACTGGATGTTCTCTGTCGGTGATTCCATACCATCCGGACGATTGTCAGAACCACTCCATGCTGCACCACCGTTTGCATATCCTGCCATATAAAGCTCAGCCTTGCTGCCTCTTGGCATCACCACATTGGAGAACAGCATCGGTACGAAACCATTGGCCGTGGTATTAGCCTCGTTAGTCGGATAGCTGTCACCATCTGCCTTCTTCAATGCAGACTTATCCGCGCGTTTCCAGTTGGCATCATTGTTCCAGTTGCTCGTAGCACCACCTTGCCATACCAGATATTCGGGCACCACCTTCATGTCGATCGGGAACGAACCATAACAAGTATTATAAATGTCCTCAGAATTAGGATCTCTATTTTTCTCCTCAAAATAGGTCGAGAATGTGTAAGTATAACCTTCTCGGGGATTGAATGTGAAACTTCTGTCGCCACTGATCTTCTGTTCCTCAAGATTAAACCGAACATCCATATACGACGTGCTCATGTCTTCAGTATTCACATGCATCTTTTCCACAGTACCTATCGGCAGACTTGTAGCCTCAAGATCCGTAGAGGTGAAGAGATCCTTGTATTGTGGATCATCCGAATTTATAAGAAAGATTTGATCCAAGCCATCACGGTTAATCTTCCCCAATGATGCGCCCGTTGTCACGACCTGCGCGTTGCGTAGATTTATATGCAATGATTTATTTTCATCATCGGTTGCCTCCTCTATTTGTTGTAGGCCGATACGTAATCCCGGATTGTAATCATCTGTAGGATAGTTCACTTCCTCAAAGCCTGCATGCATCTTAGGAGCAGAACCATTGGCGTTAAGTATCAATGGTATGTATTCCCAGCACACCTGCGCCCATTGATCCCTACTAATTCCACTTCCTGATGGAGGCACACGTGTCTGTATGGGTTTCACCACAAGGTTTAATCCATCATGAAGAAGTGCTATGTCAAGGTCCTCACGGTGCAGGACAAGACGGTTATTTACTCCGGCAGCAGCACCAGTATCCTTAATGTATTTTTCAATTAAGTCGTATTCTGCCTGTGAGAAAGTTATCTCAGATCCATCATCTGTAATAGTCGTAGGAGGTGTCTGCTCACTGAGTTCGGTGGCATTAGGATAGACTGCCCGGAAGTTGGTCAAAGCAAAATCAAGATTGGTTCCTAGAACTGGGTCTTCTGTACGGAATTCTTTCTCTGTTCCAAAGAACCAGTCGAAGTAAACTCCGTTATCAAGAACTATATAATCTTCGTTTTCTCCATCAGCTTTTGGCACACGTACCTGTACAGTGAAATTGAACACCTGTCCAGCACAGAAATCGACAGACGGATCCACGACCTCACCATTGACTTTTATCAGTGTCTCAGAAGTCACATAGAAACGGGTATAGATACTGCACGGATCACCAATCTGATCGGCCAAATCAGATATCAAGGCGTCTTCATCCTCTGCCGAATTAGGATTGTCCGGCATTATAAGCATTATGTAGGGACGGTTAGGCGATAGCACTGAATAGAAGTCTACCGTCAGGCGACGGCCGGCAGCATCAGTTTCCGACCCTACTCTATAAAAGTAAGGCTTGCCATCTTTCATATGCTGATAAGCAAAGAAAAAATTACCATCCGCAACACTACCATCGTTATCCAATCTACTATGACCGAATTCATCATTCGTATCAAAGTCATTGAAGAACTTCATAGTCATAACCTTCGTATTGATGACATCTCCGTCACCAATCTCCACTATTGATTCCTTCAAGGCAGCGGCCTTTGTAGCATTTGGATGAGCTTTCAGATAATTATTATATTTTGTTTCATCCATGAAGCAGAAGCTGATGCCGTCTTCACCTGTCTCTGCATTGCCCAATCGTGCTTTCAGACGTTCCCAGTCAATCTCCATGTTCATTCTGGTACGCGTATCTGTACAGGTATACTCTTTCTGAGTGATAGTAGCATTGGGTTGTGCAAGATACACCTTTATGTCGTCAATGTAATAATCTCCTCCCACTGTTGACGCACAGTTGTTTTCAACCTGCAATATGTACGAATCAAAATTTTGTGCATTCTCACTATCGTTAAGAAATGAAAAATATATCTGATACCAGTTGTTGGTTCCTACTCCTGTTCCTGGCGTGCCACTGCTAAGCCAGCAAGTCGTTCTTATCTGGCTGCTTGAGTGACGGTAAAGAGGAGTGTAAGTAACTGTACCATTTTCTAGCGAATCAACTCCCATAATGGTGAACAGTACAGCCGCATCATCAGAACCTTTTCCTTGATTAGACTCCGGTCCTTGGCCACCACTTTTCATCCAAGCTGTTACAAACAGCTCTGAACCAGTACACAGTTTCTCTTTGAAAGGCAGACGTGCCAGAATTCCAGGACGGTCGGAAGCATCTACATAGAGGAAGTGGTTACCAGTCCCGTCGACTTTGCCCACTCCAGGCTGTGGCCGCTGATTTTTAAGATCAATTTGGTCTGCATAACCCATATAATCGCTGACAAGCGAGTAATAGTCAAATTCTGCGTACCAACGATTTCCACTATAACTAGCATTTCCTATAAAATCATCATAAGGTGATCCGTCGAAAAACGCATAACTACTATAGTCCCACGCTAATGGAAATGTAAAATACTCCTTTTGTCCATACTCCCATGTGACACCTGCAGGATAGTCAAAAGTAAGTTCTGTCAACTTCTGCAGATTGTTGTCCATCCATGTAGGAGAGCGGAACTCGAAGTCGGATCCGTCCTTGATGTTAGCAACTTCCACTTGGGTAAGAGGCACTGACGCTGCTGAGAAGGTAAGATTGAAACGTGCAATGTTATAAGTTGTTCCACCTACCGTCTTCCTCACCGTAATGGTGGCTGTCGTCCCGTCAGGAACCTCCCAAGGTTGTCCACTTTTACCTGTCCTAAAGAACTGGATGACACGATCAGTTCCAGTCAATTTACCCTTACTCAATGACAGTAAACCGGTATTGCCATCAGGATCCTTACTCTCTATTGTCAGATCAAGTGTATTTGTATCATTGTTAGCATCGGGAATGGCGTATGAACGCGCATCTTTCGATATGGCAACAAGCTCATTTGTGTAATTTGACAGATGTTTATTTGGAAACGTTATGTCATATTCCTCAAGATACTTAGCGTTATCTCCACTGGTTTGAAATTCCGTCTGCTCAAGGCGGCCGTGGCCGTTTTTCCAACTTTCGGAATCATTTTCTGGACGTTCATCAACACCCACGATGTAGAATATTACGCGCACAGACAATGTTGGTTCATACCAATTATTGTCTTTAAATTTTTCAGTTAAAGATGTCAAGGATTGTCCTTCGTCATCTTTTATTTGGAATGATCCAGAGAAGTCAGTATATCCAGACACATCGCACGCTACTACAAACCAATTGTTATCAACGTTTGTATTGGGGAACCAATCATCAAATTCCTGATCGGTAGGATAATAAAAATCCATGGCCTGCAGTATGGCACCCATAGGACGTCCCACATATCCATTCTCAAACCTATAGGCTGGCACGCCCCCACTAGGATTACCCGTATTTGGTGTTAGCAGGTCGTAAACTGTTTTATTTGATGTAGATGTTTTATGATTGGTTTCGAACGTCCCATCAGTACGATAGCTATACCAACGTTGATAAGTCTGAGCACTTGAAGGGCCGGCATAGCCTGTGCCTTTTTTAGTGGGTAAAGCCAAAGTTATTTTTTCCCCCTTATGCATATAGATAGTATCTATATATGTGTGGGTAGCTTGAATTTTCTGGCCGTTAGACATGATAGCATCAAACCGTGGCTCATCATAACTGAATGATCCGAGCACACTTGGACTTAAATTGAAGTGTTTTACAAGATCGAACCATTTTGCCGACTTGTGTTGAATAGATGCATTTTCTAGATTATTTATGTTGAGAACATCTCTAACTGATATCACTTTACTTTCGTTATCATATAAAGTAATTTCGTTAAAAGCAAGAGATTCAGATTCATTATTAGCTTTTATACCAGGCACAAACGTTATCCTGTAATATTTCGACGTGACTCTTGAGGTAGAAGGAATTACAATGGTCTGATCTCTCACCGTTCTGTCTATGTCTGACTTTGTATAGAACAGTTCCCAATTACTTCCGTCTGACGAATATTCAAACTGAATTTCAGTAGGGCGTAAAGCTGTTTCGGTATTATTTCCACCACCATAATAATTTATACTTGAAAGCGTTGTATTATTATCAAGACTGACAGTAATAGTTCTCGGTCCATTACTTGACGCATTCCACCAAGTATTATCTCTATCACCGTCAAAAGCCTTTTTCAAATTTTCGTTATTATCATCTGCAACCGTTACATGAAAGTTTAAGACTATTTCTGCTGATGTGCTATATTTGTTTTCAGATACCTGCGCCACAGCATTCTGTGCAACGAACATTGCACAGAAGAGGATGAGAAGCGTATATAAATTATGTTTGTATTTCATGATTTAGTTCCTCCTTGATTTATTTATGAACATATTGAGCATCTCTGGGCCGAGATAATCGAGAGTGAACTCCGATGCACGCGTATTGATCTGAGATGGCTTAAAATCGGCTATATCGCCCGTAGTTATTTCTACATTATATCCTCGTTTGGTAGGATTTCCACCTGCAGGCCTCCATGTAACATCAAATGTAAGGTTAAATGTCTTTCCTGCTGAAGCCGTGACATGACCTTTTACCGTTGGCTCGCCTTCTGTATAATCGTCAAAAACCAGACCTGTTATCTTAGTTTCATCAAAAGTCCATGCGCCTTTGAGATCTGTTACAGCTGGGGTTCCACTTGAAGAAACCGGAGTAACTCCAACCGTGAACTCGAATTGACATCCCTCAGGTATCGTGCATGTATAATAATCCGGATCGGGAGACAACTCTACCTCTACCGGCACATTGCCTATAGGCGACACCCAACAATGCAGATCGAGACTTACCTCATAACCTGTCAAGTTGAGTACAATTGGATATATGCTGTTACGAGGCAACTCTTTACGTGCTGTTGTTGCCGTGTATGTAGTGCCATTTTTTTCGTCTGTTTCAAGAGTAACAGTATATCCTGAGTTTTCAGGCGAAGAGTTTACATAGAAATCGGCAAATTGACAAGTGCCGTCATTAGTAAGTTGCACCGGACTTTCTCCATTCTCCACCACGCTGTACTCTCCATCATAGCTTATGTTGTTCACTGGAGTGTCTGAGAACAAGCCTATCTTGTCGGCATATCCGCCGAACGACAGGGCCGTAATCTTAGTACCTGGGTTGCCCGTGATGCTCATCCTTATCTTGCTGACCAGGCGGTCGAGACCGATAGAGATATTTCGTGTGTCAGACGTGACAGTTACTTCCTCCTTTGCACTCATAGGGATAAACTTGCCCTCGGCAAAGTTAAGCTTTGTAGCCGGGTCGGCAAGCACGATATTGTCTATATTAATACCCTTCTCCGTAAGAGATTCGCCGTCTCCCAATCCTGTAAGGCTGCCCAACAGGCCATCATAATAAGTATCAATGTTGGCAAAGGCATATACGGTGTATGTGCCCGGATCGAGCGTGAATTCCTCTGATGTCCATACTCTTAGGTTTCCTTCCTGCGCTGCTTCATTATATCTCAAGTCTGGCGAGAATTTCTTCACTACCTTGCCGTCCTGTATGAAGAGCACGAGCAGGTTGTGCATATATTCATGATCCTGCCCTATTTCATAGTCGTTTACCCTTGTGTTCAAATCGCCTTCCTCACGGGCCGTGATGCTCAGCTGCATCGTAGCGGGTCCCTCGCAACTCTCAACAATATCGTCATCGAACGAGCAGGAGGCGAGTGGCACGGCGCACAGCCATGGCAGCAGCCAGGACATAGCCTTATATATATGTTGTTTTATCTTGTTCATAACGTCAATGTCTTTCGTTCAAATAGTCATATCACATAGGCAGAGTCTCAGTGGGGAGCAACAGCCAGTCGTTTACATAAACATCAAGAACGACGCCTTCATCATCATCATCCTCAGGTATTTCACCTCCGAGCGAATAGATGCTGTTGACCGTGAGTTTATAGATGTTATTGCGCACGATGGCATACTCCATAATGCCCTTTGCGTCGTCATTGTTGTCATTGCTGTGGCGCACCCACCATGTGTAATAGCATGTGGCATCTTCGTATGTGCGCGTTCCGTAATGCTGCAAGGCGATACGCGTGACCTTACTGTTCTGGTCAAGAACGACTTTCCCGTTTTCGTCTTTTGAATAACCACACTCATTCAGCATATAGTTGCTCCACTCCAAGGATGTTAATTCCGTTTGGGTCAGACTCTCACCCTGATGATCATCCACTTGTTTCAACAAATAATCCCTGTATCCAGAAGGATCGTTCCCTAACAGCGTACTCTCAATGAATGACTTAACATCATCCCACGTCTTGCAGTTCTGAATGCCCGAAAAGCCATTGTCGAACTTATGACCATAGAACCCGATCATCATATCTTCCATTGAGGCATAAAGCGTCTTGCCGTATGCGAAGAATGTTGCGCCATCAGTATATGTGCTGTTGGTATAACTTGTCACTTTCGCAGGATGGAACTTTGCCTTGAACACCACACCCGTGCTGTAACGTTTTCCTGCCTCTTCGGCTGCCGTAGTGTTCTCGAGGGTATAGCCTATACGCTGCCATGTTTCAGTTCCGACAGTCACTTTTGTTCCCGGATGAACATAATCCGCCCAATGATTAGGGTCTTGCGAGATGTCGCCGAACCATTCGCCGTAAAGGTCTTCGGCTGTTTTAGTCTCACCGCCAATGGTAAAACTGTTTTTGGTCGATGTCTTGGCTGCCGTCCACGGGTCGAGCACGTAGTTGGTCTGTACTCCTGCATCTGGTGTTTCATCACCGAGATAAGACAGATTAGTGCCGTTAACATCGTCAGCCACGCGCTTCAACAGATAACTACCTGCCGTAAGATTGTTCACCAGGGCTGCGCCGGTTATCTCAACTGTGGCACCAGTATATGCCGGGTCAGTACAAGGATAAGACGCTTCGGCCTTATAGTCGAGCCTTGCCGCCATGCGCTCTACGTTTACCGTAGCCTTTGCAGGAGCGGTCGACGGGTTAGAATTGAGCGTCAGCGTGGCGTCGGCAGCTGATGTCATCACGAAGTTTGAATAGCCAGACTCTGAGACAGTCCATGCCGTGGTCTGTATATGATTGCGCACGTCGGCGAGCGTGAGCGACCTGCCTGTCCACCAGTCCGTGCCCGGATTGGCCACCACGATCACGTTATATGTTCCGTCGTCGAGGTCTACCTGCTGCGGCGTTGTAGTATATTTGCGGTCGATGCCAGTACTATTTTCATCGGTGCCATTTCCAATATTATTAAACGACACAACGGCCTTGATCAGTGTAGTGCCATCACTGTTCACTCCCTTCTGATCCGTTCCCTGATAGAAGAAAGCTACGGCCGATGTTATTGCGTTTTCATCATTTTGTCCGGTCTCCTGCCCGTCGCCCGTTTCGCCTCCCGTGGGATTAGCGCGCGTAGGCGTGCCTTGCGGTGAGGCGAAGCTGAGCGAGACGTAAGAAGTAGCCGACATGCCGCCTCCTTCTGACGGAGCGTTGCCGATATCCTCCTGCGCACAGCCGGCCGCAAGAGCCGTCACGAGCATACCGCCCATAACGCTCCTTACCGTATGTAATATCTCTTTGTCCATAGACATTTTCTTTTTAGGTTAGCAATTCATATTGATCACAGCTCTTCAAACTGTATCCGTTTGCTCCATCCCAGCACGCTGATGCTGATGTTGATGTAGGCGAGCCGGTCGCCCTTGAGGAAGATATCGAGCTGATAGTCGTAGCCACGGTCGAGAAACTCCTGTGCCGAGTAGCGGTAGATATCCTCGCTGGTACGCAAGCGGCTGAGGATGTCGGGCAGATTGAGAGTGGCTACCTCTTGTCCCGTCACCTTGTTGGTGATGGTCAGCCGTCCGTCGTCGGCCGCATTGTCGTGATAGAGGATGCGCGAGGTCATGAAGTCGGCATGTCCTATCTGGCCCAGTTCCTCCATCTCATTGCCATTGGCATCAAAGGCCGGCGTGCGGTCGTCGGTGTTCCATGTGGCATGGGGCGTGTACACCACCCAGTCGGTCTCGTCGAGCGAGTTGTCCCACAGGATGTGTGCGTTGCGGTCGGTGATGCGCAGGTCGTAGTTGTTGATGTCCATCTGTGTCGGGTCATCAATCTCACGCAGGGTGACATTGATCTTCTTGGTGTCGCGCATGAGCGAGATGGTGTGGTAGGTAGGCTTCTCGGCATACACCTCCACCGGCTCCACCTCCATGCCGTGCCACAGCGTGTCGAGGGGCAGACCGTGGTTGTCGACGAGAAGCATATTGTTGCCCTGCTGCGTCGTCTCCAGCCGGATGTCGAGCGTCTTCATGTCGTCGCCTTTCTGCGGCTCGGTGCGGACGAAGCGGGGCCGACCAGCCTCCATCTGCTCGGCATAGGTGTTCTGTCCGGCCAGCACGATGAACTGATACTTGCCGGGATCAAGATCCATGTGCATGGTGTAGGTCGGATCGGCCAGCGGCATCGAGCTGCCGATGTTGGCCTCCGACTGCTTGGTGACATACTTGCCGTCCTGGTCGAACACGTAGACGTCGACGGCTCCCACGTGGTCGTTGAACATGTCAGCGCGCTCAAGGTTGTAGTCATACTTGAAGTTGAGATACAGTCCTATCGGACAGTCCTCTCTGTCTTCGGTCATCATGTCGCACGATGTGAACACCGGTGCCGACAGAGCTGCCATGCACAGCCATGCCAGACGCTTTATAGAAAGATACTTCATACGCATATAGATGTCTTTTTGTTAATTTTTCTATAGTCTTATCCGTGCAGCATCCCTGCCCTCGCACGGTGCCCCCGCTCGCCATTGCAGCAGGAGCTGATCATTTATTATCTCGTGGGCCTACCTTAATATATATAAGGTGCCTCGTATGTTCTCATTAAGATTTGCAGCCATGTCGCCGCGGTTGTTCGTCTCTCTGTGCCGGAACTGCAGCACCCCGCATTTCCTTTTGTCGTGTCGCTGCGGGCAGACACCCTCAGGCTTTCAGGCCTGTCGTCATTTAGGATTAAGATCCGTGTGCGACCGGCCCACCGGCCGCACACGGATAAACAGCTTTATCAATATTACTTGATCATCTCCACTCCTTACAGCTCTACGTTCTGACTACGCTTAGCCCAAGAGAGGACGTTGATCTCGACAGAGATCCAAGACTCCAAAGGATCATCGGGGGTTCCGTCAACATCAGGAACATCGGCAGAACCGATAGACTTGATTCCCGTAACATTAATCTCATACCAGTTGTTACGCAGAACGCCATAACGACCAAGCCAGTTCTTTTCAGCACTCTCATTTCCATCATCAGGATAAGACTCGGTTTTACCTTCTGCAGTCCAAGGAGTCTGATCTTCATCAAAATGCCTGATCATTACCGGATAGTAAGCAACACCGCCTTTGTAATAAGAAACTTTCTTACCATTATTAACAGCAGCGATAATGTCAGCATTACCCTCTCCACCGGGTGTCAATACTGTAGGAATTGCATTCTTCTTAAACCAACTTGCACAATCAGAATTTATTTCTATCTTTGAAACTGTCAGATCACCACCAAGAGCTTTGGTACCTCCATCCAAGAATTGTTGTTCTGTCATTTCAGTCCCTCCATGAATAAACGTAACCGTGAGCTGATTCTCGCCTATAGAATAGTTGTTGTCATCCTTTATCAAACCAGTTTCAGGATTTTCCAATGCAGCAACAACAGTAGAATTGTCCAGATATTCCCTTTTAATTGCCTTAATAACATCCTCCTTTTTATAGAGAGTTGTCTTATCGTTGTTCAGAATACAGAAATCTTCTCCACCTTTCAATGTAGCAGCAACTATCACACGTGTTGTCTGGTTCTGATTCTGATTGGCCACATTAAATGTGTTTTCCAGACAATAGGCGTTACCTCCAACATCTGTCAAAGATGTAGGCGTCGTTCCTTGCAACATATTAAAAGCACTTGAATTATAAGTACCATAGTTGGGATCGTATGCCCAATACGTGCGGTATAAATCATCGTTTGACACTTCTGCAAAACCTACAAAGCGGTAATCATTAGATCCATCAGCCTTATATCCCCACCAAGGAGCATCGCTATAAGTATCCTCTTCTTTATTTACTACATTGCGGACGATATAGGATTGCTTATTCGTAATATCCAGTGTCCACCCTGATAATTCATAAGGAATAGTAGTTCCCGTACCTACACTTACATTTCCTGATTCTTTGTCATCATTGGCCTTTACCGTCACCTTGGCAACAGCTCTTTCCACATATATGCTTGTAGCAGGCTTTGATTCAGCTTCTGATTGCGTCGGATAGATACTAGCCGAAGGTATTTCTGTAAGCGTGACCGCCTTGCCAGTACCACCGGTGGTAGGATCTGTTAAATTGCCAGGTTGCGTATAAAGCGGAGCATTAGTCATAAAGAAATTACCCTTGCCAGTCGTCGAAGCTAACCTAGACACACCAAGCGTTTGGGCTACTGTTCTGAAATCATTAAAGGACGTCGTTCCTGAAGTCAAATTAGCATCATTCAGCTTCCATCCATCCTTCTCACTTCCTGTAAGCACATCACCCTTGTTAACAATCACTAAGGCATACACATTTCCACTCGGCTTAACAAAAGATGCAATGGCCTTGTGAGTCGTTGTAATATTATCGTTAACACCACCCTCAAGTTCTGCGTTTCCCAAAGTAAGATTGTATGCTCCATAAAACTTAGCATCATCCTCACTATCTCCATTAAAGATCAACAGAGTCGCATCATTTACATTGTACTCATACGCTGCTCCATCATCAAACTCGTCATTTGCGCGAGTGCTTGGTGTTGTCGGCAGATTGATAGCAAAGCTGACATAACCCTTCTCTCCCTGCGCAACAGGACCCTGTCCGCCATTGTCTATGATGTCCTCGCTAGAACATGCTCCCAGCACCAACGCTGTCAGTGCAATGGGAAATAATTTTAATTTATTCATACACTATAAATTAAATTGTTTAAAATTATGGTTAATTATATATTTCGTATGTTTACATGTCGAGTATCTGCAGGTTTTTGTCCACTCCCTGCGCCCCTGCCTGCTTGGCCTGGTTAAGCAGCCTGCGTGCCTCCTCGTTTTTGCCCTCGAGCATGGCCATCACGCCCTTGGCGTGGAGCGCCTGCGGCGAGTTGCCGGCCTTGTCAAGATAGTGCTTGGCTCCCGCAAGGTCGCCCTGCTCCATACGTGTACAGGCAGCGTTGATGTTGGCAGTCGGGTCGTCGGGATACATGCGCACGGCCGTCTCCATCACCTCGTTGAACTCGCGCGATCCCGGCTCGTAGGTCTGTGCCACCATGAACATCTCCTCGAGCGAGAGCTGCTGCGGCTTGGTGCGGAGCACCTCCTTGGCCTCCTCCACCGAGAAGGGGCGCACGGTGTAGCTCACGACATAGTCGGAGTGGCGCAGGGCGGGATACCAGTTGTCGAGCATGAAGCGATAGTCTGTGGGATAGGTAGACTTAATCTTCCATTCCTTGACATCCGGATCGAGCGTCTTATCGTCGATGAGCTGCAGGATGGCGTCACGGTTGTCGAGATTGCTCTTCACGACCTGTTCGCGCAGTCCTTCCCAGTCCTCGGGCGTAGAGGCCACAGAGAATATCTTGTCGTCGAGATGGACGAGCTTGCGCACATAGTCCTTGAGCGTCTTGGCACGGTTCTCTGCCAGATAGGCATTGTGCTCATAGGGCGACTCGGGCGAGGCATATCCGTGGATCTGGACATTGGTGATGGTCGTGTTCTTGTCGTTCTTCACGAGATTGATGGTGCCGACGATCTTCTCCAGCTCGCGCGGGTTGTTGCGGTATTCGGGATAGAGCGTGATCTTGTCGACGGGGAAGTCGATGAAAGCCCGTCCCTCCTCATGCCGTGTCTTCTGTGCCTCTGCCGCCGGCTTCATATAGGGCATGAAGGGGGCGCGCAACCGTTTCAGCTCGACGGTGTTCTGGTCCTGGATGTCTCCACATCCGCAGAGATCCTCGGCCACGACGACATTGGAGTTTTTCATCCAGTCCTCATAGGGCAGGACAGCACTGTAGTGGATGGTCTGCTCGGTGTCGTTCTTACGTCTCACCACCACCACATTGTCGGCGAAGTCCTTATGTCCTCTCCGCTGGAAGGAGATGTCCGACTTGCGTCCGTTGACGACGATCTGCGGCATCCGCCGCTCTTCGGAGTTGTTTGTAATAATAGGTGTGAACACCAGCCGCATGTTGGACCGCAAGTTGAGCGAGTCCATGTTCAGGTCGAGCCCCACCACCATGCTGTGGTTAGTGTTCTCCACCTTGATATTCTGCACCGTGACCGTTCTGTCGGCGAGCTTAGGCCCTGTGCCTTGTGCCTGCGCCACCAGCGGTGCGGCCAGCAGACAAGCGCAATATATCGAAAATCTTTTCATACCTTTTAGTTTTTGTGAATCAGAAGATGTAAATAAGGCTCAGCGCGGCCTTCGTGGGGCCGAAATAGTTGGTGTGTGAGGACTTCACCTTCTCACCACATACGCCACACTTGAACTTGTCGTACTTGATGTAGTCGTATCCCAGTCCGATGGATGCCTCAAAGTTCCAGTGCTTCGACATCACCCACTGGTATCCGCCTGTCACACCACCTCCTGCGAACCATCCCTCATAACGGTGGTCCTTCAGCTCGGGGAACATGCCAAGCGGCAGCTCCACACTGCTGACATTAAACTGTCCGCCCATGAGATGGGCACCAACGAACCAACCGTTGAAGCTCTCGCAGAACCAATAACGATATTCGGGCATCACCACCCAATGGCGCAAACTGGACTGGTCGCCTCCCGACTGTTTCCACGGATTCAATCCATAGAACAGCTGCACCGTACTCTTCTTACCTACTGAGGCTTCAATTCCTATATTTGGAGTTGTAGTAGCCCAGTACAAAGCATTGGTCTTTAAGGCAATATTTTGCGACATTGCCGTAGTCGAGAAAGCCAACACAATAAGCATCGTACTTAATATGCGTTTCATCATAAATCCAAAATATTTAAGTTTTATATTTTTATTCTTTCCCAAAGTATTTGACAGATGATGGCCTGTGATCAGGTATTATTACAAATTTAGAAAAAAAACCATTATATTGAGGTTTCAATCACGTTAAAGAACCTTAAGGTAATTGATTTTATTTAGCTGATTTTACACCTCTGCCATTCCATGGCATTTGTACAAGTTTCATTTTTTCGCTTCCCTTTTCGATATGAAAAACTTTCAAGCATTTTGCCCCATAAAGAACGGTTCATATATCCAAAATGAAACCTTAGACCCTAGAATCCATAAAGTTACCGAAGTAAATAAACTTTCAGCCAAAACGTACGCCCAATGGCATACAGACCTATATCCATCGCATTTTCGGAGAAAATGGCTGCTGCCTTATATTATCAAAAAGAATAAAAATCATGAACAACTATCCTTCCGATCATCGAGGAACAAAGTTAGCAAGATTTTCTGTATCTCCAACCCTCCTGCAGGCATTTTTTGATGCGATAATAGAAAAGAGATACAGCGACATCGGTTCGATCCGATAGCCGCCACCCGCAGCTGCCTGATCCTTTGCAGGATTCGTCAAACGAATCGGAGAGACATCTCTCAAGAATCTGTGTCATAGTCCTCAATGACATATTAGTCGAATGGAAAGCCCAGATGCGAAGATCTGACTTACCGTACACCCTCATCTCTGTTCCCTTGGGGAGCGGCAACAGGCTCCGGATGTGCTTACGGCCTGTTGGCTCAAGTCCCGATATCGGAATATCCTATCCACAATATCCTTCATCCGTTCATAGGGCAATCCCAGACAGATCTCTATATTAAATAGGTATCACATCGGTACAAAATCCATCTCGGGCTTTTAGGTTTTATCCTAAAAAAACAAAACATCTGCCTATTTATCCGCATTTGTGCTGCCAATTCTGTATTTTTGTTTTCCAAAAACTCTAAATTTAATATGAACATGAACGCAAAGCAAACATTCAATCTGTACATTCCTACAAAACTGTTGTTCGGATGCGGCGAACTCAAGAAACTGGCCACCGAGCCGATGCCGGGCAAGAAGGCGATGATCGTCATCTCCGGTGGAACATCGATGAAGAAATATGGCTATCTGGACAAGGTCGTCG
>ULMR01003964.1_pt1 | contig 14680 bp, 20 predicted proteins | sample 1951711 | NCBI WGS metagenome assembly ULMR01 (sample SAMEA4835556, study PRJEB28245) | human gut metagenome | biome: gut microbiome; material: fecal sample | place: Denmark | collected 2008 | reverse complement strand
GGCTTTCGATTCCCATCTGATTGTTTTATTTTTAAATTTTCGCAAAAAGAAAAGGTACTCATTTTTGAGTACCTTTTAGTATGGAGCGGATGATGGGAATCGAACCCACACGATCAGCTTGGAAGGCTGAAGTTCTACCACTAAACTACATCCGCTTATCTGCAACATTGTCATTATATCACGCAGTTTGGTATATGTCAAGAATTTTTTTGTTGTGAAATATACAGGGGCATTCGATGAATACCCCTGATGAATTTAAATAACTTATTATCTCACAAATTCGAACTTGTTTCAAATCGTTTTCGCAATTGTTTTAACGCTTTGGTTTCGATGCGGCTGACATAGGAACGGGATATGCCTAACATTTTGGCAACACTTTTTTGAGTCATGGCTTCCTTGCCGTCAAGACCGTACCTCAGTACAATAATCTTTTGCTCACGCTCGTTAAGTTCCTCTTTTATGAACTGACCGAGCTTTTTTGAATTAAGCTTCAAATCAAGATTGTCGATTATATTATCGTCAACTGACATAATATCAAGAAGGGTGAGAGGGTTGCCGTCCTTGTCGGTATCAATTGTTTCGTTTAAAGAAATATCTTGAGCACTTTTCTTTGCATTTCTGAAATGCATAAGAATTTCGTTTTCAATGCATCTGCTCGCATAAGAACTTAATTTTATGTTTTTGTTCATGTCAAATGTGTTGATTGCCTTTATCAGACCGATTGTGCCGATTGATACAAGGTCATCCTGTTCGCTTTGTGTTCCGTAATATTTCTTTATTATGTGTGCGACAAGCCTCAGATTGTGTTCAACAAGCATATTTCTTGCCGCAATATCGCCGTTTGCACTTTTTTCAAGATATTCACGCTCTTGCTTTTCTGTTAAAGGTTTCGGAAACGAACCACCTCCGCAAACATGAAGAATGAAAAAACATATATATTGTCCTAAAAATCCGAGTAACTCAATCATAACAGCACCCCTTAAACTAAAATTTATCGTTATATAATTTTATTCGTGAAATGTTCAATAATTGCCTGTACCTGATTTTCCTCAAAAAACTTCACAAAACAATCAAAAACTTGATTTTTGCAATGAATTTGTATAAAATACATAGCAACTATCCAAAAGTATAGTATTTATGCGACTTGTGAAGTGTAATATTAGATAAAATATGCAATAATACAACAAAAATACAACTTTTAGTGAGAGGAGAAACTATTATCTGTACATTGAATGTGTTATACTATATTAAAAATATTAAAAACTTATAAAAAATATCTTGACAAACACTGACAACTCTGTTATAATACAATTAAAGACAGACAAATGTTAAGTGTGAGATAACAGGGCTGTCACTATATCAGAATCAACACAGACGGATTCTGTAGAATTCAATCTAAAAAGGTGGAATTTTACGGGATTCGTCTGTCTTTTTTTGCAAGAAAGGAGGTAAACGCAGTATGCGAGAACGCACAAGACACGATTATTCAACAGCTGAATTGCTGACACTTCCAGAAGTTTGTCAGCGTTACGCTATTGGTCTAAATTCGGCAAGAAGTTTGGCTCGAAAGGCAAATGCAATTGTTCATATCGGTAGGTGTACCAGAGTTATTAAAGAGCGAGTTGACTCTCATATTAAAAGTTTGGCGGAGGAGTAACTATCAATGAAAATTTCTGTAACTGAAATGTTACAGGAGGACGAGGGCAATAAAAGTTGGCACTCTGTGGCATTAGATGAGCGGACACCTGACAATGTATTTGAAACGGTTTATTTCCCGTGCCTAAATCAATTTAGTGATTATGATACCGCTTTAAAGGCATTTCGCCGTATTCGTAGGGCTGTTGATTATGCACGGCTGAAAAATCCTGAACTCGAGGGAATTTTGGGACTGTCAACGCATAAACATTGGACGCCCTATCGCTATGAAACTTCACCACGAGGCGGAAAGCCGAAACGGATTTTTAATCCAGCAGTTCGATATAGAACAGCACCCCACATTCATCTATTTCTATACGGACAGGGTGCAAGAAGTTTGACGGAGCGAATAGCCAAACGAGAACTTGGAAACAATTTCACAAAGTCGAAAATACAGACTTATGACGGTTTTCCTCGACAGTATGTGATTCAGCAATCGGACTGTTTTCGAGAGTGGCAATAGGGGGGTTACAAACACAAAAATTTTTATTGCTAAACCTTGAAAAGCACGATTATAGCTGACTTTTCAGACTGTTTCACAAAATTCAATCTGTGTAAGAAATATACGCAGTATCTATTATTTATTTATTTTATCTATATGAAAGGAGATATAAACAATAATGACAGAATTTTATAAAAATTTAAGGAATGAATCTATCGAGTCGCTAAGATATTCAAAACTTGTAACTGAAATGCTTATAAATAATCTAAGTATTGAGAAAATCACAAATATTCAGAATCCAAAAAATGATATTTTTATAATTCTTTTGATTGACCGAAAGAATCGTATCAGAACAAGAATTTTCGATTTTCAGCCTGCGGACGCTGTGTTTTTCCGTATTTGGCTCGGTCAAGATTTTTCTGATGTGGAATTTGAAGTTATTGACCGTAGACATACAGGAGAAAATCTCAATGGCTAAAATCAGTAACGAGGAACTTCTTGTTGCATACCTCAGAAGTGGATTCAATTTATCTGAAACCGCAAAAGCTCTCGGAGTATGCCGTCAGACTGTTGCAAAACGATTTAATTCAAATGAATTTCAAGAGTTGCTGACCGTTTATAGAAAAAATCTGTTTCAGTCCGCAAGTCAACAATTATTAGAGGCTACAACAAAATCAAGTGCAACCCTCATAAAACTGCTTAATTCTAAAAACGAAAATATTCGCTTGCAATCAGCAGTAAAAATTCTGAATATTGCAAGCGACACTACTGTTATTGATGATTTAGAACAGGAACTTAATTCTTTAAAAGAAATTATTAACAAAGAATAACAGATTTTAACACTTTAACGCACTAAATGGAGGCTTTTATGAACAAGCGTTTAAAAGAAATTCAAATTTCAATTAAGGATTTAAAGAAGAAAATCCCGACATCAAACGAATGTTTGAATATTCGGGTTCACTGGAACAATGATGAAGATTTAACTTTTGAGGTTAAAATTCCATTAAATAAAAATTTTAATAAAAGGAGATAATTTTATGGAAAATATTTACATTAACAAATTCAAGGCAATTGCAGAAAACTATTATTCAGAAGTTTCCTCTCTCAGGGCAAAAGCTGAATACAACAGCACAACTTATAATCAGCAAATTGCAAAGGATTATAATGCCTCGCTTGAAGAGGAAATTACAAATCGAGGGAATCAGGCAATAGCTGAAATCAATACCGTTTTTGAGGAAGTCAAGAAGAGAATCAGCATTTGTAATTTCCCACACGAGGAAAATCTTGGTGATGATTCAGTTATTAAATCTGGAATCCTCACAGCAGAAGAAATCAATGTTCTTTTAAAGAAATATTATTCGGAATATAGTTTTATCAAAATCCGCAAGCTCGTTTCAGAATATCCGAAAATTGCTGAAACTATGGTGATTCAGACTGCAAGCGATTTTATCGAGATTTATCGAAAATTTGCCGAGAGTGCGGTCAAAATGATTTACGGCATTATGCAGAATCCCCGATTTTCTGAAATTGAGCTTAATGCTTATGGTGATGAAAATTTTTCAAGTAGCTTGTATGCAGTTATCGGAACAGCAAATGCTCTAATTCCTGTATGTGTAACAGAGAGCAACGAGTTTATGACTCATAGCTTTGATTCTGTGACACTCGGTGTTCCGAGCAATTCAGAAATGAATTTCAATTTCAGAGGCGTAAGATAGCTCTAATTTGCTTGTATTTGAGTTCTGAGCGACTTTTATACATAAACAATAAATTTCATTGCTAATTCAAAAAGTCGCTTAGAACGCATTTAAAGCAATACTATGAGTATATTATGATTATACTATTTGTAATCACTCGCTAAAAGTGTTTTCATAGATTTAGTTGTTGGCTTGTCCTCTAAAAAACGGGGGCAAGCTATACAACACAAGTAATTAACCTGTTTAATGTAAGAAGTAAAAAAATTACACCACAAGCAGATGTAAAATTCGCTACAAGTAATAATATAATAAATAAAAATAATAATAGTAATAAATCTTTTAATAATAAATTATTAAAAGAACACAGTTCTGAAACCCTTGATTCTGCGAAAAAGTTGTAAAATTTGTTGTAAATTCGCATATTATCGGTTTTGTAGTCTTGAAAATGCAGTATTTATGCGGTATTTCAGAAAATAGTTTGTATTTTAGTTAAAAACATTCAAGAAAATTGTTGACTTTTTGTGTCTACAATATTATAATTAAGTGTGTAAACAAAAAGTCGGAATTGAGGTGATGATTTGAGAACAGGCAGACCTAAAAAGCCTGATACTTTGAAAAAAACAACGACTATCCATATTAGAATGACAGCGGAAGAATATTCTTTACTTAAAAAATTATGTAAAGACCTACAAATGTCAAAAACTGCTGTTATTTTAAAAGGAATTCGTGAGCTATCGGCAAAAGAATAAAAAAGGTCAGCCACTCCCCGACCAAAGCGAATGGCTAACCTGTAACAAAATGCAGGAAAATCCTACAGAAGTCATTGTACCATAGGAATCCTGCAAGTGCAAGTTTAAGGAGGATATTATGGTAAGAAAGGATTCAAAAGGCAGAACATTAAAGCCTAACGAAAGTCAGAGACCAAGCGGTCGCTATCAGTTTAAATACTCTGACGGTCACGGCAAATTTAAATATTTGTACAGTTGGACTCTGACGAAAAATGATGTTCCGCCTAAAGGCAAACGGCAAGATTTGAGCCTGCGTGAAAAGGTTCAATTATTAGAAAAAGACCTTTTTAACGGTATTGATGTTGTTAGCAATTTGCAAAGAACAACGCTGAATGATTGGTTTTTAAAATATATGAGTAATAAAAATCTAAAACAATTAACAGAAGAAAATTATCGTTATGTTTTTGAATTGCGTGTATCACCGTTTTTAGGTAATATGAAAGTGGCAGATATTAAATATTGTCATATTTTAGAATTATATCGTTCTTTGTTGACAGCTGGATTGAGTCTTGGAACAGTTAAAAACTTGCAAAATATATTACACCCTCTATTTGATGAGGCGGTTCGTAATGATATTATTCTTAAAAATCCTACAAATGGGGCAGTTAAGGTAGCACAACAACTTTGTAAAACTGAAAAAAACGAGCCTCGCCACGCATTAACATTTGAACAGCAAACAATTTTTCTTGATTATGTTAAATCAACAAGTAAATTCAAGCATTGGTTGCCTGTATTTGTAACTATGTTTGGAACAGGACTTCGTGTCGGTGAACTTCTTGGCTTGCGGTGGAGCGATATAGATTTTCAAAATAATGTAATTTCCGTAACACATAACCTTACATACGGTCGTGATAAAAATAACAGAAGGCATTTAAGCAGTCCTAAAACTAAGTCAGGAATTAGGACAATACCACTTTTAAAAGCTGTTAAATTGCGGTTACTGTCACTTAAAGCGGAACAAATGAAACTTGGACTGTTTTGTGTTGATGTAATAGATGACTTCACGGATTTTATTTTTCTGTCAAGAAACGGTCGTGTACTTATTCCAGGAACAATAAACGAGGCAATAACTCGCATTGTTAATTCGTATAACAAAAAGGAAGAACAAAATGCAATTGCAGAAAAACGAAAACCTGTATTATTGCCGAGGTTTACTTGTCACAGCATAAGGCACACCTTTTGTTCTCAATTCTGCGAACACGAAACTAATTTAAAAGTAATTCAGGAGATTATGGGGCATAGTGATATAAAAACTACAATGAACATATATAGTGAGGTATCCGAACGGAAAAAGCAGGAGTCGTTTTCAAACTTTGAATCGAGCATAAAAATTATGGGTTAGTATTTAGTGGGTGTAACATATTGCACCCACTTTTTTTACAATAAAAATTACAACTTTTTCTTGTATCACAGACAAACAAAGATAACTTGTGATAAATAAACAAGTAACTGAGATTTGCGAATATTACTGCAAATTTGGATATACATAAACGAAGATAAACATACACAATTATCGTTTTTTGTTTTTGTATAATATACCACTTGAAATTTTGGCAAGAATAAACTACAATTTAACTATGTCGTGTTTCGACAAAATATTTTAGGGGGGCTTTCTTTTGGAAAAGATTTTCAAACTGAAAGAAAACGGCACTAATGTCAAAACCGAGATTATTGCCGGCATTACAACATTCCTTGCAATGGCTTACATACTCGCTGTAAACCCGAGTATTCTTTCTGCCGCAGGAATGGATCCGAATGCAATCTTTGCAGCAACAGCTGTATCGGCTGCTTTCGCAACACTCATCATGGCATTTTATGCCAACTATCCTGTAGTTCTTGCTTCCGGTATGGGACTGAATGCATATTTTGCATACACAGTTGTTCCGCAGCTTGCAGAGCAGGGTATCACAAATCCATGGCAGGTAGCTTTGACAGCTATCCTTGTTGAGGGTATTATTTTCATTATCCTCTCAATCTTCAAATTCCGTGAAACACTTGTAAACAAGGTTCCTCAGAACCTCAAGTACGGTATTTCGGCAGGTATCGGTCTTTTTATCACAATTGTAGGTCTTAAGGGTGCAGGCGTTATCACAACAGACGCTTACTATGACGGCAAGGCTGTTCAGTCATCAACTCTCGTTAAGCTCGGTGATGTTGGTTCTGCTCCGGTGGTTCTTGCACTTGTCGGTATCCTCATTGTTGCTACACTCTGGCACTACAGAGTTAAAGGCTCAATCCTTATCGGTATCCTTGCAACATGGGTTCTTGGCATCATCGCTCAGCTTTGCGGTTGGTATCAGGGTGCATCGCTCATTCCTGATTTTGCAAACTACTCTGTATTCGGACCTGTCCAGAACATGGCAACAGAAACTTTCTTCAAGTTTGATTTCGGTTATGTGGCACAGCATGCGCTTAACTTTGCCGTTATCGTATTTGCATTCCTCTTTGTTGACCTCTTCGATACAGTAGGTACACTTATCGGTGTTGCTCAGGAAGGTAATCTCCTCAATGAAAAGGGCGAACTTCCCCGTGTAGGTCGTGCTCTTATGTCTGACGCACTCGGTACATGCCTTGGTGCTTGCCTCGGTACATCAACAGTAACATCTTATGTTGAGTCAACAACAGGTGTTGCAGAGGGCGGCAGAACAGGTCTTACAGCTCTTACTTCTGCAATTCTCTTTATCCTTGCTATTCCGCTTTATCCGATTTTCCTTGCTATTCCTTCATTTGCAACAGCTCCTGCACTCGTATTTGTAGGTCTTCTTATGATTAAGAATGTTACAAAGATGGATTTTGACTCAGACATTGCCGATACAGTCGGCGGTTTCGTAGCAATCATCTTTATGCCGTTTGCATATTCAATAGCAACAGGTATCATGTTCGGTATCCTTACTTGGGTTATTCTCAAGATTGTTACAGGCAAAATCAAAGAAATTCATCCGATTATGTGGGTTGCGTTTGCTTTGTTTGCAGTAAGAATTGTAACACTGATTTGCGGTGTATCGTCGTAACTTCATATATAAACTCTGCGGGGGCGTTTTTCGCTCCCGCTTTTTGTGTTTTCTTACAAGTTAAATAGGTTATTGTTGTGCAACAGGCTCATTGACATATACAGCCGTTTATGATATGCTTTAATCATATTATTAATATATGAATAGGGTGGTTAATTTGAAAATTTCAACAAAGGGCAGGTATGCGCTCCGACTTATGGTTGACCTTGCTCAGTGTAAACAAGGGAAAAATGTAGCCCTAAAGGAGGTTGCCGCCCGTCAGGGAATATCGCTTAAATACCTTGAACAGATTATTACCGTACTTACAAAGGCAGGTTATGTGCTCAGCGCAAGAGGTTCAAACGGAGGATATCGTCTGGCTCATGAACCCGAATATTATACTGTCGGTATGATTTTAAGACTTACCGAGGGCAGTCTTGCACCCGTGGCTTGCCTTGAGGGTAATGAAAATACCTGTGATCGTCGTGAACAATGTTCAACGCTTTTTGTGTGGGAGAAACTCCAGAAGGCTATTGACGATGTTGTTGACAACATTACTCTTGCCGACATTATTGCAAATTCGGCAGATAACTATGTAATTTAATATAATCCGAAAGCATCCTTTACGGGTGCTTTTGTTGTTTACACAGCAATTTAGTAGGTAATGCGGTGTTTTGCCGTTTGCAAATGATGCTTTTGAATATTAGTTTTAAAAAATCAGAAAAAATTTCAAATTGACTGCTTAACGGTTGAAATTTAAAAAACGGCTTGAATATCGGCTTTTTCGACCTTTTCAATAATCAAAACCCAGCAAACCTACTAAACCAATAGGAAAGATAAGAAAAAATTTCAAAAAACCTATTGACAAATAAAAAATCTGTGGTATGATATAGACAATCCAATTAAAACCCACCAATCAAATAGGAAATATGGGAAAGGTGATCCAAATGAAAAATCTCAGATTCAAACGATGTTGCAGTAATGCACGAATGTGATACGGGACACATCAAATCCGCAACATAACTTCTGAAATTAAAATTAAAATGAAATGAGGACATTAAAATGAGTAAATTAAGCGAAAGAAATCTTAAATTTGAAACAAAACAGCTTCACATCGGTCAGGAAACAGCAGACCCTGTAACAGACGCAAGAGCAGTTCCGATTTACGCAACTACTTCTTATGTATTCCACAACAGTCAGCACGCTGCAGACCGCTTTGCACTCAAAGATGCAGGTAACATTTACGGCAGACTTACAAACCCGACAGAGGATGTTTTTGAAAAGAGAATCGCAGCTCTTGAGGGCGGCACAGCAGCTCTTGCAGTTGCATCAGGTGCAGCGGCAGTTTCATATGCACTTCAGGCTCTTGCAAAAGCAGGCGACAACATCGTAGCCGCAAAGACAATCTACGGTGGCACATACAACTGGCTTGAGCATACATTCTCAGAGTACGGTGTAACAACAAAGTTCGTTGATCCTGACGAAGAAAACGCATTTGAAAATGCAATTGACGAAAACACAAAGGCTGTTTTCATTGAATCACTCGGTAACCCCAATTCAAATATTATTGATATTGAAGAAGTAGCAAACATTGCTCACTCACACAAGATTCCGCTTGTAATCGACAGCACATTCGCTACACCTTATCTTCTCAGACCGTTTGAGTACGGCGCAGATATCGTTGTTCATTCGGCAACAAAGTTTATCGGCGGTCACGGTACGGCTCTCGGCGGTGTAATCGTTGAAAGCGGTAAGTTTGACTGGGCTGCATCAGGCAAGTTCCCACAGTTCTCAGAGCCTAACGCATCATATCACGGTGCAGTATTTACAGAGGCTGCTCCGGGCGCTGCTCTTGTAACTTATGTTCGTGCCATTCTCCTTAGAGATACAGGCGCTACACTTTCACCGTTCCACGCATTTATGTTCCTCCAGGGCCTTGAAACACTTTCACTTCGTGTTGAACGCCATGTTGAAAATGCACTCAAGGTTGTTGACTTCCTCTCTAAGAACCCGAAGGTAGAAAATGTTAATCATCCTTCACTTCCTGACAGCAAGTACAACGCACTTTACAAGAAATACTTCCCGAAGGGTGCAGGCTCAATCTTCACATTTGAAATCAAGGGTGACGCTGAAACTGCAAAGAAATTCATCGACCACCTCGAAGTATTCTCACTTCTTGCAAATGTTGCAGATGTTAAATCTCTTGCAATTCACCCTGCATCAACAACTCATTCACAGCTCAGCGAGGCAGAGCTTGCAGAACAGGGAATAAAGCCAAACACTATCAGACTTTCAATCGGCACAGAGAATATCGACGATATTATCTATGACCTTCAGGAAGCATTTGATTCACTTGATGACTGATTTTAATTTGTTGAATTTTGAAAGGACTTGATTTTTGTGAGCAAAGTATATACAAGTGTAACAGAACTTATCGGCAGAACACCTCTTATCGAACTCGTTAATATAGAAAAGAAATATGACCTCAAGGCAAAGGTTGTTGCAAAGCTTGAACTCTTTAACCCTGCCGGCAGTGTTAAGGACAGAGTGGCAAGAGCTATGGTTGAGGACGCTGAAAAGAGCGGTAAGCTCAAAAAGGGTTCAACAATCATTGAACCGACATCAGGTAACACAGGCATCGGTCTTGCATCTGTAGCTACTGCAAAGGGCTACAAGACAATCCTCACAATGCCTGAAACAATGAGCGTTGAGAGAAGGAACCTCCTCAAGGCATACGGTGCTGAAATCGTTCTTACTGACGGTACAAAGGGTATGAGCGGTGCAATTGCAAAGGCTAAAGAGCTTGAAAAGGAAATTGACGGCGGCATTATCCTCGGTCAGTTTGAGAATCCTGCTAACCCTAAGGCTCATTTTGATACAACGGGTCCGGAAATCTGGGAGGATACTGACGGCAATGTTGATTTCTTCGTTGCAGGTGTCGGCACAGGCGGTACACTCAGCGGTGTGGGTAACTTCCTTAAGTCAAAGAAGGCTGATGTAAAGGTTGTTGCAGTTGAGCCGCAGACTTCTCCCGTACTTTCGGAGGGCCACGGCGGTCCTCATAAGATTCAGGGTATCGGCGCAGGCTTTGTTCCCGATACTCTCGATACAAAGGTATATGACGAAATTCTTCCGATTGCTAACGAAGCCGCTTTCTCAAATGCAAATGATATTGCAAAGACAGAAGGTATCCTCGTAGGTATCTCATCAGGCGCCGCTCTTGCAGCCGCAATTGAGCTTGCCAAGCGTGAAGAAAATGCAGGTAAGACAATCGTTGCATTGTTCCCCGACACAGGTGAGCGTTACCTTTCAACAGGCGTATTTAACAGCTAATAAGTAATTGGATTACTTCCCGATATTGACAAAGGACAGCCACATAGACTGTCCTTTGTCTTTTTTTATTGCAACCGTTAATTCGATATGGTACAATTGTTTTGTAGGTGAGTTTATGAAAGTTAAAATTTGCGGAATTACATCCGCCGAAGACATTAAGATAGTAAATGCCTGCAAACCCGATTTTGCGGGCTTTGTAATGTTCTTTTCAAAGAGTAAGCGGAATATTTCTCCCAAAACCGCCAAGAGCCTGATTGAAACGCTTGATAAAAATGTTTTGTCGGTTGCGGTAACTGTTTCACCGACTCTTGAACAGGTGAAAACTGCATATGACTGCGGTTTCGACTACATTCAAATTCACGGTGAGGTTGGAGAAGATGTGCTTTCAAATCCGTATTTAAAGGTAATTCGTGCGTTTAATGTGAGCGACCTTGAAAAGTTTGACGAATACAGAATGAACCCGAACATTGTAGGCTATGTTTTTGATGCACACGAACCCGGCAGCGGAAAAACCTTTGACTGGACAATGCTTGAAAATCTGCCTCGTGATGATAAATTGTTTATGCTTGCAGGAGGTCTGAATCCCGAAACCGTGGCAAAATCCGTAAAAGCCGTTAAGCCTGACGGAGTTGATGTAAGTTCGGGTGTTGAAAATTCAAACGGCAACGGTAAAGATTTTGAAAAAGTGAAGAAATTTATTATATCGGCTCGAAGTGAAAATTAATAAAACAGTAAAAAAATGTTGACAAACCGTGATTTTATGTTATAATGAATCTGTTATGTTGTGTACATAACAATCCTTGCGGTGAAAACCGCCATAATGTCCAGAAGGAGGTGCAATATTAATGGCAGTAACAGCTAATTACGAAACAGTAATGATCATTTCAATGAAGAAGGGCGAAGAAGGTATCCAGGCCATCGTTGAAAAGTTCAAGGCTCTCATTGAGAAGCATGCCACTTTGAAGAATGTTGACGAATGGGGCAAGAGAAAGCTTGCTTACCTTATCAACAAAGAGAGCGAAGGCTATTATGTTCTTTTCGATTTTGAAAGTGAAGCTGAGTTCCCTGCAGAGCTCGACCGTATCTACAAGATCACAGAAGGCGTAATGCGTTCAATGATAATCAAGAAGGAAGTCGAATAATCAATTTGTAGGGGTTAACCCGAACACGAAAGGAAAAGTATGTTAAACAGAGTAATCTTAATGGGCAGAATTACAGCTGACCCTGAATTAAAAACAACAAACACAGGCGTAAGCGTTACAAGCTTCAGCATTGCAGTTGATCGCAACTATGTAAAGCAGGGCGAGGAGCGTAAAGCCGACTTCTTTAATATTGTATGTTGGAGAAGTACAGCGGAATTTGTATGCCGTTACTTTGGAAAGGGTTCTCTCATTGCTGTTGAAGGACAGCTCCAGAGCCGTCAGTTCCAGGCTAAGGACGGTTCAAACCGTTACGTTGTTGAGGTTGTAGCAGACAATGTTTCGTTCACAGGCGAACGCCGTGACAACAATGCAGGCGGCTACAATCAGTCCTATGGCGGCAATCAGTCATACGGTGCTCCGTCTTACGGCGGAAACCAGGCTTATCATCAGGAACCTGCTCCGCAGGCACCTGCGTCTTATCAGAGCGGTTCAAACTCTGATTTTCAGGATATGCCGTTGGACGATGATTTACCATTTTAACTTCAACTTAATTTAAATAATTCTCATTGAAAGGAGAACTTCATCATGGCAGACAGACCAATGAACCGTGGCAGAAAAGCTCGCAAGAAGGTTTGCGGCTTCTGTGTTGACAAGGTTGAGAATATCGATTACAAGGATATTGCTCGTCTTCGTCGTTATATGTCAGAAAGAGGAAAGATTCTTCCTCGCCGTGTAACAGGTACTTGCGCAAGACATCAGCGTGAGCTTACAGTTGCTATCAAGCGTGCTCGTCACCTTGCTTTGCTTCCTTACACAGCTGACTAATTTAATAACAGCTTTTAACACCGTACTTTTTGTGCGGTGTTTTTTTATGTTATTGAAGCACATTTTCTAATGACAGCATGTTGACAATAACCGAAAATAAGCATATACTATGCTTGAAAGGAGATGTTTTTATGGCAACAACCAATCTTAATATCAGAACAGATAAAGAAGTAAAAGATAAGGCAGAAGAAATTTTCAGCGAACTTGGTCTTAACATGACAACTGCAGTAAACATTTTTTTAAGAACTGCCATTCGCGAACACGGCATTCCTTTTGAGTTGAAACTTGATATACCAAATGATATCACAGCTGCCGCTATAGAAGAAGGCAGAAAAATTATGTCTGACCCAAACACTCCGAGATATTCAAGCATGGATGCACTTAGAGAGGCTTTGGAAGTATGAAATACGATGTTCAGTTTACCTCTCAATTCAAGAAAGATTTAAAACTTGCGAAAAAACAACATAAAAATCTCGATAAACTTTTTAGCGTAATCAATACATTGGCAAACGGTGAAACTCTAAACGCCAAATATAAAGACCATGACCTTATGGGAAATTATAAAGGGACTCGTGAGTGTCATATTGAGCCTGATTGGTTGCTTGTTTATGAGATTAAAGATGATGTGCTTGTTTTAATGCTCTACAGACTCGGAACTCATTCGGAATTATTTTAATATTATCCTATAAAAGCAGGGTGCGTAATGCATTCTGCTTTTTTCTGTAATTTACCTATTGACAAATACCCCAATGGGGTATACAATCATAACTGTAAGATACCTACAGGGGGTATCTTAAAAGGGCTTTGAATAATATATCCTATTTTGAAATTATGAGGTTGATATTATGGAGAATAATAAGTGTGAACATTGTGCAAAACACAAGCACCGCACCGAAAAAGAATACAAGTCGCTTGTAAACCGACTTAATCGTATTGAAGGTCAGATACGGGGGATAAAGGGTATGCTTGAAAAAGATGCCTACTGTCCCGATATTCTGATACAGGTTGCCGCCGCCAATGCGGCACTCAACGCTTTTAACAAAGAGTTGCTTGCTAATCATATCCGCACCTGTGTTGCAGATGACATAAGGGCAGGTAACGATGAAACAATTGACGAGCTTGTCGGTGTTTTGCAAAAGCTTATGAAGTAGGAGAAACTATGACTCAATACAATGTAACGGGCATGAGCTGTGCCGCCTGTGTTGCCCGTGTTGAAAAGGCGGTATCAAAGATTGACGGAGTAAATTCCTGTTCCGTCAGTCTGCTTACAAATTCAATGAATGTTGACGGTTCAGCTGATTCGTCTGCAATTATAAAAGCCGTGCAGAATGCCGGCTACGGTGCGTCTTTGAAAGGCAAAGAGAAAAAATCGCCCGATGCAGAGGATTCTCTCAAAGATACCGAAACCCCAAAAATCAGAAAAAGACTTATCGCATCGCTCATTGTCCTTGCAGTGTTGATGTATTTTTCAATGGGACATATGATGTGGGGATGGCCTTTGCCGTCATTTTTTGACAACAACCATATTGCAATGGGACTTGTTCAGCTGATTTTGTCAGGCATAGTGATGGTGATTAATCAGAAGTTTTTTGTCAGCGGATTCAAAGGGATTATCCGCCTTGCTCCCAATATGGACACGCTTGTTGCACTTGGTTCGGGCACAGCCTTTGTTTATAGCACAATTGCGTTGTTTATGATGACCGATGCACAGGTGAGAGGTGACTCGGCGGCGGTTATGTCGTATATGCACGAGTTCTATTTTGAATCAGCC
>ULMR01015583.1_pt1 | contig 15025 bp, 12 predicted proteins | sample 1951711 | NCBI WGS metagenome assembly ULMR01 (sample SAMEA4835556, study PRJEB28245) | human gut metagenome | biome: gut microbiome; material: fecal sample | place: Denmark | collected 2008 | reverse complement strand
GAAAAGGAGCTGTTTATGAAAAGATTATTTGATGAAAAACATCGGGGGGGGGGCGTTCTGAGCTAATAAATACCCTTAATACCAAAAGTATAGGTTGTTATTACAAAAATAAGTTTTCAAAATTTTTATCTTTTTTCTATTATAAATCTGCATTCACTTTAGCTGAAGTATTAATAACATTAGGAATAATTGGTGTTGTAGCGGCACTTACGTTACCTTCTTTAATACAGAATTATAAAATTCATGTATATATTTCAAAACTCAACAAATTTTATTCTGTTATCAGTAATGCATATATAAGGGCTAAACAAGATAACGGTGATATTAATAATTGGAATTTAGTTTATTATGAATCATCTGATAAAGATGAAGAAGATATTTTGTATTATTTATTACCATATATGAATTATGTAAAGTTTTGCGGAAAAAATGAACAAGGATGTTTCCCTGATGTTGAATATAAATCAATCGGCTCAACAGGGTATGGTGTTAACTTAAATAGAGATAGCAGACATTCAAAAGCAATATTAAATGATGGTGTGTTAATTGATTCTTTAACTTTTGAACCTCCTTGTAGTAATACTGCCCCATGTGGCTATTTAAGGACAGATGTTAATGGTTCAGCACCTCCAAATACATTAGGAATTGATTTATTTACGTTTGTTGTTTTTGAAGATAAAATTGTTCCAGGTGGGGTTAAAGGTGTTATTGATAGTGATTATTTTATTACACGTGGCGATGCCTGTACTGCTCAAGTTATTTATGGGAAAAATATGGATTACATAAAAGATAAACAATGCAAAATTTGGGAATAAAATAAAGTCATCACTCGGGCTATAAACAAAATTTATATTTATGTTATCCTAAAACTATGAAACGGGTTATTTATGTTATCTTAGTTTTATTAATTGTTTTAGGGCTTGGGAAAGCTTGTATCAAAGCTGATGTCGATGACTCTCAAAAGCCTGTTTTGAGAGAAAAAGCTCAAGTTCAAAATGAAAATTACCCAATTGAAAAAAATGTTACTATAAACGGGGTAGATTATCTTCAATCTCAGACTCCTGTTGGAATGTTTGGCGGAACTTTTGTATCTTCAACTATTGGAGAAGGTCCAAAAACATTCAATCCGTTTAATTCAAAAGATAACATATCTTCTCAAATGTCTGAAATTATGTATGACGGACTTGTGACAACTGATCCTGTGACAGGTGATACAATTCCTAAACTTGCAAAATCATTTACCGTGAATGGTAAAGAATATATTGTAAAATTGAGGCATGGTATAAAATGGTCAGACGGAAAGCCTATTACTGCTGATGATGTCGTGTTTACTTGGCAAAATATAATTTTAGACGGGTTTGGAAATACATCAATAAGAGATTCAATCGTAATTGACGGAAAATTACCGACTGTTGAAAAAATTGATAATTATACGGTAAAATTTGTCACGCCTGAACCTTTTGCACCGTTTTTGAGAATGTTATCTTCTCCGATTGCGCCAAAACATGTTTTTGAACCTGCCGTAAAAAAAGGAAAAGCTTATTTTGAAGGTTTCCTTTCTACAAATACGCCGCCAAAAGATTTTGTAATCTCAGGTGCGTTTAAATTAAAAGAATACGTTCCTGCTCAAAGGGTTGTGTTTGAAAGAAATCCTAATTATTACGTAATCAATAAAGATGATAAAAAGCTTCCGTATTTAGAAAAAATTGTATATTTAATTGTCGGCGATATAAACAATCAGGTTTTAAAATTTGAAGGTGGAGAATTAGATGAGATAAGCCTGCAAGGTGCAAATGTTGCCAGATTTAAAGAAATGGAAAAACATGGAGATTTTACGGTTTATAATATAGGCCCTGATACAGGAACTATGTATATTGCAATGAATATGAACAACCGTAAAAATGATAAAGGAAAATATTATGTTGATCCTAAAAAGCAAGTGTGGTTTCAGGATAAAAATTTCCGTCAGGCAGTAGATTATGCTATTGATAGAAAAAATATGGTGTTTAATATCGCAAACGGGCTTGCAGAACCTTTGTTTACGCCTGAAACATTAAATTCAATATTTTTGAATAAAAGCCTGAAGGGGTATGACAGAAATATTGAAAAGTCAAAAGAGTTGTTGAAAAAATCAGGCTTTAGTTGGGATAAGGCAGGTCATTTGATTGACAAATTCGGAAATCATGTAGAATTTGATTTATATACGAATGCAGGAAATACCGAGCGTGAAGCCATCGGAGTTATGGTAAAACAAGATCTTGAAGATTTAGGAATGAAGGTTAATTTCAAACCGATAGAATTCAATTCTCTTGTAAATAAACTTATGGCAACGCTTGATTGGGATATGGTAATAATGGGATTTACCGGTTCGCCTTTAGAGCCTAACGGGGGTAAAAATGTTTGGTTATCTGATGGAACTTTGCACATATTTAATCAAAGATTAGAAAAAGATTTGAACAGCCCTCGATATGATTTTGAAAAACGTTTGGATTATTTATATACTCAAGGGGCTTTAGCTACAAAATTTGAGGATAGAAAAAAATATTATGATGAATACCAAAAAATTGTGTATGATGAAAAACCTTTAATTTATATTTATTCACCAATCAGAATTGTTGCTTTGAGAAACAAATTCCAAAACATATATCCGACAAGTTTGGGAGGAGTAACTCATAATATAGAGGAGATTTTTATAAAATAATGCAAATTTTAATATATATATTAAAAAGAATACTTCAAACAATTCCATTACTTATTATAGTTTCATTAATAAGCTTTTTTATAATACGTTTGTCTCCAGTTGATCCTTTGGCTGAACTTAGACTTAACCCTTCTGTTTCAAAAGAAACTTTGCAAAAGGAAACCGAAAGATTAGGGCTCGATAAACCGATAATTGTTCAATACGGGAAATGGGCAAAGTCTTTTATTAAAGGTGATTTAGGGGTTACATCTAACGGTGAACATGTTAGCACAAAATTAAAAGAACGTATTCCAAATACATTGTTATTAACGATTATCGTAATATTTTTATCGTGGTCAGTCGGTGTGCCTTTGGGAATTCTTGCAGCAATTTATTGGAAAACTCCTTTTGATAGAGTGTTAACTGTTTTGACTAGTATCGGGATGGCAATTCCATCATTTTTCTTTGCTGTTTTGCTTTTAATATTTGCGGTTAAGACGGGTTGGTTCCCTGTTGGCGGACTTACAAGCTCTAATTTTATGGAAATGACTTTCCCGCAAAAGTTTTTAGATATTACTCATCATTTGGTTTTGCCTGTAACTGTTTTATTTACTTTATCTTTAGCAGGATTGCAAAGACAGATGAGAGGAAATCTTTTGGATGTATTGGATAGTGATTATGTAAAATTTGCAAGGGCTAAAGGGCTTAGTGAATTTAAGGTAATATTCAAACATGCTTTGAGAAATGCTGTTAATCCTTTGATTACACTTTTAGGATTTGAATTTGCAGGTCTTTTGAGTGGTGCTGCTTTGACAGAATACGTGTTTCAATATCCGGGGCTTGGCCGTTTGATTTTGGAAGCTGTTTTGAAATCTGATATAAATCTTGTTATGGCTTCTTTAATGATGGGGGCTATAATGTTGATTTTAGGTAATTTGATTGCAGATATTCTGCTTATTATTACTGATCCTCGTATCAGAGAAGGGAGTCAGGCATGATAAGAGATTTGATTAAGCAATTATGGAAGGATAAATTCGCAAGAATTGCGCTGATTGTACTTGGAATAATATATTTTTCATTATTATTTGCAGATTTTATCGCACCTTATACAAAAGATTTTTCCGATAGGTCTATGGCTTATGTTCCGCCATCAAAGATTTTTACTATTGATGAACACGGTAAATTTTCAAGACCATACACTTATAATTATAAAAGAGAATTTGATCCGTATAATTTAAAAATTGTTTATACGCTGGATAGAAGTCAAAAGCATTATGTTAAATTTTTCGCAAAAGGTCAGCCGTATAAATTTTTAGGCTTAATCCCTATGAAACGCCATCTTGTAACAACAGATGATAACGGAAGATTATTCTTATTAGGAACTGATATTAATGGGCGTGATGTCTTTTCAAGAATTTTATTCGGTGGAAGAATATCAATGACTATTGGATTTTTAGCACTGTTTGTATTGTTCCCGATTGGACTTTTATATGGCGGAATTGCAGGATATTTCGGCGGGAAAGTCGATATGATTATGATGAGATTTGCAGAAGCTGTTATGTCTATTCCAAGTTTTTATCTGTTAATCATATTGGCTTCCATTTTGCCATCAGGAATGACAAGCATTCAAAGGTTTATGCTTATTGTCGTAATCCTTGCTCTTATTGGTTGGGCAGGATTTGCAAGAGTTGTCAGAGGAATGGTTTTGTCTATAAAAAATCAGGAATATGTGCAGGCTGCTAAATCTATTGGTGCTTCAAATTTTAGAATTATCGTGAAACATATTTTGCCACAGACTACAAGTTATGTAATCGTCGCAATAACTTTATCAGTACCTTCTTATATTTTGTCTGAATCAGGTTTGAGCTTTTTAGGGCTTGGTATTCAACAACCTGATGCAAGCTGGGGTAATATGTTGAAAGAGGCTCAAGAATATACAAATATAATCTATCGTCCTTGGCTTTTGACTCCCGGTTTTTTAATTTTTATTGCGGTATTGGCTTTTAACCTTATAGGTGATACAATAAGAGATGTGCTTGACCCAAAAAGCAAAATAAGATAAACAACATTTGGAGAAAATTTAATGGATTTAGCAAATATTGGCATCGGTTTTGATTTGACTTTAGTTATAAGAGTTTTATCAGCATTGCTTTTAGGATTTGCAATCGGCCTTGAACGTGAAATGACAAATAAGTATGCAGGTCTGAGAACTAATATTTTAGTTTGTATTGGTGCTTGTATATTTACAATAATTTCTATATACGGCTTCCCTGAAGTTTCTGTTACGGGAAATGAACTTGGAACCCGTGATACGGCACGTGTCGCAGCTCAAGTTGTAACTGGTATCGGTTTTATTGGCGCAGGAACAGTGTTTCGCCATGGCGCAACTGTTTTTGGACTTACAACTGCAGCTACTTTGTGGGTTTCAGCAGCTATTGGTATGGCATGTGGTGCAGGTATGTATACTTTGGCCATAATATCAACAGTATTTTCAATAATTGTACTGGTATCTATCAGACTTTTTGAAAAGAATTTTCTTATTTCAAGCACAAAAAATACAAGACGTCTGAAAATGAATATTTCTTGTCTAAATGATAAATCAAATGAAATTTATGATTATATAATTGAAAATAGTAAATATTTGGTTGAAATTTCAAGAAAATTGAGCAAACAAGATGAAAATATAACCAAAATAGTTGTAATTTTTGATTTTGTTGGTCGTCATCCAATTCAGGATTTGTATAAGACTTATCAAAATATTGATGGAATTGAATCAATATCAATCCAAGAATTCAACGAATAGGGAGCGTGCCGCTCCACCCGCCACATTAGGCTTTGGTTAGAATTTATTAAGGCAACGTGAAAGAAGAGCGTGCCGCTCCACCCGCCATATAGGGTTTTGTTCAGAATTTATTAAGGCAACCTGAAAGAAGAGTGTGCGCTCCACTCGCCACATTAGGCTTTGGTCAGAATTTATTAAGGCAACGTGAAAGAAGAGTGTGTCATTCCACTCGTCACATAAGGCTTTGGTCAGAATTTATTAAGGCAACGTGAAAGAAGAGTGTGTCATTCCACTCGTCACATAAGGCATAGTCAGAAGCTTTCAAAGCACTGTAATAGACGATTGTAGCCGCTTCAATACTTAACTTAGGTAGTCTGACAACTATTTATTCTTCATCAATTTTTTTCAAAATATCTTCTTCTTTAATTTCAGGTCCGGGCATATCTTGTTTCATTTTATATGTTAAATATTCTTCACTGTTTGTTTTTAACATATTTTTATTTATTAAGAATTTCATTGCTTCTTTTGGAGACATTTGAGTTAAATTCTTAGTTTCTTGAATTGTATTTGCAGATTTTAATTTTATTCCTATTTCAGCCATATCTTTTGTAGCATTCATTATTGCCGCAATCATTTCTTCTTTAGAGGGATCATCCCAGTTTTTGTCACCATATTTTTTCTCAAAGAATGATCCAATTAAGTCTTCAAATGAATTTTTAGCGGAAATTTTTGCTTTATTTAAATTTAGTTGAGTGTTATTTGGAATAATATTGTATTTCCTTAAAATGTTGTCTGATAAAGCGTAGAATGTATCCAGATTCATTGTTTCTATTTTGGTTTTGTTATCAAAGAAGCAGGTTTTCAAATCTTTCTCTACTAGTTTAAGAGTTTCTTCTTTAGAATGTCCTTTAGGCAGAATAGCATCTTGCAGAACAATATTTGCTAAATCTCTTGTATTACCGTTTTTAATATAGCCAACGATTTTTAATGAAGCCATCGCTTGATCTTTTGTTAATTTGATTGTATTACCTGTATCAATCAAAGTTAATAATTTGCCTTTTCCTGATTTTAGAGCTTCTAAATTTATAAAAATGTTTCCAGGGTGGATGTCTGCGTGAATAACTTTTCCATTCTTATCTACTTTTGCAAATTGTTCTACTTGTAAATCAATGTATGTTTTTAGTAATTTTTTAATTTGAGAAGTTGTCAAATTAAAGTCTTCAAATTCCGGAGCTCTTGATTTGATCTTTTGCAAGTCTTTTTCATAACTTTTAATAGCTGATTTTACCCAGTCTGCATCATCGAGTTTTTTTAAATATTTTATCTATTAACTAAATAGTATCCGGTAATTGTTGTAGCTGCAGTTGCAGTATCTGCAAATGTCTGTACTGAATTCTCTTGAGAATTTTTGTATTTCGCAATAGTTTCTTTTATGTTTTCTTCAGAAATCTCACCTTTTTCAAATTTATCAATTTCTTTTTCTACTGCTTTTGATCCAAGACCTAGATTAGTTGTATTTTTCAAAAAATTATAAAATTTTCTAACAAGTCCATTATTCTTTTTCTCTTTTACAAATTCATCGCGTATAGTTGAATTTGTAATAGCAACTTGCGATTGATTAGAAGTTGGTGTTTGACTGATTTTTTCACTACTATTTACGACATTATTTGCCGGTTGAGAGGTAATGTAATATTCTGATTGCCCTTTTTTATTAATAAAATTATCTATTCCTGATATTATTTTTCCCTTAATTATAATAATATACAAGAATATGTTTTTTTACTAAATTTAATTATTGTTATTAACTAATATTAAGTATTAAAGAAAAATTTATTGTTTTATTCTTGCAAGTAAATTTGAGTTTAGGTTAGAGTTTGCATTAATATTGGTATTGGCTGTTGAAGGCTCTTTGTGTGACTCAGTCGGTTCAATATTTGCGTAATATCTTGGATCATCAAGAGATTCTATTGCTTTCATTACGCCTAATCTACCTGCTTTTAGTTGCATATCGGCAAGCCAAGATTCGATTGCATAAGTTATTGCAAGTGTAAATACTGTCCAAGATATGCCTAGTGCTGCAAGCGTATTCTTTAATCCAGGGGTTATGAATATATTGCCGATTTTTCCTGTTTTAACAAGTTTTATAAATTCATCAGGATGTTCATTAAATTCTGTAATTAATGTTGTCCAGATTTTTTGCATTTCTTCTTTTGGAATGTTGTCAAGAATTTTTTCAACCTTAGGAAGAATTTTTAGCATTGTTGCTTTATCTATACTTGAAAATCCGATGTTTCCCATTTGTTGTGCAAATTGTTCATCTGTAAGACTTTCAATATGTGTTTTAAATGATTGAAGTGATTTTTTAGGATTTATTATGTCTTTTGGAATATTTTGGTATATATCTTTAATTGTAAATGCTTTAATTTTATCTTTTGTTTGACTGAATATATTTAAAGCATCATTGATTGTCAGAGATTTAGTTTTCGGATTTATTTCAATATTGAATTTTTTAAGTTCTTTTATTATATCTGCATTTATCGGAATTTCTCTTGTTTTAAGCATATTTAGCATATTATTTAATTCAGGATTTTTGTTTAAAATTTCAGGGATATTTTTTAGTTCATTTGAAATTTGTTCAAGTGTATTTATTGCTTCAGTTACGTTTTTGTGGCTGAAAAGATTATCTATTTGTTTATTTATTGTATTGTTAAAGATAGCTTCATTATTTCCGTTAATAAGTTCATCTAATGTTTTGAATGCTTTTTCAACTTTTTCTTGTGGGATTTTTGTTTTTAATTCAGGAATATCATTAAGTAATCCAATGATATTTGAATAAAATTTGTCAATTTTTTCCCTGCCAATAGTATTGTCTATAATTTTGCGTAATGCAGAGTATGCTTTGTCATAATTTTCTTTTGACATATTTTTGATATTTTTAGGATTTAGCAATATATCAAGCATATCTGCACGTGTTGCAGGATTTGCAATATTTATTTGTTCTAAAACTTTATCAACTTTTTCGGCTGTATTTTTATCTTTTAGCATTAAATAAGATTTTATAGTTTTTCTAAAGCTGTATATTTGCTTAAATTGCTCATATTCAGGAATTTTTCTTAATTCTGTTGTTGAGTTTTGCAAGTTTTTATAAGCTTTGGATATTATGTCGAATACTGAATCATTTTGAAGGTTAATTCCTTTTAATATAGTTGCTGCAGGTTTGTATTTTACATTTGTTCCGCCAACTTTGTATGGAATATTTTTTTCTACGTTACTTAAATATTTTTTGAACCATTTGCTTTGTAATTTTTCGCTTGATTTACTGAAGAAGTTTATTGCTTTTTCAAGAACTTTCCCTCCTGTAATTTTACCTTTTTTAATTTGAGCTCCTATATAAATAAAAGGTGTTAAAAGAGCAAGTAAGCCTCCGTAAGTAACAACAGGTTGTGCTATTTCTACTGCGGCTTCCATTGATTCTGAATATGCTTGAGAATTGTCGTCAACTTTTTCAAATGTGTTGAATAATTTTCTTTGTAAATTTTTTGCATCTCTAAGTTGTTCTTCAGTTACGTCTTGCTTTTGAAGTTGTTCTTGAAGAAGTTTGTTTTGCTTAAATTCGGTATTTTTGTATTTTTCGTATGCATAGTATTGTTTTAACACTGTTGGGATAAACATTGCATACTCTTTAATTTTTGATTCAGGCTTTTTAGTGCTTTTAACATCTTTTACTTCTTCGTAATCTTCTTTGGTGTAACCGATAAAGTTTCTCGGATCTTTTTCAAGCTCTCGTTTTGCTGTATATCTGCCTGCTCTGGCTGATGATTTTTGTAACTTTAAGCCTATTAAAAGTCCTGCAAAACCTGTTACAATTGAACCGATACCTCCAATTAAGCCCTTTCTTCCCCATTTATGGGCAATTAATCCGGTAATGGCTTGTTTCCCATTTTTTATTATGTTTTTTGGACCTCTGCTGTTTTGACCGATAGTATTATTTACATCTTTTAAGCTTGCTTGTTGAATATCATCCATATAGGAAGTGAAAAATTGTTTCCATTTAATATGGTATCCGGGTGCATTTTCTTTTAATTTTGCAAATTCGTTGTATAATTCTTTAGTTTTTTCAGAACCGTTTTTATTAACTTTGTTGCTAATAATTTTCTTTAGTATGCCTGTTTTATTTAGGATTGTACTAACAACAAGACCTACACCTGCGCCTAAAAATGGGGTTCCGTTAATAAGCACTTGTGATGCAACTTCCATATTTTCGGAATATTTTTCAGCTTCGTTGTTGATTACTCTGACTGTTCTTTGTAAAACTTCTTGGTCTTTTTGGGCTTGAATAAGTTCTTCAGGTGATAAGTCACGTGTTACTTTTTTAGAGTCATCTGTGTCATTTTTGATTGCATTTTTGTATGCTTTTCTATCTTTAAACAGGTTGATAATACTTGGAAGCATTCCTGTTTTAAGTTTGTCTTTATGTGATTGTTTTTTTAGTTCCGGATGATCTGCAATTTCTTGTTTTGCTTTTTCAATTTGTTCAGGTGTATAATTTACGAATGCTTTTGGATCTTCAAGTGCTTTTCTTGCCTGAAAACGGGCAATTTTTGAACTGTCTACTTGAAGCTTGGCTGCATAAATATTAGATGCTACAAAAGAAAATAAAAATCCTGCTATTGCACCGTATTTGCCTATTGTTGCTTTATGTCTAAGAGGAGCAATGTCTTTTTTGAATTGTTTGTAAAAATCCATTGCTTCAGCTTTTAATTTAGGATCTTTTATTTTTTTTATTTTTCTTTCTTTTGTAAGTCCCCAAGTGTAAAAGTTTGGATTTTTTATACCGTTTTGGTTGTTGAATTCTGTTATTCTGTTGCAAAGTTTTGTAGCATCTTCATTTTTATCAAGTTCTTTTATGTGTTGCCAAACCTTTTTATCAATAGGTTCTGCAATGTATTTAATATAAGCAAGTGTGCTACCAAGAATTGTTAATATAGGAATGCCTGCAACGATGGGTTGAACCGCAGTTTCTACATTTTCAGCAACACTTTCTGAGTGGTTATCCATTATATCGACAACATCAATTATATTTTTCCCAAGAGCTTTTGCATTTGCAAGTTCTTCATCGCTATATTGACGCTTTTGATATAACGCCTCGCGTTTTGCCTGTTCTTGTTTTTGGTTTTCTTCCCATTTATTAAAATTATTTTTATTTTTTGCTATTTGAGAGAGCGAATTGAAAAAATCCATAGTATTCCTGTATTTATCCCCTATATATTATATAAATACAGAATTAAAAAATTTTTGCGTAGTTTATTAAATTTTGTAAACAGGTATAATGATTTCAAATTCAGTAATTTCAGGGGTAGATTTATTTAATCTCAAAATGGCATTTTGCGCTTTTAGATTTTCAATACAAATATGCAGCCCAAGTCCGCTTCCTGTTGGTTTTGTTGTAAAACCTTCTTCAAATATTGATTTTTGTTTTTCTTTTGAAATTGGTTCGCCGTTATTTGAAATTTTTATGTAAACATTTTTTGTATCTTTTTCAAGGTTTATGTTTATTTCACCTTTTTTTTCAATTGCTTCTATTGCATTTTTTATAATATTAACGATGCAGGTAAGAAATTTATTTTCATCGATATAGACATTTTCTGTTGTATTAATTTTTTCATTTATTTTTATATCTTTGTCATGAATATATACTTTTGATAAGGATATTCCTTCTTGTAGTAATGTTTTTATATCGCAGACTTTTTGAGAAATATTATTTAATGATTTTAAATCTAGTAATGAATTATTCATTATTTTAAGGGATTTGCTGATACAATCAAGAGCGTTATTAATTGATTGATTTTCAAGTCCTTCTTGTTCAAGATTTTTTCTAATTATTTGAGTATAAATTTCACAGATAGAGAGATGATTTCTGATTTCGTGTGCTACACATCTTGATTGTTCGTAAATTAAATTTGTATCGTTCATTCTTGCCTCTTTGTAAAATTAAAGGTTCAGCTTTTATACGGCTGAACCTTTAAATACCTAAAATTAGTATTATATAATCATTTAAACAGCCAATTTTGCGCGTCTTCTGTTTGCAAAGCCGTTATTTAGAGCATACAAAACAGCTTGAGTTCTGTCGTTTACTTGTAATTTTTGGAAAATATTATTTACGTGAGTCTTTACAGTAGTTTCAGATATAAATAATTTTCCTGCAATACCTTTGTAGTTATTACCCTGTGTAAGTAAGTCTAAAACTTCTTCTTCTCTTGCTGTTAAATATGTAAGAAGGTTTTCTTCTGTTGAAGCGTTTGCTTCTGCTTTGAATGAACGTTGAAAATATTCGAAAAATCTTGATGTAAGTGCTGTTGGTAGATAAATCTTGCCTGCTGCAACTTCATCGATTGCATAAATAAGTTGAGCTGATGCCATAGTTTTTAAAACATAACCTTTAGCACCTATTTTCATAGCTCTAAAAATTAAGTCAGCATCATCATAACCGCTTAAGCAAATTACTCTGATATCCATATCTAACTTTTCAATTTCTTGAATAGCTTGAAGACCGTCTTTTCCCGGCATATTGATATCCATTAAAATAATATCAGGGCGATATTTCTTTGCGAGATTAATCCCAATGTTTGCACTTGTTGTTGCACCTACTACATCATAGCTGCTTTCAAGTGTGATTAATTCTTTTACTCCTCTTAAGTGATCTGCATTATCATCAATAAGCAAGATTCTTGATTTTCTTTTAAACTCTCTCATCATTATCTCCCTGTTAATTTTTTAAAGTTCCCTCTACACTATAAATACTACAACTTTTAGAGGGTTGTTTTCATCCATGCCCTGATTGATATTGAATTGATAATAGTTTGAGAAAATGTCTTACATCCTTAGATTGATAAATTCCCTCAACCATGCTCTACACCATGTTTTGCGGTTTTTGTCCGCATGGTTGATTTTTTATAAAGCTAATATTTTTAAACTACTCTTGTTGTGGTATAATTTTCAAAAAAGGGGAGTAAGAAATGCAAATTTTAATATTTTTAGGTGGTTTTTTATTTGGTGCTTTATGCGTATTTATTTCGTTCAAAGTTATCAATAAGAATAGTGAAACATCTCAGAATGTGATGTTAGAGCAGATGAAATTATATTTTGAAAATACTGCAAATAAGATATTTAAAGAAAATTCTTCTGAATTGTCTAATCAAAATAGAGAAAAACTTGATGAATTTTTCAAGCGGTTTAAAGAAAAAATAGAAGATTTTGAAAAGCGTTCAGAGGCAAATTTCAAAGCTGAAACTGAAAATTTCACAAAGTTTGATATGAATATAAAAAGTTTTTTGGAAACAGGAAACAAAATTTCTCATGATGCAAATTCATTAGTAAATGTTATGCGTTCAGATAACAGATCTTCAGGTCGTTGGGGCGAAATTGTTTTGGAAAGAGTTTTAGAATCTTCAGGACTTAGAAAAGATGAAGAATATAAAGTTCAATCAGGAACTGCTGAAGGAAGACCTGATGCTACTGTATTTTTACCTGAGGGTAGATGCGTTTATATTGACAGTAAAACATCATTCGCAGCTTGGGACGGATTTGTTAACGCTCAAGATGATGCGGAAAAACAAATTCATTTAAAACAATTTATTGATTCTACAAAAGCTCACATAAACGGCTTGGCAAAGAGAGATTATTCTGTTGAGGATTCATCTCCTGATTATGTTTTAATGTTTATCCCGATAGAAAGCTGCTATTCTATGATGTTTTGCGATGATTGTACTTTGTGGGATTATGCTTGGAAAAACAAGGTTATGCCTGTTTCTCCGTCTACTCTTTTGGCTGCTTTAAAAATAATTAACGCATTCCATGTCGTTGACAGACAAAATAAAAATATTCTTGAAATGGCAAGATTATGTACAAATGTTCATGATAAATTCGCTGCATTGCTAACAGAACTCTTGAAAATAAGAGATAACTTGAACACTGCTTTGAAAAAATTAAACGGAACAGGAAACATAATCAACCAAATTTCAAAGCTTGAAAAATTAGGTTGCACATATTCAAAAGAATTGCCTCAATTGCCTGATGAAATTACGCTTGAAGATTAATTTTTAATAATGCATTTATAATTAATAAAATCAACCTTTTGAATTAGAAAACAGACCTAATTCATTTACGGGTTGATTTTATTTTTTTGTAGTGATATATTCATAGTAATATGATTGATAAACCTAAAACAGCTAAAGATAGAATTATTTTAGCATTGGATGTTGACAATTTAAAAGAGGCAGAAGATCTTGTCAAAGAATTGAAAGATTATGTCGGTTATTTTAAAGTTGGACTGCCTTTGATTGTCAATTACGGATTTGAAGCATTCAGACTTTTGGAAGAACATGGCGCAAAATGTTATTATGACTGCAAATTCCATGATATTCCGCATACTGTTCAAAAGGCTTGTATCAGCCTTGTAAAAAATAATATAAACTTTTTTAATGTACATATTCAAGGTGGTTCCAAGATGACATCTGCTGTTGTCAGAGCTTCTCGTGCGGCTGCTAAGTCTATGGGAGTTGAACCTCCTACAATTCTTGGAGTTACTCTACTTTCCAGTTTTGGTCAAAAAACTTTGACTACTGAATTGTGCGTTGATAGAAATATTGAAGATTTCGTTTTGCAGCTTGCAAAAGTTGCTAAAGAAACCGGGCTTGACGGTGTTGTGGCTAGTGCCGAAGAGGCAAGAAGAATAAGAAAAGAAATAGGTGATGATTTTATAATTTTATGTCCTGCAACCCGTCCTACCTGGGCTTCTGTAAATGATCAGGTTAGAGTTGATACTCCGCGTGACAATATTTTATCAGGAGTTGATTATATGGTTGTCGGAAGACCTATTACTTCTGCTGATGATAAAGTTGCTGCAGCTTCTATGATTATTGATGAAATTGAAACTGCTCTTGCTGATAAAGCTGCTCTTGTTTAGTTCGCGATGTATTCATTTGCTTTTTTATATTGCTTTTTCGCTCTGTTGTAAGTGAAAATGTCGTATTTGATACCGTCTGATTCGATTTTTATTGAATTATGTCTGTCTGTTCTATAAATATCGGTTTTTCTTAAGATATCAAGAGTTCCCTTATTCGGATGCCCAAAATAGTTTGGGCCTGTTGATATTATTGAAACTTTTGTGTTCAGATGATTTAGCATATCATGGTTTACGACATTCGGACCTCCGTGATGACCGACTTTTAATATTTCAACGTTATGAGGGATATCTTTTTTCAATTTCTCAAAGGCTTCAATTCCGGCATCGCCTGTGAACAGGGTGTCAAAATTTTTATAGCTTAGTAGGGTGATAATTGATTTTTCGTTATCTTTCTCTGATTTATTTATGTATGTTTGAAGGTTAAAATCCTTTTCTGAATATATTGATTTATTGTTATTCGGAATTTGTGTCGGAATATTTAATTCTTTAATGGTTTTGTATATATTTTGGGAAGTCATTGAGGTGTCAGTGAATGAATTTATATATACTTGTTTTACTTTCAAGCTTTTCATAATATCGACAGAACCGCCTGAATGGT
>ULMR01003397.1_pt1 | contig 15131 bp, 17 predicted proteins | sample 1951711 | NCBI WGS metagenome assembly ULMR01 (sample SAMEA4835556, study PRJEB28245) | human gut metagenome | biome: gut microbiome; material: fecal sample | place: Denmark | collected 2008 | reverse complement strand
GTCTGAAAATAATATCATATTGAGCTAAAGCTAAATCATTTTTTGCCAACTCCTGATATGCAAGAGCTAAACTTACATGAGCTGATGTATTTTCAGGATTTGCTTCAACAGCTTTTTCCAAGAATTCTGAAGCCTTTTGATAATCTTTTACCTGGAACAAAGCTTGACCGTAATTTGCGAAATTTTTAAACGCAACAGGATTACGGCTGTACAAATTTTCATACTCATTAACAGCATTTGTAAAGTCACCACTATTCATATAAGAAGCAGCAAGATTTTCTCTAGCCTCAACATGCTGAGAATAAGTTGAGAGGAATTTATTATAATTTTCAATCGCTGATTTATAATCTCTCAATTGGTACTGAACATTTGCAATGTTTAAATAATTATAGAGATATTCCGGACACATTTCAGCAACTTTGTTATAAGCATTCAAAGCATCTTGGTATTTACCCTGATTTTCATAAATACTTCCGACACTCAAATAAATATACCCGTCAGAAGGTTTTAGTTCTGCAACTTTTTCATAAGTTTGAAGGGCTTTATCATATTCACCCATCTCGCTATAAACACCTGCAAGTTTTGTATAAATCATTACATCATTGCTTGATAAATTTAGAGCCTGTAACAATTTATCAACTGCGGTTTTGTAATCCTCTTTATATTCAGCGGAACATGCCTGCTGATACAAAGAATTTACCTCAGGAGTCATTGCATTAACTTGAGCGCCTGTCAAAACCAGAGATAACAATGCCGAAAATATCAACTTCTTATTAATAATCTTACTCTCCTTTTAAACCGTTTACACCTGTTTCATACCATTAATAATATTATATACGTAAATTATATTTGTGTAAAGCTATGGGAATATATTTCTTTATCTAACAAAATCTTTGCAACTTTAATAATTTCCGTTTGTTCTTTCGAACTTTCATCAAAAGCCACATCTTCCAATTCCCCAAAGTCTTTAACCATATCAGCTAAACTTATATATAATTTATCAACCTCATTTTGAGGTTTGTTTGAATCAATCATTTTCAAAATTCTGACAAGTTCAACATCTTTAGCATCGATAATTGCTGCATCTAAGCCGGCACCGCATGCCAAACATGCATAAACTCTATTTATTAAAGGTCGAATTTCTTTCGGACAACCGTTAGATATATTTGAAAGCCCGACAACTGTTTTAACAGGCGGATCAAAGCTTTCCTTAATCATTTTTATAGTATTTAAAGCCTCAACCCCTTGTGACTGATCAACACATACTGGCAAAATAAGAGGATCGAAAAATATCTTTTCGCTATCAAAACCTTTTTCAAGACATTTTTCATAAATATTAAACGCAATTTCTAAACGTCCGTCAGAAGTTTTTGGAATTCCTGTTTCCTTACTCAATGTCAAAGCAACAAGATTACAATCATTTTCTAAAGCCAAATCTATCATATTGCTCAACTTCGGCTCATCTGATGAAGTGCTGTTTAAAAACATTTTGCGCTTACATACTTCAACCCCGCTTTTCATCTCTTCAAAATTTGAAGTATCAAACGAAATATTCAAATCCGATTTACTCTCGACAAGCTCAACAAGCCAAGGCAAAATTCCCTGCAAATTTCCCTTTGCAGGTCCTACATTCAAATCAGCATAATCCATATTGGATTGAATTTTCAAAAGCTCAGATATAAAATTTTCATCACGATTTGTAAGAGCTTCTCTTACCGATTTTGAAATAACGTGGATATTTTCACCTATTAAAATCATAAATAAAGTTTATCACAAAATAAAAATTTTAAAATATTAAAAATTACTCCAAATACTTTCGTGTCATAAGCACATTCCCGTACTCATCAAACGCCTTATCTCTAAGCCAATGTGCAATAAGTTTTCCATCAGGAGAATAAATAAAAGTTTCCTCTCTTGAAGGTCTAAGACTCATATTAACCAATTTCCCCGAAGGTGTATATTTGTAAGCTTTATAAGGATATTCAACTCCATCCTTTTTCTCAATATAAATAAGTTCACCATTCTTTGAATAATACCAAACATAATACTTGTTGTTATTATACATAACAGCATAAGTAGAATCAGAGAAAAAAGCCAAAACTCTATCTTTTAATTCAACATTTCCTTTTAATGAATATTTTAAGTTGTCAAAATTATTAGTATCTTTAATATTTTTTGCAACCTCAAAAGGATCAACCTTTTTAATCGGAGTTTGTAACATTTCATCTCTCGCAGATTGCACATTATAATTTACTCCGCCCGTTAACAGAGTTTCTGAAAAAACAGGGGTTACAAAGTTAAATATTACAAAAAATAACAACAAATATTTAATCATACAGAAAAGTATTTAATGATTATCCCGACAAATGTCAAGGTAATCCTTAAAACTACACTCTCGGGTAATTGCAAAAACATATAAATACAGATTTAATATAATTAAATCTTTTTCATACTTCCAGCTATTCTTAATTCCAACGGAGCTTTATCACCTCAATAGGAATTTTCAATTCGGTTTGAAAATTTTTATCAGAGAATTTGGCTCCTTTTTTTTTATTATTACAATTATTTTTATTTTTAAATATTTGGGTATTGCATAAATTTATTGGTTTATTTAAAATTCATATATTACTATCAAAAGTGTAAGGAATTTATATGAAAAAATCTGTTTTAATCTTAATGGCGCTATTCACCTGTTTATCGTGTTTTGCAGGCGAAATGAATCCTGTTTTAACCAATACTGAACTTTTATATTCACCAAAAGAAAAAATATTTTCAGTCGGGAAAGCTTCCGGTAATCAAATTCAACTTTCCAAACACACCTCAACAGGAACAGGAAATTACTCAATATACACATACAATAACAAAAAAATAATGCTCGGTTCAAACTACGAATTTTTATTTGAAGGGCGTTTAATCTCTTGTCATAATGCTGATTTGAAACTTTTTGAAGTAGTTTATAACGGCAAAAACTTTGAGGAAAAACAATTAACGAATGCGCAAATTCAAACAATTTTTCCTGATGCGGAAATCATAAAAATTTCTCAATTTAATCAAGATAAGAAATTGACAGTGAAAAAACATTTCTTGGAAAAGAAAGATTTTTTGTTGTTAAATGATACTGACAAATATTTTCATAAATATTCATTCCACCCTCAAAGTGTAAAATTCACTCCCGTTGCAGGACTTTTCAAAGCTTCAACAATCGGGAAAATTACATTCTCACACTTTGATGCAGACAAATATACAATCTATGTAAAAAATAATTTTGGAAAACAAAAATAATGATAAACTCTATCTCTCCAAACACAATTTCACAAAACAACAGAAAAACCCGCAAAAATCTAGTATCTAAAACAGGCTATGCAGCAGCAGGTTTTGGGACTATTTGTGCAATTACAGGGCTGAAACAAGTAAAATTTGCACATAAAATGAAGGTTCATAAACTTAGCGCAATACTTGCAGGTATTGCAACAGCAATGCATATAGGCATTATAAAAGGGTATAATAAAATTTTTCAAAACAAAACTATAACCGAAAGCAAATAAAACTACACTTGAAATCATTAAAAAATATGTTATAATAATAGAAAGGGCGGAGCAAGTTCCAGCTTGCCCCATTAAAAGCCCCTATTTGGTTATTAGAACTAGCAGTATCAGCAAAATTATTGCTAGTTCTTCTGTATTTATAACCACTTTATCACCTCCTTTCAAAGTTTCAGCAAATTTTGAGTTTGTGCCTTGAAAGTTGGGGAATAGGGCTTACCCTTCAAAAGGGTATAAATTTATAAGCAAAAAAGTCAATATTATTAAAAATATATATAATTTTATCCCCCGTAAATTTCTTTACGTTTTTTGATTACAACAGGATTTTTCAAGTATTCATCATATTTGTTGCGCATATTGATATAACCCTTTGGAGATATTTCGATTATTCTGTCTGCTACTGTCTGGATTAATTGATAATCCTGTGATGTGAATAAAATTGTTCCGGGAAAATCAATCATTGCGTTGTTTAATGCCGTAATCGCTTCCAAATCCAAGTGGTTTGTAGGTTCGTCAAAAATCATTACGTTTGCTTCCGCTATCATCATTTTTGCAAACAGACATCTAACCTTTTCTCCACCTGATAAAACATTTACTTTTTTATCTGCATCATCACCAGAAAATAGCATTCTTCCCAAATATCCGCGTAAAAAGTTTACATGCTGATCAGGAGAATACTGCGCAAGCCACTGCATAATTGTAAGATTGTTTTCAAAATAAAAATTGTTGTCTTTCGGAAAATATGAATGAGTTGCGGTAACACCCCATATAACTTCCCCGCTGTCAGGTTTGACGCGGTCTTCCAAAATATCAAAAAGATTTGTAATTATAAAAGGATCACGAGCAATAAATGCAACTTTTTCACCCTGATTAATTTCAAAACTTAAATTCTTAATCAGTAATTCTCCGTCAACTGATTTGTACAAATTTTTAACCTGAAGAACGTCTTTACCGGGGATTTTGTTATAAGTAAATCTAATTCTCGGGTATTGTCTTGATGACGGTTTAATTTCTTCCAAAGACAATTTATCAAGCATATTTTTTCTTGAAGTTGCCTGCTTTGCTTTTGATGCATTCGCACTGAAACGAGCAATAAAGGCTTTTAATTCTTCCATTTTTTCTTCGGTTTTCTTATTTTGTTCTTCTTTTTGTTTTTTAATCAACTGGCTTGCTTGTGACCAGAATGTGTAATTACCTGTGTAGAGCTGAATATTTTTATAATCAATATCTGCCATGTGAGTACAAACATTATCCAAAAATTTTCTATCGTGAGATACAACAATGACAAGGTTTTGGAAATTGATTAAAAATTCTTCAAGCCACGCGATTGTATTCAAATCCAAGTGGTTTGTAGGTTCATCAAGCAGCAAAATATCAGGGTTGCCAAATAAAGCTTGAGCAAGTAATACTCTAACTTTTTCACTACCTGCAAGTTCAGACATTTGTGCATAATGCAATTCATCAGGAATTCCCAAATCTGATAACAATGATGCTGCCATAGCCTCAGCCTGCCAGCCATCAAGTTCTGCAAATTGTTCTTCCAAATGCGCTACCTTAATTCCGTCCTCATCATTAAAATCAGGTTTTGCATACAAAGCATCACGCTCTTGCATAATGTCATAAAGTTTTTTATGGCCCATAATTACGGTATCAATAACTTTGTAATTATCAAATGCAAAGTGGTCTTGACGAAGGACAGCAATTCTTTGACCTTTAGTGATATGCACCTCGCCTGATGTCGGTTCAATATCACCTGCTATAACTTTTAATAACGTACTTTTGCCGGCCCCGTTTGCACCTATTACACCGTAACAGTTACCGGGGGTAAATTTTATACTTACATTTTCAAATAATGTTTGAGAACCGAATCTTACGGTCAATTTATCTGTTGTTATCATACTTTTTCCCTATTTATATAATCAGCTGAATTTCATTATAATATAAAAATAACAAAATTTCTGTCCTTGTGTCTAATGTATTTACACTTTCACAATACAAAATATATTATATGAAAGTTCAGCCTGTAAAAATCAATAATATACTTCCGAAAGCAGCCTCCCAAAAACCTTTAAAAAAGCAGACACCGATAAAAGATGCCCTAATCGTATCAGGTTATTGCTCTTTGCCGATTGTGTTTTATGAAGCTGCTTGTTTTATATCTAAAAAAGTTAACAAAAAATTCTCAGATTCTTTTGAAAATCAATGATGTGTTAATTCCGCCAAATGCAAAGTTATTTGACATAACATAATCAGTTTTGATTTCTCTTCCTTGTCCTTGAATATAATCAAGCTTTCCGCATTGAGGATCAACTTCATTAAGGTTTAATGTCGGGTGGAACCAGCCTCTGTTCATCATTTCAATGCTTAATATAGCTTCAATTGCACCACAAGCCCCAAGAGTGTGGCCTGTATAACTTTTTGTCGAGCTTACGGGCACCAATCTGTTAAACACATGTTCAGTTGCCCAAGTTTCTGCAATATCACCTTGAACAGTTGCTGTTCCGTGTGCGTTTACATAACCGATTTTATCAGGGCTTAAATTTGCATCTTTTAGCGCAAGTTCAAGTGCAATTTTCATAGTTTCTTTATTCGGATTTGTAATATGTGTACCGTCAGTGTTTGTTCCAAAACCTACAACTTCTGCATAAATCTTTGCGCCACGTTTTTTTGCATGTTCATATTCTTCCAAAATCAAAGTTCCTGCACCTTCTCCCAAAACAAGTCCGTCACGATTTTTATCAAACGGAGAAGGGGTTAATTTCGGTGTATCATTTTTCAAGCTTGTTGCATATAAAGTATCAAAAATTGCAATTTCAGTTGCGTGAAGTTCTTCACCTCCGCCTGCAATCATAACGGTTTCATAACCGTTTTTAATGGTTTCATAAGCATATCCAACCCCCATAGAACCTGATGTGCAAGCAGTAGAGCAAGGGACAAGGCGTCCTATTGTCTTAAAATAAAGTGAAATATTTACAGGTGCAGTCTGCGGCATCATTTTTACATAAGAGCCTGAATTTAAACCTCTTACGACTTTATCAACCTGCATTCCGTAAAAATCAATTATAGCATCTAATGAACCTGAAGATGAGCCGTAACTTACACCTGTTTGACCGTTTGTAATAATTTCATCACCTAAAAGCCCTGCATCTTCAAGAGCAAGTTCAGATGTTCTAACGGCCATAATAGATAAAGGTCCCATTGTACGAGTAACCTTTCTGTTATAAGTTGAAGGAATTTCAAACCCTCTTGCACGAGCAGAAAGTCTTGTATTTAATCTTTGATACTGGTCAAGTTCGCTGTTATATTCAACACAATTTTCAAGCTTTTCAAGAGTTTCAAATGCAGTATTAATATCACTTCCTAAAGGGCTTGTAAGCGCCATGCCCGTAACAACCACACGTTTTGTCATAAATAAAGCCCTCCATTAACAGAAATTACCTGACCTGTAATATAAGATGCATCGTCACTCATCAAATAATTTACAAGGCTTGCAACTTCCTTTGCTTGTCCTAAACGTTTCATAGGGATTAATTTTTTAACCTCATCAAGCGGAACATCTTTTATCATATCAGTATCAATTACTCCAGGGGCAACACAGTTAACAGTAATTCCGCGTTTTGCAAGTTCTAATGAGAGAGATTTTGTAGCACCTATAATTCCGGCCTTTGATGCGGAATAATTAACCTGTCCTCTGTTACCTGAAAGTGCTGCAACTGATGACATTGTAATAATTCTTCCCTTAATCCTGTTTGAAATCATAGGCATTACAAGCGGTCTTAAAACATTATAAAACCCTGTCAAATTAGTATTTATAACATCATCCCATTCTTCATCTTCCATCGCAGGGAAAACATTATCCTTTGCAATTCCGGCATTCAATACAATTCCGTAATAAAGTTTGTCAGACAAAACATTCGCGCATTCTTCCCTATTTTTTATATCAAACTTTAAGACATCTGCCTTTTGTCCGAGAGCTCTAATTTCATCTGCAGTTTCTTGAGCTTTTGCAAGATTCCCGACATAATGAACATCGATATCAAATCCGTTTTTTGCAAGGTATAATGCAATTTCTTTTCCTATACCTCTGCTTGAACCTGTTACTAAAACCTTTTTCACACTAATATTATTACTCATCATAATTCCTTCAAATACGCTTCAACATCTTTCGGTTGGAATGCATTAATAACCGCCTTAGCCACCTCTTTGTTATCATTATAAATTAAACACTCAAATGAAACAAGTTCATTGTCAGCATATATCGCTTTAGCAGTTATAACGTAGGTTTTACCGTTTTCAAATTTCGTTAAAGAATTTTCGTAAAGTCTTGTCCCTAAAAGAAAACCAATTTTGGGAATTTCTTCTCCGTTTTTATAATATGAATAACACCCTATTGTTTGTGCCATGAATTCAATACCAACAAGCGGAGAGACGCCATTAATTTCTTTATCAAAAAAAACTTTATCATCATTAATTGTGACAGAGGCTTTTACAAAATCCTCCTCCATATCAACTTCTAAAATATTGTCAATCAATATCATCGGTCTATCATGCGGAAGAACATTTTCCATACTTATATCTGAAAAATCTGTTTTTATCATTAATTTTCTCCCTTCTTACCGATTATAACAACCGCATTTGTTCCTCCAAAACCGAAAGATGTACACATACATATATTTATCGGGCTTACGTGAGTATTTGCATCTACCAAATTTATTTTAGGCAAATTATCATCATAAACACCGTCATATATATGAATTGGCAAATCTCTTTTACCTTGCAAAATTTCATAACAAATAAAAGTTTCGACACTTGCAGCAGCGCCAAGACAATGCCCTGTCATAGGTTTTGTAGAACTTGCAGGTGTTTTATCTTTAAAAATTTTATAAATCGCATTTGCTTCCATCAAATCATTTGAAACAGTACCTGTGCCATGAAGATTTATGTAATCAATATCATCAGGTGATAATTTTGCATCATCAAGTGCTTTTTGAATTGCAATAGCTGCTTGAACACCTTCAGGATCAGGGGTTGCAGCATGATATGCATCTGAAGTTTCACCTATCCCGAGCAATTGAATATAATCACTTGCCTTTATATCATCTTGTTTTTCTACCTTCTTTTTCGTAAGCAAAAACAATGCCCCGCCCTCGCCAAGGCTTATACCGTTACGATTTTTTGAAAACGGATTTGTTTTTTGATGAGACAAAACCTCCAGTGCATGAAATCCATACGTAGGCATTGGCGCAATAGTATCAATACCGCCAGCGATTACTGCTTTACAAACATCATTTTCCAATAATTTTACAGCAGTAGAAAAAGCCTTAATTCCTGAAGTGCAAGCCGTTGAAACACCCATTGCGACATTTGTTGTTCCCAAATACCATTTTAAAAATTCAGCAGGATTTCCAAGTTCTGCATGGTATTTGTTTTCAGTCACTTCAAATTCTGCAATTCCTGAATTTGTCGCACCAATTACAATCCCGATTTCATCTTTTTTAAATCCTGATAAATCTAACTTATCGACAAGATATTTCAAAACTTTATTGCAACGTAAGTTATATTTTTCGTCATTAATATCGTCAAAATCTTTTTCAATCTTCCCAAAATAAAATTCACTCCCCTTAACGACATTATTATCAAGAGTTAAGTGATCTGCAAAAATTCCGCTTACATCTGTAATAAAAATCCCATTCATGATAATATGTTACCATGAATAGCTTGGAATTTTACATAAAAAAAATTTCTCACTCGACAGGTGAAAATATTGACTTATCACAAATTCCTATGATGATGAGAAGGAAATTATCTCCTGTCGGCAAAATCGCATTAAGTACACTACTACAATGCTATGACGGAGATGATGTAAAATTAACATACGCATCTCGATACGGTGAACTGGAAAGAGTTGTAAAATTAATTAAGCAGGAGCATGAAGAAAATGAAATTTCTCCGATAGGTTTTAGTTTTTCTGTTCACAATTCAACTATCGGATTATTTTCTCTAATGAATAAAATCCATTCTCCGTACAATTCAATTTCTGCAGGAGAAAACAGCTTTTGTTTAGGGCTTCTCGATGCTGCGATGAACAAAAAGACACTATTTTGTTATGCAGAATCTGTTGACAGATTTGAAAGTATTTCTATGCTTATAGATAATTACGGTCAGGGAGAACATGTCAGAATTATTCCAAATACACAAAATCTTGAACCTAATAGTTTTACCGAATTTATAAAAGGCGGACGCTATATTTGCCCTCTATACATTATGGAGAGGGTAAATGATTAGATTTATAAGAGGTTTTGGCGTTGTATTATTATTTACGATATTTGGGATTTGCTCATTTTTTCTTGGTTTTGTAGTTTTGCCGATGTGGCAAATTTTTATGAAATTTGAAAAGTCTGAAAATTCATTATCATCAAATGACAGCAAGGATAAAAAAAAGCGAGAAAAGTTTTCAAGATTAATCCACAAACTGTGGCATTTTTATACAAATCTTTTTGTAAAACTTGGGCTTATCAAAATTGATTTGAATAATGTTGAACAAGTAAGAGGAAAGATAATAGTTTCCACTCACCCGACATTTATTGATATTATGATACTTATCGGGATTTATGATAATTCTCTATGCCTGGCAAAAAAAGAATTGTTGAATAATATATTCTTGAAAAATATTATAAAAAATGTTTATATTCCGAACAATGTTGAATTGGAGGAATTTAAAAAGATTTCTACCGAAGTATTAAATGACGGGTACAATATTATAATTTTCCCAACAGGCACAAGAACAGTTGAGGGAGAAGATTTGAAAATTCACAAAGGCGCAGCAGCTTTGCAAATTGAATCAGGAGCTGATATTATTCCGATTATACTAAAATGCGATTATCCGTTTTTGCAAAAAGGACAACCGATATACGATGCCTCTGACAGATTAATCACATATTCAATAAATCAACTTGAGCCGATTAAGCTCTCTCAATTCACTGAAAAATCGGAAATTAAACTAAGAAAAGAAATCTCAAACAAAATTAAAGAAATTTTTATGAATAATCAAAACTAAAAAAAATTAAGCTTCCATAATATAATCATCCATTACAAAGCCTGAACCGATATCGGTTACAACAGCATCAATCGTTTTAAATCCCCATTTTTCATAGGCTTTTATGGAATTGATATTTTGTTTATTAACAGTCAATCTGATTGGTTTGTTGTTTGCAAGCTCTTTTATTTTTTCAAAAGCTTTTGTTCCAATCCCTTTATGACGATATTCTTTCTTTATATAAAGTTTTGACAAAAACAGGTATTCTCCCTTATCAGAAACACCAAAATATCCGGCTTTTTCACCATCATCAACTATAAAATAATATGTATAATTTTCATTTTCAATCTGATTTTTTATAGCATGTTCTGATTGAAAATTCTCAACCATATAATCAATTTGTTCCAAAGAAAGCAAGCAAGTCCAGTACTCATGCCAGATAGCATAAGCCAGACTTGCAAGTTCTTTTATATTTTGTTTTTCAACTTTTTGATATGTAATCATAATTAAAAAACTTTAAAGACAATCAGATAAGAAGTGTGTTTTTTATAAGTGAAAACAGCTTACCTTTTTTAATCTCTTGCCATTTTTATTTCTAACCGATAACCGGAGCAACAAATGTTCTTGTAGCTAAGTCTTTATCAAGCATTAACAAAGCTTTTTTGTCATCGCCGATAAGTCTTAATGTAGCTAAAACATTACCAACGTTATCTTCTTCTTCAACTTGTTCTTTCAAGTACCAGTTTAAGAATGACATAGCTGCACGGTCTTTAGTTTCTTCAGCAACATCCATTAATGTATTAATTGTAGATGTAACATATTCTTCATGTTTAAGAACTTCTTCAAATACATCAAGTGGAGATTTCCAATCAGTTTGAGGTTTTGCGATAGCTTCAAGTTCAACATTACCGCCTCTTTGGTTCAAATAATCAAACATACCCATAGCATGAGCACGTTCTTCTTGAACTTGTACAGACATCCAATTTACAAAACCTTTAAGGTTTAATCTTTCAAAATATGCTTGCATTGAAAGATATAAATATTCTGAGTAAAATTCTTTATTAATTTGTACGTTAAATGCTTTTTCTAATTTTTCATTAATCATAATTACTTCCTCTCTTTCCTAACTTGATTTTAGCACTAAAAAAAAATTTTTTAGCAATTTTTTTTACTGAATTGTTTTATAATAAAAAATATAGGAGTGTGTGTGTATGCAAATCAACAATTATAATCCAAGTTTTTGCGGTTATAAAACAGATTTCAGTAAAAAATTAAATAGATATTTATCTAAAGAAACAAGAGATAAAGACAAAGAAAAAACAATAGTAGAAAGCCTTTCAGAACTTCTGCCCAAAAAGATTACGGACCAAAATATAAAAGGATCCGGCTGGCACGGAATAGTTTACGGAATTGATGATGATTATGTTGTAAAAGTTGGCAGACGTGCAACTCCAAAGGTTGGCAAATTTGTCATTCCAAGAGAAAAACCAATAAAAGATTTGAAAACATATTATGGAAATATTGTTGCAAAAATCGGGAATATGACAATTTTAAGAAATGCATTCAAAACAGATAATATTCTCCCCGCAGGACTGCCTGGCAGATGGATGGACAGAGGAGAAAAACTTGCATATTACAATAATGTTTATTTAAGATATTTTACTTCACTTCCTCAAGAAGCATTCGATAAAGTAGCACAAGATTTCAAAACATTAAATAAATTAGGCAAACAATTTGATACAATAAATCCGAATAATTTTACAGCTGACGGCAAAACAATTAAAATTGTCGATGAAATTACACCTGCTGAAGTAAGAAATCCAAATACTTTGTCAAAACTATTTAAAGTCTTTGTAAATTCTTATGACGCAAATACAACAGCGGAATTTGATTATCTTGCAATTCCAAGGCGAAAAGAACTTATGAAAAAATTAATTCTTGCCTCAGAAAAATCTGAACTTCCTTTTTATACAGACATGAATGACCGTCGAGAATTAAATCTTGCAATGAATTTATGTGATTACGGATACGATTTTTCTCAAATACAAAGAACTCTTTTAGAATACAGAAAAAAATATCCTGATATGGATACTCGTTTGCAAAAGGTTTCTGAATATCTCGACAGCATTAATAATGAAGATATGTCAACAATATCGTTTTACGCTTAAATTATTAATTCAGGTAATGAAAAATCCTCCTTGATTAACAATAATCATGTTATGGATAAAAATTCGGTAAACAAATTATTAAAAGCTCTTGGGGAAAACACAAAGCTTAAAAAAAATTTATTCAGCAATTATATAGCTTTTCACGGTGTCGGAAAAGCCTATTCAAAACATTGGCTTGCAAACATTGTCCCTTGTGATTTGCTAAAACTTTCAGTAAAAGAGGCAATAGAAATTATTGCAACCTTGTCAGAAGGCGGAATTTTTTATGAACAATTCCCTAATTATATAAATACGCCAATTTATGGTGACAAATGGGGAAGGCTTGCAAATTACATAGAAATTAACGACCGTGCAATAGCTGTTATGGATAACGGATGCACATGTAAAGGGATTTTAAACTGCATAAAGCTTTTACCCGCAATTCCACCATCCGCCAAAAGCTGGGCTAATTGCATTATATTATCACAAATTTGGCAAAATATATACGGTGATGCCTATGAAAAAGGACCTTTTGAAGAAAATTCAATTTACGGCCTAAGACTAAACACAAGTTATAGCGACAATATAATAGATTATTCAATAGCAGATAAAATTTCACCCGAAGAACAATTGAAAGCATTTGTGGATTTGGCACATTTCAGAGGAATAAAAGTAGGTTTCAGACATGTAATTTCAGCAGATCAAATAAAAATTGCCCGAGCTCAAAGCGATGATGAAACTTTCAACTGGCAAAATCCCGAACACATTGAAATATACATAAATGAATGCGTAAAACTTATGAATTTAGGATTTGAATGTATGTTTATAGATTCTGCAAAACACATAGGCGGATATGATATGACAAATTATACAGGTGTCGGAGCACTCCCTGAATATTCTCAAATGCAATATATTCTAAATGAAATACGCTTAAGAAGCGGAAAAACAAATATAAGTTTTGTCGGCGAAAAAAGTTCTGATGACTTTGAAAGATACAGATTTATGGGACTAAATGCCGGAACTGATTTTATAACAGGTGATAATTTTGAAGCCGTAAAAGAATTGTCAAAACGCTTACGATTTTTAAGAGATTACGCACCGGGTGTAGAAGTTTCAAACGACAATAATATCGGGAATTTAACATCAGAACAAAAATTAAATCGTATAAATTCCGCAATTTTCGGCTACTATCTGGCAAGCGATAAACTCCCGAGTTTTATGCAAATGGATGATATATTTCCGCTTCGCTCAGATACCTCAACCCATCACCTTATGATGACAAACCCTTCATATTCAACTGATGGAACAGCCCTAAGCCACTATGAAAATCTTTTTGAAAAAGAAGAAGGTAGAAGCTACAACAAAAAAGTCGGAGAACTGTTTGCCTACGCCTTAGCAAATTAAATAATCTGAACATTAAAAAAAATTATGGAGTTTTAATTTATGAAAAATAAATTTATACAAATTTTAAAAATAACAGCCTATACAGGAATAATTTTTGCAAGTGCCTTATATATTTTAACCAACCTTAAAGAAAAGAAAAAGAAAGACAATCACGAAAGAATGCTATTAATAGCACGTCAAATTAACGCAGAAATAAGAAATACAAATCGCAAAACCTCTCCCCGCTACCACGAAAAAAATCAAGAAAAATACGACAAATTGTGGGGAAGTGATGAAGCATCCCCAAACTAATAAAAAAATAAAGCACCTAATATTCAAAAAGGTGCTTTATCTGATTTTTTATTAATATCCTATTTTTTCCTGAAAACAATCGAACCCGGGACAATAAATGCCATATCAATCGAGCTTTCTATATCTTGAATATGCTGTGGAAGCTGAGAGAAAAACGGTCTGAAACTGACAGGATTACGTTTTTCAGATACTCTTAAAATTTTCATTCTATCCATTGCGTAATCCCAAAACACCTGCGCATCCAAAACTTTTGGAGGATAAGCAGGATAAGCTCCCATCGCCCCGCACTCCAAATCTTCAATAATATAATATCCGCCCGATTTTAATAACGGAAATAACATTTCAAAAGAACGTCTTTGATCTCCCCAAGCGTGAGAACAATCATCAATTATGCACAAAATTTCTTCATTATAAGATGACAATTTTGCAGGCAAAGTATTTGCAACAGCATCAGAACATATAAATGAAACTCTATCTTCCTCCAATGAAGATAATTTTTCGTTCAAATCAACGCCTATAATATGAGCTTTCGGGAAATATTCCTTCCACATTTTTAAAGATGCCCCTGTATAACATCCAAGCTCAACAAGAGTAAATTTTTCATCTCTCAATGTTGATAAAAATATTTCATAATGCCTTAAATAATCGTGACCTTTTACAATATTATCTCGCCTGTTATATTTTGAAGCTTTATCAGTGTTATATTTAAGC
>ULMR01038635.1_pt1 | contig 15194 bp, 16 predicted proteins | sample 1951711 | NCBI WGS metagenome assembly ULMR01 (sample SAMEA4835556, study PRJEB28245) | human gut metagenome | biome: gut microbiome; material: fecal sample | place: Denmark | collected 2008 | reverse complement strand
TCGCCGCCTGCACCTAAACCGTTTGTTGATTTAGCGCCAAGCTGAATTCTATTTTTAGTTTGACCATATTCTAAAACTTGCAAATCTGTGTTCATTAACCAGAACTCAACACCTGAGAGCCCTGCTTTTATCATTCGGTTTACAGCATTGCCGCCACCGCCGCCAACACCGATAACTTTAATATTTGTAGGGTTTATTGGAGACCTTTGAGTTTGATCATTGCTTGTTGTTTCATCTTTTTTAGCAAAGATATCTGATACGAAATTTTCCACTTTTTTACCTCTTTTATATAATTGTATAGTTGTCTATCTACACCAGTATAATAACATAGTATTTTAAATAGAAAAAAAGTACAATAATTTATTTAATAAATATGAACAAATTTTAATATAAAACGATACAATTCAGCTATATTAAGAAAAACAGCATGCTCACAATTATCAAAAATTGGTAAACTTAAATATAAAAAACACTACTTGATATAAGCCGGAGGCATAGACCAATGAAGCTTATTCGTCAATACGGAATAAAATTCCGAATTTTCTAAAAGAGCCAATTTTGCACAAAATTTTGATTTTACTATATTAATTTCTGAATCAAATTCATAAAATTCCTGTCCATCAGCCGTCAAAACATATTTGTTTTTAACATCTGTACAAATAGTTATTTTTTCACAATCCGGAATTACAACAGGTCTTGCAGTCAAGGTATGAGGGCAAATAGGAACGATTACAAATGCCTTTAAAGAAGGAGCTAATACAGGTCCTCCTGCAGATAAGCCATAAGCAGTTGATCCTGTCGGAGTAGATACTATAATTCCGTCCGCCAAATAATCACACACATATTTATCATTAATTTTCAATAAAAAGCGGGATGTTCTTCCCATATCACAACCTTTTACGACAAAATCATTTAATGCCGTATATTCACCGCTTTCCAGCATTATTCTGTCTTGAACAATAAATTTTCCATTTAAAATTTCATCAACCGATTTTTCAATATCCTCTTTTGATGACTGAGATAAAAAACCCAAACGCCCAAGGTTAATCCCAAAAACAGGAGTTTGAAATTTTGCATAAAATCTTGCGGTTTTTAAAATAGTACCGTCACCGCCGATAACAAATACGAAATCAAAACCGTCCTTCAAATTATCGATATTCAATGCTTGAGCATCAAACCCTTTATCAGCTAAAATTGATAAAAGTTTTTCTTTTACATCAACAGAATGCGATATTTCCTGATTATAGCAAATTGCAAACTTTTTCATTTCCATAACGAAGCAAATATAACATAATTTTATTATTTAAGCAAATAAAAAAGAGCTTATAAAAGCTCTTTTTATTAATAAGTCATTTCCCAATTAGCATTAAGAATTTTACCAAACGGTCCCCATTCAGTTCCGGCAGAATTTCTTTGATCCTCCGTTAACGGAATAGAAGTTGCGTTAGCATTATAAGTATCTATTGTGCCATCACTATATAAAGCCATATAAAAAGCATCTCTTCCTAAAATATTTGGGCCTTGTTTCCCGTTTGTATCAACAAATAAATTAACAAGTTTTTGGTTTTTTGAATCGTAAGAATACAAAGGACGGATAGACGAACCGCTTGCCAAAACAAAAGAAGTAGATACATGACCACTAAGTGAATAAGAATTTGAATCTAAAGTGGTATAAGCATCTGCAAAACAAGGTGACAATGAATTATCACAAGTGCTGACAACTTTAAAATAATTTCTTATCAAATTTTGCGCTGCAGTACCGGAATTTAAGCCTGCTTCTTTTAAATTAACAGCATTTCTATCAGTCATATATTGAGATGCAGCCTGCGAAGCTTCATTATAAACCTTTTGTAATTGAGCAACATAAACTTTTCGCTGATAATTCTGCATTAATGTAGGCACTGTCATTGCAGCAACAACACCAATTATTGCTAATGTAACCAAAACTTCAGCCAGAGTAAAAGCCTGCTTCTTTTTATTCAAAAAACTTAATCCAAACATTTAATATAACTCCTTTTTCATACATTATAACAAATTATAAAGTGCTTTTCAAGCAAAAGCATAAAAAAAAGAGGCAAAAAATTGCCTCCTATTCAACTATCTCTCTCTTTCTCATAGTAAATAACCGCATTGTGAAGTACAGTCTCTACTGCAAAGGAGCTCTCCACAATGAGTCATTAAATTTGTTTTGGTTGGTATTAACGTCAACAGATAAAGTAACGTTGCTTGGTGTAAATACAAATACCAAATCACCAACTTTTTGTGGTTTTCCGTCAAGTGCATGAGCAGCACCGCAAACAAAATCAATTGTTCTTTGAGATTGTTCTTTATCTAAAAGATGAAGGTTTAAAACGATAGTTTTTCTGTTTCTTAAATGTTGAACTATTGTAGCAGCATCCTCAAAAGAACGAGGTTCCATAACCTTTACTTCATAACCTTTAAAATTTGGATGATTTACGACTTTTAATTCACTTGGTTTTTCAACTGTTGGTTGATAAGAATAAGCAGGATCAATTGCCAAGTTATCTTGAACCGGATAATCTTCATCAACTTCTTGAGCCATTTCATCGAAGATTGTTTCTCTTGGTTCAAATCCTTTTACTAAAAAATCTACTACTGATTTAATTTTATCTGTTACTGCTGCCACCGTTTTTCCTCCGTTTATCTTACTTTATAAATAATTTTCTACCTATCCTCAACATTGTTGCACCATGTTTTACTGCAATTTTGTAATCTTGACTCATCCCCATCGAAAGCTCTTTTAAAGGATAATTAAATTCCTTTTCCAGTTTTTGCTTAATTTGAAAGACTTCTTCAAACAACCTGTTTAATTCGTCTTCAGAAGCTCCAAGAGGTGCCATATTCATCAATCCTGCAATTTTTATATTAGGAAGCTCTTTTATTGAGATAAAAACTTCGAAAATTTCTTTTGTAGAAAATCCAAATTTTTGTTCTTCATTTGCATTGTTAACCTGAAGAAGGATATTTTGAATTTTTCCTATACTATGAGCATCGTCAGATATAGTTTTTGCAAGTTTGAATGAATCAACGGAATGAATATAATCAAAAGTTCCAATAGCCTTTTTAACTTTATTAGTTTGAAGATGACCTATAAAATGGAATTTTGAATTATTTCGAATCTCCTCCGGAAGATTATTAATCTTCGCGATTGCCTCTATTACTCTGGATTCTGCAAAATCTCTTAATCCTGCATTATATGCCTCGATTATAGCTGATTCATCAAAATACTTTGTAACTGCAATAATATTTGGTTTATAAGGTGCGATATCTTCCTGTATCTGTAAAAGATTGTTTTTAACCGTGTTCTGCATAAATAATCATCCTACCTCTACAAGAAGTTGAATATAATATTAATTGTACTCTATACATCTCCAGGGGACAACTTTTTTATTTTCAACCTTACCTCCGCCTCTAAAATTTCCCCGAAAACCATGATGTCATCATGATTTCGGCATATTTTACATTTCTTCAAGTTTGGTTAATATTTTGTAATATTGTCTCTTTTTGAGCATGCCTTTTGATATTTTTTACATGCTCTCGATGTACATTGTTAGAATAAACCATTTTTCAACGGATTTTATCCTATGAATGCATGAGATTTTTTGATTTTTTTAAAGAAATTTGTATATAATAATTTATGACTTATTCGGAAAAAGAAAAATTTGATTATGCCTTCAAGCTTCACTCTCAAGGAAAAACAAATGAAGCTTTAAAACTTTATGAAGAAATACTTAAACAAAACCCTAATAATGCAGAAGTATTAAATCTTGCAGGAATCGTAAAGCTTTCTAAAAATTTGCCTGAAGAAGCTGAAAAACTGATAACAAAAGCAATTTCTATAAAAAAAGATGCCTATTTTTATGAAACTCTTGCAAGAATTTACGCATCAAAAGGGGATTACAAAAAAGAAATACAAGTTCTTACAGAAGCTACAAATAATACAAACTGCGGATTTGAAATATATTTTCTTTTAGGACTTGCCTTTAAAAACAATATAGAATATGAAAATTCTGAAAAGGCATACCTGAAAGCACTTGAATTAAACCCAAAATCAGAAAAAACATGTTATAACCTTGCAAGTTTATATTTATTTTTGAACAACCCCCAAAAAGCGATTGAATATTTCAAAAAATGCCTTGAAATTAACCCTAATGACAAAGAAGTTTTGTACTTTCTTGCACTTGGCTATTTTAGGATAAAAGATTATGAAACAGGTGTAAAATATTTTGAAAACAGGCTTTGCCGTGGGACTGCAATAACTTCACAAGAAATAACTTATCCGAAATTGATTAAACAAGCACCTCTTTGGAAGGGTGAAGATATATCTGATAAAACTCTTTATACTTACTATGAAGCAGGTTTTGGGGATATGATAATGTTTGCAAGATACATTCCTGAGCTTCAAAAAAGATGTAAAAAGCTGTTAATAAAGCCTCAAAAAGAGCTTTCTCAATTATTTAGAGATAATTTTCCAAACACTGAGGTTATGGATTTATTCTATGATGAAGATAAAACTCATTTTGATGTACATCTTCCTTTTTTAAGTATTCCTTACGTTTTGGGGCTTAAAAATGATGAGATATTTATGCATCATGACGGATACTTAAAAGCCATGCCTGACAAAATCCAATATTTTAAAGAAAAATTTTTCAACAATGACAAATTTAAAATTGCGATAAAATGGCAGGGAAACACATACTATGAAACCGATAGAGTTATAAATGTAGAAGCATTTGCTCCTCTTTTTAAATTAAAGAATGTAAAAATTTATTCCGCACAAACCTTTGAAGGTTCAGAAGAATTTGAAAAACTTTCATCAAAATATGACATAACAGATTTGAGTAAAAGTTTTAAAGATTTTTCATACACAGCAGGCGCATTAGCAAACATTGATCTTGTAATATGTAGTGACACATCTTTAGCTCATCTTGCAGGAGCTATGGGAAAGCCTTGTATTGTAATGCTTCCATATAACTACAACTGGCGTTGGCACATGGATTTGACTCATTGTGACTGGTATGACAGCGTAAAGCTTTTCAGGTTAGGAAAAACAGAAACCTGGAATGAGCTTATGTTGAGAATTATAAAAGCTCTTTAAGTTATTTTGTAAAACTATATAAAACAAAAGGCTCAAATGAGCCTTTTACTAAACTTTTTGAAATACCATTACATATTCATGCTTAAAGATAAAGAAGCCACCTGCTAAAGCTCTGTATCTCCAAAGGTTTGCAGTCTTTCCTTTAGCTCTTTCGTTACCTTGAATATCTTTTACGATAATACCTTTAAGTCTAAAGCCAAGCTTCATCATTCTTGCCATACATTCAAACCCTAATGGTTGAACTTCGGAATTTTTATAACTATCACCGATAATTAATGCGGCAAAACGTCCTTTTTCAAGCATATCATAACCGTTTTTAGCCACTTTTTCAAATAAATCATAAAATTCTTCTGTTGTATCACAGTTTGATAAATCTTCTTTTTTGTCAGAAAACTTGATTATATCATCGTAAGGCGGATGAAGAATTAAGAATTGAGCTTTTTCTTCTCTCATAATATCCAAGCTTGCCTGAACTTTATCTCTAACCTTTTCGGAAGCAGAATCTGCACAAATTATTCTTACATCTGTTACAAGCTGTTTCGGTGTAAATTTTTCAGAAACGCTTTCAGCCAATTCATCTTTCAATTCAACACCAATACAACGTCTGCCCATATTAATAGCTTCAATACCTGATGTTCCAGAGCCGAAGAAAAGATCAAGAACAACATCATTTTTCTTTGTAAATCTTTCATAAAGCTGTTGAGCAATCTGAGGAATATAATTCCCGTGATATTCGTTTGAATGTCCGCCTTCTTTTAAACGTGTCGGAAACTCCCATAAAGTATCGGTTTTCACGTGATCATAAGCTTTCCAATTATTCAAATCAATATCACTGTATTTGGTTGTTTTGACAGGTTTTACTACCTGCAAATCAGCTTTTTTTGAAGGTTTTAATTTTGTATTAGTTCTTACTCTTCCCAACTCTTTTCTCCCCTGTTTAAACGGCATAAAACTCACGTCTTATACACTCTCGATTTTATCTTATAGAAATGTTTCAAATTTGTAATCAAACATTTAGATGAATTTGTGTTTGATGTAGATTGAGATAAAGATTGAGGGAAGAGTGTATGGCAAGAATTAAACAGCTTTCAAAACATTTGATAAATCAAATTGCAGCAGGTGAAGTTATTGAACGTCCTGCATCTGTCGTAAAAGAGCTTGTTGAAAATTCCGTTGACGCAGGCGCAACAAAAATAAGCATAGAAATTAATAACGATTGTCGAGATATTAGAGTTGCCGACAACGGTTCAGGAATTCATCCCGATGATATTATGCTTGCATTCTCAAAACACGCTACAAGCAAAATTGCGACAGATGAAGATTTGTTTGATATTCACACTCTCGGATTTCGAGGAGAAGCTCTTTCAAGTATTATTTCAATTTCAAAATTAACCTGTACAACAAGAACTGCAAATTTTGATACAGGAACAAAAGTAAAATGCGAAAATTCCGAAGTAAAACAAACTGAAACAGGATGCGCTATCGGAACAATTATGGATATAAAAGATTTGTTCTATAATATTCCGGCTCGTCTAAAATTTTTAAAAAGCTCAAATACAGAATTTTCTTATATTCAAGAACTTGTCCAATCAATTGCACTTGCCCATCCGGAATGCTCTTTTGAATTAAAAAAATTCGGAAAAACTGTTTTAAAAACCTCTGGTCAAAACAATTTGCTTCAAACAATAAAAGAAGTATATTCATCAGATGTAATCTCAAATTTAAAAGAAGTTTTGAAAACCGATCAACTTTCACACCTAAAAATAAGCGGCTATGTTAGCACACCTGATTACACCCGTTCAAGCAAAAAAAGTTATCACATATATATAAATTCAAGAACCGTAAAATGCCCAATCTTTCAAAAAGCAATAGATACAGCATACAAAAACTTGATAGCAAACGGCAAATATCCTTTTGTGGTTCTTAACTTGGAAATTCCACCCTCAGATGTTGATGTAAACGTCCACCCGACTAAAAAAGAAGTTCGCTACAAAAATACAAACCAAATATTCAACTTTATCTATACATCAATCCAAGCAGGGCTTTCAAATTATACAGAAAGACAAAACTATTCATACACAGCACCAACACAACAACCTTCAACGACCTCTAATTTAGTTGACTTTGTCCAACCAAAATTGGGAAAAGAAGGTGAAGTATATTTTGACAAACAAGATGACACAATATACGTTTCTGATAGCGCAATAGAAAAGCAAGAAAAAGAATTTGAAACCTCAAATACTCAAAATATTCAAACACCTGAACAGCGACAATTTTTTGTTCCGATTGAAAAAAATCCCGAACCCGAAGAAAACATAATCGGTCAATATAAAAATACATACATTCTTGTTGAAAAAGAAGACGGTATGGAGATTATCGATCAACACATCGCAGAAGAACGCTATATCTATGAAAAACTTATGTCTGAAAAGAATATAGTATCTCAAATGCTTTTTGTTTCCGATGTAATCGAAGTTTCAAGCACTGAAGCAGAACTTATTAAAGAAAATATCGAAAAGTTTGAAAAATTCGGATACGGTATAGAATTTTTAAAGGATAATGAATTAATATTCAAAAAAGTTCCGCAAATGATTGCCAAAGTAAACCCTAAAGAAATTCTTGCAGACATCTTAGAAAATATAGACGGCAATCTCGACAGACTTGAAGAAAAAATTCTCATAACAACCTCTTGCAAAGCCTCTGTAAAAGCAGGTCAAAAGCTTTCGACCTGGCAAATGCAAGAAATCGTAAAAAAATGGCGAACAACAAAAATGCCTTATACATGCCCGCACGGACGTCCTATTGTTAAGTTTTTCCCTCATAAAGAAATTGCAGGATTTTTCCAGAGAAATGCTTAGAATTTAGTATATTCAAGCTTATCTTTTCCCGTCAAAATATTTTTCAGACTTGCAGCTCCCTCCGGTGCCCAGCCACTGCCCTTTATAGAGTTTGTATAAACCTTTAAAAGATAATTATCACGCCCGAACTGATTTGGCAATTTTGTGCCGTTTACATCAAAATATATGTTCGCACAATTAGTATGAGTTGATGTTTGGGGAGTAGTATTGCCATCTGCATCGGTAACACAATTACCGTTAGAATCCTGCACACAATCATTACTAACCCTATAACAAGAAGACATTTGCTGAATACTCAAAACAGTGCCGTCATTGAGAATAATTTTTGATATATTACTTCCCATTGAACTTACTCCTTCTTTTGTCGCAAATTTCACATCATAGTAATATTCTTTACATCCGTTTGTATTTTTGCTTAAACACAATTTTGCTCCGCTGAAATATTGTGCAAAATCTTGCGTTACCTGAGCGCTTGTTTTTGACGGATCAAACAAAAATGTATTGTCTCCGTCAACTATCTCATTCCGGCTTTTTGCGAGTAATACAGCATTTTGAATAACAGAATAAGCTTTTTTAGTTTTTGTTATAAACTCTTTGTCTTTGTAATTCTGTATTAAAGACGGCATTGTCAAAGCTACAACAACACCGATAATGCCTAAGGTTATTAAAACCTCAGCCAAGGTAAACGCTGCTTTTTTGTGAAGTAAATAAGAGAATAGGTTAATAAGTGAATAAGTTCGTTTCGGCAGCGTAGCCACTGCACCCGCAACTTGAGTTTTGCATGAACTTTCTATGTCATAACGAGACTCTTTTGAGTCCTTAAACAAGGACATCCTTCTTTGTAACAAGCCACTCTCCTGTCCTTCGGACACACTCTCCCAAAGGAGCGACGGAAGAATATTAAGACCTGTCATCGCACACATAGTGCGCGATCTTTTTATGACATATTCCGGATTGCGCAATAAATGCGCAATAACATTACCATATAAGACTTGACTTACAGCCTTCTCGCCACAAGTCAGCTGAGAATGCCCCCCCCCCGATTAATACTTCTTAACAAATCTCTCATAAAGCACTCCTTTCATATATTACTTATATTCTTATTATAATATATCTTTTAATATTTTTCAAGGCAAATTACTTGTAAAAAAATTTTGCCCGTGCGATAATTTAGTTATCGAAAGGCTAGTCATGGCAAATACTTTAGTATATTTACTCGATGGAAAAATTTATATAAATCTGACAAACAGATGTACAAATGATTGCATCTTTTGCCTTAGAAGAGATAAAAGCGATGTTAAAGGTCAAGAGCTTTGGCTTGATGATGAAAATTCAACAGCTCAAGACGTTATTAAACAATTTGAAACATTTGAACCGACCAAAGAAGTAATTTTCTGTGGCTACGGTGAACCAATGTTAAAATTGGAAGAATTGAAACAAGTTGCTAAATATATTAAAGACAAATACCCCGAAATTAAAATCAGAGTTAACACAAACGGACATGCAAATTTTGTATACAAAAGAAATGTTGTTCCTGAATTAAAAGGTCTTATTGATGAATTTTCCGTAAGCTTAAACGGCGCAACAAAAGAAGAATATGATGAACTTTCTCAACCAAAATTTGAAAATGCCTATGATGAAGTAAAAAAATTCATCAAAACTTGTGCTGATGAAAGGATTTCAGTTGTCGCAAGTGTTGTAGAAGGCTATAAAGGCAGACATCTTGACCTTAAAAAATGTGAAAAAATTGCAAACGATTTAGGCGCAAAATTCCGCGTCAGAGAATGGATTGTCAACGGGTATTAATAGTAATACAGATGTTTATCAAAAAGTTTTATACTAATAACCAAAAATAAAAAATTAAAAAAGAAAGGATGAAAAAATGAATCTTTTAGACAAAATTATGAAACCGAAATCAATTGCGGTTATCGGTGCTTCAACAAAAGAACATACTATCGGTTCTGATATTATGAAAAGATTACAGGAATACAAATTCAACGGTAAAATTTATCCTGTAAACCCAAAAGGCGGTATCATTGAAGGTCTTCAAGCTTACACTTCTGTATTGGAAGTTCCTGGCGATATCGATCTTGCAATTATCGTTGTAAACGCAAAATTTGTTTTATCAACAATTGACCAATGCCACGAAAAGGGTATTAAAGGTTTATGTATCATCACAGCAGGTTTCAAAGAAACCGGTAAAGATGGTGCTGAATTAGAAAAACAATTAGTTGAAAAAATTAAAGAATACGGTATGAGATGTGTAGGTCCAAACTGCTTGGGTGTTGTAAACACTAACCCAGAAATCAGAATGGACGGATGTTTCGCAGAATCACTTCCTGAACGTGGAAACATCGGTTTCGTATCTCAATCAGGTGCATTAGGCGGCGGTATTTTAAATATTTTGAAAGACTTAAACCTAGGTTTTGCACAATTCATTTCAATTGGGAACCAAGCTGATGTTAACGCTGAAACAGCTATTGAATATTGGGAAAATGATGACGATGTAGAACAAATCTTGTTATACATGGAATCAATCCAAAATCCTGCAAACTTCAGAAAATTAGCTTCAAGAGTAACTAAGAAAAAACCAATCTTAGCTCTTAAATCAGGTCGTTCAGCAGCAGGTGCTTCAGCAGCATCATCTCACACAGGTTCATTAGCAGGTGCTGATAAAGCTGCAGCAGCATTGTTACATCAATCAGGTGTAATCAGAGAATTTTCTTTGAAAAACTTATTTGCAACAGCTAAAGTATTTGCAAACTGCCCAATTCCAAAAGGCGACAGAGTAGCTATTATCACAAACTCAGGCGGCCCTGGTATTATGGCAACAGATGCTGTATGCGAATACGGTATGCAAATGGCTAAAATTTCTGATGCTACAAAAGATAAATTAAGAAGCTTCTTACCAGCAGCAGCATCAGTTAAAAACCCAATCGATATGATTGCATCAGCTCCTATCGAACACTACAAACAAACTCTTGAAACAGTTATCGCTGATGAAAACGTTGATATGATTATCACAATTTATCTTCCATTCTTAGGTTTGAAAGATATCGATGTTGCTAAAGCTTTAATGGAAATCAAAGCAGAACATCCTGAAAAACCAATTATCGGTGTATTCATGACTAAGAGCGAATTCTTCTCTAAACTTTCAGATATGGATGTTAATATGCCATTCTTTATGTATGCAGAAGAAGCTGCTGACGGGTTGAACAGATTAAATCAACAAAGATTATGGATGGAAAGACCGGAAGGCAAAATTCCTTGCTACGATGTAGATAGAGCAAAAGTTGAAAAAATCATTAAAAAATCTATCTCTGAAGGCAGAGCTCAACTTACAACTCTTGAATCAATTGATGTATTACAAGCATACGGTATCAGAGCTTGCAAATACGGTTTAGCAACAAACGAAGAAGAAGTTGTTGAACTTGGAAATTCAATCGGATACCCAGTTGTAATGAAAATGACTTCAAAAACAACTTCACACAAAACAGATGTAGGCGGTGTTGTTGTTAACATCAAATCAGAAGAACAATTGAGAAGAGAATACAAAGGATTACTGGAAAGACTTGAAGCAAAAGGTTTGTTAGAAGGTCTTGAAGGTGTAATCATTCAAGAAATGGTTAAAGGTAATCGTGAAATGGTTTGCGGTATCGCAACAGATCCTCAATACGGTCCTATGATGATGTTCGGTTTAGGCGGCGTATTCGTAGAAGTTATGAAAGACGTAACATTCAGAATTGCTCCTTTAACAGATGTTGATGCTATGGATATGATTAAATCAGTAAAAGCATACAAATTGTTAGAAGGTGCAAGAGGTACAAAACCTGCACAAATCGATCAAATTCAAGAAACATTATTGAGATTGTCTCAACTTGTAAATGATTACAAATTCATCGATGAATTAGATATTAACCCATTGTTAATCTCTGAAACAACTGGTGAAGGTATCGCAGTTGACGGACGTATCAAGGTAAGACTTGATGAAGCTAAAGAAGCTTTAGGATGTACTTGTGCATCATCTTGCTGTTGTGGTTAATAAAACTTAATAAAGTTAAAAATAATAGCAATTATAAAAATTACCGGTCTTTTATTAACATAGAAGGCCGGTTTTTACCCCGTAGGAAAAATACATTTACATAAGAAAGGCGAAAAATGAGAATTGGTAGAATGATTAATGCTGCAATAGGAGCAACTAAAGACAGATATTATGTTACTCGTGGTGCAAGAAAAAATTTAACAGGAATCGATTTACGCTATTACAAAAATCTAAAAGAAGAAACCGGGGCATCTGTTCATAACCCGATAAAAGTTATAAAAAATTGGCAAAAAGCTTATCATAAAAATATCGCCCAATTAAAAATTTTAGAAAATTTAAACAAACCTTTCGAGCAACAATCTACAATTAGCAAAATTTTTCACAGATTGACAAATAAATAGCAAATATAAATAATTGTAAAAATTTATTAAAAAAGAAACAAAAAATCCCTTTATTTTATATCATTATTTTATGGTCTAAAGTAAGGGGGATTTTTTATGAAAATTTCAGCTATCCAAACTTATCATAACAACAATTCTTTTTTAGGAAAAAAAAAACACAAACTTAAAAATGCAGCAGGAGCTGCGGCTATCGCACTTGCAAGTGTAACACCTGTCACAAATGCACAAGCGCAATACTATTACATTCCGCCAATTACTCCAATTACAACAACATATACTCCAAAAACGGTTCCAGATTGTTTTATTATAGGGGATTTACGAAATTTCGATGAACAAAAAACTCAAAGACAAGTTTTTGATGAAATTGATAATAATGGAAATTCAAACGGAACAATTTCTGTAAATGAGGTTCTCAGAACAGACAGAAACAACAAAATAAGATATCACGCAAATTACAATCAGTATGATGTTCAACGTATAAAAAATCAATTTCAGGTTTTATCAGAAACATACAATGAAGAAGATTCAAATCCTAATACAATAAATTACAGCGAGTACAAAGCAATAATGAAGGATTACAACGAGGAAAATAAAATTAATGTTTTATACCCACCTGGACTTTACTATCCTATGACACCGTTTTACAATCCATACTTATTTGACGGACCACACCACCACCATAGACATAGAGACTATGATAGACCAAGACATCACAGAAGATAAACAAAAATTGACCTAAATTCATATTAATGATTTAATAAGTCTATGAATTATATTTTCTATTGTTTAATAGTAATTTCTATTATTGTTGGTGCAATAAACGGAAGGTTAAATGAAGTAGTAAATTCAATACTTTCAGGGGCAGAACTATCTGTAAAGGTTGCATTTTCTCTTATCGGGATAATGGCATTTTGGCTTGGAATGATGAATATTGCAGACAAATGCGGGCTTATTAATATTATTTCAAAGCTTATAAAACCTATTACAAAGAAGCTGTTTAACGAAATTCCCGAAGATTCCCCGGCCATAGGCGATATTGCGATGAGCTTTTCTGCAAATGCTTTCGGCTTAACAAATGCAGCAACGCCAATAGGGATTAAAGCAATGGAAGAATTGCAAAAGCATAATAAAGATAAAAATTCAGCATCAAATGCGATGTGTATGTTTCTTGCAATGAACACAGCAGGCTTTCAATTAATTCCTGCTACAGTAATTGCAATATTAATCAGTATAGGCTACAAAAATCCGACAGAAATAATTGCACCGACACTTCTTGTAACAGGGATATCTTTTGTTTGTGCAATCGGACTTGCAAAAATATTCCAGAATTTTTGGAAATCGCAAAGCAGCTCTATGGAGGAGGATAAATAACTATGTTTCAAACATTAATGAACATAATTTCTCTATGGGCACTTCCTGCGATACTCATTTTAATTTTAACAATGGGCTTGTTCAAAAAAGTTCCGCTATATGAAACTTTTACCGATGGTGCAAAAGACGGATTTAAAGTTGCAATAAATATAATCCCGTATCTTGTTGCTATAATTGTCGGAATTTCAATGTTTAGAGCCTCAGGAATTATTGATTTAATACAGCATATTTTTGCACCACTACTTACATATTTTCATATTCCGGCAGACACAATTCCTATAATGCTTGTAAGACCACTTTCAGGCTCAGCAGCACTTGGCGTATTTTCAGACATTGCACATACTTTAGGGCCTGATTCTTATGCAACAAAACTTTCTGCAGTTATGATTGGTTCAAGTGAAACCACTTTTTATGTATTAGCCGTATATTTTGGAGCCGTTGGAATATCAAAATTACGCTATGCTTTAATCGTAGGCTTACTTGCAGATGCTATAAGTATTCTTGCAGCAATCGCGGTTTGTAGTTTGATGTTCTAAAATCTCTTTCAACCCAGCTTTGCGTAAATTTAAAATTATTATTTTTTACAACAGCCTTAACAAGCACAGCGTAACTTATATCTATAAAATTTATTTTGTTAATTCTCTCAACAACAAAATCCTCACAGCCGCAATTATGACAAAAATGTTTTTCAGGAATAATTTTTCCTTTTTTAATTATTCCACGCAATTTCACACCACAGCAGGCACATCTGACAAGATACCACTGATTTTCAATCAATTCGCCACAATCAGGACAATAAGCCAAATCAACATCAGGTGTTATCTTGCTATGCTCACAAACCTTATTAAATTTTAAAAACTCCAATATAGTCATATTTAGTTAATAATTATTTATACAAAAATGTCAATAAAACTTGACTACAAAAGTTTTTAAAATGCTTTAATCAAAAATATTTGAATATCCTTATTTACTCTTTCAACCCTTTTAACATATCTCATATCATTTAAATTTTGCAATATAAGAACAACAGCAGGCTTCTTATGAGTCATTTCAGCATAATATAAAGCCTGTCCAACACTTTCCGCCCACTTTTTAGCAAAATCAAATTCAATAGCATAATCCTTAGTCAAACAATCCACTCTGGTCATATCCCAAAGCCTAAACTCTCTTTTACCAAAACTTGGAGTACACCATTGACTAACATAATATGCTTCATTTTGCTGACTTTTCATTGTTTGCATTTTATACAAACTTTTAGGAACATAATTCAAATCAAAATACAAAATTCCACAACCAATAAGAACAAGCGATATAACAAAAGAAACTATTTTATTTTTATACTTCTTTCTCATAAAAAAATTATACAATAAAAAATATAGCCGAGTCGATTAATTGCGTTTCTT
>ULMR01034397.1_pt1 | contig 15413 bp, 15 predicted proteins | sample 1951711 | NCBI WGS metagenome assembly ULMR01 (sample SAMEA4835556, study PRJEB28245) | human gut metagenome | biome: gut microbiome; material: fecal sample | place: Denmark | collected 2008 | reverse complement strand
TACGCACGGAGTCCATGGCAGTGTTTCCACCTCCAATCACGGCTACCCGCTTGCCGAAGGTCACCGGAGTATCGGAATCTTCACTGGCCGCATCCATCAGGTTCACACGGGTCAGATACTCGTTAGACGACATGATGTTGATAGAATTCTCGCCCGGAATGTTCATGAAATTCGGAAGTCCGGCACCCGAAGCCACAAAGATTCCCTTGAAGCCTTCGGCCTCCAGTTCCTCCACACTGAGGGTTTTCCCGATGATGCAGTCCTTCACAAAGGTCACGCCCATCTTCGAAAGATTTTCAATCTCCACATCTACAATCTTGTTAGGCAGACGGAACTCTGGAATACCGTATTTCAGCACCCCGCCAATCTCGTGCAGGGCCTCGAACACGGTCACGTCGTACCCCATCTTGGCCATGTCGCCCGCAAACGACAATCCCGCGGGTCCCGAACCGACCACCGCCACCTTGATACCATTCTTGGCCGCAATTTCCGGGACCGAAACCTGTCCGCTTTCCCGCTCGTAATCGGCAGCAAAACGTTCCAAGTAACCGATGGCCACTGCTTCGTGCCCCATCTTCAAGTGGATACACTTCGACTCACACTGCTTTTCCTGCGGGCAGACACGTCCGCACACAGCCGGAAGTGCACTGGTTTTCTTCAACGTACGCGCCGCCTCCAAAAATTCTCCACGCTCAATGTTCTTGATGAAGCCCGGAATATCAATACCCACCGGACAACCTTCCATACAGGAAGGATTGGCACAGTCCAGACATCGCTTGGCCTCCGTCAGCGCCTGTTCTTCGTTCAGCCCCAAGTTCACTTCCTCCTTGCGGCTGTGTGAACGGTATTCCGGGTCCAGTTCGTTCATCTTCACCCGCGGAATCAGGGTACGTTCTTTCGGCTTCATCCGCTTGCGCAACGCTTCGCGCCACTCCGCATTCCGGCCCGAAGCACTCTGTTCCGCTTCACATACCGCAGGATGCTCGTCCAGCTTATGGATTTCCTCCCGTTCGATGTCCTTGAAAGCACCCATACGCTTGAGCATCTCGTCAAAGTCCACCTGATGGCCGTCAAATTCCGGACCATCCACACACACGAACTTCGTCTTTCCTCCCACGGTGATACGGCAGGCACCACACATACCCGTTCCATCCACCATGATGGTGTTCAGAGACACATCGGTCGGGATGTCGTATTTCTTCGTCAGCAGGCAGACAAACTTCATCATAATGGCCGGACCGATGGCAAAGCATTTGTCCACCTTCTCGCGCTTGATGACCGCTTCCACTCCTTCCGTCACCAGTCCTTTCTGTCCGTAAGAACCGTCGTCGGTCATGATAATCACTTCGTCGGAGCTTTCCCGCATTTCCTTTTCCAGGATAATCAGTTCCTTGGTACGTCCGGCCAATACGGTAATCACCCGGTTGCCGGCAGCTTTCAATGCCTGTACGATGGGGAGCATCGGAGCCACTCCCACTCCTCCTCCGGCACAGACCACCGTACCGAAATTCTCAATATGAGTAGCTTTTCCCAACGGACCAACCACATCCGTAATATAGTCGCCTACATTCAGTTCGCATAAACGGGTGGACGAAAGCCCTACCTCCTGTACCACCAGTGTGATGGTTCCTTTCACCGGGTCGGCCGCAGCAATGGTCAGCGGCATGCGTTCTCCCTTTTCCCCTACACGGACAATCACAAAATGCCCGGCCTTGCGCGATTTCGCAATCAAGGGAGCCTCAATGACCAGCTTAAAAACTTTTTCGGAAAAATGTTCCTTCTGAAGAATTCTGTTCATGGTTTTATTGGATAAAGTTAATTATTAGTTGTTCCTTTTATAAATAAATTACCACAAAGTTAAAAGAAATAACAACACTTTCAAAGATTTTCCAAGCTTTCAATAAGATTCTGACAAGAAGTCAAAAGCACATCCTCAACTGCCCTCAGCCCACAGATAGTTAATTATGCATCTTTTTCAAATGGAACGAAAATAAGAAACAAATAAGACAATGATTATCAGCTAAATACAATTAATCAAAAAAATTTTTTTTCAGAAAAAAATGCTATTTATTCCGCAAAAATGACTCTTGTACAAAATTAAAGACTATCTTTGTAAGGTTACAATATGATATAAAAGCTCATGAATGAACGACTGAATCACATCAGACAACTGATAAATGAAGGAAATGTAGATACCGCTATATCCTGCCTGAATGATTTAATCCTCACCGCTTCCTCACCCATGCCGGAAGCTTATTATCTTCTGGGGAACGCCTTTCGAAAAAAAGGTGACTGGCAAGGTGCGTTGAACAATTACCAGGAAGCAATCTCTTTGGACCCGGACAGTCCGGCCACAGAAGCCCGAAGCATGATGATGGATATACTTAACTTTTATAACAAAGATATGTTTAATCAATAAGATATATAGAACTATGGCTAAAATGAAAGGAGTGGTTGTAGTAAACACGGAACGATGCAAGGGATGTAACCTATGCGTGGTAGCTTGCCCGTTGCACGTGCTGTCACTCACCCCAAAAGTAAATCAAAAAGGATATAATTTTGTACAGCAGGTAGTGGAAGATACCTGCAACGGATGCTCTTCGTGCGCCATCGTGTGCCCGGACGGATGTCTCACCGTATATAGAGCTAAATGTGAAGAATAAAAAAATGCCCAACAAGCAAAACCTAAGAAATTATGGCAGAAGAAGTTGTTCTTATGAAAGGTAACGAAGCTATAGCCCATGCCGCCATCCGTTTCGGCGTGGACGGTTACTTCGGTTACCCCATCACTCCCCAATCTGAAGTATTGGAAACGCTTGCCGAACAGAAACCATGGGAAACTACTGGAATGGTCGTACTCCAGGCAGAAAGTGAGGTGGCAGCAATTAATATGGTGTATGGAGGCGCCGGTAGCGGAAAAATGGTCATGACATCCTCCTCCAGCCCCGGTGTCAGTCTGAAACAGGAAGGTATCTCCTATATTGCAGGAGCAGAACTTCCGTGTCTGGTGGTTAACGTCATGCGTGGCGGCCCGGGTCTGGGTACCATCCAGCCAAGTCAGGCCGATTATTTCCAGACCACCAAAGGCGGCGGACACGGTGACTATCACCTCATCGCCCTAGCTCCAGCCTCCGTACAGGAAATGGCTGACTTTGTAGGACTAGCTTTCGAACTGGCTTTCAAATACCGCAATCCGGCCATGATTCTGGCCGACGGTGTCATCGGACAGATGATGGAGAAAGTGGTTCTCCCGGAATTCCGCCCCAGACGTACCGAAGAGGAAATCCTGGCACAATGCCCGTGGGCTACCACTGGCTGCAAAGGCCGCAAACCAAACATCATCACTTCACTGGAACTGGATCCGGCGGTAATGGAACAGCGCAACCTGCATCTGCAGGCCAAATACGCAGAAATCGAGGAGAAAGAAACCCGCTATGAAGAGCTGGATGCAGAAGATGCGGAATATTTGATTGTAGCCTTCGGTTCATGCGCCCGTATCGCACAGAAGGCAATGGAGCATGCCCGTGAAGAAGGCATCAAGGTTGGTTTGTTCCGCCCGATTACCCTGTGGCCGTTCCCGAGTAAAGCGTTGAAAGAAAGAGCCAAACAGGTGAAAGGTATCCTGACCGTGGAACTGAACAGCGGACAGATGATTGAAGATGTCCGCCTGGCCGTGGAATGCAAGGTACCGGTAGAACATTTCGGTCGTTTGGGAGGTATCGTTCCCGATCCGGACGAAGTAATCGAAGCCATTAAAGAAAAACTGATTCAGAAATAAATTATGGATACCGATAGAATAAGAGCCGTCTTAAACGTACTGTTTATGATTGGAGCGCTGATTTCCGTAATACTCTACTTCACCTTGGGAGACGACAAAACCGTATTCTTCTACGTATGCGGCGCTTCTCTCTTTCTGAAGATGATGGAGTTCGTGTTCCGTTTCTTTCTATGATAACCTACAGGAGAACCTATTATGACAAAAGAAGATATAATCAAACCTGAAAATCTGGTTTATCAGAAGCCTCGGTTGCTGAACGATAACCCGATGCACTACTGTCCGGGATGCAGCCACGGAGTAGTCCACAAACTGATTGCCGAAGTCATCGACGAAATGGGTATGGCCGAAAAAGCCGTCGGAGTAAGTCCGGTGGGATGTGCCGTATTCATGTATAACTACTTGGACATCGACTGCCAGGAAGCCGCACACGGACGTGCGCCTGCCTTGGCTACGGCCATCAAGCGCCTCTGGCCCGACCGTCTGGTATTCACCTATCAGGGAGACGGTGACCTGGCCTGCATTGGTACGGCAGAAACCATCCACGCCCTGAACCGTGGAGAAAATATCACCATCATTTTTATCAACAATGCCATTTACGGAATGACCGGCGGACAGATGGCCCCTACCACATTGTTGGGCATGAAAACTTCTACCTGCCCTTACGGCCGTATACCGGAAATCCACGGTTATCCGCTGAAAATGACTGAAATCGCGGCCACTTTGGAAGGAACAGCCTACGTGACCCGCCAGTCCGTACAGTCAGTGGCTGCCATCCGCAAGGCCAAGAAAGCCATCCGCAAAGCTTTTGAATGCTCCATGCAGAAAAAAGGCTCCAGCCTCGTAGAAATCGTATCTACCTGCAACTCCGGATGGAAAATGTCACCCGCCGATGCCAACAAATGGATGGAAGAACACATGTTCCCGTTCTACCCGCTGGGCGACCTGAAAGATACTACAGATATTAAATAATCACTCGCATACCTATGAAAGAAGAAATTATCATCGCAGGATTTGGAGGACAAGGGGTACTTTCCATGGGAAAAATCCTGGCATACTCCGGGTTGATGGAAAACAAGGAAGTGACCTGGATGCCTGCCTACGGTCCCGAACAGCGCGGAGGTACGGCCAACGTCACCGTCATCGTCAGCGACGAACGTATCTCTTCCCCGATTCTCAGCAAATACGATACGGCCATCATACTGAACCAGCCTTCACTTGCCAAGTTTGAAAACAAAGTAAAACCGGGCGGCGTACTGATTTACGACGGCTATGGTATCATCAATCCTCCGACTCGTAAGGACATCCACGTATACCGCATCGATGCCATGGATGAAGCCAACGAACGGAAAATGGCCAAGACCTTCAACATGATTGTGCTGGGCGGTCTGCTCAAGATACGCCCCATCGTATCTATCGACAGTGTGATCAAGGCACTCCGCAAGACCTTGCCCGAACGCCATCATCACCTCATTCCGATGAACGAAGAGGCTATCAAAATCGGTATGGAAATCATCAAGGAAGTCTGATTCCCATCAGGAACCGATATATCTTAAAAACAGAAAGGCTGCAAGGAAATTTATCAATCGAATTTCCATGCAGCCTTTTGTTTGCCATACACTTTCCGAATCCGCCTAACTTCCCTACTTTTTGAAAGACACAACCGCCCGTTTTCGCTTTTTTATTGTATCTTTGCCCCATTATGAAGAAAGTACTTTTTACAGCCATACTCCTGTTTCTGTGCCACACCTTGTATGCACAGGTTCCCCTCTCGCAATACGGACAAGGAATGTCTGCCACTGGAAGGGACAACAACAGATATGACCGCAACGGAAACCCCATAGATACAACTGCCGTCATCGATGCCAGCACCGTACCGGTAGGACTGAGTGCCTGGAAAATTGACACTCGCTTCGGCGAAATGACCCCGGTACCCATAGATACGCTGCAACACGGATTCCAGAACTCCAATGACACAGGAGGTCCTACGGGACACTATACATACTTAGGAAACCTCGGCGCACCGCGTATCTCGCATGTGTTTTTCGAACGGAAAGAAAGCAGCCAGTTCTTCTTTACCGATCCGTACGACTTCACCGTGAGAAAACCGGAGGACGTGATTTATACCAACACCAAATCACCGTTTACCAACCTGACTTATTTCAAACAAGGTGGCGGACGTAACGGAGAGGAACGCTTCAAAGCCTATTTCGCCGTCAACGTGAACAAACGGCTGGGATTCGGTTTCGATATCGACTATACCTACGGACGTGGTAAATACGACAGCCAGTCTACTGCCTTGTTCAACGGCAATCTTTTCGCTTATTACCATGGCGACAAGTACGACATGCACTTCAGCTTCATCAACGACAACCTGAAAGTAGCCGAGAACGGAGGTATCACGGACGACCGTTACATCACCAACCCGCTGGAAATGGCTGAAGGAAACCGTACGTATGAAACCTACTCCATTCCGACCAACTTATCGGACATCTGGAACCACAATACGGGGTATCACGCCTTCCTGACCCATCGCTACAACTTAGGATTCTATCGTGACGTGACGACCGAAAACGACACCATCACCAAAACAGAGTTTGTACCGGTCACCAGCTTTATCCATACCGTCAATATGGACATCAACCGGAGAAAATATATTTCTTACAACACAGCTCAAAACGAACAATATTTTGAGCACAACTATTTAGGAAAGGATTCATTGGATGTCACCAAGAACTTCTCCATCAAGAATACGGTGGGCATTGCACTTCGGGAAGGCTTCAACAAATGGGCCAAGGCCGGACTGACGGTATTTGCCAGCTTTGAGCACCGTAACTTCACCCTGACGGATACCATTACGGGGACAGCAGGCCGGCGTATTCCTACCAGCCACAAGGAAAACGTACTTTCCATTGGCGGTCAGCTCATCAAATCGCAGGGAAAGACCCTGCACTACAATGTGCTGGGTGAAATCGCCATGATTGGCGAAGATGCGGGACAATTCAGTGTAGAAGGACAAGGTGACCTGAACTTCCGCCTGTTCAATGATACGGTACGTCTGGAAGCCAATGCCTACATCAAAAACCTGAACCCGACTTTCTACTATCGACATTTCCATTCCAAGCACTATTGGTGGGACAATGACCTGAGTAAAATCATGCGCACCCGCATTGAAGGAAAACTGAGCATCGACCGCTGGCGGACCCAGCTGAAAGCCGGAGTGGAAAACATCACCAATTATACTTATCTGGACAATACGTCGGTGAAATACACGAACTCCAATGATGTAACCAGCTATAAGAATAACATGGCCGTAAGCCAGTATTCCGGAAGTATCCAGGTATTCAGTGCTACCTTACGGCAGGACTTCAAATTAGGTATCCTGCACTTGGACAATGAAATAACCTACCAGAAGACGAGCAACGAAACCGTGCTGCCCTTGCCGGAACTGGTACTTTACCATGACTTGTATCTCCAGTTCGGACTGGCCAAGAACGTGCTTCAAATTGAAATGGGAGCCGACATGCGTTACTTCACACAATATTATGCTCCCGACTATGCTCCGGCTATCGGACAGTTCTATCTGCAGAATCCGGATACTCGCTACAAGGTGGGAGGCTATCCGCTTATCAACGGATACATCAACCTGCACCTGAAACGTACCCGTATCTTCGTGCAGATGTACAACCTGCTGCAACGTACCGGCGAGAAGAGTTACTTCCTCGCTCCCCACTACCCGCTCAACCCGCGTATCTTGAAAATCGGTATTTCATGGAACTTCTTTGATTAACGGCCATGAAAAAGAACAAGACTTATTATCTGCTGGGCGGCTTTATCCTCCTGCTGGTAGTCATCCGCCTCTGCTCTCATTCAGAGCCTCGCCCGGAGTTCACTCCACGTGACTATCCCGACATCCTCCATTCAGGAGTCTTACGGGCAGTTACGGAGTATAACACCCTCAGTTACCATGCCGAAAAGGACAGCGTCTCCGGGTTTGATTATGAATTGCTGAGTGCCTTTGCCCAAGCCAAACACCTGCAGTTGGAAGTCACTCCCGAAATGAGCTTTGAAAAACGGCTGAAAGGTATTGCCGAAGGGAAATATGATTTAATTGCCACCGGAACTGTTATTACTACACGTTCCAAAGATACCCTGCTTTTCACACATCCGTTGTGGCTGAGCAAGCAAATCTTAGTACAGCGCAAACCGGAAAAGGGAAAAGACAGCCTTTATATCCACAATCAACTGGAGTTGGGAGGGAAGACCTTGCACGTGGTGAAAGGTTCACCGGCTCTGCTGCGCCTGCACAACCTTATCAATGAAATAGCCGATACCATCTATCTGCAGGAAGTAGACCAGTATGGCCCTGAACAGCTCATGGCCATGGTTTCCGGAGGTGACATCGACTATGCCGTCTGCGACGAAAACATCGCCAAAGGCAACATCGCATTGTATCCCAATCTGGACATTGATACCGATATCAGTTTCACTCAGTTTTATGCATGGGGAGTACCTAAACATGCCCCTATCCTGCTCGACAGCCTGAACAGCTGGCTCGACCAGTATATGAAGAGTGAAGACTATCGGAAATTATATAAAAAATACTTTCATTAAAACCACTCATCTATGATCAAACTAGATAAAGTAAACTGGGGATTCATCGGATGCGGTGAAGTCACCGAAAAGAAAAGCGGTCCGGCTTTCAACATGATTGAAGGCTCCAAAGTGGTAGCGGTCATGAGCCGTGAAGAAGAAAAAGTCAAATCCTACGCCATACGCCACCAGATTCCCCGGTGGTACACCGATGCGCAAGAACTGATTGGCGACGAAGATGTGAATGCCATCTACATTGCTACTCCTCCGTCCTCACATGCCACCTTTGCCATCATGGCCATGAAAGCCGGAAAACCGGTCTACATCGAAAAACCGATGGCTGCCAGCTATGAGGACTGCGCCCGTATCAACCGTATCTCCAAAGAAACGGGAGTACCTTGCTTTGTGGCTTACTACCGCCGCTACCTGCCCTATTTCCAAAAAGTACGTCAACTAGTCGACGAAGGAGAAATCGGTAACGTCATCAACGTACAAATCCGTTTCGCACAACCCCCTCGGGATCTGGACTACAACAGCAAGAATTTACCGTGGCGTGTGCAACCCGATATTGCCGGAGGAGGTTATTTCTACGACCTGGCTCCACACCAGCTGGACTTATTGCAGGACATGTTCGGCTGTATCCTCGAAGCAGAAGGATACAAGAGCAACCGTGGCGGACTCTATGAAGCAGAAGATACCATCAGTGCCTGCTTCAAGTTCGATTCCGGTCTGCCGGGTTCCGGTTCCTGGTGCTTCGTGGCACATGAATCGGCCAAGGAAGACCGTATCGAAATCATCGGTGATAAAGGCATGATCTGTTTCTCCGTCTTTACCTACGACCCGATAGCCCTGCACACCGAACGCGGACGCGAAGAGATTCTTCCGCCCAATCCGCCTCACGTACAGCTACCGCTGATTAAGGCCGTGGTAGAGCACCTGCAAGGTAAAGCAGTATGTACCTGCGACGGCATCAGTGCCACACCCACCAACTGGGTCATGGACCGTATTCTGAACAAACTATAAACTTCTTTCATAAGGTGAAATACCTTTCCTTGTTGACCATACTGCCGTCGTTTCTTCTCTATCCCGCCTATGGAAAGGCACAAATAGAGAAGCGAGACAGTGTGGCCAATACAGAACCTGCTCCCGTTCCATCTTCGCGTCCCTTATTGGGCAGTCTCACCAATGACATTGTACGCTCTATCAAATTCACCGGACAAGAAATCAAGAAAGTCGGCGTCAAGCTGAACACGGTAGATACCACTTACATCTCTCCCAACAAATATAACCTGGCTTTCATGTTGGAACAAAGTTCCTGGTATGAGCACTACCGCCTGGGAAGCAACGACGGACAAAGCCTGAGCTTTGCGCCCAACATCAATACCAAGTTAGGCGTGTATTTCGGATGGAGATGGATTTTCTTAGGAGTCTCTTTCGACATCAGAGACTTACTTGGAAAAGGGAAAAACAAGGCTCCCCGAAAAGAATTTGTGTTCAACCTGTACAGTGCCAAATTCGGTGTCGATCTCTATTATCGAAAAACAGGTAGTGACTTCAAGATTTCTTCCTACGAAAAGTTCAATCTGAGCAAGGACTACACGAACACCCCGTTCAACGGCTTCCAAAGTGATATCAAGGGACTGAATGCCTACTGGATTTTCAATCACAAGCGTTTCTCCTATCCAGCCGCTTACAGTCAGTCGACCAACCAACGGAAAAGCTGCGGTTCCCTACTGGCAGGATTTTCCTATTCACAGCACAACATTTCGTTCGACCATACCCAACTGCCCGATGAAATAAAACAGCAGTTGAATCCCTCCCTGCAATTCCACAGCCTGCGTTATACCGACTACAATCTTAGCGTGGGCTACGGCTACAACTGGGTATTCGCGAAAAACTGTCTGCTGAATGTATCCCTACTCCCGGCCATTGCCTATAAGAAATCACGTATCAACGACCAACCTACCCAAAGCGGTACCAGCTGGGCACAATGGATCAGAGACATCAATTTCGATCTGATTACGCGGGCCGGTATTACCTGGAACAACAGCAAATACTATGTGGGAGCTTCGCTGGTGCTCCACACCTACAACTACCGCAAGCCCACCTTCTCCATTACCAACTCCTTCGGAAGTCTTCGCGTTTACATGGGATTCAATTTCTGGAAAAAGAAAGAGTACCGTGAAAAAAAGGAATAAAAAAAGGAGCCGCCCCTCAATTTAAAGCAACTCCTCTATTAAATAAAACAAACACAATGAACGCTTAGAAATGAACGCCCAGTGTCAGCAACACCTGGTGACGTTCGTTGGTGACCTTAGTGGCTGGCAAAGCCTCATCACTGAACGCATAAAAATCAGACTTGTACACGTTGTATTTGTAAGCCAAGTCCGTATAAAACCATTTTCCTCTATAACCTAAACCTGCGGTCACCGTATTGCGTGACAAATCATTCATATATTCCGTATCTGTACGCATATCGTTTGCATTCAACGATTTATATGCTCCATCCTTGAAAGCCGATGTAGAATAATTGTAACCGGCCCGTACGCTGAAAGCTGAAGAAATGCGTGCCTCCAGTCCCACACGTACCGTGTGCTGTCCTTTCAGAATAGACTTGGTGTACTCATTCTGGTTCTCCATCGGAGTCCCGTCGTTATAATACATCCTGCAAGCGTTATAACCGGCATATTCATATTCTGCCCCCACAGCCAAGAAACTGCCTACCGTAGTTCCGGCACTTACATTGAATTTCCACGGGGTCATCAAACGATAATCCTGAACTGATTCTCCGGCATAATCTATCGTCCGCTCATCTGCCTTGAACTGCGTATTGTCTGCTTCATTGGCAAACTTGTAATTCAGTTCCGAATAAAGTTCAGCAGAATAGGTATCGGTCAGCGAGTACCAGGTGGGTGTATGAATGGCCAGACCAAAACGGAATGGAGAATCTTCTATCGGACGGAAAATGGCTCCAAACTTCAAATTCAGTCCGGTCCCTTCTGTACGATACGCATTCCGCAACTCATAATAGCCTGAATGATTACCATCATACACATCTTCCGTATAATACGTACTGCGCGTATAGTTCACATCGCTCACCCCCAAGGTGATGCCGAAATACATCCGGTCTTCCACATTAAAGGCCACATTGAAGTCGTACTGGTTGATACCACCTTCTTCCCTGCTACGGAAACCGTTGGCATTTCCATTCCATCCCATCGGCATTTGAAAAGTACCTCCTTTTCCATCCTCGAAGGTACCCACTCCAACCAGTTCCGACCGGACACCCATTACGCCCAAATACGGATAATTGGTATTATAATAAGGGTTCGAAAGACCGCTGTGTCCTTCTACTCCATAATTATAAATATCATCCATCTCACTGATGGAGTAAATAGAGCCTGCTACCATATTGGCCAGCTGCTGCGTCTGAGATAAACCATTCAATATACCTCCTGCCGCAAACTGACGGTTGAAGTTCTGACTCTTATGATAGTTGAATCCAAAGTTCAGGTAACGGAGCGTCGTGCGGTTGCCAATCTTTGTGGAGTACACAAAACCAATCTGGTCAAACGAAACCTTATTCCGTTTGTCATTCATCACACTTCCATTAAAGTCACTTTCTACCTTTGTGGCATTCATGCCAAATGACGTAGACACATCGTGTCCTCTGAACAAGCCGATACCCGCCGGGTTGGTACCGATAACCGAAATATCTGCACCCAAAGCACCCATGGCACCACCCATTCCGACAAAACGGGCCGTTCCGTTCAATTCATCTCCCGCATAGCGGGCCGCATCGTAAGCAGTTTGTGCCATGGCCTGTGCACCGCACAACAATGAACAGGCCACTGCATACATGTATTTCTTTTTCATCTTCAATCTCCTTTTAGTTACACATTTATCTTCTGCGTGCGCCGCCACCGCCGCCAGTACTTACTCCTCTGGAAGAACCGCCGCCACCCGTAGTAGAACGATAGCTACCGCCTCCAAAGTTACTATAACTTCTGACAGAAGAATTGGTACGTGAATTATTGAATCCATTATTCATCCGGTTGCTGTTGTTCTGGTTCATCCGGTTAAACACATCCGTATTACGATAGGAATTCGGGCGTGTACTGCTAGGACGAGAATAAGTAGATTCACCCAAACCTTGTGATGGACGGGTATATCTTGTGCCTGTACTGCGCACTCTGGAAGCACCATCCGGACGGATAGAACGTATTCCATCGGTACCAGTCACAACACGACCGCCCGTTCTACTATTACGGTCCAGTCCACCCATTACACGACCGCCCGTTCTGTCGTTACGGTCAAATACAGAACCCACGGTACCTCTCCGTACCACCTGCTCTGCACGACGGTTGTTGTAGGTATAGGAGTGCCCTTGATAAGCGCCTCCTCCCCATCCATAATACGGATAATGGTGATGCCATCCGGGGCCCCAATAACCACCCCAGTAACCTCCCCAATAGCCACCCCAGTAGCCACCGTACCAGTAAGGAGAATACCATGGAGAGTACCAACTATAATACCATGGAGAATGCCATCCCCAGCCCCAACTTGGTCCGGCAATGCTCCAGTTCCATCTCCAGTCCCACCACATCGGGTTGCTGTAAGTAGGGAACACGTATGCATACAGTCCGTCATCATATACATTCCAATCCCAAGATGGGAAAGCACCGTACACCACGTCCCAATATAACGGGCTGCTTACCGGAATGGCGTAGCGCGGGCTCCGGAAACGGACAATTCGCATGGCGTACTCATAATCATCCTGTGAACCTTCAAATCCGTTCACCCATTCTCCCCGCTCTCCATAGGGTTTTTCCTGTATGTAAAGTGTATCGTTCTGCATGGAGAACGTATTTTCCCGTGACGTATACCGACGATTGTACTCATCTACATCACGTGTATTTCCAGCTGCATCCTTCACTACCACCGGAGTGGAAGAAGACAATGTGGAATATGCCGTTGTCCCCTGATTCTGCTTCGGGGCCACTACGGTCTCCTTCTTCGTTTCTGCCTTTTTCTTAGGCACGAAGTAAAGGTCGTCGTTACTCTGGGCCGCCACAAAAAGCGGTAAACTTGCCCATATCAACGAAGCAAATACTTTCAACTTCCTCATAGTTCTATCTTTTAACGGTTTTACCTTTTTATTCTAGTACAAAAATAGGAAGATATTTCTCCCCATCAAGCAGGAAATCCCTATTTCAAGGTAGGGATTTCCCTAAACTTGCCATTCAGGGGACATCACACCCCACTTTTCTTTTCCGCCCAATACACTCCACCTAAAATACAAGCTGCCCCCACTGCCGAAGTGAGTGTCAACCCTTCCCCTAAAATCAGCATGGAAGCCCCCAGCGTGACCAGCGGACTCAAATAAATATAATTGGAGGTATGCATCACCCCAATCTTTTTCAGTGCGACGTTCCAAGCCACAAAACAGATCAGAGAGGCCACCAGTGCCAGAAACAGCAAATTCATCCACACAGCGGATTGCGACAATATACCCACATTGCTACGGAACGGGAAGATTGCAAACAAAGGCAAGATGGTGAGTAATCCGTAGAAAAACACTTTCCGAGTAATGAACGACACCGGATAATGCGACAGCCGGCGAATCACCAGACTGTAGCAAGCCCATGAAAAGGCTGCCGACAGTGTTAGCAAATCTCCCCATGGAGACACTTTCAATCCTTCTTTTCCTCCGAAAACAATCAGACCGACCCCACACAGGGCCAGCAACGAACCAGCCAACAGACGTATTCCCAAACGCACCTCTTTGTAACAGGCCGCCGAGAGAAAAGCCGTCAGCAAAGGAGCTGTACACAGCAGAAAAGCCACATTCGATGCCTGCGTCATACCCAATGCCGTATTCTCCGTATAAAAATAAAGCGACCCTCCAAAGAAGCCGGCCAATGCCAGCAATCCCTCCTCTTTCCAGCTGTTAGCCAGCAACCGACGAGGAGCAATCAGCCAGATACCTACATACGCCACCAGAAAACGGTAGAAAAAGATTTCATGCGGATGCAGCCCATGCTGAATCAAGACCTTGGTTGAGATATAGGTCAGCCCCCATACCACCACCACGGCAATAGCCAGTAAATGATAATACCCCTGTTTCACTTTCTCCTTATATTTATTTACCTAAAAACGGAATCACCACGAACTCTGCTTCCGGATATTCCCGCTTCAGCAAATCGCGCATGTATTCCTCCGTATCCCGACGGATAATCTCATCGTCTTCCTCCGGGAAGAGATTGTAGGCCAGCGTATGCAGACGGATGCCCCGACGACTCATCGCCTCCAGGCTCAGCAACGTATGGTTGATGCTTCCCAGCCGTCCGGAAGTCACGAACACCAGCGGATACTGTTTCTGCGCCACGTAGTCAATGGTCAGCAGGTCGCGCGTCAAAGGCACCATCAGTCCTCCGGCCCCTTCCAGCAGCACCGCATCGTAACGTTCGCTCAGGGTTTCCGTCGCCCGTTCAATCTTGTCGAAGTCAATCGGACGCTTGTCAATCTCTGCAGCCAGATGCGGAGAGCAGGGATAAGAAAAAATCTCCGGCATCGTCAGCCGTTCCTTATCCTCCGGCAACAAACCTGTACCCATAATCCGACGGTGCAGCTCGATGTCTTCCGACAGGTCCGTATTGCCCGTCTGAATCAGCTTCTCCGTAATGGTGCGGATACCCCGCTCGTTCCATGTCTTGGCCAGATAGGCCGTGGCATAACTTTTCCCGATGTTCGTGTCGATGCCACTCACAAAATATACATTTTTTTTCATTCCGTATCGTTTTTGGTATTTTATTTTCTACATATCATATAAATGGGATGAAAAGTCAGGTACACCCTGCCCCGCTCATCCGAAAACCGTTCCGTATAATTCCGGCAGAACTCCTGTAGCCTGCCCCGCGTCCAAGCCTGTGACGCCGTGCCCGTCACTCCCGTCTCTTTCAGGTGCCGCAACACCTCCAGCGGAGAAGCGAACGACAGGCGCAACTGTTCCTCATGAGCATACACCACCTCGTAACGGGCGGCC
>ULMR01029590.1_pt1 | contig 15600 bp, 14 predicted proteins | sample 1951711 | NCBI WGS metagenome assembly ULMR01 (sample SAMEA4835556, study PRJEB28245) | human gut metagenome | biome: gut microbiome; material: fecal sample | place: Denmark | collected 2008 | reverse complement strand
ATGGCTCCGAAGCGCGTCGTCTACGTAAGCTGCGATTCGGCCACCCTCGCCCGCGACTTAAAGTACCTCACTGCCGGGGGATATGCGGTGGAGAATGTGCAGGGCGTGGACCAGTTCTGCCATAGCGGACACGTTGAGACGGTAGTATTGTTGACTAAAGTACACAAGTAAAAGTGTGAAAATGCTTGAAAAATAAGGCTTTTCCGAGGAATAGTGGCAGCTGATTATTTGGAATTTATTTCTTTGCACTACTCCTTAAAACGAAGGCAGAATACAAGGTTGACCGTACAGAAATACTGAATGTAGGTTGACCATACGGAAATGTTAACTGATAGTTGCTCATTAGAATTTTATGAGAGCCTAGAGGAATCTTGGCTCTCTTGTTTGATTATACCAAGGAGATGAAGGCACTATGATTAGAAGAAAAACAGAAACTCGTGGTCGTTATGATGTGGGAGTATATGAAGTAGATATAGATGTTGATATGAGAAGAGACGCATTACAATTTGCCAAAGATATAATATTGTCAGACAATCAATATTCAAGGCTTTTGCCGGAAAACATAAAAAATTCAAACGATGTAAGTACGCAGCAAAAAATTGAGATTCAAAGAACATACATGGGAAAGTTGGGCGAAATAGTATTTTTGAAGTTGTTAAACTCAAAAGGAAAGATTGTGAACACCCAAGGAATGTTCGAAATCTATGAAGGTCAAGATAACGTTGATTCTTTTGATTTTGAAACAATTGATGGAGAGTCCGTTGATGTAAAGTCTGGGTTTAGAACTATACATACTAGATTGCTTGTTAACATCCAACAATTTGATCGTAGCCCTAAAAATTATTATGTAGGTGTGAAACTAAATGCCCAGGATACTAATTCAGAACAGAAACTTGTTGATTGGGATAACATAACTCTTGCGACTGTAAAAGGGTATGCAGAATTTTCATATATGCAGAACTATGCAGGTGTTAAAGATTTTGGCGAGGGGCCTGCAAGGTGGCTGCCTTATAGTAAGTTAATGGGAATAGATAGATTGATTAATTTGTTCTAACTTACTACTCAAAAACATTAACAAACATTACAAAACATATTAAAATATAATGAAACATCATCAAACTTATTGAAAAGCCAATCATATTGTGGTATAATATGACTGGTTTTTTATATCTATTAGTCGAAGTACGGAGGTGTATATAATGAATGAAGTACCAAACGAGAAATGGATAAGTATTGAAGAGGCTGCAGAGCATCTTGGAATAAAACCTATTACTGTAAGAGATTGGATAAAAAAAAGAAAAGGTATTCCGGCTCACAAAATAGGCAAAAAGTGGAAGTTTAAATATTCTGAATTAGATGCTTGGGTAAAGAGCGGACAGAGTGCCATAGAACAATTTGATAGGTAGGTACAAAATGGCAAATGATATGTTAATTAACGCATTGAAAATAATGAACGGTTATCTTAATCAAAATTATAGTAATAATGAATTAAAGATAATCCGTAAAGAAATCGATGCTATTGTAGGAAAATCTTTGGCGGTTGATGATTCTTATAATAAACCTTATTCATATGAGGAGATGCAAGAAGTATTATCAACCTTAAACGAGAAAGAAACTATAAGGAAGAACAAGGGCGTTTATTACACTCCAATAGATGTTGTAAAGTTTATACTAATTAACAGCGTTAAAATGGTTTGTAACAGGCTACAACCAAATAATCTTCATGTGTTAGACTTGAACGGAATACCATACAGTACTTTCTGTTATGATAAAACGGTGTACGACCCAACATGTGGTTCAGGTGTTTTCCTTTTAGCTGCATTGGAACTAAAGTTGGATTTACTTGATTTACATCACACAGATGTTACGAAGGGAAAAATAAAAAAAGTTGTTGAATCTATAAAGGGTAATGATTTAAACAGAGATTCAATTATTATTACTAAAATTAGACTTTTTCTATGTGTATTGCATCGACACGGTGTGGCAAAAGCAAAAGGACTTTCGGAAGTACTTAATAACTGCTATGAATGCTATGACTATGTGGAACACAAATCAGCGAATGAAAATAAATATGACATTATCATAGGAAATCCACCGTATGTAGAGGATGCGAAAAGTGAGTCGGTTCCCGAAAAAAGATATGGTAACATATATGCTAATGTGCTGGAGAATGCGTCATTGCAGTTAAAGCCTGATGGCGTTATGGGGTTTGTAATCCCATTGTCATATGTTTCAACACCAAGAATGAAGAAGATTCGTGATGAGCTATATATCACAGTGCCAGAACAGTATATTCTAAGTTATTCGGATAGACCAGATTGCCTATTTACTTCTGTACATCAGAAACTATGCATTTTGTTTGGAAAAAATAAAAACAATAAGTGTGAAATCTCTACAGGAAATTATAGATACTGGTATAAGGAAGAAAGGCATGATTTATTTAATACTGCTGAAGTTGTGAAGAATAATTATGTGAAGGATGAATATATTCCAAAGTTAGGAACAAGGCTTGACACTTCTATATATAAGAAATTAACTGGTTTTAATACACCTATTATTAATTTGCTTGAAAGGGATAATGGCGCACCGTTATATTTGAATATGAGAGCAGCCTTTTGGATTAAGGCTTTCTTAAATAAGCACACAGGTTCTGAATACAAAACATTCAAATGTGAGAATCAAAATTATGCTAATTTCTGTATGTGCTTGCTTAATTCTTCATTATTTTGGTGGTATTGGATTTGTGTATCCGATTGTTGGCATATCACAAGAAAGGAATTGATTGGATTTAAAGTGCCGGAAACCGATGATTTTACAGAAACCGATAGATTGGCAATCATATTGGAGAACCAATTGGAGGAAACTAAACTATATGTAGGCACAAAACAAACAGAGTATGAGTATAAACATAAGGAGTGTGTCGATACAATTCACCAAATTGATGATTATATCAATGCTCTATATGGCTTGTCCGAAGAAGAAGGGCTGTATATAAAGAATTTCGCTTATCGATATAGAATCGGTGGAGGTGTTGAAGATGAACGTAATTGATTTGTTTTCAGGATGTGGCGGTTTATCACTTGGTTTTATCAAGGACGGATATACCATAAAGAAAGCAGTGGAATTTGATGCGAGTATAGCTAACACTTATAAGAAAAATCATCCTGAAGTGGATGTTATCGTTGATGATATAAGAAATATCGACCAATCTGGTGTATTTAAAGCTGGCGATGCCGATGTGATTATAGGTGGACCACCTTGCCAGGGGTTCTCTATGGCAGGAGCAAGAATAAGAACAGGTTTTATTGATGACCCTAGGAACTATCTCTTCAAACATTATTTTAATGTGGTTAAAACAGTGAAACCTAAAGCCTTTGTTATGGAAAATGTTAAGGGCATAATGACTATGCAGGATGGAAAAATATTTGAAGAAATTCTTAGAATATTTTCTGATGCTGAAATGCTGGATGGAAAGCCATATAATATACACTATAAAGTGGTCAAGGCTGCTGAATTTGGTGTTCCACAAAAAAGAGAACGAATGATAATTATCGGAACGCAAGTATCGGGATTTGATTTTGAAAATATATGGGAGCAAACAAAACAGGATATTATCATGAAGTATCCACATTATTTTGATGCTGTTACTATAGAGGATGCAATTGGAAATTTGGGAGCCACAACGGCAGATGGAAATATTGAGAATCCAGCACCAATTTCGGAGTATCAGAAATATTTAGCATCAGAAGGTGCTGAATTGAGTAATCACACAAAAACAAACCATTCCCGTGTTGCAGTAGATCGAATGAGTCGAGTCGCAAATGGTGAGAATTTCACTTCATTGGAGGAAACGATAAATTCGGTTCATAGTGGATCGTATGGAAGGCTGTGTTGGGACGAACAAGCTCCAACTATTACCACAAGGTTTGATACGCCTGCAGGGGGAAGATTTATTCATCCTGTCGAAAATAGAACACTTTCACCAAGGGAGGCGGCAAGAATACAAAGCTTTCCAGATAATTTTGTTTTTTATGGAAACAAAACATCAATATGCAAAATGATAGGAAATGCTGTCCCGCCTAAAGTGTCATACTTCTTGGCATGTTTGGTAAACAAAATATTAGAGTTGGAGGTATAAGAAAATGAATTCAGTTTTACAAGACAAGCTAAACGAATTACAAAACGCAAATGATTATGAATGCTGGTATTTGGTAAAACAGCCTACGGCATTTGATAATATTTGTTATCTTGTGTCCTTCTTGAAGGAATTTAAATCAAAAAGCACACCGGAAAATTTACAAGATTTTATAGGGAAAAAAATAGTTGAGGTAAATGCGAGTAAGCCAAATGTTGAAATATCAAATAATTATCGTGCATTGCGTGTTGCAGCTTTCTTTGGATTGATTACGATGACTTCATCAAAATATGAAGAGGCTATTATTACAGAGACTTTTGAAGAAATAAACAATAGATGTGGTGGTGCATTTGAAAACAAGGAATTATATGAAGATATTATTCAAAGACAGATTGAAAAGATGTACATTAGTTCGAATGTAGATGAAGGACATAATGGCGTTCGTCAGGAGTTCCGGTTATATCCTGTAATGTTGCTTTATAAAGTTTTGCTTGAATTAGGCCGTTCGACTGGAAAGTACAAAATAAGCATGACTGAATATCGTTATTTGGTTGCAACAACAAAGGTATTTGAAAATTTCCTTGAGACTCTTTTGCTTATAAAATTGCTAAGAGAAGATACTTCCGCAAATGCTGAATTTGAACAGTATCGCACTAAATTTGATAACAGATTGATACAAGCACTTAAGCAATTGCCTACATTGATAATTGATCGTGATTCTATATCAATTAATCCGGATGCAGTTGGAGAAGTTGCGAAGAAGATATTCATCTTTGAAAGCAATCCGAATATTTTTGCTACCGAAAATTATCTTGGTTTCTTGGGTTCTACAAAATCTTTGTTTGAACTCAATGAGTTCGAAGGTGAAAACACGATAGATGATGTACAGAATTCAGAAACTGTAAATTACGATGAAGTACCACGTATTGATAAAGGCACAAATGTCCTACTCTATGGTGTTCCTGGTTCTGGAAAGAGCTGGACTATCGAACATGAATATTGCAAACCTGGAACACAAGTAGAAAGACTTGTATTCCACCCGGATTATACAAATGCTGATTTTATTGGTCAAATTTTACCTGTGGTTGACCCTGTGGATAAAATGGTTACTTATGAATTCACACCGGGACCGTTCACTAATATTCTTAAAGAAGCATACAATAACCCTTCAAAATCTTATGTGTTAATCATTGAAGAAATTAACCGTGGTAATGCTCCTGCTATCTTTGGGGATGTATTCCAGTTATTGGATAGGACTGTAGAGACTAAGGTTATGGATGGGGTTAGCTATCCTAGAGGTACTAGTGAATATGGAATTACAAATGAAAACATCGCAAAGGTTGTATATGATGATGGAAAACATAAGGTAAGAATTCCATCAAATCTTTCTATTTTAGGTACTATGAATACATCAGATCAGAATGTATTTACATTAGATACAGCTTTCCAAAGAAGATGGAACATGAGACTTATCGAGAATAATTTCAATAATGTTAGAGGTTCACTTGCTAATGCGGAAATTCTTGATACTAAGGTTACATGGCAGAAATTCTGCGAAACGGTAAACACTATTATTATTGGAAACAGAGCGAAGATGGCCTCTGCAGAAGATAAGAGATTAGGTGTATATTTTGTTCATGAACAAGATCTTGAATTTGATTCAAAGGCACTTCCAACAGGGGATTTTGTTTCAACCTATGATGAGTTGAATGATTTAGTTCGTCATGAGTTGCTCGGTACTTTAGATGCTACTAAGAAAGCAAGACTTGAAGAAATGAGAACTGCTATTCTCCACAACAGATTATTCCCTGAAAAAGTAATCAAGTACTTATGGGATGATGCATTTAAGTTTAATCCTGAAGCAATCTTTGATACTGAGAATATGGATAGCCTTGAAAAAGTAATCAGAACATTTGTATACAGCAAAGGTGCTGATAGATTTAAAATTTTCAAACAGAATGTTAGGGATACCCTTTACCCTACTCAACAGTAAAAAAGCGTAAGTAGATAAAGGTGGTGATTCTTAATGGACTTAACGAAAAATCTAAGGCAGCGATGTCATGTAAATACAAATGAAGATGGTGATAGTTTCGTTGGTGTAAAAGCTGATACAGATGATGCCGTGATTTATTTTCCATTGGGTTATCAATTGCCAGAAAATGATGATGACTTAAGAGTTGATATTAATAACTTATTCGGTGTTCTTGCTGCATTTATGAAAGAGGATAAGGTTATCGAAGCTCCTAAGTTTGAGGCGCCAAGAACCGTAGATTTTCCAATTCATGCATACTTAACGGTTATTCGTGGTTTCTTAAGAGCGGGACGATATTATATTGAGACTGACCCACAGTACAAAACAGATACTAAAGGAAGGACTTCTTGGCCAAAGACCGTAAAGGAGCAAAGAGCATTAGTTCAGAAAAATGGTTCACTGATTTTCACTAATATGACTATTCGCTCATCTACTCCAAATGCCAATAAGGAAATAACGCAGATACATAGATACTGTGTTTACGAGGCATTTGAAAAAATGGGATGGCTGTATGTTCCTTTTATGCCTGAGAAACCAGGAATGCATCCAGGGATAAAAGAGTCTATTTATATACTTAACAAAAAATTGGCAAGTACCAATAATGATAATGAGCAAGAACTTTTCACAGCTATGAGAGCAATGCTTGAATACATGGATCAGAAATCGTCTGATACACAGTATTTCTTTGGTACTGACCATTTTGAAACAGTATGGGAGAAAATGATAGATAAAGCATTCGGTATAGAAGACAAGACACAATACTTTCCAAAAACTAGATGGTTGTTGGATTATGGACACGATAAGGAGAAAACTCCGCTATATCCAGATTCAGTCATGATATATAAAGATAAGTATTATGTTTTAGATGCCAAATGCTATCGTTATGGTTGGACAGGAAATCCTGACCATCTGCCTAACGGAACTGATATTAATAAACAGATTACATACGGTGAATACATCGAAAGAGTAAAAGGTGTTCCGAATGATAGTTTATTTAATTGCTTTATCATGCCGTACAACAAACAGGATAATCTTTTCAAATTAAACAGTAATGTTGGAAATATTGGTGAGGCAATTGGTGATTGGAGATATGATTCAAGTAATCCTAAAATGAAGAACTTTGAAAGAATTCAAGGTATAGTTATGGATACTAGGTATTTGATGTATAATTATATTGGTACCCCTGAACAACAGAGAAAGGAACTTGCAGAATGCATAGAAAAGATTCTGTCAAGAGGACTTGTGTCTCCTCCAAAACAATAAGATAAAAACACATAAATACTAAAGCCTCCATTTAGTAGCATAACAGCTATTAAGTGGAGGCTTTTTTTATTTGCCGAGTTTTCTTTGCCTGCTACGTCTTTGAGCAGCAGCATTGGCACAAGCTGGACAACAGTATTTTTTATTTGTAACAGTAGCATTAATCAAGAAATACTTCTCATGTTTACAGTTTGGATTCTCACATTCCTTATATAATTCTACTCCAGGTTTCATATAGAATACTGAAAAATAGAGAGCCTCAAGAAGATTGTTAAGTTTCCATGTTGGTGCAAGAGCATTAATTTCGAGCTGTGGACAGATGTTTTTCAGATTTGCATTTATTTCTTCGCTGATAACGATTCGTGCAATTTTCACAAGCATCTCTTTCATGTCATCTGAGAAGTTTTCTTTCATTGCTTTTGCATGATATGAAATTCTTGTTGGTTCAACGTCCTTAATAATACCGACTTTCTTTTGGTAGTTGTAATAGAAATCAATAATGTTTCTTAAATTCTCATCGGCTACATTGTAAGTAGTATAAAGGCAGAAAAGATTTCTAAAATGAGAATCTCTGCTCCCGGCAAGACCACTGATGCCATCTCCTGAACTCATACCAGCAAGTTCGTTTACATCTAGTTTTTTATAATCTCCCTTTAATGTATCAAAAATAGAAATACATTCTGTATCGAAGAATTCCTGGTTACGATTTAAATCAGGTATCACGTTGTACTCACGTATTAGTTCAGTGAATGGATGAAAGTTTGTCTTGTAATTGATACTAGATAAAACCATTTCCACGGGATCAGAAAAAAGCAAGTAAGTTGTATAAATGAGAATTGCTTTATAGTCTTTCTTTCCTGCTATTGCACTCATTAGTTTTACAGTAGCTTTGATTCGGTTAAGTATTTCTAACAGCGCAGTACCATCAACAGTTTCGTATGTATCTGAACTTACCGGGAAAATAAATCCGTACTTCTGTAAAAAATCAATAGTAGCCTCAATATCGTTAGGTTTGATAGCAAGTAGCTGTCCTAATATATTTTCGCTTATAACACCACCTGCATTACCAGATAGATTTAATCCTTTTTGAGCAGAGTAAGAAAAACGTAACGTATCGGTATCGGATTTAGCACAAACCTTTAAAACAAAGGATGGATCAACGCCAGGTGCAGTATATACAGTCTCTTTTTTGCATTCGCATGGACTATTTTCAAGTTCGAAAAAATTATTCAAAAAAAAATTTGAAGAATTTATCATAAATTTCCCTCTTTCTTGAGCAATTTTGAAAGTCAAAAATCGCATATTTGTGACAACGTCCATTACAAAAACGTTGTTATGCAATCAAAACCTGACTTGTAGGTATATTATAACACTAAAATAAAGGTAATACAATAGATAACACCTTACACAACTATTAAGCGTATGGGGTATTTTTATGGAAATTTTATTATTTATGGACAAGAAGTAAAATAAAAAGCAGTTAAGACACATGACTTAACTAATAAATATCACAAGGCCTGATTACGTATAAGGGCATTGGGATACAGATATCGGCATCGATCACAGGACAACCTGTGAAAGGTGCGATAGAAGTACCCTTATTTCCTTATGCCCTTTTTCAGGCTATCCAGGTCGGTACTTCTACAAGCACCGGCCTTTATTTGTTTCCTATGCCCTTCTGCAAGAACCAGGCAGAAAGGCAGGAACTTTATGAAAATCAAGATTCGTTATGAGAACGAGTACCAGACCCTTGAGGTCGAAAACATGGAATTGGAGAAATGGTTAAATATCTCCATTTCAGAAGAGGAAAGTCAGGAAGACTACGAAAAGAGAATCCAAGATGTAATCGAAGAGAGATTCAACAGACCCGATTACAACAGCTGGCACAAGCATGATCGTCATACGGGCAATGCCTATATGAAAAGCAAGGACGGAACAGTTGAGGTCAACACTGAAGAAGCAATTATGTTCAGAGCAGTTGATAAGTCAGCCTTTAACAGTTCTATTGACGGAGTACATAACCAGCTTGAATACGAAGAATGCTGTGAAACTTTGAGAAGTTTTCTTAAACCTGCGGTAGCAGATATGGTCATTGCCATTGCCCTTGACGGCTACACCGTTGGTGAGTATGCAGCAGAAATCGGTGATGATGCCAACAACGTCAGCCACCGTTACAGACGTGCAATTAAGAAATTGAAAAAAGTTTTTAAAAAAACGTCCTTTTAACCCTTCTCCCAAGGCTACCAGGTAGGAGGGTGACACCTCCAAAGAAATTTTATTTTGAAGGAGGTAATTCGTATGGAATTACAAGTATTTAACAGCACAGAGTTTGGCTCTGTAAGAACAGCAACTGTAAACGGCGAGGTTATGTTTGTTGGCAAGGATGTAGCGGATATTCTCGGGTACCAGAACGGTAGTCGAGATATCAACCGCCATGTAGATGAAGAGGACAGACATAAAGTCATGCTCTTTGATGGTAACCAGGATAAGGAAACCATCATTATCAATGAGTCAGGTCTTTACAGTCTTATTCTTTCAAGCAAGATGCCTAATGCGAAGAAGTTCAAGCATTGGGTAACTGCAGAGGTACTTCCGGCTATCCGTAAGCATGGAATGTATGCCATCGATGAGATTTTGGAAAATCCTGATCTTGCAATTGCAGCACTCACTCAGCTTAAGGAAGAGCGTGAGAGAAGAAAACAGCTTGAATGTCAGACGCTTATTCAGCGTCAACAGATTGCAGAGATGCAGCCAAAGGCAAGCTACTATGACCTTATTTTACAGAACAAGAACACAGTTCCTATTACACAGATTGCAAAGGACTATGGTATGAGCGGTCGCAAGTTCAATGAACTTCTTCATGAACTTGGGGTTCAGTACAAGTTCAGAAAGACATGGCTTTTATATCAGCAGTATGCAGAATGCGGATACACACAATCACGTACCTATGCAATTGATGAGAGCAGAAGTGTGATGCATACCTATTGGACACAGAAGGGCAGACTTTTCCTTTATGACCTTCTGAAGAGCGAGGGCATCTTACCAGTCATTGAACAGGAGGATTAAAAGATATGGGCATTGATAAGTTTAATCATGAGGGTTATTCCGACCCGACTACATATGAGGCTCTTACCAATATCCATCGTGAAGAAAAGGCAGCTGATAAAAAGGCTGCCTATCTTCCGTTGGTATATGTTTGCAGTCCGTATGCAGGTGATATCGAGAATAATGTAAAGAACGCAAAAGTATACAGCAAATTTGCAGTTGATAAGAACGCTATCCCGGTAACACCTCATCTTCTCTATCCACAGTTCATGGATGACGGCAATGATGCAGAACGAGAAATGGCTATGCATTTCAATTATGTACTTCTTGGCAAATGCACCGAACTCTGGGTATTCGGCGGAGTGGTTAGCCGTGGTATGGCTCGTGAAATCGGTGTTGCCAAGAAAAGAAGAATGAAGATCAGATGGTTTGACCATGCGATGAAGGAGGTAAATGAATATGCTTAATTTCACTATATACACAGCAGATTGTGTCGGTAATAGCGGGAACTGTCTGTATCCAAACAAGATGATTGTTACCGACAAGGAATCCTTTATCAAAGCAACGAAGATGGATCATGTAACTGCAAAGTATAAAGGAAATTATCGCAGTAAGGATAATTTTGAATTCTCCGACTGTATTCCGCTTGACTGTGATAATGACCATTCGGATAACCCGAATGAATGGGTAACTCCTCTTGATATAGCACTTGAAATACCGGGTGTTGTTTTTGCTGTATCGTATAGCAGACACCACAACCTTCCAAAGGGAGATAAGTCTGCTAGACCAAGATTTCATATCTTCTTCCCTATTGAGATTGTATCGGATGAACAGGAGTATGCAGATATGAAACGAAGGATTGCAGACGCTTTTCCTTATTACGATACCAAAGCATTAGACTCTGCCAGATTCCTTTATGGCTGTGATTCGGATGAAGCAGAGTTCTATGAAGGTGATAAAACCATTCTTGATTATTTGGAAGAGGATGATTTTGCAGATTTCGATGCAAGCCTTGAGCAAGTGCCGGAAGGTCAGCGTAATAGTACCATGAGCCACATTGCCGGAAAGATTATCAAGAGATACGGAAATACAGATGAGGCTTACCAGCTTTTCCTTAAAAAATCAGAACTCTGTAATCCGCCACTTCCAGAAAAGGAACTCAATATGATATGGAGAAGTGCATCAAAGTTCGGTAACAAGGTATCGAACCAGGAAGGATACATTCCACCTGAACAGTATAACTCCGACTGCAGATTAAAGCCGGAAGACTTCTCCGATGTGGGACAGGCTACTGTTCTTGCAATGGAGTATAAGAATATTCTTCGCTATTCCCCATCTACTGATTACATGGTCTATAACGGCAGTTTCTGGGAAGAGTCAAAGCCTAAGTCGCAGGGTGTTTCCCAGGACTTGACGGAAAGACAGCTTGCAGAGTCTGAATCGGAAATGAAGAAAGCTATGGATGAACTTGTAAAGAATGGTGGTATGGAGATTCTTGTATCTGTGGGTTCGAAGAAAGCAGTGCAGATGTTCAACAAACAGCAGGCTCATGCTTATGAAATGTATGAAGATGCTGTCGCATACAAGAAGTATGCCGTTAAGAGAAGAGATACTAAGAACATTGCAGCAACCTTAAAAGAGGCTCGTCCCATGCTCGAAGTAGAACAGCGAAATCTTGATGCAGATGAGTTTATGCTAAATACACCGACTCTTACCTATGATTTAAGACAGGGCATAAAGTTCCCAATGGAACACAGACCAGAGCATTTCATTACAAAGCAGACAACCGTTGACCCATCAAGTGATGGAGCAGATATCTGGAAGGCAGCACTTGATACTTTCTTTTTAAAGGATATCGACCTTATCGATTATGTTCAGAGAATGGTTGGCCTTTCTGCGATAGGTAAGGTGTATGTGGAGGCACTTATTATTGCATATGGAGAAGGCCGCAATGGTAAGTCAACCTTCTGGAATGTTATTGCAAGAGTCCTTGGTACATATTCTGGAAACATCTCTGCCGATATGCTTACCGTTGGATGCAGAAGAAATGTCAAGCCGGAACTTGCAGAGGCAAAGGGTAAAAGAATGCTCATTGCAGCAGAACTTGAAGAAGGCATGAGATTAAACACAGCAAATGTAAAACAGCTTTGTTCTACTGATGAAATCTATGCCGAGAAGAAGTACAAAGATCCGTTCTCATATACTCCGACACATACACTTGTGCTTTATACCAATCATCTGCCAAAGGTCGGTGCGATTGACAAGGGTACGTGGAGAAGACTTATCGTTATTCCGTTTGATGCCAAGATTGAAGGAAGTGCTGATATCAAGAACTATGCTGACTATCTTTATGAGAATGCAGGCGGAGCAATCCTTACATGGGTAATAGAAGGTGCAAGAAAGGTGATTGCAGATAACTATAAGATTGAACCGCCACAGAAGGTGCGTGATGCCATTGAACATTATAAGGAGAGTAATGACTGGCTTTCCTACTTCTTAAGTGAACGCTGCGAACTTGACCCTGCCTATGTGGCAAAGTCGAGCGAGGTATATAACGAGTATCGAATCTTCTGTACCCAGGTGGGTGAGTTTACAAGAAGTACAACTGATTTCTACACAGCCTTGGAAACGGTCGGATTTGAAAGATACCGTGACCGTAAAGGCAGATACATCAAAGGATTAAGACTCAAGACGGACTTTATGGAAGAAGAGTAATGACAGTAGGTGTGACAGTTAATGACGGCTATTTACTATCCTTTTCTATAGAGTAAAAAATTAAGTCTATATATAAAGTATAGGAAATGACAGTCTTACCCTGTCACACCATCAAATTTGACATTGATGGAGGTGGCACGAATGCGTGAAAAAGAAGTAGAACAGAAACTTGTAAAGGCTGTAAAGCTTGCAGGAGGTTTCTGCCTTAAGTTTACATCTCCCGGATTTGATGGAGTACCGGACAGACTGGTTCTTCTTCCAAGAGGGAGAATAGCTTTTATAGAACTCAAGGCTCCTGGCAAGAAACCAAGAGCCTTACAGAAAAGAAGAATAAAACAGTTATCAGCTTTAGGCTTTCCCTGCTATGTGGTTGATAACACGGATGTGATTGGGGGTGTCATTGATGAAATACAATCCTCATGATTATCAAAAATATGCAACAAACTTTGTGCTGGAACATCCTGTGGCGGCAATCTTCCTTGATTGTGGTATGGGAAAGAGCGTGATTACCTTAACGGCAATTTATGAGTTACTATACAACAGCTTTGAAGTAAGAAAGGTTCTTGTGATTGCGCCCCTTCGAGTAGCAAGAGATACATGGCCTGCAGAGATTGAAAAGTGGGATCACTTAAACGGTCTTACCTATTCGGTTGTTATAGGTACAGAGCCGGAGAGAAAAGAGGCATTAAGAAAAAGTGCTGGTATCTATCTAATAAACAGAGAGAACGTGGACTGGCTTATAAATAAGAGTGGTTTCCCATTTGATTTTGATATGGTAGTCATTGATGAGTTATCGTCTTTCAAGTCGGCATCGGCTAAACGATTTAAGAGCCTTCTAAAGGTAAGACCGAAGGTAAAAAGAATCGTTGGTCTTACAGGAACTCCAAGCAGTAATGGACTTATGGATTTGTGGGCAGAGTTTAGAATCCTTGACATGGGAGAAAGGCTCGGAAGATACATCACACATTATCGTATGAATTTCTTTGTGCCGGATAAACGAAATCAGCAGATGATATTTTCCTACAAACCAAGACCTGGTGCAGAAGATGCCATCTACAGACTGATATCGGATATTACGATTTCTATGAAGTCGGCAGACTTCCTTAAAATGTCTGAATGCATTATGAACGAAGTGGAAGTAAAGCTTTCCGAAAAGGAATGGTCTGTATATAACACATTAAGACAGGAAATGGTGGTGTCTTTGGAAGATGAAGAGATTGATGCTGCAAATGCAGCTGCTCTTTCTGGCAAACTTCTGCAGATGGCAAATGGTGCAATCTATAACGAGGAAAAAGAGGTCTTTCACATACATGACAGAAAGCTTGATGCTCTTGAAGATTTAATCGAAGGTGCAAATGGCAAACCTGTACTTGTGGCCTACTGGTACAACCATGATCTTGAACGAATCAAGGAAAGATTCAAGGTTCGTGAAATCAAGACTTCAAAGGATATCAGAGATTGGAATAATGGCGAGATATCGATTGCTGTTATTCATCCTGCGAGTGCAGGACACGGCTTAAATCTTCAAAGTGGTGGTTCAACACTTATATGGTTTGGCCTTACATGGTCGCTTGAACTTTATCAGCAGACCAATGCAAGACTTTATAGGCAGGGTCAGAATGATACAGTAGTCATTCATCACATTATCGCAAAGGATACGATTGATGAAGATGTGATGAGGGTGCTGAAACTGAAAGAGAAAACACAGACAGATCTTATAGATGCGGTTAAGGCGAGAATCGGAGGTGGTGTGGATGCAAGGCAATGAGTTTTTAAACAGACCTTTTATTCTGAATAATAAAATCAACGATAAGAAGATTAAGCTCGGATTTTACAGAGAATTGTCGTGCAGTCCATCGTCACCGGGATTCGAAGAGCATTTCCCAAGCAATCCAAATACAAAAGCACCCTTTGTTCGCTACTTAGAAAAGATAGATGATCTAGAGCAAGAGATTGCTGAAGATTATAAAATGCTTGACGAGATTAAAAACGAAGTGGACAATGCAATTGATGTTGTGGAAGATCCAATGGAACAGATGATTCTAAGATATAGGTACCTGGAATTTTTATCAATGCCGGACATATCTGTCCGAATGCATTACTCACTGCGCTGGACAAAGAAACTACATAGACGTGCATTGGACAGCTTTGAAAGAGGACACCCCTAGATCACCCCTAGGCCACTCCCCGTTCATATTGAAATGATGTAGAATGGTATTGTAGAAAATTATATAAAGACAACAGAGCCTTTGTAGGAGCAATCCCGCAGAGGCTTTTGTTATGTCCAGATGGAGGTGAAAAAGATGCCAAGAAAACCAAAGAAACCATGTGGCTATCCTGGCTGTCCTAATTTAACAGAAGGTAGATACTGCAGGGAACATGAAAAACAAATGAGCCAATCCTACGAGAAGTA
>ULMR01040162.1_pt1 | contig 15724 bp, 19 predicted proteins | sample 1951711 | NCBI WGS metagenome assembly ULMR01 (sample SAMEA4835556, study PRJEB28245) | human gut metagenome | biome: gut microbiome; material: fecal sample | place: Denmark | collected 2008 | reverse complement strand
CACGCTAATGTCGGGATCAACAGTTCTATCGCTGACAAAGGAGATGTAATTTTTTCTGACAAATTAAACCATGCAAGCATAATTGACGGAATGCAATTATCTAAAGGAAAATTTTTCAGATATCCACACAACAATATGGAAGCTCTTGAAAGACTTTTAATAAGAGAACGCAAAAACTTTAATAATGCAATAATTGTTTCTGAAAGCGTATTTTCAATGGACGGCGACATTGCAGATATACAAAAACTTGTTTCACTAAAAGAGAAATATAATTGTCTGCTTATACTTGATGAAGCACATGCTTTCGGTGTTTTTGGGCGAAATGGACTTGGAGTTACAGAAACTCTAAATCTTACGGACAAAGTAGATTTAATCATCGGGACATTTGGCAAAGCAATCGGTTCTATGGGAGCTTTTGCAACAGGAAATCATATATTAATTGATTATCTGATTAATAAAGCACGCTCATTTATATTTTCAACAGCACTTCCGCCTATCAATATTGCTTTTTCAAAATGGATTATTGAAAACAAGCTTCCATATACTTATGAAAAGCGGTCAAATATGTTAAAACTCGGGCAAAAAGCAGGTAGTCAAAGCCATATTATTCCAATTATTATAGGAAGTAACAAAGATACAGTCGATACATGCGAAATACTTTTCCATAACGGATATTTCACACTGCCAATACGTCCGCCAACCGTTCCTGAAGGAACTTCAAGACTAAGACTTTCATTAACAACAGAAATTAACGAAAAGGAATTATTTGATGCAATATCATTGGCTAAACAAACAAAACAACAATAAACTTATAATATTTTTTACGGGCTGGAGCTTTGATGAAAAGCCTTTTGAATTTCTGGAATGCAACGATTATGATGTATTAATTTTATTTGATTATAATTCACTTGATTTACCTGACATTCCAAAGTATGACAAATATTATTTAATCTCATGGTCTATGGGAGTATTCTGTGCATATCTTGTAAAAGACAAGCTCCCAAAATTCAGCAAAAAGCTTGCAATCAACGGAACTTTATACCCAGTTGATGATGAACTTGGTATTCCTCAAAAACCTTTTATTCTAACACTTAGACATGCCGAAAAAGGTTTGCAAGGCAAATTTTACCAAAACATTTTTCAATCAAAAGAAGAATACGAAAAATACACACAAACACCTGTTCAAAGAACAATTGACAACCGAGTATCAGAATTAAACAATCTTTACGAACGTATTAAAAATACCCGACTTAACTACGACAACTACTATGATAAAGCTTTAATCAGCTCTGAGGATAAAATAATTCCGACACAAAATCAAAAAAACTTCTGGAATAAATATCTAAACCCACAAATAATTGAAAGCGGGCATTTCCCTTACTATAACTTTAAAAACTGGAATGAAATTTTATGCATATAAACCCAAAATTAATAAAAAATCAATTTGAAAAAAGTATTAAAACCTACAATGAAAATGCCATAGTTCAAAAAATCATGGCAGAAAAACTTGTGGCTGAAGTTTCAAAAATCAATAATCATTATGAAAACATACTTGAACTCGGATGCGGTGCAGGGCTTTTAACAAATGAATTAATAAAAAAAATCACATTCCAAAATTATTACGCCAACGATATTATTGAAAATGCAAAATCTTATATCTCAAAAATTATCCCGAATGCGACATTTTATTGCGGGAATGCAAAGAAAATAAACCCTTCTCGCAAAATGGATTTAATCATATCTAATGCAATGTTTCAGTGGTTTGAAAACTTGGATAATATAAGTTTGCATTACAAAAATCTCTTGAACAATAACGGAATTTTAGCATTCTCAACATTTTCAAAAGACAATTTTAAAGAAATAAAAGATTTAACAGGCCTTTCACTTGATTATAAAACATTAGAAGATATAAAAAATATTTTCCAAAAAGATTACGAAATCTTGCATATCGAAGGTTTTACAAAGGTTTTAAAATTTTCAAATCCGCTTGAACTTCTTGCCCACATGAAAACCACGGGTGTAAATTCTCTAACCGCACAACACTGGACTTTCAAAGAAATAAAAACATTTTGTGACAATTACAAAACAAAATATCCGGAAATAAATCTCACATATTCACCAATAATTGTCATTTGCAAAAAATTTTCAAATTAAAACAGGTCTTAAAATAAATAATTAAGCAATATTTCACAGGAATTTGTTATTTTTTTTTCTTGTATTATAATAAAAATATAAAAAGGAGAGAGGAAATGGATACATTAACTAAAAACGAGGGATTAATAACTAAAATTATTGGTCCGGTTATTGATGTTGAGTTTCAGCAAGGAGAACTTCCTGAAATTTATACTGCTTTGCATATAAATAAAGAAGACGGAACTTATATCGTTGCAGAAGTACAGCAAATGCTAGGTGGTAACAAGGTTAGAACCGTAGCAATGGCTTCAACTGACGGACTAAAAAGAGGCATGAAAGTAATTAATACTCATGAACCTATTAAAATACCTGTCGGTAAACCGATTTTAGGAAGAATTTTAAACGTAACCGGAGATCCTGTTGATAAAATGGGACCTATTGAAACAGATACATACTTACCAATCCACAGAGAATCTCCAAAATTAACAGATCAAAATACTAATATTGAAATTCTTGAAACAGGTATTAAAGCGATTGACCTTTTACAACCATATCAAAAAGGTGGTAAAATTGGTCTGTTCGGTGGTGCCGGAGTTGGGAAAACCGTTCTTATCATGGAACTTATCCACAACATCGCAATGGAACATTCAGGTGTATCAGTATTCGGTGGTGTTGGTGAAAGAACTCGTGAAGGTAACGACTTGTGGAACGAAATGAAAGAATCAGGCGTTATCGATAAAGTTGCACTTATTTACGGACAGATGAACGAACCACCAGGAGCCAGAATGAGAGTAGGTCTTTCAGCTCTAACAGCAGCTGAATATTTCAGAGACTTCTCAAAACAAGATGTACTTCTATTTATCGATAACATCTTCAGATTTACTCAGGCAGGTTCAGAAGTATCAGCTCTATTAGGTCGTATGCCATCAGCCGTAGGTTATCAGCCGACATTGGCTAACGAAATGGGTGAATTGCAAGAAAGAATTACATCTACAAAAGATGGTTCAATCACATCAGTACAAGCAATTTACGTACCTGCAGATGACTTGACAGACCCTGCACCGGCTACAACCTTCTCACACCTTGATGCATCAACAGTATTATCAAGACAAATTGCATCATTAGGTATTTATCCGGCAGTTGATCCTTTGGAATCATCTTCAAGAGTTCTTGATCCGAATATTATCGGTGAAGAACATTACAATACAACAAGAAAAGTTCTTGAAATCTTACAGAAATATAAAGAACTTCAAGATATCATCGCAATCTTAGGTATGGATGAATTATCAGAAGAAGATAAGGAAACAGTTAACAGAGCAAGAAAAATCCAAAGATTCTTGTCACAACCGTTCTTCGTAGCAGAACAATTCTCCGGAATTCCTGGTAAATACGTAAAACTTGAAGATACAATCAGAGGCTTCAAAGAAATTATTGAAGGCAAACATGATGACTTACCTGAACAAGCTTTCTATATGGTAGGAACTATTGAAGAAGCCGTTGAAAAAGCTAAAACATTGAAATAAAGGCTAGAAGAAGAAAAGAGGTCAAGAAAATACCTCAATATAAAACCTTGACATCTTGACCTCAAAAGCTTCTGCCATCTGAAAGGGTAATTATGCACTTAAAAATAATAACCAATGAAAAAATAGTTTTCGATGAAGATGTTGATGAAGTTTATACAAAAACGACAGACGGAGAAATCGGAATTTTAAAAAATCACGTACCTGTTATGGCAGCTCTTGATATTGGCGTAACCAAAGCTGTAAAGGATAATGAAGCCAAATACTTTACAACAATGGGCGGAGTATTCCAATTCAAAGATGACAATGCTTTGATATTAACAACAACTGCAGAACGTGGTGACGAAATTGATGTTGCGCGTGCAAAAGAAGCTCTTAAACGTGCTCAAGCAAGATTGGCAGATAATAACGCTGAAATTGATGCAAAAAGAGCAGAAGCTGCAATAGCTAGAGCTATGGCAAGATTAAAAGCAACTTTAAATAATTAAACAATACTAATAACAAAATAAAAATCAAAAAAATAAATGCCGTTTTTCTTAAAGCGGCATTTATTTTTAGTAACAATTTTAATTATCTCAAATAATCCATAGTGAAATTGTTTTCCATAATTCTGGCAAAACAATTTTGCCCCTCAATATGTCCTGTTGGATCATTTCTTGTCTTCACATTTGCTTTTCCACATTGTTGAGCATTATTTTTCCAATACTTACCACTTGATGCAGGATTTAATGAACCTGTGTCTGCTTTAACAGATTCTAATGCAACTGGGGAAATCAAATCTCCTGTATTATACAGTCTCCCCAAACTGTGCACATCAATACCAAATGTATTTGGTAATTCTTTTCCGTTAATATCAACTGTTACATAACTATAATGTTTATTAAATCTGACAGAATTAGGATAATTAACATTGTTATAGTTATTTTGAAGACTTACAATAGCACCATCAGGTAAATAAAACTTATATCTGCTTGTCGGAAATTCATTAGAGGTTTGTCCAGTTGCACTTTTTAAGTGTTTAACTTTATACCCCTGACATTCAGCAGATGTATCACCAGCTTTGCAAGTTTTTATTGCATTAAAAGTTTGTCTTACAGCTTCATCAATTTTGTTGTTAAACTCAGAGTCACGATCTCCTCCACTATTAAATATTCCTAAGCATTCTATATCTGTACATTCTTCTTTTGCCATCATCATTTTAAAGCCATTAGTTACAGTAGTATATGTTTTTTTAAGCTAATTTTCGTATTTTTGAATTCGATAATTTGCAATAAGTGATGGCATTGTCATAGCAGCTACAACGCCAATAATTCCCAAAGTTATTAACACCTCAGCTAATGTAAAACCTAAACGGACAGTTTCACAAAATGCATTACCTTTGGAAACAGGGGATAACAAATCAGTATCATTAAGATACTTTTCGGACAAAATAACTCTCATTCAAGCTCCTTTCTCAATAATCAACTCTATTCACTATTCACTAAAAGAATTTAATAATTTATAATTTATCCCAATATTAACATTATAAACTATGTATGAAAAAATTTCAACATTTTTGTAAAAAATAATAATTGTTATATAATAAACTTATGGAAAAGAGCTTGTATCAAATATTCAAAACTTTTTTCAAAGTCGGAACATTATTACTTGGCGGCGGATATGTTATATTACCGCTGTTGCAATCTGAGCTTGTGGACAAAAAACAATGGATAGATGATGATGAATTATGTGAATACTATGCTCTAGCTCAAAGTGTTCCAGGAATTATTGCGGCAAATACAGCAATTTTTGTAGGTTACAAATTGAAAAAGACACCAGGTGCGATTGTTTCCACTTTAGGAATTGTCATGCCTGCATTTATTTCAATTATTCTGATTGCCAAAATTTTAGAAGAATTTGTACAGATGAAATTTGTGCAAAGCATATTTTGGGGAGTAGGAATAGGAGTTGTATTACTGATTTATTTGGCAGTTAAAGAGATGTGGAATAAAAGTGTTGTTGACAAATTTTCCTGCTGGATTTTTTTCATAACCTTTATTTTATCAACCTGCTTTAAAGCTCCGCCATCAGCCTTAATTATTCTTGCTATATTTATAGGTCTTTGGGTTCAATACCAAAAGAAAATTGAACATGAGGAAGAAGAATGATTGTATACTTAAAATTATTTTTAGAATTTTTTCATATAGGATTATTTTCATTCGGTGGCGGATATGCGACATTACCGTTTTTATACCATATTGCAGATGTTCAAAAATGGTACACAACAAAGCAATTAACTGATATGATTGCAGTTTCATCAATTACCCCCGGGCCTGTCGGAGTTAATGTTGCAACATTTGCAGGATTAAAAACTGCAGGACTTGCAGGTGCATTCATATCAACAACTGCGGTAATATTACCATCTTTAATTTTAATTATAATTATTTCAAAATTATTAGAGCAATTCAGACATAATAAATATGTAAGATCAGTTATTTATACATTAAAACCTGCAGGCTGCGGACTTTTAGCAGCAGTCGGCGTTGATATGTTTATAAACAGCATAAATTTATTTGGAATAGTATTGCTTGTCGGACTTTTTGTTGCAAGTCTTACTGAGAAAAGAGATCCGCTGTTTTATCTTGGTGTTTCGGCACTTGTCGGGCTAATTGCAGGATTTTTCAATTTAACAGGTTAATTTATATTCTATATTGCAAAGCCTGCATAATATGAGTTTGTAAGATATTTTCAGAACCTTCCAAGTCTGCAATTGTTCTTGCAAGTTTTAGGATTCTGTCATATCTTCTGCCTGACAGTTGGTATTTTACAACTGCAACCTTTAAAAGTTCAGAGCTTTGCTTATCTATTTGGCAATATTTTTTTATTAACTTTGAATTTAATTCCGAATTTGTCAAAATTCCATCATTCTTATATCGTTCTGATTGAATTTTTCGAGCCTTAATAACACGTGCTCTTATATCAGCAGAAGATTCATTTGAAGGTTCAGTATTCAAAAGTTCTTCGGCCGTAAGTCTTGGAACTTCAACCTGCAAATCTATTCTATCCAATAAAGGGCCTGATATTCTTGATTTATATCTTGTAATTTGAAATTCTGAACAAGTGCATTGTTTCTCTTTATCCCCAAGATAACCGCAAGGACAAGGATTCATTGCCCCAAGCAAAATAAATTTTGCAGGATATTTGATTGAATGTTTTGCTCTTGAAATTGTAATCTGCCCATCTTCAAGAGGTTGGCGCAAAACCTCTAAAACATTCCTCGGGAATTCTGCCATTTCATCCAAGAATAAAACTCCTCTATGAGCAAGCGTAATTTCACCGGGTTTTGGATTTGAACCACCTCCAATTATACCTGTTGCTGAGGCTGTATGATGAACTGCTCTATATGGGCGTTTTGTCATCAATGGTTCATCAGAAGATAAAAGTCCTGATATACTGTATATTTTAGTAAGCTCTAAAGCTTCAGAAAGTTCTAAAGGCGGCAATATTGAAGCAAAACACTTTGCCATTAAAGTTTTGCCAGAGCCTGGAGATCCTGTCATAAGCATATTATGTGCACCTGCTGCAGCGATTTCTAATGCTCGTTTTGCTTTTTGCTGACCTTTCACATCTTTAAAGTCATATACATATTCTTGGTTTATTCCTTCACCGAGATATTTATTAACATCAATTACTGTCGGCTTTATCTGAGAGTCAGCGAAATGATTAACGACATCTGCAAGCTTCTCCGCACCTAAAATATTTACTCCACCTGTTAATGCAGCTTCCATAGCATTAATTTTCGGAACAAAAATATTTTTTATACCTGCATTTTTAAGTCCTAAAATCAAAGGCAAAACTCCTGTTACGCCTCTTAAAGTTCCATCCAAAGAAAGCTCACCAATAAATGCGTAATCTTTTAGATTTTCCTCTTCCAACACGCCTTCTTCTGTCAAAAGCCCGACCGCAATCGGCAAATCAAAGTTAGAACCTTCTTTTTTCAAATCAGCAGGAGCAAGATTTATAACAACCTTTTTAGCAGGAAAAGTAAACCCTGAATTTTTTATAGCAGAACGCACTCTATCACGAGCTTCATTTATTGAAGCATCAGGAAGCCCTACAATTGAAAATCCCGGCAACCCGTTCAAAACATCAGTTTCGACAGAAACCAAATAAGCATCTAACCCTATAACAGTTGCAGTTGTAACTTTATTTACCATAAATATATACTACTACAAATATTTTTATTGTATAATCAGGCTATGAATATTTTAGCTATAAATTTTGGCGGAATAGGTGATGAAATATTCTTTCTGCCAACACTAATCTCATTAAAAAAAGAATTTCCAAACTCTAAAATAACTCTTGCACTTGAACCTAGAAGCAAGAGCGTTAAAGATTTAACAGATATAATCGATGATTTATTCTTAATTGATATCAAAGGGAAAAACAAATACTTAGAGCTTTTAAAACTTGTATATCTCGCTCGCAAAAAACATTTTGATATGGTTATATCATCAGGCGGGAACAAATTAATCAGTATCCTTTTGACACTAATGGGAATTAAGAAAAGATACGGCTATTATACAGGCAAATTAAGCGAAATACTTTTGACCAAAACAGTTCCGCTAAACAAAAATCAATATGCTTGTGCAATGTATCACGACTTAATTACACCGATTACAAACTACAAAACAGAATTACCCGAAATAAATGTACCTGCTCAGGAAAAAATTCCAAACTCAGTGCTAATTCACCCAGGAGTTAGCAAAATGAGCATAAATAAAGGTATGGTAAAAACTGTTACAGCAGATGTTTGGGCACAAACTGTTGATTTACTGCTTGAAAAAGGCAAACACGTAATTTTAGCAGGCGGTCCTGATGATAAAGAAGTTATTGAAACAATCAGAACCAAAACCAAAAATAAAAATTTTGAAGATTTATACGGAAAAACAAAAAGTCTGAAAGATCTTGCAGTAATTATCGGAAAAGCTGAAAAATTTATCTGCTCTGATTCTGCACCTTTGCATGTCGGAGTTGCAATGGGAACAAAAACTTACGCAATTTTTGGACCAACTGATGATAAAAAATTAATTCCGCAATCAGAAAATGTTATCGCAATAAAAGCATCTGATAATTGTCCGATAAAACCTTGTCTTTGGGAACACAGACAGACAACCTGCGAAGCTCTTGATTGCTTAAAAATTACTGCTCAAGATATTGTTGAGAAAGTTCTTTAGAATACAAATCCTCAAAAATATTCCGTAATTTATTTTTATCTGCTATAATTTTGCGCAATTCGTTTAAAGGTTCAGCGTTTTTTGAATCTTCAAACCACAACTTCATATACCCACCTTTTGCATATTTTTCAGCCATGTGTTCCGTTAAATGCTGCCAGTGAACCTCTTTATCATCTGACGGAGTATTTTTCATTGAATATTGTATTGTACGTTTGATAATTTTTAATGGAACTATATCTCTGTCAGCTTCCGCAACAATTTTGCCGTAAATACTTCTTGGCGGATGTTTTGAAGATGCCCTATGATCTTCCACAGCTTCCTTCATCAATTTAATTTCATCAGGCGAAAACCATTGATTTAACACATTATCAGCTTCTAAAATTTTACCTGAAGTTATATGATGAAATTCTCTACCTTCACACAAACCCAAATCATGATATGCAGCTATAACATAAGCATATTCAAGATTTACGCCAAATTTTTCAGCCAGATTTAAACTTTCATCAATAACTGTTTTAACATGCTCAAGATTATGTCCCTTATCAAAATCTGAATATTTAGGAATAATCATAGTTTCAATATATTTTTGCAACTCTTTATTCATTATATTCCAACACTCAATCCTGCACAAAGATTTATTGCTTGCCCCGTAATTCCTTTAGCATCATCTGAAATTAAATATTTGCAAAGCTTTGCAACCTCTTCAGGTTTTACAAATCTTTTTTGAGGAATTGTATCAATAATCTCTTCTATTGAGAATTCACTATCCTCAATAGATGCCATTCCAAGTTCAGTTTCTACCCACCCGGGGTTTATTGTGTTAACGGTAATATTATATTCGGCAAGCTCCAATGCCAAAGCCTTTGTCAAACCAACAAGTCCAGCCTTTGACGATGAATAAATACTTGCAAAAGCTTCTCCCATTACACCTGATATCGAACCGATATTTATAATCCTTCCCCATCTTTTAGTTTTCATATAAGGAATAGCTTTTGAAATAAGATATGCGGGAGCTATCAAATTTGTCTGATAAAGTCTTTGAATATCGACTATATTCATAGTTTCCAACCCTGCATAAATATATTCACCCGCATTATTTATCAAAACATCAATATTTTTCTCCTCAATAAATTCCGCAAGAATATTTATATCTTTTGACAAATCACAAACACAAAATCCCTTTGCATTACAAGCAGTAAGAGCCTTTTCATTCCTACCTGTAACATAAACCTCACCTATATTTTTAAGTTCTTTTGCGATTGCATTACCGATACCTTTTGAAGCACCTGTTACTAAAATATTCAAAATCTATACTCCTTTAAAAAACTTTGCGTAATATATGATGCCATAAATATTCCCGCACAACTAGCCACAAATGGAGTTGATGCAGGAGTAATCTTTGTAAACTCAATATTTTCACCACTTTTAGTTGTTATTTTTTCAGTTGATGATATCTTTTCTTTAACAAAAGGCTTTTCCCTGCTTGCAACAACAGCAATACCTTTTTCAATACCACGTTTTTTTAACTGATAAATTATATTTGATACAAATGGGGCATTCTTATTTTCAATTTCCGAAATATCAGAAATATAAAGTTTTGTCGGATCAATTCTATTGCCTGCACCAATTGAAGAAATTACAGGGATATTTTGTTTTACACAAGTTTCCAACAACTCAATTTTTGAACGCATTGTATCAATAGCATCAGCGACATAATCCACATTTAAAAAATTTAAATCTCCGCTATAAAAATCATCAACAACATTCAATTTTATATCAGGATTAATATCTTTTAATCTGTCTTTAAAAAGTTCAGCCTTGCTTTTACCGACAGTTGAATGCAAAGCGACAAGCTGCCTGTTTATATTTGTTTCAGAAACAGTATCAAAATCGATTATAGTTAATTCACCAATTCCAGCTCTTGCAAGAGCTTCAGCACAAAATCCGCCAACCCCACCGAGTCCGAATACCGCAACATGTTTTGAAGAAAGAATTTCCTGATTATCTTTACCCCAAAACAGTTCATTTCTTGAAAATATATCGCACATCTTACTTGATAATACCAAAGCCTAAAAGGAAAGTGCAAACTAAAAATATTGCAGATACAATAGCAGTTAATTTATTCAATCCTTTTTCAGCACTTTTTTGAGAAGCAAAAACATGAGATGCTCCGCCAATACCTGCGATGCCATCGCCTTTCGGTGAATGCAATAATATTAAAACGATTAATAATAAAGCTGAAATAATTTGAACAGCCCAAACTAAATTTAATAACATCTATTTTTTCTCCTTTTTCTTAGAAATAAAATGGGCTCTTTTTGAATTCAATTTGATATTTTCGAAAGTGTATAATCTTGCAGGTCTTTTAGACGAAGATTTTGTATATTCATTAAGTTCAATCAAACCTTCAGTTGAAAGAGCTTTTTTTCTAAAATTACGCTTATCAAGTTTTTTACCCATAATCAACTCGTAAGCTTTTTGCATTTCGGTTAATGTAAATTTTTCATTCAAAAGTTGGTATGCAACAGGGCATAATTCCAATCTTTCACGGGTTCTTTTTAGAGAATATTCAATAATTTCTTTGTGGTCGAAAGCCAATGGAGGCAAATCAGAAATCTTATGCCAACCCAATTCCGGAGTCGGAACGATATTTATATCTTCAGCTCTTACCAATGCGAAATAAGCACATGTAATAACTCTAGCATTAGGGTGACGAAGCGGATCGCCAAATGTATATAACTGTTCCAAATATACATTATCAATATTTGTACGTTCTTTTAATACCCTTAAAGCCGCCTGATCAAGGTTTTCAGATAATCTTACATAACCTCCGGGGATTGCCCACTTATCTTTAAACGGCTCATTCAAACGTTTTACAAGCAATACCTGTAAAGCATCATTTTTCATTGTTACAATAACAACGTCGACTGTAATTTCGTGTGTTTTAGTTTCGTTAAAAATCATAAATTCTCTGTCCCTAAGTTTAATAATATAATAAAAATAAAATTTTACATTAGTTAATAGTTATTTTTTATTAACAATTTTTAACATGTATTTAAAAATATAACAATTTTTACACAATTAATTCCTTTATATATATAAGGGGAAATTAAAAAGGGAAAAATATGAGTCTTGGCACTTGGGGATTAAATAACATATTTATAAATAATTACATACCTATGCCTGCGGATCCGTTTGGAGGGTTAAATCCGTTTTGCTCAGGATTTGGCTATCCAATGACTCCATTTGATTTTATGAGTCCGCAATTTAACATATTTTCATCTTTTCAACCGTTTATGATGCCAAATATTGCAACTATGCCAAGCATCTTTTCGGGTGGATTTTCTTCCATGCCTTTTAGCATGAATACAAGTATATTTTCAATGCCTTTCTTGTCTAATCCTTTCGACTTTGTTTTACCAAGCAGTGTTTATACAGGAAGTCTTCCAGGTTTAAATATACCTGCATTTGGTGGACTTACAAGTCATGCAAATAATTCTGCATCAGATTCAGATTCAAATTTTACTCATAATATAGATTCAGGATTTAATAATTCTCAAAAACTAGATAAGAAATTTTTAAATAAAGTTAAACAGGTCGCAAAAAAATTAAATTGTAATTATAAAGATTTATTAGCTGTAATGAACAGTGAATCAGGTCTGAGAACGAATAATTGGAACGGATCAACCGCAGTCGGATTAATACAATTTACGGATAGCGCAATTGCAGAACTTAATAAACGATATAAATTGAATTTAACAAAAGCAAAAATAGCAAAGATGACTCCGATACAACAACTTGATTTAACAGAGAAACTTCTTATGCTGTCAAAGAAATACGCCTTTGCGCCTAATGCAAGACTTTCGGCAGCAGATTTGTACGCAATAACATTCCTGCCAGGAAGAGCTAATAAAGAAGTTCTATGCGTAAGAGGTGAAAACTTCTACAATCAAAACAAAGGTCTTGATAAAAATAATGACGGTAAAATTACTAAATCGGATTTGTCACGGCATTTGAAAAATAAATACGTTAATGAATCACTTTTCGCATAAAAATTCAAAATAAAATATTACAATTCTAAATAATCCATTGATGTTCCAAAATGTTTCATATATATTCATAGAATACATAAGGATTTGCGGAAAGGTTCAAAAATGGATAAGGGATACATTGAAAACGGTTTTATTGTCGATGTAAGCAATGCTCACAAGACTTCTGAAATAATTTATGAACTTAGCAGAATTTTAGATTTACCAGATGCTCAAAGCAAAAAAGTATGTCTGAAATTAGGTTCGGTAGATTTGACTCCGACAGAACTTACAAGTATTAAAGCTCTTGTGGAATCTATGAATTCTGAAATAGAATTTATAACAACATCTTCAGATTACACAATAAAATCAGCCAGAGAACTTAATATAAAGATATCAGAGCTTGAAAATAAAGTTCCGACACCTGAATTTAATGCCGATCAAGAAAAAGTTAATCAAGAACTTGAAAAAGCATTAGACAAAATTTTTGGAGACGAAAATACAGAAATAAAAACTTTTGCACAAGAAGAAGATTTGAAAAAATTAAAAAAAGATTCTCCTGCAGAAGATGTAAAACCTCTTGATGAAATCCAAGAAACTTCAATTGATCCGAAAAATCAAATGGAAACTATTGAAACACCTGAGGTTGAGCAGGAACAAGAAACATCAGGGGGAAAAGAAGAACAACAACCTTCTATTGTCCAAACTTCAATAGATACACCAACAAAAGAAGAAATTAAAACATCTATTTCACAAGAAACAGATACTATTGAAGATATTAATGATGTTAATGAATTAAAAGATTTCAATAAAGAGCTTGAAAATGCAAACAAAATTGAAGGGGAAGATATTGAAGACATTGATTACAATCTTGATGATTTAAGAAAGTCTTTGAGAGAAACAGAAAAACTTCCTACATTGTACATACAAAGGACTTTACGTTCAGGTCAAAGCATAACTTCAGACGGCAATATCGTAATAATCGGAGATGCAAATCCGGGTTCAGAAATTATTGCTAAAGGTGATATCACAGTCTGGGGAATTTTAGGCGGTATTGCCCATGCAGGTTCTGCAGGAAATAAATATGCAAAAATCCGTGCCTTAAAAATGAATGCTATACAATTAAGAATTGCAGATACATTTGCAAGACGTCCGGACAATATTAATATTCCGTACATTCAAAAAACTGATACATTTGTACCTGAAGAAGCTTGTATCTACAAAAAACAAATAATTATACATAAAATACACGAATCATAAAAAGGAGAAATAATGAGCGGTAGAGTTATCGTAATAACGTCTGGGAAAGGCGGGGTAGGAAAAACTACGACAAATGCCAATATCGGAACAGCTTTAGCTAAAGCAGGTAAAAAAGTTGTCATGATTGATACCGATCTTGGACTAAGAAACCTTGATCTTTTACTCGGCTTGGAAAACAGAATAGTCTATACAATAGTTGACGTTGTAGAAGGAAGATGCAAACTAAAACAAGCATTGGTAAAAGACAAAAAGAATCCAAACCTTTGCCTCTTAGCAGCAGCGCAAACTCGTGATAAAACTGCAGTTACGGAAGAACAATTAAAAGATATTTGCGAACAATTAAAAAAAGATTTTGATTTTATCTTGGTAGATTGCCCTGCAGGTATTGAACAAGGATTCCAAAATGCAGTAGCAGGAGCATCTGAAGCCATTGTTGTAACAACTCCTGAAATGTCAGCAGTTAGAGATGCAGATAGGATTATTGGCCTTTTGGAAGCAAAAGAAGAAATAAAATCATACAAATTACTTCTTAACCGTGTTCGTCCAAACCTTATTAAAACAAATGATATGATGAGCGTAGATGACGTTGTAGAAATACTTTCAGCGGATTTAATCGGTATAATTCCTGAAGATACAGGAATTATCACTTCAACCAACAAAGGCGAACCGATTGTAAATGATGAAAAATCACTTGCAGGGAAAGCATACAGCAATGTTGCAAGAAGAATTATCGGAGAAGATGTTCCATTCTTGAACTTAGAAGAACCACAAGGCGTTATGGCTAAAGTAAAAAAATTCTTTTCAGGTCTAATGGGAAAGGAGAAAGCATAAGATGTTATTAGCAAATTTATACAATAAAGTCTTAGGCTTCTTCCGCCAAACAGACACAGAACAGGAAGAATCATCAAAAGATACAGCCTGCAACCGTTTAAGAGTTGTTTTAATGCAAGACAGAACCAATCTCACTCCTGAACTTATGGAACGCATGAGAAGAGAAATGGTTGAACTACTTTCAAAATATGTTGAAATGGATAAAGAAGCATTGGAATTAAACCTCGAACAAGACGGAGATCAAGTTGCATTAATGCTTTCAATTCCTGTTATCAGAGCAAAAGATGAAGACGAAATAAAAGCTGCCCTAGAAGCAGAAGATGCTAAAAAAGCTAAAGAAAACGAAAATTCTGAAGAAGAAGAAAATGATGAAGATGAAAATTCTGACTCTTCAGATGATGACAGTGAAGAAAAAGACGAAGAAGAAAACTCAGATGATGAAGATTCTGATGATACAGATGATGAAAACGAAGAATCTGACTCAGAAGAAGAAACAGATAAAAAAGAAGAAAAATAAAAAATTAAAAAAAAATTCATATAAAAAAGACCGTAAAAAAAATAAAACGGTCTTTTTTTTTAACAAAAATTTTAATAAATAAAAAATTTAAAAAAACGTAATAAATTTGTAACGAATTATATACATTTTTTAAATTCATTTGTTGACAGCGTAATTTGTTTGTTTTAGGATTGATATGCTTGAATAAATGTATTTACTAATATCCGAAATATTTGTTGA
>ULMR01021077.1_pt1 | contig 15876 bp, 13 predicted proteins | sample 1951711 | NCBI WGS metagenome assembly ULMR01 (sample SAMEA4835556, study PRJEB28245) | human gut metagenome | biome: gut microbiome; material: fecal sample | place: Denmark | collected 2008 | reverse complement strand
TGCGGCGATGGCAGCGGTCCTATCAGTGTCCGGAGCTAATGCAGCATCAGACATTACTGGAGTTACAGGATCTCCAGTTTCAGGCGGCAATATTTTCAACATTGATCCGGAAAAAGTAAGTGCAGACATTGGTTACAGACAATATGAAAACTTTATTTTGGAACATGGTGATATTGCAAACCTACTTTTCCACGATAAGATTTCCGGAAGAAATCTTGAAACTTTTATTAACCTTGTAAATAACGGGGTTAAAATTGATGGTATTTTAAACACAATGCGTGGAAGCGATTTCTATAATGGCCATGCAGTATTTATTACACCTGGTGGTATGACAATCGGAGCAAGCGGCGTACTTAACGTAGGTACTTTATCAGTTATTACTCCGGAATCAAACAGATACAATGCCTTAAAATCAGAATATGAAAGTGGCAATTACAGCAATATCAATAATATTTCTACTTTGTTAAACAGAGAAACAAATACTGGAAATATCACAGTTGATGGTAAAATCTTTGCAAGAAACGGCGTTCAACTTAGAGGCGGAGATATTGCAGTTGGGGCTGAAGGTGCAATCTTAAACGGAGTTGCTCAACAACAAGCACTTACAACAGATGAACAAGCATCAACCTTATTTAATTCTCTTGTAAACACAAGTGGTATGGTAACATCTGGTAATCAATTTGTTGCAAACGGTTCAAACATTCAAATTAAATCAACAGCAGGCACAGATATCGCAGGTAAAGTAATAAACGGTGCAGCAAAAGCAGGCCAAGCAAACAGTGGTTTATATATCACAAATAGCGGATCTAACGGAACTAAAATTTCCGGACTTGTTCAATCTACAAATGATTTAAACGTTTATAACAAAGCTGGAGATCTTAGCATTTCAGGAACTGTTAAAAATACAGGTGACAACTTAGAAATTTCTAACGCAGGCACTAATTTGACAGTTGGTGGAAAACTTTCAACAGATCACGACTTAGCAATAACAAATAATGGAACAGGCGCTTTAACACTTTCCGGCACAACAACATCAACAGGAAAAACCAATATTGTTAATGAAGGTGCCGGCGGTATGAATATTACAGGCTCTGTAACAAGTGCAGCAACACCTGATCAAGCAAGAAATGAAGGCTTTGCAATCAGAATTATAAACAGAGGCGGTAAAATGGTAATTTCTAACACCGCAGACAAAGTTGCAGCTGATTCTATCAGACTTGAAAACCAAGGTTCTAACGGTATGGAACTTGCAGGTGTTAAAGGTGAAAAACTTGTTTCAATTGAAAACAAAGCAGGCGATTTAACCATTAACGGAAAATTAACTGCAGGTGCTGACGAAGGTGGAAATATTAACATCTTAAACGGCAAAACAGCTAACAAATTAGCATTAGCTTCTGCAGGCGAAGTTGTTGGCAACGGTAACGTTTCTGTTAAAAATGAAGGTGCCGGCGGTATGGAATTATACGGCAACATCAAAAATAACAGTATGGATTCAGCAGAAACAGCTATTAACAACAACGCAGGAGCAATGATTGTTGATGGAGACATAACTACAACCGGTAACACAGCTATTAAAAACCAAGGTTCCGGAATGACTGTTACTAAAAATTCAAAAATTACAAACGACGGTCAATTGAAATTCAAAAACTACGGTCAAAATGGTATGACAATCGTTGGTAATGTTGATAACACAGGTAACATGACAATCTATAACGACAATGGAATGCTTACATTTGCAAACGATTCAGGCAACACTGTCGGCGGAACAGTTGCTAACCATGATGGTAATTTAGCAATTTGGTCAAGAGAAAATTCTAAAGGAATTTCAACACAAACTCTATCATCAATTACTAATGATGGAGCTGGCTACAATATCGCAATGAGACATGATGGCAATACAAGTGCTGGAGATAGAGGTATTGACCTTCAAGGTAAAATCTCAAGTGAAGGACAGTTAGCAATTAACAATTACAGTGGCGATATGTATGTATCCGGAGAATTGACATCTGATGGTAATATGGGTGTTATCAACAGAGCAGGTGGCGGTTCTATGGAACTTGCAAGCGCAGGTAAAATTTCCAGTGACACTGCAAACATTAATATCAAAAACTACGGTTCGGGTGATATGACAGTTAACAGTGAAATCACACACTCAGGACGTGTAAACGTACTTGCAAACTCAGGCAAATTAAATATGGGTGCAACTGTTCATAATAACGGAAGCGGTTCTCTTGATGAAAATAACGGCTTCTATGCAGCAGCAAGAGAAAACGGTACAGGTATTAATGTAACAAGCGGATTCAAAGCTGACGGTACAGGTCAAAACTTAATCAAAAATATCTCAGGAGATGAAGGCTTGAGATATGAAGGTAATATGAACACTTCAAACGCTCAAACAGAATTGTATAACCAAAAAGGTGATATGACTGTTGGCGGACAAATTAATACAACAACAGGTAATGCCGTAATCCTTAACAAAGGTGATGGAATGACCGTAAACGGAACTATTACAAGCGACAAAGATGTCAAAGTAGTAAACAAAGGTTCTGAAGCTGCAGATGTATCAGAAGCAACTATCCAAGCTCCAAATCAAACTACAAAATGGTTCTGGCAAGCACTAAAAGACAAATTAGGTCTATAATACCTGAATATAATAAAAAAAATAAAAAGAGCATCTTTTTAGATGCTCTTTTTTATATATAAAAATAGGGGGGTTGATTTTTGATTTTTAGCGTTACATAATGGAGTGTAAAAGAATTTATCGCGGGATGGAGCAGTCTGGTAGCTCGTCGGGCTCATAACCCGAAGGTCGTTGGTTCAAATCCAGCTCCCGCAACCATTTAAAAAAAGCTTTTGATTTAATATCAAAAGCTTCTTTATTTACTATTTTGTATTTAGATATTATTTAGCAACTTTATTAAAACCTACTGGTTTACGATCTGACTTACGTGAGCTTTCGATGAATACATCTATTGCTTTTGAGAAATCTTCACCAGTAATTCTTAAGTTATCAATATCTGCTTTTTCAAATGTTCCATTTTCCATTTTTGCAAAAATTCCTGCTCTTTCAAAAGCATTCTCATTAGCGACACTTGAGATATATGCAATATCTGCACCCGTTGCTTTTATATCTAACAACTTTTGAGATATTGCAACTTTATCAAAATCATCTGCTAATTTCTTGTCTTTGGTATGAATATCCAAGATCTTATTTACACCATCTACTGTATCAGGAGCTTTTACTTCTATATGTTTACCAAATCTTCCTGAACGAGTAATTGCACTATCCAATGCATCAATTTTATTTGTTGCTGTAATTATATAAATTTGATCACCTTCTTTCTCAACATCACTCATTAATGTTAAAAGCTGGTTTACAACTTTATCGCCATAAACATCAACACTTCCACGTTTTCTTGCAACAGCATCAAATTCATCTATGAAAATTATTGCCGGCTGATTTTCTTGAGCCATTTTAAAAAGTGCTCTCCAATTTGATTCGGATTCTCCAACCCATTTTGATTCCATTTCCAAACCATTTAATTTCATAAATGTTGCATGTGATTCATTTGCTAAAGCTTGAGCAATAAGAGTTTTTCCTGTTCCCGGTGGACCGTACATAATAAAGCCATGGTTAACTTTACTGTTTTCATAAGCTTCAGGATATTTTATAGGATATAAAATCCCCTTCTTTAATTGAGTTATTACGTCATCTTGCCCACCGACATCTGCAAATGTCAATTTTTTAGGAGCTTTGGTTGTAAATTTTGACAATGATTGAATTGATTTTAAATTCCTTTGCTCAATAGAAGATAAAACACTTTTTGTTAAATCATAAGGTTGAGCAAATATATGTCGACTGAAACTTAAATCAACATCAGGCTTTTCTTTAATAGAAATTACTTTATCTTTAATTTTTATTGCGTCACCATCTGACAGATACAAAGTATCCCCAGCTTTAAATGGTTTAAATGCATTATTTATTCGATATTCCATATCAAATTTGTTTGGGTTAGTGACCAAAAAATCTCCATCAAATCCTCTTGCAAATGCAATTGTACCTTCTAAATTATCTTCAGGAACAAATATAAAACGTTTTATTGCAGTACTGAAGGCTTTTACGGAATCCTTTAATGCACTTTGTGCGGATTTTAAATCCTTTCCTGTTATTACAAGATCGCCTTGTTTTAATACCTGAAATACTGAAGCTAAACGGTCTCCTAACGGAATTTGTTTAGCCAGCTCAACAGCTCTCGATTGAACACCCGTAAAACTTAAAACATTTGAAGGCTTTGTAAAATACGAAGCCGAAGTTTGCGCTTTAGTTTCTGCCACTTGCTTGTTTACATTTGCAGTTTTTACCTGATTAGTGTAATTTGTACGATAATAATTTTGAATAGATGAAATTCTCACTGATACACCCCCTTTGTTTTATCGAGAATACATCTTTTTTTTTAAATCGTCAATTGTCCTTTTTTCAAACAAAAATCAATCTTTTAGGCAATTTACTACAAAAGTAGCAGTTTTTTGTATTTTTTTGTATGGTTTATTTTTTTATTATTGAAAAATTTATTTTGATACCTTATTTTTATAAAAAAATACGTGTTACATGTGTAATTTTTACACTTTTCCAATATTGTTACATTTTTTAATATTTTTGTGGTTTAATCCTTATATGCAGATATTGTTAAATTCAATTGCTATACTACTTAGAGTTTTCAGTAATTCTTTCAGCAACGTGTTTCAAAAAAAGCTTGCAGGAGAAAACGAAAACCCTATTAATGTTAATTTTATAAACTATTTCATTCTTAGTATTTTTTCAATTCCGCTTTTGTTTTTAATTGACTATACCTCTATAAATCGTGAATTTTGGATATACGCATTACTGGGTGGAATTACAGGAGCAATATGCAACTGTTTTATGGTACTGGCTTTAGAAAAAGGAGAATTGTCGGTATTAGGACCGATTAATTCATACAAAGCTATTATCGGGTTAATTTTCGGAATTATAATATTACATGAATACCCTAATTTTTACGGAATTGTAGGTATTTTATTAATTATTGCAGGATCTTATTTTATTTTTGATACGGCAAGTCCTAAAGTATTTTTAAGAAAAGACATTCAATATAGGATTTATGCACTTATTTTTTCAGCTTTGGAAGCTGTTTTTATCAAAAAAGTTATCATTTTATCATCTATTACAACATCATTTATTGCATCCAGCTTTTTAGGTGCATTATTTTCCTTCATCATTGTAAGAATTTTCAGCAGACAAAACTTGCATCTCCCAAACAAAAAGCATTCAATATTATACATTCTAACAGCAATTTGTTTCGGGCTAATGACTTTTATGACAGCGTATGTATTCAAATACATGAATGTCGGATATGCACTGTCTCTTTTTCAAATTTCAATTCTTATTAATGTAATTTTAGGATATAAACTGTTTAACGAAAAAAATCTATTAAAAAAACTCCTTGGCTCCTTAATAATTCTTATAGGTTCAGCAACAATTTTAATTTTTGGACATTAATATGATAGAATAAAAACAAAAGGACAAAAGAGAAATGCTAACACCAGTTAGTGGGAAAAAAGTTGAATACGATATAAGGCCATACAAGAGTTATAGAAGGCATATTAAAGAAGAACCGGGCACTATGGTTAAGGCAAAAGTTGCAACAGGTTCTATTGCCGGAACATTAATTCCTATGGCTTTACTTGCCAAACATCAAAAGTGTAAAATATACAACATTAAATACAACGTAAAAGAAATGATTTTTGTAACAACAGGTAGTATTCTGGGAGGACTTGCTGCGGGTCTTATTGCTGATAAAAAAGAACATACAAAGCAAAAAGTAAACGAAAGCGTTTTCCAGTTCATGAATTCATCAATTCCACCACTAATAACAGCCGCATTATTTAAATTTAGCCAAAACATTAAATACAGAATAGCAAGCACAGCTGTCGGACTTTTCGGCGGAATGCATTTGGCTGCGAAATTATCAAACAAAATTAACGATCCATACGACAAAGTTCCTGACAGAAAATTGACGTTTAAAGATTCTATTGCAAACCTTGATGATGCTTTGGGTGTATTAATTTTAGCAAAAGTTCCTATCGCAGAAAAATTGCACGCGGATAAAGCCTTACCTGCGATATACAGTTGGTGCGGTTACAGAGCAGGAATAAGCAACTAATCTTCCGTTTTATTAACGTCTGAATTATCATCACTTTCGATTTTTATCTGCCCATCTTCTTCTACAAACTTTTTCTTATTAAAAAGTTTATTTATTAATGGTTCACGAGGCGCATTTTGTTTTTCAAATCTAGCCTTTTCGGTTTCTACATCATTGTAATCGTTCAAAACTTCCATTCGGAATTTTTGTTGATTTATCATTTGCATATCATGAACCTGTATAACGGAAGCATCAGTCGGTAGCACTGCATAAGCAGGTTTTACAAAACATATTAAACAAAATAAAATTAAAATCTTTTTCATAATATTATACACTCATTATTATTTTATTCTGAAAACAACATTTGCAACAGCAGTTACTTTTTTATCTATTGTAGAAGTGTCATTTATGCCCATATCAGAAACATTTGTCGAATCAACAGGAGTAATTTGATATACTCCCATATTTACAGATTGAATTTTACCCGGTTTGTTATGAGTTGCCTTAAGCATTGCAGTTGCCCTATTTTTCGCATCTGTTGTCGCATCTTCAAGCAATTTTACCTTCAAATCAGCTAACCCTGAATAAAAATATTGAGCTTCCAAAACATTAATATCAATACCTTTATCAAGCAAACTTTGAATATCTGTTGAGATATCTTTTATTTTTTGAACATCATCGGATTTTATTACAACAGCTTGAGAAAGATTATAATAAGCAATATCATTTGTCATATTACCGTTTGAAGTGTATTTATAAGAGTTATACCCATTTAGAGATTTAACATCTATATCTGTAATCCCTTTATTTTTCAAATAAGACATAACAACAGGAAGTTGTGATTTTATAGTATTGTAAGCAAGTTGTTTATCAGGTTTTCTTGCAGTTATTTCAAATTCTAATCTGGCAGAATCTGATTTCACAATCTGATATGCAGAACCTGTTACAGAAACTTTATCATTAGACAATGCTCCTGTTCCAAATTTTACAGCCAACACCATACCTAACGCAAGAATAATTGCAAGCCAAACAAGTTGTAATTTCATAAACTTTTCAAACATATAAACACTCCATTATTAATAATTGTATTTCATATTATAACTTATATTTTATAAAATATCAATTGATAAAGGTAAAATAATATGCTACAATTAAAAAAAATGGGGGTTATATGAACAAATACTTAAAAAAAGTTTTACAAGATGTTAAAAGAAAAAATAATTCCGAAAAAGAATACCTACAAGCAGTAGAAGAAGTTCTTTTAACAATAGAGCCGGTTATCGAAAAACACCCTGAATATGAAAAAATAGCCCTTCTTGAAAGAATGATTGAACCGGAAAGAATTATAACCTTCAGAGTTCCATACGTAAACGATAAAGGTCAAGTTATTGTTCATAGAGGATACAGAGTTCAATTCAACAGTCTGATTGGACCTTATAAAGGCGGTTTAAGATTTGATCCGAGTGTAAATCAAAGTATTATGAAATTTCTCGCTTTTGAACAAATTTTCAAAAACGCACTTACAGGCTTGCCAATCGGCGGAGGCAAGGGAGGAAGCGACTTTGACCCCAAGGGGAAATCTGACGGAGAAATAATGAGATTTTGCCAAAGTTTTATGACAGAGCTTCAAAGGCACATCGGACAAGATGTTGATGTTCCCGCAGGCGATATAGGTGTCGGAGAAAGAGAAATCGGATATTTGTTCGGGCAATACAAAAGAATAAAAGATGCTTATGAAGGTGGAGTTTTAACAGGGAAAGGTCTTTCATACGGAGGTTCCCTAGTAAGAAAAGAAGCGACAGGATTTGGACTTATATATTTTATGAGAGAAATGCTTGACAATGATAAGAACAAATCTTTGAAGGGCAAAACGGTTACAATATCAGGCTCCGGGAATGTTGCAATATATGCTTGCCAAAAAGCATTGGAATACGGTGCAAAAGTAATTGCAATGAGCGATTCAAAAGGTTGCATTTATGATAAAAACGGAATAGATTTAGAGCTTGTAAAAGAAATTAAAGAAGAACGCAGAGGAAGGCTTTATGAATACTTAAAAGTCCATAAAAAAGCGGAATATCTTGAAAGGGAGAATGAAGATTCCCCAATTTGGGCGATTAAAACAGATATTGCACTTCCTTGCGCAACTCAAAATGAATTAACTTTAAATTCAGCGAAAAAGCTTGTAGCAAATGGAGTTTTAGCAATCGGAGAAGGTGCAAATATGCCTTGTACAAAAGATGCAACAGAATATTTTCTTGCAAATCATATTCTGCTTGCACCTGCCAAAGCTGCAAATGCAGGTGGGGTTGCAACTTCTGCAATAGAAATGAGCCAAAACAGCATGAGATATTACATGCCTTTTGAACAAGTTGATAATGAATTAAACAAAATTATGATTAACATATTTAATGCTTGCAAATCAGCTGCAACAGAATACAAACTTGCAAACAATTATGTAGCAGGTGCAAATATTGCAGCATTCACAAAACTTGCAAAGGCAATGGTAGCTCAAGGAATAGTTTAATTAAACAGTTTAAATTTCAAATAAACTGTTTATAGTTTCTTCAGTACAAGCCTGCGGAGCACGTTTTACATACTTGTATGTATTATATTTGCAATATTCATTTATAACGAATTTTAAGCTTTCAATTTCCTTATTATTCATATCTATTGCAAATTTAGACATCAAAATCGGATACTGCTCTTTGTAAGACTTTTCAGCTGCATTTGTAATCGGGAATACACTGTTCAAAAGTCTTTGTCTGTCTGATTCATACAAAATGCATTTTCCTTTAATATAACCGGAAAACTGATTATCTACTCTAAAGTTGTTTGCTGCATTTGCACATACTTCGTGCAAATACTTATGGCTTGCAACCATACTTTCCATTGCGGCTTTATTGGCCTCTTTATTTTCATCAGCGAAACAAATACCTGATGAAATTACAAAAACAATTAATAATAAAATAATATTTTTCATAACTTGATTATAATACATCATTTAACACGCTATGGCTGAAAATTTACATTCATTAATACAAGGAAGTTCTATTTTATAATTATTGTAATTTGATTTTTTGCTTTCCACAGCAATTGTGCCATTATGAGCATTAATTATCTGCTTTGCAAGATACAAATTTAAGCTGCTTCCGACTTTGTCCATTTTTTCTGACGATGTTGTGTACATCTTGAACATATTTTGAATTGCTTCTGATGAAACATAAGGACTTTCAAAGCCCAAAGAAATAAATACGGAATTTGAATTATTAATTTTACCGATTTCACATATTATCTCAGTATCTTTATAGGCACTTGAGACACAAAAATCTATTATATTTTCAAAAGCTTTCTTCATTTGAGCCTTATCTGCATACAAAGACACAAATTTATCTTTTGCTTTTAAGCGTACATTAATATTTTTATTGTGCATTCCCCTAACTGATTTAGAAAAAGCTTCATCCAAAAGTTTTAGCATATGGACTTTTTCGTAATTCAAAATTATGTCGTTATTTTCATACTTGTATGTTGTTAGAATTGTCGATAACATATCATACATACAATAGCAGGAATCTAATGTAAGATTTAGAATTTCTTTTTGTTCATCATTAACGCTTCCCAAATTTCCGCTAATTAAAAGCTCAAGCGCTCTAATTTGAGCTAATGTCGGAATTTTCAAATCATGGCTTAATGTAGAAATATATGTTTCTCTTTGACGTTTTGCATCTCTTTCAACGTCAATATTTTTACCAAATACGACAAATGCGTTAACATCATCATAATTATTCAAAATAGGAACTTTTAAAATTCTAAACCAATTTTGTCTTCCGTTAGTCAACTTTACATGCCTGTCTGTAACCAGAGGTTTTTTAGTTTTTAGTACAAACGCATTTTCTGCTTTCATCTGCTCCATCGTATCCCCTTCAAAAATATCTTCGGTCAATTCGCTTAATTGCACGCCTTCCCTAATCTCAAAAAACTTTAAAGCCTCAACATTCCCTGTTAAGAATCTGTTTTCAGTATCAATGACATAAGCCATCATAGGCATATTATTTAATATTGCACTTAAGTAATTTGAACTGTGCTCTACCTTCTTTTTTAATTGCTGTTCTACATATTCTTTTTCCGCAAAAAATTCGTTTTTAAAAACACAAACTATCATATAAGTATTTATCAGCCCGAAAACGACTGCAAAACCTATTACCTGAATTGCGTGTTTAAAATCGACAAAACAGCATAAAATTATAATTACAAAAGTTATTGAAAAGACAAAAAATGAAAAACTTTTTAAGATAGACTTTTTAAACATACTTTCCTCTATTTCTAATTACACTTTACATACTAAAAGAACAGGGCTAAAAATACATTACCCGAGTGATTAATATCTCAAACGGGTAACATGGGCAATTATTTTCGGCAATCGCATTTTTTACCGACAGGGCTTCCAAAAATCAGCCTTAATCCGCCAAAAGGCTTTTTCATAGTACAATTCAGTCCTGCAGTCATTTCATCAATATTGCACAAAACTCTGTTAATTTCATCTATTGTACAGCCGACTTGCGGTAATGTATTATTCAATTCATTTGTCATAAGTTTTACATTCCTGCTTACAATCTGGAAATTTTTAGCCGTACTGTCAAGTCTTTGTTCATTAAAGGCTTCATTCAAGTTAGATGTAGCAACTCCTGCATTTGATGAAATTTTTACAATATTTGATGTACTCTCGCTTAAATCTTTAGATGCTTTAACAACATTAGGCTTTACATCTCCAGCCATAGAATTTAATGTCACAAATAAATCACCCAAAGCTTGAACCGTAACATTCAAATTCTTTATAGCTTCTGCCATATCAGCCTTCATCGCATCTATTGATTCAGGATCCTGATTTGCCAGATAAGATTCAAAATCAACTGTTGTCTTACCTGAAATTCTATCCCCGTCCTCTAAATAAAAAATCGAAGGAGATGTCGGATACATCAAATCAATGTAATCAAATTTCCGATTCCAAAAATTCCGTTCTTTTTTCAAATTTGCGGAAACGTTTACAGGCAAATGCAAATCACAAGGATAAAGCCTCATTGTAACAATAGTTGATGTATAAGTTTTGTTCGGATGAACACCTACAACATTACCTATTTTAAATCCATTGTAATAAACAGGAGCCCTGTTGTGAAACGGACGTAAATTTTTAAATTCCGCCGTAACATAAGTACTTGTTTTGTAATTGTAATAAGCAACCCCAATAACTAAAAGAATTGCAATAACCGTTAAAGATTTATATAAATTGTTCATATTGGAAATTCTATTTTATGTCAAATCAAAATACATTCCCGAACTGTATAATTTTATAGTACAATACACCTATGGAAGGAAATAAATATTCAAAAAAAGCAGGTGAATTATTCAGACAAGGCTACAATTGTGCTCAATCAGTATTTTGCGCATTCTCAGATGACTTGGATATGGATTTTGAAACAGCTTTAAAACTCTCATCATCTTTTGGCGGCGGAATGGGAAGATTAAGAGAAGTTTGTGGTGCAGTCAGTGCAATGTTTATGGTTGCAGGCTTGAAATACGGTTACACAACCCCTAATGACGATAAAATAAAAGCTGAACACTACCAAAGAATTCAATTTTTGGCAAATGAATTTATCAAAAAAAATAATACTATTATATGCAGAGAGCTTCTAAAACTTGATACAAAACACGATTCTCCTATACCTTCAAAAAGAACCGAAGAATATTACAAAGCCCGTCCATGTGAAAGGCTGGTAATGGAAGCAGCTGAGATAATAAGTAATTATATAAATTCAAAAACAAATGTATCATAAGAATTTTGTAACAAAACTACAAAGATAATTAAATTATCTTACCGGACAGAACTTTTATAATATAATTAGTTTGTTACATTAGCTGATGTGATAATTGTATAAGATTACTCGGATGCTACAATAATTAAAATAATTAAAGAGGGAGGCATTTTTTATGAGAAAGCAACTGGCATTATTACTGGCTTCATTTCTTATATTCAATTCAACAGCACCGGCATCTTTTGCAGTAACTGCAAACGAGCCCCAAACAAAACAAGTCGCTGCTCAATATGATGAAAATGCCGTTATCCCGGCAAAACTTGAAAAAGAAATAAAAACCTCTTTAGCAAAAGTTTACGGACAAGAAAACGTAGAAGTAATATATTCAAATATTCTTGCAATAGCTAAAAAAGCAAAGGGAGAACGTTCATCTGCTCTAATTGAAGAAGACCTGAGCCGTCCGACAGATTGGTACAAAGATGAAGTAATATACATGTTTTACGCAAATCACTTTGGAGTAAAAAATCCAGACAAATCCAACACCTTCAAAGATGATATCCAAATGCTTGATTACTTAAAAACATTAGGCGTAACAACAATTTACATCTTACCTTTTGTAGATTCACCAATGGAAGATGCAGGTTTTGATATCAGAAACCCACGAGGCATAAGACAAGATTTAGGCGGAATGTTTGAATTCCAAAAATTTATATCTGCAGCAAGACAAAAAGGATTTAAAATTAAAGCAGACTTAGTTCTAAATCACTTTTCAGACCAGCATGAATGGTTCCAACAAGCTTTAAAAGGCGATATTTCAAAACTTGATTACTTTGTCGTAAGAGAACAAATGCCTGAATATACAAAATACAAAGATCCAAAGCTCGGCTGGGTTGCAGAATACAAAGAACCAAGCGGAAAAACTTCTAAAAGAAGAATTATTTTCCCTGAAATCACAGACAATAATTATAGAAAAGTAACAATAAACAACAAAGATTACTATTTTTATCACACATTCTACCCGTTCCAGCTCGATATAAACTGGAAGAACCCAAAAGTTTTATACTACAATTTAGAAACCATAGCATTTTGGGCAAATCAAGGGGTAGATATTTTCAGAATGGATGCAATTCCGTATTTGATTAAAGAAGACGGAACCAATGCGGAAAATTTGGAAGAAACCCATAGGATTATAAAAATATTGAGCGCATTTATCCAAGCAGTTGCACCACGTTCAGTAATTCAAGCAGAAGCTTGTCAAATGCCGAATAAAATTCTTCCATATTTCGGAACAGAACAAAAATACAAAGAAACAATAAAAGGTCAGGAAAAAGAAATTACAAGAACTGATGAAGTTCAAATCGCATACCATTTTCCATACATGCCTGCAATTTGGGCATCTCTTGTAACCGCTGACAACAGCTATTTTTGGAAAGCATACAAACAAACTCCACAAATTCCTGATTCGGCTTCTTGGGCAATATTCTTAAGAGTTCACGATGAACTTACTCTTGAAATGGTAAACGAAAAAACAAGAGAAATATTATTCGAAGATCTTGCACCAAAAGGTGCCGCATTCAGAAAAGGCTTTGGCGTTTCAGGCAGAATGGCAAACTTTTTAGATAACAACCCCGATAGAATCGGTATGGCTTTCTCTATTCTTATGTCATTACCCGGAATTCCGATTATCTATTACGGCGATGAAATAGGTATTCAAAATAATTTTGCAAACGCTAAAAAAAGCGCAAAACTTCGTGAAGCAAAACAAAAAAATGACAAAGATGTAAAAAATAAAGTCAAAATGCTAAGCTACTTTGACAGCCGTGACATAAACAGAGGTCCGATTACACAAAAAACTTTTGAAGATGCGGTAAATCATAAAGGCACATACAACAACAGAGTATATGAAAGAGTAAAACAACTGATAAAAGTCAGAAAACAATACCCTGTAATTTCCCGAGGTTCATTTGTAGAGCTAAAAACCAAATCTCCTGAAGTATTTGCCTATGTTCGCGCAACAGATAAAGACAGAGTAGTTGTAATAAATAACCTTTCAAACAAAAAAATTAAAGCAACAGTAATATTTACAGACGACAATTTTGGGAAAAAAGAAAAAGATATATACCTGAAAAATCTTCTGACAGATAAAATGGTACGTGCAAGAGTAGAAAATAAAGAATTAACAGTAAGATTAAACGCTTATGATGCAATGTGGCTCAAAATGTAAACGTGCCGTTTAATCCACCACTCAGGTTATACGAAAAATCTTTTATTGTCTTGGCAAAATGTAAGCGTGCCGCTTAACCCAGCAAAAATATTAATCAAAATTCAACAACTCTATAAGTGACATACCTAAACCATCAGCAATTTTTTGCAATACAACAAGACTTGGAGTTCTTTCCATTCTCTCAATTCTACCAACATACGTTCTATCAACTCCACAAAGCAATGCTAACTCTTCTTGAGAGAGTTTTCTTTCCTTGCGTATTGATATCAATCTTTTTGCAAACTTTTCTTTTACATCACTTGACATATAAAATAATGTATGTAATTATGAGACTATAGTCGACCGCCAATTGGCACATAACTAATAAAAAGGAGGATTTGTGGATACTTGCTTAGCAATTTTAAAAGAACAAGTAAACACCCTTAAAGCAAACTACTTTAATTTTATGGGCTCATTTACGAATATGTTTGAATTTAGTAATTATACAATGATAAAAATAAAGGATGATAAAAATAAATACATTAATGAATATAAAGAAATAAATTCAAAACTTAAAAATTTACACACACAAATACTTGAACTTGGTAATGAGATTATAAAACTATAGAATATATTGCTCTTAATTTATTATAGATTCCGAAACAAGTTCGGAATAACTATAAAATTTGTAATTTTTACATTCACAATAGCAGCAATGTATATAAATTTTAAAATATCATTATTTTTTAAATATTAACTGATGTAATTTCTTTAATCCTACACCCGCATAAGTTGTCACAACCATAGTTACGACAAAATATAAATAAGTTGTCTGAACAGGGTTATAAATCCAATAAATATCGTGATTTGCACGTTCTGCAATCGGAATACCATGTATCCACATAAAAATTGCAGTCATTATATACATAACAAGCAAATGATTTGCCATAATATGATATGTAACATTTCCCATATCTTGAATAAATTTTATATCTTTAACAAACGGATAAAGGATTTTTACAGTAAATAAAGAAGCCCAAATACCTGTTAAAGCAGTCAAAACAGGAACAAATAACTGATCATCAAATCTTGCCCAAACAAGTACATAACTCAAGCCAATTCCATGTTCAGGATCATAATCTCTGTTAAACATCCAAAGTATAGATTGCAAAACAAACACAATACCAAACCACTTTGGTGTAAAAATATTATAATTATCTTTTATATAATGAGTATAAAAATATCCCAAATATACAAAAAACATAGAAAACATAGTTCTTATAACTATTAACATTAAAGGAGTAACCGCAAACCACTTTTCAAAAGGAATTGCCAGCACTCCGAGAATTGCGAAAAATCCTAAATGTACAAATTTATTTTTTGTCACAGCATTCAAAGCTCTAAACAAAAATAAAAAAGTAATCATTGTCATAAATAACTGTGTAACAAACCACAAAGGGCAAGACAGGTCAAATTGATGCCCGTTTAAAAACGGAGTAATAAAAAAGTTTTTGAAACTCAAAGGCATCCCCCAGAATTTGCCTGTCAATTTTGCGATTACAATTGTAACCAGCATATAAAATAAGTTGTACCAAAAATATGGTACTAGAAGGCTTTTTATACGTCTTTCGACAAATGTTGCGACATCTGTCAAATATTTATCTTTAAACAAACAACCTGAAATAAA
>ULMR01001612.1_pt1 | contig 16124 bp, 10 predicted proteins | sample 1951711 | NCBI WGS metagenome assembly ULMR01 (sample SAMEA4835556, study PRJEB28245) | human gut metagenome | biome: gut microbiome; material: fecal sample | place: Denmark | collected 2008 | reverse complement strand
AGGAAGGAGAAAATCAAAATGGGTAAATACGATTTTGGTGGTTGGGCTACACGAAATGATCTTGTGTGTAGTGATGGTCGAACCATAAAGAAAGACGCGTTTAAAGATCAGGATGGTGTGACAGTTCCTATTGTCTGGAACCATGATCATGATTCGGTGAATTCTGTATTAGGACATGCCGTACTCGAAAACCGAGAAGATGGTGTGTATGCGTACGGTGTCTTCAATAACACCGAGGAAGGACAGCACGCAAAGGAATTAGTTAAGCATGGGGATATAAGGTCTCTGTCTATATACGCGAACAAGTTGAAACATGCAGGATCTAATGTGGTTCACGGAATCATCAGGGAATTGAGCCTGGTATTAGCAGGGGGTAATCCGGGGGCAACTATCGATTGGGCAATAGCACATGGTGATGGAGAAGACGATGCGTTCGTTGCAAATTACGATGTTGCAGGTTTAGTGCTCTATCACTCAGACGACAAGACAGAAAAGGAGAAAACAGTGGAGGATAACAAGGACACAAAGACGCCAGAGCAGTCAGAAGGTAAGTCTGATGACGACAAGACTGTAGAGGATGTTTATAACACATTAAATGAAGAGCAGAAGAAAGTTGTTGATTTCTTAGTTGGAACAGCAGTTTCTCAGGCAAAAAAAGATAATAAAGAAGGAGATGGAGAAATGGGAACAATCAAGCATAACGTATTCGATCAGGCAGAGATGTCTGAGGGAACAGCGCTTACTCATTCAGACGAGGTAGCAATTATCAAGGCTGCAAAGCAGAGTAATGTTGGATCATTCAGACAGGCACTTAAAGACTATGTTGCAGAGCACAAGGATACTCTTGCACATGGAGCTTTCGCAGATGAGGATGTCGAGCAGCTCTTTCCAGAGTTTGAACTTATTAAGAAGGGTGAGCCAGATACTCTTGAGAGAGATCAGACATGGATTGGCGCTGTAATGAGCAAGATTCATAAGGCGCCTTTTACCAGAATCAGGACAAGAAACGCTGATGCAAGACAGAAGGCCCTTTCACAGGGTTATCAGAAGAAGGGTGACTACAAGACAGATGGTAATCAGATTAAGTTGCTTAGCAGAACAACAGATCCACAGACAGTGTACATCAAGGACGAGCTTCAGAGAGATGACATAGTTGACATCACAGATTTCGATGTAGTTTCGTATCAGTGGAATCTTATGAGACATTCTCTTGACGAGACTCTTGCTCTGGCAGCACTTGTCGGTGACGGCAGAGATGACGGTGATCCTGATAAGATCCATGAAGATCATATCAGATCGATTTGGCATGATGACGAGCTGTACTGTATCAAGAAGGATGTTGATTTTGCAGCCGCTAAGGCTAAGCTCCAGGGTACAAACACAGGTGCTAACTTCAGTGAGAATTATATTTACGCTGAGGCACTTATCGAGGCTGCCCTGTACTCAAGAGAGCAGTTCAAGGGATCCGGTACACCAGATTACTACTGCACACCACATGCACTCAACGTAATGCTCCTTGCAAGAGATCTGAATGGTAGAAGAATCTACAGTTCAAAGGCCGATCTTGCAGCAGCACTCAACGTAAACGAGATCCATACCGTAGAGCAGTTTGAGGGACTCACTAGAGTTGATGATAAGTCTAAGAAGCATAAGCTCCTTGGCATCTTTGTAAATCTTACAGATTACACATTTGGTGCTACAAAGGGCGGCGAGGTTACAAAGTTTGATGATTTCGATATTGACTTCAACAGATACAAGTACCTGCTTGAGACACGTATATCAGGAGCCCTCACAAAGCCATACTCAGCTATCGCTCTCGAGGAGCCAGTAGCCTAAGTCGATGAAAGGAGAATACAGAAATGGATAAGATTTTCATGAATTCCACAGATACAAATGTAGCCGCACGAAAGGTTTATACAAAGGCGGCTGACACATTTGCATATGCAGATGCAGACTGTACTGAGAAGATCAACGCAACAGATCTTCAGGACGCATTCATCAAGGGAATGGTTATTGTTGATGCCACAGGCATTCAGTATCTCCCTGTATCATGCGAGGTTAAGAAAAATGTTGCTACAGTTACGTATGTAACTACAGATTCAACTACATCTACCACAGCTAAGCTGGCAACAGTTAAGTCTGAGTAGATCAGATAAGGAGAAATTCAAAATGGCTAAATGGTATGGTGAAATAGGGTATTCTAAAACTATTGAGACTCGAGCTGGGTACTGGGAAGAAAAGATATATGCCCGTAATTATTATGGCGACGCCATGAATAATTATTATCGAAGACAGTCATCTGGAGAGAGTGTTAATCGGAACATCAAGTACGATGTTACCCTGTCTATACTGGCAGATCCACGCCTCATTGAGAATTGCTCAAACATCATATATGCAGAGTATATGGGTACTAAGTGGCAGGTCGATAAGATTGATGCTTCTCAGTACCCTAGACTTCTTTTGACAATCGGGGAGGTGTATACAGAAGATGAGCAGACTTGAACTGCACGCCCTACTCGTTGAGTTATTGGGCAGTACGAACGTGTATTACGAACCCCCTGAGACGTTAAAGATGTCATACCCGGCAATCAGATATCAAAGAACAACCATACGGAGTAAAAGAGCTGACAACTCAAATTACTCCGTTTTTTATTGCTATGAAATAGTTGTGATTTCAAAAGATCCAGATATTCCGGTAATAGAAAAACTGCTTGAGGTGCCTTACTGCACCCATGACAGGCATTACCGGGCATCTAACCTTCATCACAACGTATTCACACTATATTGTTAGAAAAGGAGATAAAAAACTATGGCAAGTAAAGCAATGGTTTGGGATGCAACCGGACAGAAGTTCTACGAGACAGGTGTATCTAAGGGCGGATTATACCTTCAGGATGAAACTGGTGCATACTCAAAGGGAGTAGCATGGAATGGACTTTCCTCTGTAGCTGAGAATCCATCAGGTGGAGAAGAGACTAAGATTTATGCAGATAATCAGAAGTATCTCTCACTGTATTCAGCAGAGGACTTTGGAGCTACAGTCGAATGTTACACAACACCTGATGAGTTTGATGCCTGCGATGGTAAGAAGACAATTGCAAAGGGTGTAACAATCCGTCAGCAGGATAGGAAGACATTTGGTATGACTTACCAGACAATCCTGGGGAACGATACCAAGAAGGATGAGTATGGATACAAGATCCATATTATCTATGGAGCAGTGGCAAAGCCATCATCCAAGACTCACTCATCAACAAACGAGAGCCCAGAGGCATCGACAATGTCATACGAGCTTTCAACAACACCAGTTGCTGTAACGGGCAGTAAGTCTACAGCATACCTTGAGATCTCAAGTGTTGATGTTGGAGAGGCAGCTATGGCAGCTATCGAGAAGGTTCTTTACGGCGATGCGACCACAGATCCAAGACTCCCACTTCCAGATGAGATCGCACAGATCATCACAGAAGCACAGGCAGCATAGTATTCTGTCTGCAACAATGAATTTTTGTAGCCCCCAGCATGTCAGATCAGATGTGTTGGGGACTTTTTATTAAGGAGGAAACAATATGTTAAAGAAGACATTTGAATATGAAGATTATGAAGGAAACAAGATCAAGCAGGACGAATACTTCCACCTAAGCGAAGCAGAGCTTACGGAGATGGCACTTTCAGAAAAGGGTGGTTTAGATAAGCTTCTTCAGAAGATTGTAGATGCAAAGGACACCACCGAGATTATCAAGGTGTTCAAGGAGGTTATCTGTAAATCATATGGCGAGCTTGCCCCAGATGGTAAGTCATTCCGTAAGACAGATGAGAAAGGAAATCCGCTTTATCTTAATTTTATTGCGACACCAATGTACGATCAGCTTTTTATGGAGCTGGCTACTAATGATGAGGCAGGGGCAGCTTTTATAAACGGTATCATGCCTAAAAAGGTGTCAGAGGAAATGAAAAAAACAGCTACGAATAATACGGCAAACGTATTAGCAAGCATGTAATAGAGGGGTGATCCAGAGTGCTTCAGATTACTGTACCAAAAACTGAAATATTCAATGAGAATACAAATCAGTTTTTGTGGATTCCAGAAACCACGATACAGATGGAGCACTCCTTGGTGTCACTTTCAAAATGGGAAGAGAAGCATCACAAAGCGTATCTCGACCCAAAACTTCAGCACTCGGCAACAGAAATACTTGACTATTTCAAATGCATGACAATCACAAAAAATGTGAAAGATTCAGTGTTTCTCGCTTTATCTCAGCGAAATATAGAAGAAATCTCTTCTTATATTAATGACCCCATGACCGCAACAACATTCAATGAAATGACTACGACCAAAAAACATAATAGCAAGTTCATAACATCAGAGTATTTATATTTCTGCATGTTTAGTCTTGGTGTTCCCATTGAATGCGAGAAATGGCACCTCAATCGATTAATGACATTACTCAAGATATTCGAGGAAGAGAACAAACCACAGAAAAAACGGTCGGAAGCAGAGACTCTGGATTACTATGCAAAGCTGAATGCAGAAAGAAAAAGAAAATGGCACACGAAGGGGTGACCGGATAGGGGGATTGTATGAGTGCTATTCAGTTTAAGCAGAAAGGCGACTTCTCAAAACTTACGAGTTTTCTTGAACGAGCCAAAGAAGGAATACATCTTGGAAAACTCAATAGGTATGGCAGAGCTGGGGTAGAAGCACTGGCTTCGGCAACACCTATTGATTCAGGAGAAACTGCCAGCTCATGGTATTACAAGATAGAAAATAAGAACGGAACAGCTACAATCTCTTTTTTAAATTCAAACGTGAATGAAGGGGTTCCGATAGCTGTGATACTGCAATACGGACACGGAACCGGTACTGGAGGCTGGGTAGAAGGAAGGGATTACATCAATCCTGCTATCCGGCCTATTTTTGACCAAATAGCAAATGATGCATGGAAGGACGTGATAAGTGGATGAGCAACACAATCGATGAAAAAGTTGTCGAGATGAAATTTGACAACAAAAACTTTGAAACAAATGTCAAAACAACCATGACATCATTGGATAGATTGAAAGAAAAACTTCAGCTTAGGGGTTCTGAGAAAAGTTTTCAGGCTATAGACAGCGCGGCTAAGAGTGTATCGTTTGACAGCCTTATATCGAATGTTGAATATCTCAGGAAGCGATTCTCAGTTATGGGTATAGCTGGAATGCAGGTTGTACAGAACCTTACAAACACCGTCATGACATCCGTAACCAAAGCGAAAAACTTTGTCGAGCAGGCTATATCGGGCGGTGGTCTCAGCAGAGCCATGAAACTTGATCAGGCAAACTTCAAGCTTATGGGATTGTTACAGGATGATGCTAAGCAGGTGGCCGCAATAATGGACGATGTCGATTATGGTGTATCAGGAACGGCATATAGTCTTGATGCGGCAGCAAGTGTAGCAGCTCAGCTTGCAGCTTCTGGTATGCGAGCCGGAGAAGGCATGCAACATGCATTACGAGGCATTTCTGGTGTGGCAGCTATGACTGGAAGTACATACGAAGATATCGGTCGTATATATACACAGATTGCTGGCCAGGGACGAATGATGGGAGATCAGTTGCTTCAGCTTTCAGGAAGGGGTATGAACGCTGCCGCTACATTGGCAAAGTATCTTAATACAACCGAAGCCGAAGTTCGTGACATGGTCTCCAAAGGCAAGATAGATTTCCAGACGTTTGCCGACATTATGGATAAAGAATATGGAGAGCATGCCAAGAAAGCAAACGAGACATTTGATGGAGCATTAGCAAATGTTAAGTCAGCGCTTGCTAAGATCGGTGCGAATTTCTATAAGCCGCTCATAGAACAGAATGGTCCATTAGTAGGAATACTTAACACTGTTCGACTGAAGATAAATGATATAAAAGAGGTAACACTTCCGTTCGTAGAGAGTGCCTCTAAAGGCGTAGCCAAGCTTATCAATTACGCAAATACTTTGGTAAACAAGATCAATCCAAAAACACTGTTCAGCGGATTAACTTCAAAATGGGATAATCTCATGAATAAGATAAGCGAAGCTGGCGTATCCGAAGATACCTTTACAGCAAAACTTAAAGAGGTGGCTAAAGAGCAGGGTATAAATATAGACGCACTACTGAAAAAATATGGTTCACTCGCGAACATATTTGCAAAAGGGAAACTGTCAGGTGGTCTAATCATAGATACATTGAAGCGTCTTACAAATGTCACATCCAAAGCATCCGAATCAACACAGGATATAACCGATAAGGTCGAATATTTCAATGATGTTGTCTCGAAAACTATTCGCGGAGATTTTGGTAATGGCGAGGAAAGAATAAAGGCGCTCACCGCAGCCAACTACGATTATGCTCAGGTACAGGCTTTGGTTAATAAAGTCTGGGAGCGTAATGGGCATAACTGGTCTGATTGCACGTTGAGTGCAGATGAGCTCACAGAGGCCATGGCAAGTCTGTCAGATAAAGAAGCGGAAACTTTGGGACTTACCGAAGACCAGATAAAGACACTTCGAGATCTTGCAACACAGGCGGAAAAGACAGGTACTCCGATTAGCGAGCTGATAGCGAGTCTGAACAAACCAAGCGGTAAAGAGTTACTTATAGAGTCTTTCCAGAATGCAGTAAAAGGAGCAACCCAGGTTGCCAAAGCATTCAAACAGGCATATTCAGAGATGTTCGCAACATCGGATAAGTCCGGAGAAAGTACATTATATCGTATTACGGAAACTGTCAATAAGTTCTCGCAGCATCTTGTTATGAGTGATGAAAAGGCAGACAAACTCCGGAGGACTCTCAAAGGACTTTTTGCTCTAGTCAGCATGATAAGTAATGTTGTAGGAGGCGGACTGAAACTTGGTCTCAAGATTATAAACACGATACTCAAGTATTTCAATCTTGATCTTTTGACAGTGACTGCATACATGGGCGACTTCCTTGTAAAACTTCGTGACGCCACCGACTTCAGTAAATTGTTTGGTAAGGTACTGGATAAAGTTTCACCGTATCTCAGAAAATTTTCAGCCGGTTTCAAAGATTGGATACAGGGACTCAAAGATGCCAACAACATACCGAAGTACATATTGGAGGGGCTTGTAAACGGTCTCAAGAATGGTGGAAAAGAAGTAGTCAGTACAATAATCCAGATAGGAAAAGATATGCTGGCGGGAATTAAATCTGTGCTTGGGATACATTCTCCATCGGTAGAGTTTTACAAAATCGGCGATTTCTCCATGACCGGATGGTTCAATGGAATTCAAAATGGAGTATCCAAGTTACTGGAACTTATCAAGAGCATAGGTAGTAGTATTCTTGACACGCTCAAGGGGATTGGCTTCGGAAAAGTTTTGGCTGTCGGTCTCGGCGTTGGATTGCTCTATGTAACCAATAATGTAACGAAGGCGGTTACATCATTCAGCAAGGCAGTAGAAGCAATCGCCGCACCTGCTAAAGGTTTTGGTAAATTACTCGAAAGTGTAGGAGGGTTCTTTACAGAACTTGGAACTAACATAAAAAAATATCTTCGTGTAAAAGAGATAAAAGTCATAGCATCATCAGTACTGGAACTCGCATTGGCAGTAGCAGTACTTTCAGGCGCCTTATGGGTAGTTTCAAAAGTCCCTGAAGATAGATTGTGGGCATCGATAGGTGCAATTGCCACATTATCTGGAATTGCAGCAGGACTAGCAGCGGCCATAACAGCACTTGGTAAAATCGGTGGAGGTGTCAAGGGCGCTCTAACAGTTGTTGGTGTGTGTGCAGCATTGTTATTAGCGACGATAGCGTTGAAGAAGTTACAGAGTCTCGATCCAGAAAAAATGGGGCCTATTGTTGATGCGCTTGGTGACTTACTTATAAAACTCGGTATAGTTTGCGGAGCGTTGATGGTTGTATCGAACCTTTCAAAAGGTACTGATAAAGCAGGCAGTCTTTTGTTAAAGATGTCCGCATCATTGCTAATAATTGCAAAAGCTATAGAGGCGCTGGCCAAGCTTACCCCAGAGGGAGTCCTTCAGGGAGTAATAGTGATAGAACTCATGCAGGGGTTCTTCATAAAGATGGTGGCAGTCTCATACTTTGCAGGAGAGCATGCCGATAAGGCGGGAAAAATGCTTATCAAGATGAGCGTGGCAATGGCTATCATGGTCGGTGTTGTAAAACTTGCGTCTAAACTCGATGGTGATGAAGTGCTTAGCGGAATAGCAGTAATAGGTCTGATTACACTTTTGTTTGAGGCCATAATCGTAATTTCACAAACTGCAGGCGAATACGGCTCCAAGGCAGGCGCTATGTTACTTGGTATGAGTATTGCTATTGGGATTTTAGTTGGGGTAATAAAGTTAATAAGCTATCTTGATGAATCAGAAGTTAAACGAGGACTCAAGATAATCGGTGTTATAGAAGTAATGTTCTCCGCGATTATTGCAATATCAAAACTTGCTGGCGCGAATGCAGCTAAAGCTGGGGCCATGTTGCTCATGATGTCGGGTGCATTGCTTATAATAACAGGAGTCATATTCATCCTTACACAGATAGACCCTGATGCATTACCAAGAGCAACTCTGGTCGTTTCTATATTAGAGACTTTATTCGGGGGACTCATATATGTATCACAGTATGCTGAGAAGGTGAAAAAGGGCACTATCATATCCATGACAGTGGCTATCGGCGTATTGGTGGCAGCTGTAGTCGGACTTACATTCCTGGATTCGAGTAAGTTAGCAGTGGCAACATCATGCATTTCTGCACTTATGATATCGTTCGGCGCAATGATGGCACTTACAAAATTTAGCAAGAATACTAAACAGATGCGTGGAACAATGGTACAGATGTTGGGCGTTGTGGCGGTTCTCGGTGGGGTAATAGCAGCAATGTCTATGCTAAATACAGATAATGCTATTCAGAGTTCAGCAGCATTATCGTTATTGCTTTTATCGTTTGCCTCAGCATTTGCAATTATGGGTAGGTCAGGACGAATATCCAAGACAGTCACAGACAATCTATATACCATGACTGGTGTTGTTGGAGTATTAGCACTTATATTGGGTGCCATGAATGCGCTACATGTAGAGGCGTCAATACAGAGTGCAATTGCCTTAGGTGTATTGCTGAATGCTATGGCGGCATCGATGGTAATGCTTAGTTTGGTAAAAAAGATTCCAACTACCGCTGTAGGCGCTATGGCCTTGATGGGTCTTGTTGTAGGCGAGCTGGGAGTCATACTTGGATTACTGAACAAATATGATCTGAATGCATCAATAAGTACCGCAACATCGCTATCTATATTACTCGTGGCAATGTCAGTAGCTATGATACCTTTGGCTCTCATTGGAACAGGCGCACTTGCAGCAATAGTAGGTGTTACGGCTATGATTGCAGTTGTTGCCGAGATAGGTTTATTCATAGCAGCACTTGGCGCATTAGTAACCGAGTTTCCAGAGTTACAGGATTTCCTGGACAAGGGAATACCATTATTGTCAGCGATAGGTGAGGGAATAGGTGAATTCTTAGGCAATATAGTTAGTGGTTTCATATCAGGTGTTGCAGATGTATTACCGGACATAGGTACGAAGTTATCTGAGTTTGCACTTAATATAACACCATTCATCACGACAATGACGCTAGTCGACAAGACAGCCATGGAAGGTGCTAAGGCGCTAGCAGAGACACTTCTACTGCTTACAGCAGCCAGTCTGTTGGATAGCCTTGCGAAGTTCCTTGGGGGTGGAGTTGATTATGACCAGCTTGCCCTAGATTTAGCCGCTTACGGTGATGCTGTAGTAGCATTCTCAGATGCGACAAAGGGTAAGGTAGACGGTGATTCGGTGACCGTAGCGGCAAATGCTGGAAAGGTGCTGGCAGAGCTTCAGAAGTCTATACCGCGTTCTGGTGGATGGGCACAAAAAATCATGGGCGAAAAGGACATGAGCACATTCTCTGACGGTATTACAGCTTTTGGAGATGCTATAGTCGCATTCTCAAACACGATAGTTCAAAATGGTGGAATAGACAAAGATGCTGTAGACAATGCTGCAAAGTGTGGCGAAATCATGGCTGCATTGAACGATAAGATCCCAGCGCAAGGCGGAGTATGGCAGTGCTTTATTGGCGAAAAGAATCTCAGTACATTCGGTAGCAATATCAAAGACTTTGGTAATGCGATGGTCGAGTTCAGTAACACTGTCAGCAGTAATGGCGCAATCAATGATGCTGCCATAACTAATGCTAAGAATATAGGAGATATTATGGTTCAGCTTAATGAAGCAGTACCAGAACAGGGCGGCTTTATGGACTGGATCACAGGTAGTACAGACCTAGATGATTTTGGTGATAACATAGTAAAGTTTGGTGAGGCTCTGGTCGAATTTTCAAACAAAGTCAGCGGTAACATAAGCGATGAAGCTGTGAGTGCTGCTGATAATGCTGGACAAATGATGGTCAATCTCCAGAAGCAAGTGTCGAATCTGAGCGATGGAGCATTTGACTGTTTGGATGATTTAGGCTCAGCTTTAGTTACATGGGGATCGCGAATAAATACATACGCTACAAGTATTTCAGGCATAGACACAGACCAGCTCGGAAAGGTAACAGATGAAATAAGTACTCTATATTCCTTCGTGGAAAAGATGACAACATTTGATGCGGACGGACTTTCACAGTTCACAGCAAGTCTCAACAATATAGGTACAATCAGTCTGGATAATTTTGTGAATGCTTTTGGTGATGCAGGAGATAAGGCTTCTTCTATCATAACGACATTTATCGACAATATGATAAATAAAGTGAATGGCAGAAAGCAGAAGTGGGAGAATGCCGGTAGTTCGGCAATGATCGTGTTCAAGAAAGGAATCAGTAATAAATCCGGGGAAGTAGCATCGGCAGCGGGGACAGTTGCAAGCGACGGAGCAGATGCAATGTCGGAGTATAACAACCGATACTACAATATCGGCGTGAATCTTGTAGAAGGATTTGCCAGAGGTATACGAGACAGAGCATACAAAGCCACCAATGCTGCAAGGCAGATGGCTAAGAATACAGAGACTATTACCAAGAAAGTATTGGATGAGCATTCACCATCTAAGGTATTCCTGCGTATAGGTAGATATCTTGCAGAAGGTCTTGCCATAGGTGTTGCTCGTGGAGGTAGCAAGGTATATGCGTCAGTAAGCGATCTGTCCAATACTGTCGTAGACAAGGCTGGCACAGTAATGTCGATGATATCAGATGCGCTGAACCTCGATTTTGATTATGAGCCAACAATCACACCTGTAGTCGATATGGGTAATGTGACAAGTAGCATGGATGCAATTAATAATATGCTCAACAAAAACCCACAGATTTTCACAGGACTTAGATCCAGTTCAGTGGATGCGCTACTTGAGCGTAGAAATAATCAAAATGGAAATTCAGATGTTATTGAAGCTATAGACAGGTTGTCAAAGCGAATAAATCAGACTCCTGGAAATACATATAATGTGAACGGAATAACTTATGACGACGGAAGCAATATTGCGTCTGTTGTCGAACAGTTAGTACGAGCAGCTGTAGTGGAGAGGAGGGCATAAGCATGGGTAAGAAAGTCACAAAGCTCAAGATTACCAAGCAGACAGGAACAGACAATACATATTTTGCTACATGGGAGTTTGCAGAGCCTAAGGTTTATACCAAGTCCAAATATGTTCTCGTGGGTTCTGTTGTATCTTTTGATTATCTCGAGTCGGAAATCGTGCAGTTCACCAATGGCGTTAAGGTCAGTTCAGATGTGAAGAATGATACGTGGAAGGTTGCCGATATAAAAGGTAACAATGCGAGGTTAGGCAAGAATAAATCAGGTACAAAAAACCTGAATAGTACGGTATCTATGAAACACCTCAAGAATGCTGATAATGGAAAGAAAGCACTGATACCCATTGCAAATACTGACCATTACAGTGTGCATTGGTATTACAGTAGTGGAGATGGTGTGTGGTTTGATGGCGGTGCATCGGATGTCAAAGTCAAGAACGCCACATACACCCCTCCAAGTAATGCCATAAGAATGAAATGTGTGGTCAAACCGGTGTCTAAAACGTATAAGGAAAATGTAAAATCTGGAAAGACCACAAAGCAGGTAACTAAGAGTTACTGGACTGGGGATGCTGTATCAGTTATACGAAGCGTCGAGGGAGTAAACAACCCGGAGACTCTAGGGGCACCTACGGTATCCATAAAACAGTACAAGCTTACTGCAAGCATCGACAACATCACAGATTCTAAGTGTGATAAAGTGTCATTCTATATACTCAAAGATAAGAAAAAAGCAAAGATAGTTACAGCAGAGGTAAAAGCATCCAAGGCATCAATAACGATCACTGTGGATGCTGGCTGTAGCTATGATGTAAGATGTAGAGCCATCAATGTAGTGAGCTCGAAGACACGTATAACCGGTGAATGGGGCGAATGGACATATGATACAAAGTCTGCACCGGGTAAGATAAAAAAGATCACGAGTGTAAAAGCTCTTACAGAAACATCAGCATACATAAGCTGGGACAAGGTCGCACAGGCCGAGAAATATGAAATAGAATACACTGAAAAGAAAGAGTACTTTGACAGTTCTAATGCGGTAAGTTCTACATCCGTTGATGCAAATGTAAATCATGCCGAGATAACAGGGCTTACAACAGGAACAAGGTATTATTTCAGAGTCAGAGTAACTAATAGTGCCGGCTCATCAAACTGGACGACGGGAACATATACAGTTGCTCTAGGAACCAAACCATCTGCCCCAACAACATGGTCAAATAAGACTGTGTTAGGTATAGGCGAGAAGATCTTACTTTATTGGGTTCAGAATTCAGAGGATGGGTCAGACCAGTCACATGCGCAGCTTAATTTGAGTATTGATGGCGTATCACAGCCGACAATAAACCTGGACAAATATATTGGCAAGGACGATACAAACAGTGTTTATACTATAGATACAAAGAACTATACGAAAGACACAGTGATAAAATGGTCAATCCGAACAGCAGGTGTTACCGGAGAATACGGCGACTGGTCAATAACCAGAGAAGTGAAAGTGTATGCACAGCCAACAGTACAGCTTACGTTAAGTAATAAGAATAATGAACCAATCACTGAGATCACATCGTTCCCAATAGTACTTGAATGTACAACTCAGCCTGATACACAGAAACTCATAAGTGCGAGCGTGACAATATCAGCAAATGATACATACCAGACAATGGACAACTTGGGTAACTTCAAAATGGTATATGCAGGGGATGTGATATTCAATAAGTATTACAGTGGAACTCCGCAGACATCCAAGGACGGTGTAGAATATGACGACAACAGAACTGTCATTACACTGAGCGCTAACAACATAGATTTTGAAAGTGGTCATACTTATACGATCAACTGTGTTGTAGCATTAGATTCTGGGCTTACTGCGACAGATACCATAGAAATGACTGTGGAATGGGAAGAAAACAAGTTATCCCCAGATGCGTCAATAGTAATCGACCCAGAAACACTCACGGCAATTATCAGTCCATGGTGCGTTGATGAGAATGAAGAACTTGCAGTCGATGTATTGTTATCAGTGTACAGAAGAGAGTTTGACGGCACCTTTACGGAAATAGAAACAGGCGTAGCAAATACAATGGGTATTTCAGTGCCAGACCAGCATCCGGCTCTTGACACGGCAAGTTATAGGATAATTGCAATAGATCAGAACACGGGGGTAGTCAGTTATGCAGATGTAGCAGAAGATGTCGGAGAAACTGCTGTAATAATCCAGTGGGATGAACAGTGGGGATCATATGATGCTTCGGGTGGAGATGGGGATGCTTTGGAGGAACCCGCATGGACATGCAAGATGCTCAGACTTCCTTATAATATTGACATCTCAGATAGCTTTAATCCAGATACAGAGTTACTCGAATATGCTGGTAGAGAGCATCCTGTTAGCTATTACGGAACGCAGATAGGACATACATCGAACTGGAATGTGGTCATACCGTATAATGACAAAGAGACGCTATCAATGATCCGGGAGCTTACAAGATGGCTTAATGATGTATATGTGAGAGAACCATCCGGTACAGGTTACTGGGCAAGCATTTCTGTATCCTACAGCCAGACACATTGCGAGTTAACTACACCGGTACAGTTCAGTGTAACACGAGTCGAAGGGGGTAAGTGATATGCCTGATTGGACAAAACCAATGCAGCAGACATACGAATACTACATTGTCGATCCTGCGACATGGCGGGATACCGAACGGCTTATGAACGTGAAGATGGGTGCAACAATATCGAGGGACGCTGATGCTGATACACTTGGCTCAGCGTCTTTTGATTTATCAGAGAGTATTGGGGAATGTTACATAAGGACATACCTCGTCACAATTCAAAATGGGATACGTGAACGGTTTCCATTGGGGACGCATATGGTTCAGACACCATCAGAAGAGTTTGATGGTAAGGCAAAAAGCGTATCTGTAGATGCGTATACACCGCTTATCGAGTTGAAAGAAAATCCGCCCCCACTTGGCTTTTCCATACGGAAGGGTGAACCGATAATGGACAATGTGTGCTCACTAACCAAGTCGCATGCGAGGGCGCCGGTGATAGAGTGCACAGACAATAAGAAATTGGAAGTGGATTTCGTTTCTAATACGGACGACAACTGGCTAACGTTCCTGAAAGATCTGAGCAGTAATGCAAAGTACGAGTACGAACTTGACGATCTGGGACAGATATGTTTTAGACCAGTGCAGGAGGTTACGGCATTACAACCGGTTGTTATTTTCGACGATAGCAACAGTTCTATACTTTTACCAAGTATAACAATCAGCAGGGACCTTTATGGGATACCAAATGTTGTGGAGATACTGTATTCCGGAAACAATCTCACATATCAGACAAGAGTGGTCAACAACGACCCGAATAGCCCGATATCTACAGTGAATCGTGGGCGGGAAATAATTCGCAGAGTGACGAATCCGTCGCTTACAGGGAATCCAACAAAAGCACAGATTGACGAATATGCAAGGCAGTTGTTAAAAACACTGTCTACGCTAGAATATACTGTGAGTTATTCTCATGGGTATTATCCAGTTCGGGTTGGGGATTGTGTTCTGCTTAATTATGAAAGGGCAGGAATACTCAATCAGAAAGCAAAAATCATAAGTCAGTCTATCAAGTGTACAACAGGATGCGTTGTCACAGAAAAGGCAATATATACAAATAGTTTATGGGGGTGATGAGTCATGCAATTATCGGCGGATCTTGTATCTAAATTTGTTAAGGCAACCAAGGATACAAAAACGCAGGATGGGACGACCATGTACGGCACGGTAGTGATGCAGAATGATACTCCATATGTACGACTTGATGGTTCTGATATACTCACCCCGGTTACATCTATGGCAGATGTGCACAGTCTTGAGCGGGTAATGGTTCTTGTTAAGGATCATACAGCAACAATAATGGGCAATGTATCTTCACCATCAGCTCGAAGCGATGATGTTAAAGAACTTACTGAAGTTGTTGCTGATAAGGCGAGTATTGGCGATCTCAAGGCAATAAATGCAAATATAGAGAATCTCAAGGCTGATAACGTAAAGATATCCGGTAAGTTGACAGCTACAGAAGCCGATATAAAAGATCTCGAAGCAGATAATGTTACTATAAATGAAAAACTTACAGCTAATAATGCCAGTATCAAGTATCTTGAAGTGGACAATGTCAGCATACATGAGAAGCTCACTGCTAATGATGCAACCATAGAAGAACTTCAAACCGGGAAGCTTGATGCAAAACAGGCTGATATAAAGTATGCACAGATAGATTTTGCCAATATAGGCAAGGCAGCACTGGAGCAGTTCTTTGCGAAAAGCGGTTTGATAGAAAATGTCGTGGTTGGCGATCAGCAGATAACCGGCACATTGGTTGGTGTAACTATCCTCGGTGACAGTATCAAGGGTGGTACAGTCATAGCAGATAAGCTGGTTATCAAAGGAGAAGATGGCCTGTATTACAAGCTGAACACCGATGGTAACACGGTAGAAAAAGAGCAGACAGATTACAATAGCCTTGATGGCGGTGTGATCAGAGCCAAGTCT